>Ga0209648_10005011_pt1 | contig 11290 bp, 6 predicted proteins | sample GraSoi2013_115cm_FD_185830 | JGI IMG/M metagenome (GOLD analysis project Ga0209648, IMG submission 185830) | Grasslands soil microbial communities from the Angelo Coastal Reserve, California, USA - Sample 9_17_2013_115cm (SPAdes) (version 2) | ecosystem: Environmental > Terrestrial > Soil >...
CGCGCGGTGGTTGTCAATCCAGGTAGGAAGTGATCGGAGTTTCTTCCAGAACGTTGATCGATTTGCTGTTGGCGTACCTGATCTAATGCTTGAAACGTACTTTTATGGCCATCTTCGGCATAGGAGATAATCTGAAACGCGGGTAGAGATTGCATTTGCTCTGGCTCATCGGCAGAAGTTTTCACGGAAAGCATTTTCTTTATAGCTTCCGCGAAGAAATCGCCTCGATCAGGATTGATAAGCGTGGTAACAAGAGTCTCGGCGTAAGGATGCAACTGGTGAAATTTCGCGAGGTGTTCCGCCAATTGATCCGGTTGAATATCACCGACACCCGCTTGATCTACACCGGTATCCAAAATTACAGCAATATCTCCATAGCGTCGATGGGGATCGGGGATACCAGCTGGGAGAGCTATCCCATGAAAAAAACGCAGATTCTGAAAAAAGGCAAAGGCCAATGTAGAAGCTGCCGTATGGTACGCGAAGGAAGGCACATTTGTCGGTATTAGTAAGCGCAATGCTTGCAGATCAATGCCCTGTTTACGTTCACGCAGCGGGTAGTCAAGCAATTGCTTCTCCCATTCACGTAGCAGTTGTGTATAGCTTGCAAACCATGCCACTCGCAGCGGATGCGTTGGCAAAATAACAATTGCTTCCTCCACCTGTTCTTCACTACCCGTATTCCTGATGAGCAATGAATCAATCGAGAGAGCCTCGCGCAGCACTGACACATCAGCGCCATGCGATACGAGGTCATCTATAAGTTCACGATATACCTGAGCATAGCGCAGCGCGGAGGCAGCAAGATCAGGAGTCCAATCGACGGCCTCGATGACAGCGCGTACATCAGATTGCTTTAGCCGCTTGAAAAACACTTCCCGCGCGCGCCAGAATGCCGACCAGGACTCAGAACTTCCCGCTAGCAGAGGATAGGCCGAAAAACTTTGTTTGTTTACGGGTCGCACCTCATCAACATCCAGAGTAAAACAGCCACCTGACCTCGGTTCACCAAGAACCTGTCTCTCCAATGCTAAGAGAGAACTACTGAGACCGATGTTAACTATGCGGCGATCGTTCAATCGCAGTCTGAAATACTCAAGGTCTTTAATGATCCATTCCGGCTCTGTCTCGGCAAGGACGGTCTCGCGCATTTCGACCGCAACTTCGAGCCGCCCAAAGGCAAGCGTTGGAACAGTTCGTAAGCTTTTTCTCGGTGCTTCGGACGTCACATCACCAATCACTTTGACCAGGAAAAATTCGTGGCTGTCAGCGCAAAAAGCTTCATGCGTTTCCTGGTTAATAATTTCACTACCATCTGCACTGAGCGGGGAAATCCTGATACACACTCCGTAGTCAGGCGGCTCATCAAAATCCATATCCAGTTTGATCGTGACTGTTCGTCGGCTTCCGGCAACACTACGCTCATCGATACATTCTTCAAATCCATTTTCACTACTAAAGGGTACAATACCAATTCGCCAGCGACTCAATTCCTTTGGCAACGCAGGTTCAGTTTTCCAGCGAACAGTGATAGTTTCTTTCGCGCCATAGCGTGCCAGCAAAAGGCCCTTTGCGCCATCTGGCTGCCTGAGATGGCAGTAGGGTTCCACATCACCGTTAACTTTCACAAAAGGCATTATGCTGACAGAGCGCATATCACTGGGATCGGTTTCGGGGAATATCCAACGATCAAATGTCAGCGTTTGCTCTTCTGCTAGCTCATGAGACCACACGCGCACATCATTCATCGCGCGTCTACGAAAAAACTGGACGAGAGCAGTTGTTGTTGGCGCATCCACTCTTATGCTTTGAATACGCTCGCGGGTTGTCGCGCCAAGTTTGTTTGGACGCGATAAGCTCAACACACAATCAAGGTTGTTATCGAGTCTTGATACAAAAGTGTCGCTCCCATCCGCAATGAGTCCCACTCGCCAGAGTTCCAGGCCAATCTGTGTTGTTGTACCTGAATGCATGCTTCTAAGCAGCATGAGCGCGAAATCAAGTCGTTGCTCATCACTCACGCCAGAAAGGCCACGCAGGCGAGCAGAAACAACACGCGCAATAGACTGGAGTTCAGGGGAAAGTTGAGCGCGAACACTCTCTAATACAAGTGCATGTAATGCTCGCCCATCGATGAGGGCAAAGGAATTGGCGATTGAACTGTAGGCAGCATCTATAAGATCAGAGGGGATAAATAGACAAAGAGGCTCCTGCTTACGGTTGCGTAACTCAATGGCTTTGTCTGTTGTAATGAAAACAGGGTCGGATTTCGTGTGTGCTTCATTCGAATCGAGAATATGAAACACTACTCTGGGCGCCAATTGCTGTTGCATAATATACCGGCAAATATGCAGCGATTCAGCACGATCAAGAAAATCTACTCTGGCACAATGTCCAGGCTCAGTATCTTGCAAGCGGGCTACGATTTCATGCGCCAGCAATTCCACTTGCAGCGTATCTGTTTGAGGTGTATCTAGCATGGCTTATACCTCCACCCTCATCATCTCTTTGCCCGCATAGGGAGGATGCAGACGTTGGACCGTAAAATCGTCTGAAAGATCGCGGAAAATTCCCATCTGGCGCAAGCGACGTAACATGGCTCGTAGGTTTTCACGCGCCGCAGCGATATATTCAGCGCCCTCAAATGGCGATGGTGGTCGGTCAATCAGTATCCCAAAACGCTTCTCCAGAAATCGCAAAAAATCCTGTAAGCGAATTGGTCGCACGCCCTGAACTCCTCGGTCTTGATTACTTAGCGCAGAGCGCGGTAGTGCCGCCAATTGCACAAGTACAGCAAGCAGGTCATTCGTCGGCGCATAACGCCAAGATTTACGGCTGAGAGTAGTACCGCGTAGCACGCCTTGCGGTTTCTTCATTCCTCCAACACCCCAATACCATCGAACAAAGTGTTCAATCGCATTTCCTTTTTGGCTCTCTACCAAAAGACTTACCACACGTTCAATATTGCTTTCAGTCTTATCTACAATAGTATCTAACCAGCTTAGCGCTTCTAGATCATCATCTTCACTCGTATTTTCTTTCCGAATCCTATCTTCATCAAAACTGGCAGCGGCATCGATACCGAGACTAAGAGCGGGATGATTTTTTAACCAGAGCAATCCTTGCAAGTATTCAGCCCCTGAAATCCCTGGTCGCAACACATTTTCTATGATTGGGCTGTAGCGCGGGTTGCGCAGTTTCTCAATATAGATATCTAGTTGACGGAGAAGCAAATTAGATGACAAAAATTGCTGGTAGGTTTCTATGTCACGACGCACACAGGCTTTTGCCATCTCCTGGCTATATCCGGTTGAGGTTTCTGTAAAATCAAGGTAGAGTTGCGGAGGAGAAATTTCCGCTCTATCACGCATCGCCTCAGGCAAATTATCGGGATGCTGTACCAGTTCATTCACTGCATTGACCAGTTTGAGCGTGTAATTGAACAGTTCAAAATTAATCAGAACGAGCAAATGATGAGTAAACGCCTGTGTTGGCATGGTTGTGTGATATTCAAAAAGATAGCGCAGGAGATCAGTTGCAAGATCTTTAGCAAGTGAAGGACAGGGACCAGGGATATTATTTTCACGACTTCTGCTCCCCGGCCTAGTATTTTTAAATCCATCTTCTAAAAAGGCAATTGAAAGACGTGTCAGCGTGTCTAATTTGGTTTTCCCATCATAGGAACCGCCCAAATCAGCAATGCTGCCAATTATCACCCCGCGTCCAAAAACCGTTTTCACAAAACTCCGTAGAGCATCATCGGCACTCAGATGCTCGCGTAATACTTGATAAATAAATGTATCAGCACCTCTTTGGCGGCTTCCAACGGGAAAGCCTGGCTTGTGCGCAAGAATCGTATAGGGTACGATAGATGTAATTTGCTCATTAATATGAGAACGACCTACACTACCTGTCGTAATCAAGGTTGTCCGTACAAGGCGTTCAAGCACTCTTCGCCCTTCGGCATCGCGAAATCCCTCAAGAGCAGAATGTTGAGCTAATGCGTCAATAAATTGAGTAATAGCTTCAGGGTCATTCGTTTGTCTCGCTTTTCCCCGGCCTTGAGCAAGAATAGTGAAGAAGAGGGAGGGTAGGAACAGATCGATATCAAAATCATTCATCTCAATAGTACAGATGCGCGGGAATTTTACGCCGACGATGTCTTTGGGTAGCTTGATCTTCATATGATTACCTTTTTCTATTGCACCCTCTCGCGCACAACTTTATTATCGCGTTGGGTAACATAATGAACGCGATGTTGATTTTCAATCAAAACCAGGTCACGAGTTTCGCGTAGCAGCAGAACATCTTTGAAGAGTTTCAAGTCTTCAAGGAGTGGTCTGAACTCTGGGGCTGTAGGCTGCAATCCATCGGCCATTTGCATAAGTAGTTCGAACAGGTCGAGGGTAATCTCCAGACAGGGTAGGCCAGAATAATGCTTTAACACAACGTTCTCAGGAAGTCTCTCGACCATATCAATACCATGTGGATGCTCTACCAAGAACTCAAATTCCTCCAGGGGAAGTTGTTTGAGGACAACCAGTTGCTGCTCAACTGATGCGCTGACTTTCACACTGAGTTTTCCTTCCGGCACATCTTCTATGACACCATCCGAATGCAGAATGCCGAGGGCTAACTTTCCGCGGATTTCCAGCATCTCCTCATCATCAAGGCGTCCATCGAGCAGCTTCATGAAGAGCTTGGAATACTGGTATGGGAGCAGGGTCAACCAGCGCACTTTCGGGACAACAGGGCTAGACTCATCTTGCGCAGTCGCTACAGGCTTGCCAGCATCAAAATATAAACGCCGCTTGAAGGCCGCCATCCAGGTTGTTTCGTTCTCAAAGCGTTGAGGTATGAGATCTTTTTTATCTGCAAAAAGGAGGACACGCTGTTCCGCATCTCTTGCAGTTTGATGGAAATGCAGGAAACGATCAAGGTGCGGATGCGGGAAACGCGCGGGGTCAAACGGCATAAGATCAGCCAACAATTCATCATGTTGCTCGATGGGGGCAAATGCTGATTGCCAGTAAGCAGAAGTTATAAGCGATGCGCCCGCATCTGCTCCATGCCGCGCGTCATGCACTTGTTCGCAACTTTTGTTTCCAGTAATCAGGTAAGCAAGAGCCGAACGTAAGTCACGCATGGTAGTATGTCGCTGGCGTCGCAGATGCGAGAGCAGGAAGAGAAACTCGAGGCGTCCTACGACTCTTGACTTGCGCAGGGCAAGAGCATTATTTCTCAAAGGGCAGACCACCCTTGCTGCGCAATCCTCGCAAATCTTCCATTTGTCGGCTGCTACCAGGCTCTGCAACACTTGCCGGAAAACCGAGTCCCCCTCAGCATCTGGTAAATTCACAAAGGCTCGCTTTTTCAGGTCTATGACCCATACATCTAGCTCCTCAACTTCGCTGGCGTTTCTTGCATGGTCTATCTGCCTCGATAGCCAGCGAAAACGTTCTTGCTCGCGTATAAAATAGTCAGCAAGACGCCCATCGTTGATAGCGATCAGTACGGTCAGGTTTGTCACAGGTTTATTGTCCCCCGCCAATTCTTGTAGTTTCTCAGTAAGTTGTTGATCTGCGCTCAGAGCTTGATGTGATTCTGAGGCATCGTAACAACTGCGGTAGAGGTGTCCATCCCATTCCCATTCCCATCCACTCGCAGCTTGTTGGATAATCCTTGCCTGCTGTTCGAGTAAGTGTTGTTGTACTTTTTCCAGAAAAGCTGTTTTCCCATCCCCTGGGTTGCCACAGAGGAATACCACTTTTGGTCTTAGTTCAAATATAGCAGGTAATAAGTGCTCATCTAGCGCGGTAGGCACGTAGGTTTCCCGCACAAATTCCGAATCCAATCCCCGGTTGTTCTTATTCCCTATATCGCTATTGCGATAAAGACTACGCACATCATTCACCCAGGCGTTGGTATGTTCTCGCAATGCTTCTACCTGTAGTGGTTCTTCGACAGCCAGCAGAGCAGTTTGTATTTCTTGCCGCATTTGAGTAGCAGTGGCTGGACGCTCAGCCGGATCATTTGAGATCGCTCTTAACAATACCGCTGCTATTCTACGTATCTTCGCATCCACAACCTGCTCTAGAGGCACAAGATGCCTTTGAACGCCTTCTGTACTAAAAGGCATATAGCCAAGCAGCGATTTGAATAGAACTACACCAACAGCATAACGGTCGCACGTCAAAGGAAAAGCGGAAGATGGAGAAGCCGAAAATGTTTCTGGAGGAAGATAGAGCGGTGTACCGGCGGCCTGGCCTGAAGCGCCTTGCCGCACAGCAAAACCAAAATCGATCAATACCGGGCGATTATCAGCCTCATGGAGAATAATATTTGCCGGTTTAATATCTCGGTGAAGCAGTTGCTTTTCTTCGAGTGCTTCCACCGCATTCAGTAAATCTTGCGCGAATGACCACCAACGTTCTAAAGACCAGGGAAACTCCATCTCAACCTGTTGTAATGTCGGACCTGGAATATACTCCATTTTGACATGGACATCGTTTTGCGATGGATAAATATCAAAAATACGCGGCAAATATTTGCTATTGATATTTCTCATAGTGTTAAACTCAGCGGCAGCCTGCTGCAACACCTCGGAAGGGCTGATGTATTGTTTCAAGGCGAATAAGCCAAGAGACTCAAAGTCATTATCACTCGCAAGATAGGTATTTGCCATTGTTCCACGCCCAAGTAAACGATGTACCTTGTAACGCTTATCAAGTAATTTCCCCTCGACCGCATCTCCCTGTATCTCTTGATGCAGACGACGTGCAAGACTATTAAGCCGTGTGAAAATTTCTTTTGCTGAAGGAGGCGTTGTTCCCTTCGGAGGAGCGACAATTTGTCTGAAAAGCGTATCGAGTTCGCTCACCAGTTCGGTAGAGAGAAATGCAGACCATCGTGGCTGTTGGGGAAAAATTACATCACTTTCCACATTGGCACGAATATTGGAGAGCGCAACACCCGATAGACGTTCCAGAAAGACCAATGCCAGGCTAAAAGTATCTGTTTCGGCAGTGGCATAGCCAAATCCGATAGCAAGCTCTAAAGCAGCATAGGGGTCCTCAATAGAAAGAGCATCAAGCGATGGAGCAATAGAGTTTGTGCCAACACGAGCTGCGTAAAAATTTACAAAGACAACTTTGGGTGGTTGTATGCTCTGAACAAAAATCGAGTCTGGTCCAATAGCTCGGTGCAACACATTTTGTGCATGAATCTGATCTATTGCCTTAAAACAAGTGGCAGTGAGTAATAGTTCTTGTAGAAATTCCTCTCGTGTCTCCGGCAGAGGATAAATGCTTAATGGTTTGCCTGATGGGGGCATAATCGGCAAGACAAGAAAATCCTCAGACCACCTGAAGGGAACATTGACCAGAGGAACAAGACCTGTCCCATTTAATTTTTGCAAGGCGACACATTCATGCATGTAGAAGTCATAGAGGGCCTTTGAATCGATTGGATCTTTGGTTAGATCATATACCATCAATTGCAGTATCTTGTCCAAGCTCCCATCCATTGTTGCATTGAAAAGACGAACCCCTGGACGAATGGCAACAGCATCAATAATATTTAACGACTCAATTTTTGTGGGTACTTGGGGTCGATTTGAGAGATCAACAAGGGCGTGGCTTATCTGAGAGCGTAATTGACTCACCAGAGGATTACCCCCCTGCTGATCAATCAACTGTAGCCGTTCGCATACATTCCCTAATAAGAAAATACCATTGCCAGCGCGAGAATCATGAATTTGTGGAAGCTGTTCTGAAATTGAGAGAAGGACGCCGCCACGAACAAAGTGCTCACCCTCTTTTAGAGGTATTATCTTCCAACCAATATGACCAGCGAGCACTTTTGCTATATAGTCAGCTTTTGCCAGAGGGCTACGCATTGAAAAGCCATCCGCCCTTACCCATAGCTGATCATTTCCCAGAATCTTACCTCTCCATGACTTTTCATCCAGCAAAAAAACCCAATGATTACCAATTACAATAAAATCTATTTCATATGAACGGTCGCCCCTGGGCAACACCTTATTACAAATCACAATCCAATTCGCAGGTAATTGTTGTAGAGCTTTCGCGGCTCTGCGCTCTCCTTCTGTAGCGAATGGACCAGCGCTTATTAATTCAGCCATACAATTTCCCCTTTGTAATGAAAGCCAAGGATGCATAGCAACTTATGTGGGAGATGTATCAATTTACATTTATTCGAGTCACGTTGTTTCACTTATGAAATACCTGAAACTTTAAGCAATTGAATGAAACAAAATTCATCATGTAAAACTTTTTGAGAAATTTACACAAAAAATAGATCTATTTTATTCGGTTGAACTATATCATAGAAAGGTCTACCATTCAAGGGTAGTAACTATTCAAGTCTGCTCTCGGCAACTTACAAAAAATCTGTTGAAACCCGCTTTTCTACAATTCAGTGTTGCATAGAGGAGGTATATGGCTTCTCAAATACAACCTACCTGTAGGAAGAGCTGTGCTGGCTACTTAGCGCATCCGTTCCAAAATAAAGAAGTAAACAGTCATGCAGGAAACCTTGACTCCACCTATCTGATGTATAGATTACAAAGAAATAGAACCGGTAGAGCCAACATTAGCGCTCTTTTTTGGAACGGATGTACTAAGTAGCCAGCACAGCCATTTTCTGAATAGATGTCCCAAGCGCTATGACGCAAAGCGTCAGACAGGAGCATGGTACATCGCGCATCTCAAGCAAAAGCGGTAGAAGTATGCGATGTACCGAAGGAAGTAGCCAGCTCATCCTTCCAATCAACGAACGAGAAAGATCTTCATCCTTGTATAGCAATAACTTGTATACAAGTAACTATTGTCAAAGTATTATGCCTATGCTATAGTTGTATACATCGTGGTATTGGTGGAGATCGCCTCCTTCTCTGAACAGGAGTGTTTATGGAACAGATTGAGGATTGTTTAAGCTTTTATCTTGGCAAGGCATATCAGCGGGTGACCCAGTCGGCTAAACAGCGTCTGGCACCGTATGGTGTGACCCCAGTGCAGTATGCACTGCTCAAGGTGCTCTGGGATCGGGATGATCAGAGTGGTGCCGAACTCGGTGAACGCTTGCTGCTTGACAGTGCGACGATGACAGGTCTGCTTGATCGTCTGGAGCAGGCAGGACTTATCGAGCGCAAGGCGCATGTAACCGACCGTCGGGTGAACAAGGTGGTGTTGACGGCTCGTGGGCGCGACCTTCAGGTGCCGCTTGATCGTGAGATGGACCAGATGAATCAGGATTTCCTCGGCCAGTTCGCACCTTCAGAGGCAATGCTCCTGCGGAACCTCCTCACGACCATCGCTGGACAGAAGAGTACGAAGCGGGCGACTGCCGCCCCATAACAGCAAGCATCACCAGAGAAGAAGGAACGAAGCAGGAGCGTTGTGCTCTCATACATTCTTAGAGAAGCTTTTTACGTGAAAGGGGTTCTTATGCTCTTTGATACAAAAATCGCGTTGGTCATTCGATGCGATCTGGCCTCATGGCAAAAAATGAATGTGGCAGCCTTCTTGGCAAGCGGGATTGCTGCATCCTACCCGGAAAGTATTGGAGAACCATACGAAGACGCATCTGGGAATAGGTATCTGCGGCTCATTGGTCAACCCATGTTGATTTATGGGGCTGATCCTGCCGCCTTAGCACGGGTGCTTGATCGCGCCCTCGCACGAGGAGTACAACCTGCTCTCTATACGGAAGAGATGTTTTCGACCACCCATGATGCTGCCAATCGCGATGCGGTATGCAGTGTCGAACGAGAGAACCTGAACCTGGTGGGTATCGCCTTCAGAGCAGAGAGAAAAGTGGTTGACAAAATCGTAGATAAGCTGAAGTTTCATCAGTAAATGGATGAAGCTTCGCCCATAAGCGAGGAACAAGGTGGTACGGAAAATGCCCCAGAGCTGGATATGCTATACGGAAAACAATTGGAATAGTGGCCCTGAGCAAAGATGTTCTTCTAGTAAAGAGAGATAATGTGGCCCTATATACAAGTTTACTCGGTTTTCAAGCCGCTGAAGAGGAGATTTGATTGGTGAATATCTGGGATGAACGAAACAAAGTGGTTATAGAGGAATTCCGTGCCCATGGAGGCAAGGTGAAAGGGTGGGCACCGTTAATGCTGCTGACAACCACAGGAGCCAAAACAGGTCGACATCGCATAGCTCCCTTGATGCTGGTGACTGATGGTGATCGCCTACTTGCAGTAGCGTCCAAAGGAGGCTATCCCAAACATCCTGAGTGGTATTTCAACCTGCTGGCTCACCCGGAAGTTACGGTTGAGGTTGGTAGCGAGAAATTTGATACCACCGCCCGGATTCTCACCGGCAATGAGCGAGAACAGGCGTTTAAGAGAGCAGTAGAAGTATTTCCTCCCTATGGCGCATATCAAAAGAAGACGACCCGCGAAATTCCTGTCATTGCACTCGAACGGCCAGCCAAATAACTCACCCGATGTACTGTGCAGCTGAAAGATCGTTTTTTGAGTGCGTTGCAGACAAACCCTCTCGCATAGAGTAGAAGAGGAGCTTGAGATGTCGGACACCATGATCCCTACCCGTGTGCTTGGCCGGCAGGGCTTGATCGTCTCCGCCTGGGCCTTGGGTGCATGGGCATGTCACAGTCCTACGGGCCAGCAGACGAACAGGCGTCCATCGCCACAATCCATCCAAGCTCTTTATGGCCTCCTCTGTGTACGCCTCTGTGGCACACGTTGCGCAGGACCCCGGCGGGTTCGTATCCTTCGTGGTAAATAGGGGAGCACCAGGTACACGCACCACGATGATGACTAGGCGAACGAGCACGTCAAGATTTCCTGCGATCTCCATGCCGACCAGGATACCTACAAGAAAGCAGATGACTCCAAAGGCAATCTGACGCTTCGTCATAGGAACTCTCCTCTCCGATTCTCATGCTGGTGATCGTCCAGCATCGGATACGCTGACAGCCGGTGACGCGACCCCTCAAGCATATCTCATTCTACCATGGAAAACAAGTGTTCTAGCGAAGAACAGTGGGTTAATAAAGAGTACGATAGAAGAAGTTTTTTTCTTTTCAGTCTGCTATGATGGTCAAGTACGGGCCTAAGAAATAAGGTACAGGTCTTCAATTGTTTTGGTATTCAGGCACCGAGTACAGTGAACTGAAATGAATCAGGGTAATAGGGTCCCCTGGCGTAACACATCGTAAATTCAATGGAGCTAAGGAATGAAACTCGTAAAAGCAAATACATTGAGTCATAGAGAAGCGCTCACTGATG
>Ga0209648_10005013_pt1 | contig 11288 bp, 8 predicted proteins | sample GraSoi2013_115cm_FD_185830 | JGI IMG/M metagenome (GOLD analysis project Ga0209648, IMG submission 185830) | Grasslands soil microbial communities from the Angelo Coastal Reserve, California, USA - Sample 9_17_2013_115cm (SPAdes) (version 2) | ecosystem: Environmental > Terrestrial > Soil >...
CCTCGCGTGGGTACGCGGAACCGATATCCGCTCGCAAGAGCGACGCCTGATGCCTGAGTATGTCGAGAAATTCTTCCTGCGTGCTGCCGAACGCGAGAGGATGAGCATGCGCAAGCGTGTCGATGGCCTGTATAGCATCGAGCGCGTTCCAGCGCGCCTGCGTGACCACCATCTCGCGACTGCCCGCCGCTATGGCGTTCCATCACAGGAGTATCGCAAGCTCACGTTCGACAAAACGCTACAACAAAGAGCCGAGCACCAGGATGCGATCTTGCTCTCACCAGGACACCCACTTTTTGCTGCACTGAGCGAGGTATTGCTGGCTGACCTGGAACCTGTAAAAGGTCATGCAGCGATCTTTGTTGATCCGCGTGCCAGCGAAAGCTACCAGGTGCATTTCTTCGAGGTACAGATTGTGAGCGAGGAACCTGTTGCCGATACTAGGCGAGATGGCACTACGGGCGAGTCACGCACACAGGTGCTCTACGCAACGCTCGCGGCTATCCTGGACGGACCGCGAGGGAAAGAGCTGGCACCTGCCGATCTGCTGCACGACCTGACACCGCTGCCGGAGGATGCAACGGTCCAGGTAGAGATGGTTGCACCTGATCCACAGGCCATTGTGACGTTGGAGCAATGGGTACGCATCAAGGTACAATTTCCGCTGAAACAGCAGCAGGCGAAGGAGCGCCAGCGGCTCTTGCAGATTCGGCGGGAATACATCAGCAACATGTTTGGGGAACAGATCAAACGTGTGCAACATCGCTACATGCAGCTGTACCAGCGTGTGCAAAAGGGTGATGAAGCGGCCCGACTGGCGCGTGACGAAGCCGACCGCCGCCAGAAAGAACTGCGCATGCACCTGCGTGAGAAGCTGGCGGAACTGGATCGCTTACAGGTCGTGCGCGAGGGAGTGGTGCGCTACATCGGCACCGCCCTGGTAGTTCCAATCGCGCAGACCTCGCTCGCCGCACAATTAGAGCAGCAAAATAACATTACTACCAGTGAACTGGTACGCGATGACGCAATCGAGCAGGTTGGCATGGACTATGTCATGAACTATGAGCGCGAGCAGGGCAGGCAACCCGAAGATATCAGCAAAAACTACGATGGCAGCGGTTTCGACATTCGCAGTACCGACCCTCGTTCTGGAGAGCTACGCCGCATCGAGGTCAAGTCGCGTGCAGGCGAAGGCGAATTTGTAGAACTGACCCCCAACGAATGGCTACAGGCCCGCCGCCACGGCGAAAGCTACTGGCTCTACGTGGTTTGGAACTGTGCCAGCGAACCCTATCTCATCACTATCCAGAATCCGGCCCAGGCCTTAGCAAATGTAATACAGGAGCAGGTGGTGATCGAGGGATACCGTGTGCCGGGGGAGGCGATTGTGAGATTACGTACCGATAATCCACTTTGACAAATTACTCCGGCCATCTCGTAGGGGCCGATTTATCGGCCCTCGGTGAATGGTATGATATCCTGATTAAAAAGTTGAAAAGCATCATCATTTGAGGGAAACTAAATGGAATCTGTCAATCTAAGCGAGCAGCAGCGCCTATTCTTACAGACCATATTTGACCATTTCCATAAGTATGGAAAGTGGCCTGCGTATAGTTATGTGGAGCGCGCAATCCTTCAAACATATCCTGACCTGGATATAGATGAAATAGTCAAAAGCCTTCCGCCTGGGCTTTCCAAACCTTTCAATGCGTATATGTTCACTGGTTTTGCCAATGAAGATACCTTACTCACAGTGCCAGCCATTTATCTCTGTCAGGGTTCAGAAGAAGATCTCACAGACTTCGTGCGTGCCATACGTTTTTTTGTCGAAAGATACAACTCTTTTGATAAAGAGAAGCGCCAGGTCTCCAGTAACGATCTCCTTACCTTGCTAGACCTGTCAGAGTTATCGACCCGCAAGATCGGATTGCTGCTGCAAGTTGAACCCTTAATTTTCACTTTCTTCTCAACGGGTGATGATAACAGTTGGCAATGCACACTTTCGAGGGAAATACGCCGCTATCGCGACGTGCAGACGATAGAACAATACCTGGAAAAGCGAGAAATTATCAAGAACCGCGCAAGTTCTCCGGTTAACGAACCTACACAACGCTCAATCGTTGTAAGTGAAATGTGGAACCTTGAAATCCACCCGGAAATCTATGCAAGATGCTGGCACTTATACACTGCAAGAAAATATGACGATGCAATTCTCAATGCAACAAAAGTACTAGAAGTTGCGATACGTACAAAAGCGCGCCTTCCTGGTGATGTGGTAGGCTCTGCCTTAATAAATAGAGCATTCAAACCGGATAAACCCATGCTGCGTTACAGCAAAATCGAAGCCGAGCAAGAAGGCATAATGTCATTGCTGCGGGGAATAATCCAGGTTTTTAAGAACCCGCAAAGTCATAGATTTGTGGGGGTTCAGAATAAATCAGAATGCCTGAGCGTGTTGCTCATGTGCAGCAACTTATTATATGTAATCGATAATGCGGAATATGTAGGCTAGAAAAGGACACACCACCCATGCCCAACAACGACCGCCGACTGATCGAAGACCTGATCCCCATCCGCGAGATCAGCGCCGAAGCCTCGAGAGAAAAGAGCCTGCGCCACGGCAATATCTCCACCCTGCATCTCTGGTGGGCACGGCGGCCGATTGTCGCAGCACGCGCCGCAGTCTATGGAGCGCTTGTCCCGGCACCCTCTGACGCCAAAGAGCGAGAAATCTACATGGCCCGTATGCGCAAACTCTGTAGTTGGGATATCCCCAACGGTGTGCTTGAGCAGGCTCGCAATGACATTCTTGAAGCTAACGACGGTCAACCTCCACGTGTACTCGACATGTTCGCCGGAGGTGGCTCTATCCCTCTTGAAGCCTTACGTCTCGGTTGTGAATCCTACGCCGTCGAACTCAACCCTGTTGCACACATCATCGAGCTCTGCACCCTGGTCTATCCACAAAAATATGGGCCATCGCTGATAGCAGATGTTAAAAAGTGGGGTGAATGGGTCATCGAACGTGCTAAATCACAATTAGCAGAATTCTATCCTTCCCCACAAAGTGAGCGGCTTGCTAATGATGACATTGTACAATCAACTCTTATAGGTGAACAAAACCCTACCCACGCCAATAGTGCCCTGACCCCAATAGCTTATCTGTGGACGCGCACCGTTCCCTGTCCCAACCCAACTTGTGGCGCTACCGTCCCACTCGTCCGGCAGACGTGGCTGCGTAAGAAAGAGAGTAACTATATTGCGCTACGTATGACGCCTGATCATGCTACCAAGAAAGTTCGCTTTGAACGAGTACAATCATCTACTCTCCAAGGTTTGGGATTTGATCCAGAGGCAGGGAGTAAAAGAGGAAACGCTACATGTCCATTTTGTGGTGCAATTGCAACTGCAGATTATGCTAAAGAACAAGGTCAAAAGGGTAATCTGGACCGTCAGCTGATGGCAATTGTTTTTACGCGCCAAGATGTTCAGGGGAAAACTTTTCTCGCTGCTAATAGTATTAAATCTCTTTCGGGGAAAGACAGTTCAATAAAAGTCAGATCGATATCATTTGTGATAAATATAATTTGAATCTACCAACAGAAGCAGTTCCTCAGTATCTGACCGGTGGGACATGCTTTCTTTATGGTTTAACTCGTTTCGTTGACCTATTTACACCACGCCAACTCCTTGCGTTGCTAACCTTCACCGCTGAAGTATGTCAAGCCTACACCACCATGCTTGAGGAGGGGATTGAGCCTGAGCAAGCTAGGGCCATCACTACATACCTTGGACTGATGGTTGATAGGCTTGCTGATCGGAACAGTACAATCTGCCGCTGGGATAATACTCGCGAAACCATAGCTAACACATACTCACGTCAGGCACTTCCGATGGTGTGGGATTTTGTCGAAGTCAACCCTTTCGGCGCAGCTTCTGGCAACATCACGGGAGCATTAACATGGATTCTCGAGGTGATGCAGGCTATAGTCCATAGTGGTCAGCAAGCATTTATACTCCGCTCATCGGCTACCCAGATTCCGTTGGAAGGTGGAATATTTGATGCTGTCATTACTGATCCTCCCTATTACGATAACGTATCCTACGCCGATTTAAGTGATTTCTTCTATATTTGGCTCAAAAGGAGTATTGGCTTCCTCTATCCTGAACATTTCAGCACTCCTTTAACTCCCAAGAAACAAGAAGCAGTAATGGCATCGTATCGACACAATAAAAACAAGCAGGCAGCAAAACAAGGCTACGAGATGATGATGGCACAAGCTTTTTCTGAAGCACATCGTGTACTAAAACCAGGTGCCCCTCTTGTTTGTGTCTATGCTCACAAGACTACTTTGGGATGGTCAACCCTCATTGAAGCACTAAGGCATGCAGGTTTTGTGATTACTGAAGCATGGCCTCTCGATACTGAAATGAAGGCTCGCTCTGTAGCGCAGGGCACTGCTGCCCTCGCCTCAAGCATCTTCCTCGTCGCCCGACGCCGCGAAAGTGAGGAGATAGGCGACTACATGAGCCAGGTCCGACCGCAACTTATTAGCATCATCACTGAACGGCTCGATACACTCATCGGAGCAGGATTGACTGGGGCAGACCTCATTATTGCCACGATTGGCGCAGGTTTGCGAGCCTACACGCAATTTGTGAAGGTGGAGATGCCCAATGGCGACGTATTGGATGCAAAAACCTTTTTAGGCGAGGTGGAACGCGAGGTGGCGCTACATGTGTTGCAGCGACTGCTCGAATCTGTGGAAGGTGAAGACCACCAGGACGCGGGTGCGCGAGTTGCCGCTGTGGACACTGTAACGCGATTCTATGTAACAAGCAGATTCTTCTATGACGAAAGCGCTGCGCCTTTCGATGACATGAATCTGTTGGCTCGCGGTATGGGTGTGGAACTTGATGGCCCGCGTGGGCTGGCACAAGGCAAGAAGGGGCTGGTAAAGAAAGAGAAGGATACCGTCGTGCTGCGCGACTACCGCGCCAGGGGCGATGATGAGCACCTGGGGAGGTTAAGCGAGAGCGGCAACCCCGCGCCGCTGATCGACGTGTTGCAGCGCCTGCTCTGGCTCCTGGATGAACAGCCTTACGAAGTTCAGGATTTCTTGATGAGGGTACACCCACCTGTCGAGCAGTTGCGCATGGTGGCGCAAGCCCTGGCGGGTCACGCGCTGGCACCGGCAGGGAGCAACGGGACGACAAAGCAGGACCGCAGCGAAGAGCAGAAGGCAGTTGACCGCCTGTTAGCCAGCTGGCGTGGTCTCTTCAGCGAGGTGGCAGGCAGAACACTTTGGGATTGAACGTGTTTGTGAAGAGCAAAGGATGAAAAGTCATGACGACACAGCAGCATAGGAGTGGAACAACGCTCCCCATGTGGAACCACGTGGTCACGCCTCATATTGATATCATCCAGGGCGAGCTTTCGATGGATACCTACGCAGTCAACCTTGGGAAGGTTGTCCAGGATGACAGTAGTGTGCGCCTCGTCTACCGGGATGCGCGTTCATTCTACGAGGCAACGTATCTTACCAGGGAGCTACACCGCATACTCACAGATGTGTTTGCGGTGCTGGCCGGTAAGAGCGGTGATCGCGTACTCCAGTTGCGTACTCCATTTGGCGGCGGCAAAACGCATAGCTTGCTCGCGCTCTATCACCTGGCACGTTCGCGCCAACTCTTGAATGATCTTCCTGAACTCAGCACGATACCGGATCCCGGCACGGTGCGGTTTGCGGTCATCTCTGGCGTCGATATAGGTGCAGCAGATGCGCATGCACACAGTCGTCGTACTTTGTGGGGAGAAATGGCATGGCAAATTGGCGGACCGGAAGGTTACGGATTGGTTGCAGAACAGGATCGACTCGGTGTGGCTCCAGGTGGAGATGTGCTCTCGCGCTTAATTGGCGATGCCCCAACGCTCTTGTTACTTGATGAAGTATTGCTCTACGTCGAGAATGCATTGGGGGTGGTTGTTGGCGAGTCCACACTTGGACGGCAGACGATCACCTTTCTGCAGCGGCTGACGGAAGTTGTAGCTGCCTCTTCGCACGCTGCCATGGTCTATTCGCTCCAGGCAAGCGAGCAGGAGGCAGGCGGAAACCTGGAGTTGTTAGGCATCCTGGGAAAACTCGTGCAGCGTCTCAATGCAATCCGCGAACCAGTGAGCGGCGATGAAGTGCTGCGTGTCGTGCAGCGGCGGCTTTTCTCCGACCTCGGCGATGAGATTCAACGCCAACAGGTAGCCGATGCGTATGCCGAAGTTTACAGGGGATTTTTGCTTGCTGGCGGTACATCCGCACAGGAGGCATACCGGCAGGCCGAGCAGTTGCGCGGTCGTATCCTGCTCAGCTATCCTTTCCATCCCGCGCTTCTCGACCTGATGCGCGAACGCTGGAGCGCCTTGCCAACTTACCAGCGAACCCGCGGAGCGCTGCAATTTTTAGCTACTGCCGTCCACGCGCTCTGGGCAGGCAATTTGCAGATCCAGCCACTCCTGGGAGCGGGTGATGTTCCTTTAGCAGATGGACAGGTACGCAATACCTTTCTCGCACAGGTGGGAGAGCCAACACAATATGACGCGGTAATCCAGGCTGACCTGATCGGTCCACATGCGGGAGCGCGTATTGTAGACGTGCTGCTGGTGCAGGAAAGTCCACACCTGCAGGCGTACCTTCCGGGCATGCGCATCGCTACCGCTGCACTGCTCTACAGCTTTGGCGGCAGCAGCCAGCTAGACCGCGGAGTCTTTGAGAACGAGCTTCTCAGCGCCTGCCTTTGCCCCGGTCTTAACCGTAATATCTTGCAGACAGCCCTGCATGATCTCAACGAGCGTTTGCTCTACCTGCACCGGCGCGAACTGCGCTACCATTTCGAGACGCAGCCAAATCTGAATAAAATGATTGTCGATGAAAACCAGCGACGCAGCAGCGAAGAGATCGAGGTTCGATTGCGCCAGGAGTGCGGGAAGGCTATAGGCAATGAGCGAGGAGCGGTCGTCTGGCCGAACGACACGCATGAAGTACGGGACCGTTTGCCGGAGTTTCAGGTTGTCTACCTCTCACCATTTTGGTTGGATGCCCATCCTGACAAAGAGAAGCTGGAACAGGGTATGCGCCACTACATTGAGCAATGTGGCAACACACCGCGCCGTTACCGCAACGGCCTGACATTAGCCGTGCCTGATCGACGCATGGTTGAGGCCGTCCGGAATGCGGTACGCCTGATACTGACGCTGGAACTCTTGCAGAGCCAGAGCAAACAACGGCAACTGACCCCACAGCAGGAAGCCGAGCTTGCGGAACGCAAACGCAATGCGGAGAACGAATTAAGAGGAGGCTTCTCACAGCTCTATCCTGACGTCTACACGCCTCAAGCTATCGAATACGGTGAACAAACCTACGTCTTTGATGCCCTGACGGTACAGAGCTACAGCCAGGCACCACAGATACATACACGCGTCAAAGAGGCGCTGCGCAATCGCGTGGTCTGGGATAGCGTGCAACCCAGTAAGTTAGCAACCCTGACCCGCTTGAACGAACTGCAACCAGTAGAGCGGCAGAACTATCAGGTTACTGGCCTTGTCTCCTGCTTCTTCAGCTACTACAACTGGACGCATATCTGGGATGAAAAGGTGGTGCGGCAGGCGATCATGGTGGGTATCAAGAACCGTACCTTTGCTTATGTTGCCAACGCTCACAAGGATAACCAGGAAAATCTGGTGCTGAGCGGCCCGGCACTGGCCACCGTTCACTTCGGCAAGGATGTTCCTGCCCATGAAATCGATATGGGTGAGGGGGCGTTTCTGCTTTCGGCGGCCTATGCGCAGCAATTATTGACTCCGTCCGCCCCACCAAAGGTTGAGCAGACGCCAGTACCGGAAACTCCTACGACCGGCGATGATCTGCCGCCAGGCCAGCAGCCTGCCCATGCGTACTCTACGACAGAAGAAACGGGCAAGACGATGGTAAATGATTCACCTTCGTCAACGCTAACGGCACCCGTGCCACCACCTGCTAAGCCGGTAGCTCCCGGTCAAGGTGGTCAGCGATACAGGCTACGCATGCAGATCAAGCCTGGGGATTTCTTTGAGGTCACAAAGGCGCTGGAGAGGCTTAATGAGCGTTCAGCCAGCATGGAAACGACGATGACCGTGATTGCGACGGCTAAACCCGGTCAACCATTCAATGCGAATATGCTGCATAACCTGGTAGTTGAGCCAATGGTGGAGGAGAGCGATGTAATGGTGTTGGAGGAGCAGGTGGAGGAGTAGAGGGAACAACATAAGTATTTGCCAGATTAAAGAAAATGAAATATCTGTAGGCTGACAGTTACCTATGGGTATACGCGCTTACTACATTTATTCTATTCATGAGATTTGTAAGATCATGTTTTTCTGTGAAACAGTGACTTGGTATAAATTTTGTGTTATCTTTATTAACGTTTCGAGGTCCTTATTGATAATAAGGAGCCTGTTATTAATGCTAACGTGAATATGGATGAAAGGTATTATCTTTATTAACGTTTCGAGGTCCTTATTGATAATAAGGAGATTTGTAGTGGTCACTAATAGTAACAAGAGCATAAACTATGGTCGTGCGGGGAGCTATGTTAGCCAGATTGGAGGTTACCAGGCTTTTGCGCCGAAACCGTTGCCACCTGACCCACCTGTTCAAATAGATAGGGAAACAATTCTGTTACTATCACAAGCAGATATGGCATTAGGGCGTTTGGATGGCATGAGTACGACATTACCTAATGTTGACCTTTTCGTTGCTATGTATGTGAACAAAGAAGCAGTACTTTCAAGTCAGATTGAGGGAACTCAGGCATCTCTCATAGACGTTCTAGCGTTTGAAGCCGATGCCGCTTTTCCTGAAAATCCACAGGATATTGAAGAGGTCATTAATTATATCAATGCTTTGAACTACGGTCTTGAGCAACTTGACAAAATTCCGATTTCTCTTCGTCTTATTCGTGAAATTCATGGTCTTTTGATGCAAGGAGTAAGGGGAGCTGATCGTCAACCCGGTGAATTTCGTACTTCTCAAAATTGGATTGGAAACCCTGGAGACACGAAAGAAACAGCCAAATTTGTGCCACCGTCCCCTCCAGAAATGGATAAAGCATTGGACGATCTCGAAAAATTTATTCATAAAGAAGTTTCCATGCCTCTCCTATTAAAAGTGGGCTTAGTCCATGCTCAATTTGAGACCATACATCCATTTCTCGATGGTAATGGACGTATGGGTAGGTTGCTTATTACATTTATCCTCTGTTCTGAAGGGGTTTTGCGTAAGCCTCTGCTCTACTTATCGCACTTTTTCAAGGCACATAGATTTGAATATTATAGTCTTCTTCAGAAGATACGCGATGAGGGCGATTGGGAGTCATGGCTAAAGTTCTTTCTACAAGGTGTGAATGAAGTCGCGCGGCAAGCAACAACGACTGCGAACAATATTGTACAGCTAAGGGAGAGGCATCGAGAAGTTATTGCTACTAACTTTCCTCGTTCGGCTGGCCCTGCTTATCAACTGCTTGAATATTTATATAAAAGACCAATCATAACTGCTAATGGTGTTACTAAGGTAACCGGTCTAAGCTATCAAAATGCGAATAGGCTCGTAATGAAGTTTCAAGAGATTGGTCTCCTTCGCCAGATGGATACATACCAACGAAATAGGCGATTTATTTACTCCGATTACATGGCAATGTTTGCCGATGAAGAGATGCCCAGAAATGATCGGAAAATGCTTTCAGAGAGCAAGGCGGCAGAGTAGAACCATGCTCTTGTTCATTTGATGATTGTACTTTTTTTATGTAAAAGTACCAATCTCCAGAATCCTCACGCTCAGCCTTCATCTTGCCTCTGAGGGCCTTCCCGCCTTTGTCCGATTCAAGCGTAGCCATCTAACTCACTCTGACACAATAACAGAACGAAGATAATTGAGTTGATCGCGCAATTGCGGACCTAATGTCATTTCGCGTCTTGCAAGCGAGTCAAGGTAGCCGGAGAGAATGCGCCGGAATGCATTCAATGCCTCATTCTCCGTTGGTGCTGAAGCGTGCATATGAAATTCTGGTTCGCTTACTACAACCTCTCCATCATCGAATTCAATCACTACAGTGATTGGATGAACAAGTTGCCTTCCACCAGGTAATGGCCCCTCTATATTAGTGATGACTATCAGCATTTAACTCTTCCGCTTGCCCTATGCTTCCCTACTATAATCCATATCGTCGATAATCGCAATTCGTTTTCTAATGGCCGTACCGATGCATGAGAAGAACGGAAGAATTCCTTGAGAGGACACTGACGGATGACTTCATCGGGATCAGGCTTCTCGGTATCTCAGAAAAGGTCTTGAGCAGGGCAATCAGAGTATCATTGTTGAGTTGCGTATAGTTAGTGGGAAGAACGCCACGCAGTTCTTCGTTTTCGGCTTCGATGGCTTTCATGGCATCGTTAATAGCCTTGCCAATGTTTTTCTCTTCTGGGAGTCTGAGCAGGTAGGAGAAACGCGACTGCGGAGGAAGGTACATAACGCCACGTGCCTGGTAGTCGGCTTTGCCGATAGTGCGGCGGCTCCCAACGTAGACCGTAGCATGTAGTTCTCGTTCGACCTGGGTGAAACGCTGGTCGGCGAAGCGTAGGAAAATGAGACCGAGGACGGGAACTGAGTATTCAGACGATTTGAGGTGGGAGTTGGCACGTAACTCGTCGGCGGAGGCCCAAAGTTTCTTTTCAATTTCGCTATGATTTGCTGGCATCTACAAAACCTCTACTCTACATTAACCCTTTTCATGACATGAGAGCCTACTAACGCTTGAATATAGTGTACTTGAGTTAACAGTATAGCAGAGTAGCGGGGAGTTAGGAAGATTTTAGGAGGAGATATCTTTGCGGGTGTATGAATAGGTGTAGGCAAGCGAGCTTCATCAAAAACGTGTCAGAGCCGGTAACAGGGTTCACTCCAAGCTGGCTCTTCCTGGATCTGCTTTTTGTTTAATCAAGTGAAGTATTGTCGAAAAATGCTCTCCGCTGGAACACGCTTCGCAATCCTGTGCTCTATTCCACCAGAGGCAAAGCAAGACAGACAATCTCCTCCTGCTCTCCTCCCTGCTCATTCCAGATCCGTCCTCCATGTTCTTGAAGCACTTCACGACACACCGCCAAGCATATTTCCCGATCGCTTTGACTGAGCACCTGTGACCACGTTTCAGACATCTCTTCTTTTCCTGGATTGGGGCCAGGAAGCGTTCTTTTGATATGAATC
>Ga0209648_10005014_pt1 | contig 11287 bp, 14 predicted proteins | sample GraSoi2013_115cm_FD_185830 | JGI IMG/M metagenome (GOLD analysis project Ga0209648, IMG submission 185830) | Grasslands soil microbial communities from the Angelo Coastal Reserve, California, USA - Sample 9_17_2013_115cm (SPAdes) (version 2) | ecosystem: Environmental > Terrestrial > Soil >...
AGAGAACCGGCGCGAGTAGTACGCAGGCGCGGCAGAGTACGATCGTGGCTCGGGCGTCGCTGGGAAGCGATGCAGGGCTTCTGGGGGCTGCCCGGCTGCCGATGATCGCCGACGCGGATGATCTTTCCAAACGGCAGCCCAATCACGCGTCGGTCATGGGCCCAGAGTGACGACCTTGAAGCTCATCGAACGATGCGGCTGTCCACCCCGAATTTGCTCAAATTGTCCGGGCGGCCGTTCGCAATTGTTCGCGAAACCATGCGTGGGAAGATTCGGCAGTTAGTCGAGGGTGCCACGCCATGAAGTAAGAAAACCCTTTGATCTGATGCGGCGGCTCCACTACACGCACATCTGCAATCGGCGCTAGGATCTTCGCCAATCTGCGGGGCAGCGTGAGGATCAAGTCGGTGCGAGCGATGGTGAGGATTGTCGGCACAAAAAACGGGATGCGGAGCACGGCACGCCTTTTCAAGCCTAGTTCCGCCAGGCGCCTGTCCACCGGAGTTTGTTGACGCTCCCAGGTCTCAACCAGCGCGTGGGGCAGGTCCACATATTGTTTCAATGTGAAACGCCGGGCGCGGATCCGCTGAGCGGGGCCCACGAGACAGACAAAGTCTTCCTTATAGAGTACTTCGGTCTCTAGAACACGAGGCGGGGCTTCCGCACTGAGAGCCGTATCGATTCTTCCCGTCGCGGTGTCTTCATAGACTCCATCATGCCAGGCGCATGCGTCCACTCTTACGTTGCTCGCTGCCGTTCGCATACGTTCCATGAGCGGCGGCATCAGGACCATCGATGCGTGGTCAGTCATCGCCACGCGAAAGCGTTCTTGGCTTCGGGCAGGATCAAAATCCTCCCCTCGAACCATAGCCTGGAGCCGAGGCATGAGCGACTCCAGCTCCCGAAGCACGCGTTCTCCCCGCACCGTGCGCTGGTAAGCACGCCCACTGCGAACGAGGAGAAGGTCCCCAAACATCTCGCGTAGCCGTTCCAGCGCCCGGCTCATGGCGGGTTGACTCAAGAAACAGCGTTCGCCTGCGCGGGTTACGTGCCGTTCCTCCAGGAGCGCATGGAGCGCGTGCAAGAGATTCAGGTCGACGTTCCGTAAATGCACCTCACGCATGATATGTATTCTAACAATGCATGACTGGTATGAGACCACAAAAGCATCTTATTCCTATCAACGGTTTATTGAGCAGACTCCTCCGATGAAAGATGCTTGCCCCGGAAGGGGAAAAAAATAATGAAGATCGTTGAAACTCATGACGCCAAAGTACGGAGGCTGGAACTGACCCCGGTCAATCGTCGTCTGGACTCGAAAGCAAAGGAGAACTACCCATGACAAACTCAGTAAAAAGGAGCGCGATCATCACGGGCGCCTCCGGCGGGATCGGAGGCTCGGTGGCAAAAAGGCTTGTAAAAGACGGCTTTGCGGTCGTAGTGCACTACGCCGGCAAACCAGCTCCCGCGCAAGCCATAGTAGCCGAACTCAAGGCTGCGGGCGGACAAGCCATCGCTGTGCAAGGGGATGTTGCAAATGCTCTGGACGTGGAGCGACTCTTCAAGGACTCGATTGACGCTTTCGGCAAGCCAGACGTCGTCGTCCACTGTGCTGGCATCATGCCTAATCTCTTAATCTCCAGCGGCGATGTGGAGACTTTCGACAAAGTGATCGCGACCAACTTGCGCGGAACCTTCCTGGTGCTTGCGCAGGCGGCAAAGCACGTTCCCGATGGCGGACGGATCATCGCTTTCTCAAGCAGTGTCATCGCCAAGTCCTTTCCGACTTATGGCCCCTATATCGCTTCCAAGGCAGGGGTTGAGGGCCTGGTCCATGTGCTTGCCAACGAACTGCGCGGCCGAAACATAACCGTAAACGCTGTAGCACCCGGGCCTGTGGGAACAGAACTGTTTCTCAAGGGCAAGAGTGAGGCACAGGTCGAGGAATTCAAGAAACTTAATCCGCTCGAACGCCTGGGCTTGCCGGAGGACATTGCCAACGTCGTGTCATTTCTGGTTGGCCCAGACGGTGGGTGGGTCAACAGCCAAGTTCTTCGCGCCAATGGCGGCTTTGCCTGAGGCTTCTTGATGCAGTACGAAGGCGCGTGGCCGAGAGTCCGTAAGCAAGGCGCGTGATTTCGCTACCCCAAATTGAATCGAACAGGAGCACAAACCATGAAGAACGTCATTGTTATCACCGGAGCTTCGAGTGGTTTCGGCGCCTCGACTGCGCGGGCCTTGGCAAAGGCCGGTCACACTGTTTACGCGAGTATGCGTGAGACCAAGACCCGCAACGCAGCCCAGGTTAAGGAAGTAGAAAGGTACGCTGCCGTGAACTCTGTGGATCTGCGTCCCATCGAACTGGACGTTTCGTCGCAGGAATCCTGTAACGCAGCCATCCAGGCAATCACCGCAAAGAACGGTCGCCTCGATGTAGTGATCCACAATGCCGGACACATGGTGTTTGGTCCGGCAGAAGCTTTTACGCCTGAGCAATTCGCCGAACTCTACGACGTGAACGTGTTGAGCACGCAGAGGGTCAACCGCGCCGCCTTGCCGCAATTGCGTATTGCAGGGACAGGGCCTCTTAGTCTGGGTTTCGAGCAGCAGTTCGTCCGGTGGAACGCCGCCCTATCTGTCGCCGTACTTCGCCGCAAAGGCGGGGATGGACGCACTCGCGGTGCAATATGCGCGCGAGCTGACGCGATGGGGGATTGAGACGTCGATCATCGTACCAGGCGCCTTCACCGGTGGCACCAACCACTTCGCCCACTCCGGCCGTCCCGCAGATACGGCCCGCGTCGCCGAGTACGAAGCCGGCCCCAACAAAGGTCTTGGCGAGCAGATACAGAAAGCCTTTGCCGCCATCACGCCGCCCGACGCAGATGCTTCGATGGTGGCCGATGCAATCGTGAGGGTCGTGGATATGGCGTTCGGCAAACGGCCCTTCCGCGTCCATGTCGATCCGACGCAGGACGGAGCCGATGTCGCCTTCGCGGTCATGGACCGCGTTCGGAGTGAAATGCTGCATCGCGTGGGTTTGTCTGACCTGCTCACTCCCAAGGCTAACCGCTGACATCAAGGGCCGGGCGGCGCTCCATCAGGCGAAAATCGAAGTGACCGACGACGAGGTGGCCGGCCTCGAGGCCCCGTACATGCCGCCTTCTGACCGGGCGAGGCACTCTCAACATGCTTGCGGCTCCCACGGTGGCGAGCTGGGTTCGGTGGTCTCAGACGTATTTCCCGAGGTCGTTGGGTCTTAGCGATACTCGAGTGCGGGTGGTTCATTTGGCAGGCGGAGGTCATTAGGACATCAGGCAGAGCATGTGTCTTGCGGCGAGCAAATGTATCTTGAGTGCCGCACTGTCATGTTCTTGTTCAGCCGATCCGATTGAATCAACAAAATCGTATCAACGATGTCAGAATTCCCGAAGCACACGCTGCATTTCCAGTTTCGCCGTCGAGAAGTCATAACAATTGCGGAAGTCCGCACATTGCTGGCAATCCTGCCATGCGCTAAGGTCGATATCCAGCTTGCGGTCTCTGTGACCCGGCCCCTGGCTGCTGATTGAGACTTTAAACACTCTCCCCTCCACAGGTTTTCCGAACTGGAGCTGTTCCAAGTCTGGGAAAATGGTGCCAAAGCAACTCTTCATCTTGTAGTCTCTTCCTCTCTCCCTTGAACCGCCATGCCTTTTACGGCGTTTACTTCCTCATGTTGGGTGAAGATGATGTCCTTGATTTCCCAGCCCAGCCCCTGCGCCACGCCGCCTCCGTAAGCCGGGTCTGCTCTTTTAAAGTGCCAGAGTTGGCGTTCTTGGATGTGGTCAGGCACGTTCTTCATACTGGCAACAATGTTGCCGATCAGTCGCTCACGCTGGTCGGGCTTCATGAGCCGAAAGAGGTTTCCCGGCTGCGTATAGTAGTCATCATCCAATCGATGATCGTGGCGGTCCACTGAACCGGAGATGATTCGCGGGCGCTCTCGGTAGGACGGATTCTCGGCTGGACCATTCAAGCTGTTGGGCTCGTAATTCGGCGCTGACCCGGAGTTACCGTCGAAGCGCATTGCCCCATCGCGGTGATACGTGTGAATTGGACATTGCGGCCGGTTGACTGGTAGCGCGTCATAATTTACGCCCAGCCGGTAGCGGTGAGCGTCCGGATAAGAAATCAGTCTTGCCTGAAGCATCTTGTCTGGCGAATATCCCATGCCGGGCACAATGTTCTTAGGCTCGAAGGCCGCCTGCTCCACCTCGGCGAAGTAATTCTCAGGATTACGGTCCAGCACCAGTTCACCGACTTCAATAAGTGGATAATCTTTGTGTGGCCATACTTTCGTCAGATCAAACGGATTGAGGTAAAAGATTCCCGCTTCTTTTTCCGGCATGATCTGCACACTCACACGCCACTTGGGGAAGTCTCCGGTTCGAATGGCATCAAACAGGTCGCGTTGGGCATAGTCCGGGTCCTCACCTCTCATCGCGTCGGCTTGTTCGCCTGTGAAATTCCGGATGCCTTGTTTGGTCTTGAAGTGCCACTTCACGTAGAACAGCTCGTTCCTGCTGTTGATGAGGCTGAAGGTATGGCTGCTAAATCCGTCCATGTGCCGGTAGCCGTCAGGTGTGCCGCGATCGGAAAAAAGAATCGTGACCTGGTGAAGAGACTCTGGCGAAAGAGACCAGAAGTCCCACATCATGGTCGGCGACTTGAGGTTAGTCTGCGGATCGCGCTTCTGGGTGTGAATGAAATCGCCGAACTTCAACGGGTCGCGAATGAAGAAGACTGGAGTGTTGTTGCCCACCATGTCCCAGTTGCCTTCTTCGGTATAGAACTTAAGCGCAAAGCCTCGCGGGTCACGTTCGGTGTCTGCGGAGCCCTTCTCCCCTCCCACAGTCGAAAAGCGGAGAAAAGTCGGAGTGCGTTCGCCTACGTTGGAGAACAGGCGGGCACTCGTGTACCTAGGCATGTCCGGGTTGGTGCAAACAAAATAACCGTAGGCGCCAGAGCCCTTGGCGTGAACAACGCGCTCAGGGATACGTTCACGATTGAAGTGCGCCATCTTTTCGAAAAGTAGAAAATCTTCGAAAACCACCGGTCCACGCGGACCGACCGTCAGCGAATTCTGATTGTCGCCCACGGGGCGTCCCGCTGCGGTTGTCAGTTGTTTCTTTTCCATCGTTTCTCCTTGTTTCTGCTTTGAGTCTAAGAACGTCCGTCAAGAGGAGGAAGACCCCCGAGCCAATGTGTGAAATAGGGAAAGCAATCAATGGCAATCCGCGGAGTTTAATCTGCTCGATGGTGAGGAAGGCATGAAGAACACGTAATGGTGGCCAATAAATCTAGCGCCTAACGCCCCACTGCAGGTTTGGCGGAGCGGCTAAACTCAAGTTCAAAGGAGAGAAGTCCTTTGAGTGCGGTTGCGCGAAGATTTCGTTTAAGGCTGGAGCGAGCCCGCGCGCAATCTGCAGCGTCTGGCTTGGCCTAAGGTCAGCGACAATGAAGACGAAGTACTGCGCGGATTCAAATCCTGCTATTTCCATCCCGCTAAGATGATCCTCGTAGATGCTGATTCCGGCTGACTTGGCACTCACCAGTGATTTTATTGTGGGAAGGCTAGCTCCGTTTCTTTCGGTGAGAATCACAGAAAGAATCGCTCCCTGACCTCGGGTGATGAAGTGAACGTACTCGCGGTTGCTTCCTGGGACCGAACAGATATGCCCTTCTAGAACTTCAAATCCGGGGAGTCGCTTTTGGACGACCTGCAGCAGAGCCGCATGCCGAGCGCCGAGCTTCCTCCGGATCTGTTCCGGTGGCGTGGCGATGTTCGGGTAGTTGTGGCCCCTAATGGCGCAAAAGACGTGATCACTTAGTCCAAGCTTCAGGATGCTCGCGACTGACTGTTCTACACGCCGACCGTTCAACCAATTGGCTGCGAATAGGGCGAGAAGAATACATGCGATGCTTGCCACGCCCACTGCCCAGCGTGTTACGCGTGCGCGCAAGGGAGATTTACGCCGAGATTCGCGCAGGCTGCGCAGGACATCCGCACGAACGGAATCAGGCACCGGTCGGTTAGCAACAGCGCGCTGCAATGCATCCCGGACGCGCATACGAGATTCCAGATCGCGCGAACAGGCTTCACAACTCTCGAGGTGACGTACTACTTCGCCAGCAGTTTCTACCAGGAGCTCGTTGCTAAGGTAGGAATCGAGATGCTGACGTATACGCTCGCATCGTTTGGAGTCAAAATTCAAAGTGTTCATGCGGTTTCCGTTTCCTCCGCCGGTTTCGTCCGCATGTTGATACCATAAGAGCGCGCTACTTCCGCCAACTGTTGCCGTAACAGCTTCCTTCCTCGGCTCAATCTCGACATCACCGTTCCCAGCGGGATTTTCAGCGTCTCCGCGATTTTCTTATAGGAAAACTCCTCAACGTCAGCCAGCAGGACGACTTCGCGGAATTCCACGGCGACCTTGCTCAGCGCATTCAACACGTCTTCGTCACATATTTCTTGAGGCACAGACGGCTCGGCGGCCAGCTCGCCTTGAGGACCAAAGCTGTCGATCACTATCACTCGGGAGGCCTTTACCAGGCTTCGCCGCAAGTGATAGAGACGATGAAACATTATTTTAAAGAGCCATGCCCTGCAGTTCGTACCCAACGCGAAGCGATGAAACGACTTCCATGCTTCCAGATAGGTGTCTTGTACCAGGTCTTCAGCCTCATGCCGGTTCCGCAGGAGCAAGGAGGCAGTGCGATACAAAGCCGCCAGGTGCGGCATAGCCTCCGCCGCAAAGTCTTCGAGTTGAACCTTCGGACGAAAAGACAACCCACGCTCCAACAAAGTTCTGCGCAGAAAACGCCAAGGGCGACCCGGAAGCACAACCGAAAACCGCCGTCATGACTCTCGTGCACACTGGCCATCCGAACCGGCAACTGGCCGATAGCGCAGTCCATCATCAGGAGTCGTGAGTTGTGACTAAGGACTCTGCCACCCAGCCGCGTCAGAGGCCAGCCTCGCTGGCCTCCAACGCAACACTTGGCTGACCTCGCTCAGTTAAGCCGGGCGGCGACGCCGCACACGATGACCGGGCCAGCGCTGCCGAACGGCGCACCGTTAGGTCCGGTGATGAATCCGTCTCTCGCCAGTTTCAAAATGCGGAACTCCTCCGTCAGCAGACCGCGATAGCCCTTCCTGATGGCTTCATCAGTCCACTCATAGAGGTTGGCGTCCCAGACCGGACTGTAATCGGTGGCGGTCGTCGGGATGCCGCCAAACGTATTGTTCGGCCGATGCCCGTCCAAAAGCGCGGCCGACACGCCCTGACGCTGTGGATTGTCACAACCGCCTTCCGATGCGCCGTTGGTCGCGATGAAGATCCGCTCCACGGCACTGCGAGAGATATCGTCGACCCCCACCTCGAGCCTGCGCATGCGCGGAGCGAAAGTATTCCCCTCAATCGCGGACACGGTGGGATCACTTGACTCGGTGGAGATATAGAAGACCGGCTTGCCGAAGCTAAAACCGTTGATCAGGCTGAGCGTGACTGTCCGATTCGCCGGATCAATCGCGACCACCTGATCATGTACGAAAGCGTAGTTTGGATTTCCGTTGGGGAAGTTGATAAAGGCGTCGTCCACCGCAGCGGCGATGACAGGCGCGTCGTAAACAATGCCGTTGGCCCGTACCAGCGGGCTGTAGTTCTCATCTCCAACCGAGCCCGGCTGGGCTATGCTGGGAGGGAACGGCCGGTCCGGATTGCCTGGCGCCACCATCCGGTTGGGAGTGAAGTCTACGAGGCCGGACTCAAACAAAAACGTCCCGTCAGCGCGGAGCGTCGCGGGGCGCGCGGCATCACCGGCGTTCGGCAGTTTCTTGGAAAAGTTCACACCCAGGCGGTCGGCCTCCGCTTGGTCGCTGGCATCGAGGATGATGTACCACGCCGGCTTTAGACCCGAGGGCGTGTTCACCGCGCCTTTGAAAAGCGGCAGGGTGATCGTGCCTCGGGGAGTACCGCTGGGGACGTTGACCGATGTGAGCGCGTCGATCGGTATGTCGAACTTGCCGGACTTCAGCAGCCGGACCGGCCCTGCCAACTCCGGATCCGTGAGTGAGTCGGCCGGTGGAAACTGTGAAATATCAACTTTCGTTCCGGTCGAGGCCAAGGGCGGTATCAGGTTGCATCCCGGACCAGGTCCATTCGCCGCCGGCCCAGGACCGTCCCCAGCCACCCGCTGGGCCTTGCCTTGGTCTTGCCCATATGCCACGGCCGGAAAGAGTATGATTGCTGCCGCCGCCATCGCGGAGACGCACGCCAACGTTCTTCGTAATAAACTACTTCCATTGCAACTTGGGTGATTCATCGGATCTCCTTAAGATCAAGAATTGGGTATCGAGATAGCGTGGAGAGTGGACCTGGCAACGTTGAAATACCCGCCAGGACAGCCCCTTAACAGCCTTAAGCGCATCGCCACAAGCCTTCGTGGCATGCGAACTCAAAGCTCCTAACGTGCCAAGTCACTTCCACAAGGTATGAATGCCAATCCGCTGTTCATTTATTCCCGGTTTGGGCGGCAGGGTTGAATTCTCTGCCGCCTTGACGGTGAGGAAACGTATGACAACTCAATTGTCTATTTCTTCCACTTTGGTGCAGAGCGCAGGGTGTTCGACATTTCTGCGAGGGTTATCCTTCGCGTTTGGCCTGGTCCGCTTCGTGCGCCAGTTCGAGCAACACTTGTATGAACTCGTTCGATTGGCCAATGAAAAGTCCGTCAGCGATAAAGCCGTTGATAGCGCCCAATGCGTCTATTTGTCCCGCGCCGGTGGGGCGAATGATAGCAACTTCCGGCAAGCCTCGGATGAAGGCACATGGCTCGGGCATGATCAGGTTGGCCTGTAACGACTCCGGTTGATTTTTAGTTAGGTCGACGAAGGTTAACGAACCGCCAGCCTGGTTGTCGGTCAGCGGAACTGCATTGCCTGCCTTGTCATGCCAAACCTGAAAATGCATGATCTCCGATCCGCCGATACTGATAGTGATGCGCAACACTTCTGGATTGGATACCCGCTGGCTCAGAGTGGCGTAAAGGCTGGTGCCCGCCTGCTCAATGAAACCGAAGTGAAATCCCGCCGTATTGGCGATTGCCTGAATGTGGTTGCTATTGCTAAGGTCGGCCGCAGATGTGGGAATTGCCGGGTGTTGACCCTGGTTCAGACTCGGGATAGCTTGAGGAAACGTCGCGCCGAGATCGGGGTTTTCTTTGCTGCGGTAGCGAGTCCACCAACTGGTATCCACACTGAGCTGTTTCAGATTTGTAAGCCGTCCGGTTTGCGGAACGCCGCTCACCGAAGAGGGCGGCAACTGGGCAAAACGACTGAGGTCGACTGGCTCCTGGCCCTTGGATTTCAAATAGGCCTGCAGGAAGGCCACGTGGCTGATCTCATCGTCGGTATTGTCGGAGATGTACTGCGGCATGTCGCCATCAAGCTGTGAAAGGGCATCAATGTACGGTTGACTTGTGCTGTTGCTCGCTTCAACTCCTCCGAGTTCCCTGTATTGTGTCCACAGATCGGTCTCAATGATCTCTGCTGCAAGCAGGAGTTGGAGAATGGCGACGTCTCCCTTTATGAGATCGTTCTTTTCATCCCGCTCCAGGCCCAATGCAGGTAATCCGCGGGCGAGCAGCCCAGCGCCCACAGTTGCGCCTGCCGCTATCACTCCTTTCTTCAGGAATGAGCGGCGATTTTCCGGTTTCTTCAGTGGTCCTTCAGACGGTTTCATTGCTGTTCTTCCTTTCATATTGTTGGTTTGAATTGCGAATTGGAGTCGAGATGTCGACTGCTGATGGTCAAGAACTCTTTTACCCGTTGCGTTGCAAACTCGACGTTCGCGAGCCAGACACCGTTAGCTTTGTGTAGAACCGGCGATTCAGAGAAATATTCCCGCGTGCTTGCCGAAGTTGAAAACTTTTGCATGAACTCTGCTCTTACGATTAGAGGGCGCACCATTGATGGATGGAAGACACGGGACCCGATGTGTGAAATAGAACGTAACTATGAATCGTCTTCGTGCATCTGTAATCAGTACGGCCACATTATGGAAATCAATCACATTCGGTCCTTCTGTGCTGTCGCTCGGGCGGGCAGTTTTACACGTGCGGCAGAGGAACTGGGGATCGCCCAACCATCGTTGTCACAGCAAATAAGGACGCTGGAGAAAAAGATCGGTACTCCATTATTCGAGCGGCTGGGCCGTTCCGTGCGGCTGACACCTTTTGGAGAAGCCCTGCGCGAGCCGGCGCTGAGCATTTTGCAGCAAGTAACTATGGCCGAGAACTCGCTGGCCAATCTGCGTGAGGGGGTGTGCGGCAGGTTGCGCGTGGGCGTGATTCCAACCATCCTGCCTTACTTGATTGCCCCTCGCATCGGCGAATTTCTCAAAGCATTCCCAGATGTTGACTTGCAGCTCATCGAGGACGCAACACCTCGGCTGGTGGAGCAACTACAATCAGGCGATCTTGATATTGCAGTGACTGGGCTGCCTGTGAAAAACCTGGACATCATATGCAGCGAGCTGTTCCGTGAACCGCTGTTTCTGGCAGTTGCCGAGCACCACCCTCTGGCCCGGAAACCCGTCGTAGATCTGCGAGATTTGGGAGACGAGCCTTTTCTCCTGTTGAAGGAAGGACACTGCTTGCGTGACAGCGTTTTGATGGCCTGTACGCGCGCGAAGGCCGACCTCCGCTCGATTTTTGAGACCAACCAATTGGAAAGTATTTTCCAGCTTATCAAGTCAGGGTTTGGAGTCACTCTGGTCCCAGAGATGGCGTCCTCCCACGCGGTCGGTTGCATGCTCGTTCCGCTGCGGGGAAGCAATTCCAGGCGGATCGGCTATCTTCGAGCACGTCGGCATGTAGTCACCAAGCCGATGCGCGAGCTCACTTCCTGGCTACGCACCATCACCGGAGCATTCGTCCCCGAACCACACTCGAGATAAACGTAAATGTTCAACGGTCGTCTTGTTTCCTGGATGGTCAACGCGATCGTTCCCGATGTCCTGCGCACCACTGCACTGCCGTTGCCGCCGGCAATGGTCACGATGCCCTCCGCGCGAGGGGACACGCTTGTGCTGCCCCTCAGGGCTTGGGACAACGCCGGGTCGCGGTAGGGATGCGGATTGCTCCGCACCCCCCGCACAGATCCGGACTTGAGGAATTGCCTCATCCGGCTCCTGTCTTAGGTGGCGACGTGTCGGCGGCGGGAAGGATAGGGATGATAGATTCG
>Ga0209648_10005015_pt1 | contig 11287 bp, 13 predicted proteins | sample GraSoi2013_115cm_FD_185830 | JGI IMG/M metagenome (GOLD analysis project Ga0209648, IMG submission 185830) | Grasslands soil microbial communities from the Angelo Coastal Reserve, California, USA - Sample 9_17_2013_115cm (SPAdes) (version 2) | ecosystem: Environmental > Terrestrial > Soil >...
CGCCGCCGCGCTCAAGACGCGCATCGTGGGCGGCGAGAGCCACTTCACACGCAACGACCTGCGGCCCTTCTTCGAGACGCCGTGCGTGCCCATCCTGCAGCCCGACCCGATGCGTGGCGGCTACAGCGAACTGCGCAAGATCGCCGCCGCCGCCGAGCCCTGGGGCATCCGCCTCGCGCCCCATCTTTTCCACGAGACGATGGTTCACGTGCTGGCCGCGATCCCCAACGCCAGCTATCTCGAATACATGGACTGGAACGACGATCTCTGGATCGAGCCGGTATTGCCCTCGAAGGACGGTACCATGAGCCCGCCCGAGCGGCCGGGCCATGGCCTTGCCTTCCGGCCCGAGATCCTCAGGGACTGCCGGGTGGGCGGCCAGCGCCTCACGGGCTGATCGCCGGCGCGCGACAATGCGCGATCAGCCGCCGGGTTTGAGGACAGCGCAGGCCTGTTCGACCGTCGCGAAGGGCGGACCGGGCCGTGCATTGACCGCCTGCAGGACCTTGGGAAAGTCGGGATTCTGCGCCAGCAAAGCCTCGCCCATCACGTTCAGGCCATCGACCTGATTGCCTGGCAGCGCCCAGCTCGTCTGGATGCTGTGAAACGCCGCGCGGCAGCGCTGATCGCCGATGGCGTCGAAATCGACGGCGAGGAACTGGGTATTGGCGGCGACTGTCCTGAAGTTGGCGCCGATCTCGCGCAGCTTGTCGCGCATCGGCCCCGGCTTCCTGGCTTCGCGCTCGATGTCGTCGGCCATGCCGCGGAAGCGTTCGATCAGCAGGTCGCGAATGCGTTCGGCGGTGCTGAATGTCGCCCGGTCGATCGACGAGCCGATCGAGGCCGTCAGCATGGCGAGCGCCCCCGGCGTTGCCTGGCTGTTGTCGAGACCCGATCCGGCGAACGAACGGGCGTTGATCATGACGAAGACGATCTTCTTGATCCTGCCCGCGGCGATGTCCTGCTTGAGCGACACCGGGACGTCGTCGCTGGTCAACAGGCGATAAGGCTCGCTGACGCCGAGATTGTCGGCAATGCCGCCGTCCAGCAGATGAATGAATTTCTTCTGCCCGTCGGCGTAGGCCGAGGCGGTGCGCTGCCAAGTCACGCGCGGCGGGTCGAGGTACCAGCTCGTCTGCTGCGCCGCCCTGAGCCAGACCGGCTTGGCGACAGCATCGCATGGCCGGTAGTTCTTGAGGGTGATCGGCGAGAGGGCGACCGGGAAGGCAGCCGAAGCGGCGACGGCGGTCGAAAGCTTCACCTTGGTGAGATCGCTGCACAGAAGATCCATGGTGTATTGCGTGAACGGGAACGGCGTTCCCTCGACCATGTCCGCGGCGTTCAGGATCAGGTAGGGACGCCGCTTGCGCTCGACCAGCTTCTCGAAGGTGACGTCATGGAAGAGCTGCCGATCGAGATAATCGACGAGCAGGTCGATGCGCTCCTTGGATGGCGAGGCCAGCAGTGCGAGCCCGATCGGGTTCAATCCCTCGGCGATGAGGGCGCGCATGCCGTCCTGGCGGACGAAATTCGTCTCCAGGGTCGGCAGTCCGGCGGTGCCGTAGAGCGCGAAATAGCCGGCGGTGACGCTGCCGCCCGATACCGACGACACGATGTCGATCTCGTCCGCCAGGCTTGCGCCGGAGGCGAGCTTGATCTTGTCCATCGCGCGCAGCACCGCCATTGCCAATGCCGTCGCCCGCGTGCCACCGCCCGACATGGTGACGATCACCAGCGTGTCCTGCAGTTCGCCGGGCGGCAGGGCCTTCCATTCGTATGTCGGACGACTGGTTTCGACGACCGCGTCGTTGCGGATCGGATAGGCGCAGCCCGCGAGGACCGTCCCTATCGACAGCACGGCGAAACACGCCAGTAGTCGTTTCACGGTCGGCCTCCCTGCCCGTCGTTCAGCTGCCCTTCGGCTTGGGTGGAACGACCGGCTGCAAGTCGATCGTCGCGCTGCCCAGTTCCGGCACGTTGTCGACGCTGCCCGTATAGTCGACGAGCCGCGGGCCCGGCCCCGACGTCAACGTCTCGAAGATGTGCGAGCCGGCGTTGAGGGTGACCAAGGTCGGCGTTGGGCCGAGCGGATCGTCGTAGACGCCGTTGACGTAGATTTCCCGGTTCCTGGGTTCGATCACCGTGACAAAGATCATGCGCCCCCGCTCCGTACACCCTGAGGATGAACGAGCCAACTAAAACGCAATCTTCGGTTCGGCGCAAGTATCGGCTGTCGCCTCAGCGGCTTGGTTACAAGCCGCGAGACGGCGTCCATTTAGAATCGTGCGATCGTCGCAGCGGCGAACCGCTCAGCCGACCCGGGATCGAAATCCAGGAACAAGCCGGGCTCCAGCACCTCCACCTCGATCACGATCAGCGCGCCGTCGCGCACGACGCCATCGACCCGCGCATAGAGCGGCAACTCGGGCAGCGTGCGCAGGGCCGCGGCGCCCTGCTCCGTCACCTCGCGCGACGGCATCTCGGCGCTGCGCGTGGCGCCGAAGCGCGAGTTGACCCTGAACTCGCCCTGCGGCGGGTGCTTGCGCACGGTGTGACTGAAGATCCCGTCGAAATAGATCAGCGACAACTCGCCCTTGACGATCTCGGGGAGGAACTCCTGCACCAGCACGCCGCTCGCGCGCGCCTCGGCGGCAAGGCGCGACACCGCGTCGGCAGCCCCCTCGCGCGCCACCCGCTCGACCGAATAGCCCGACGCACCGGTCAAGGGCTTGACCACGGCACGGCTCCAGCCGGTCTCGCCGAACACCTTTTCGATCGCATCGACCTCGCAGGCCACGAAGTGCGTTTGCGGCACGCGCACCGACGCCGCGGCCAGTTTGCCGATGTAATCCTTGCGCAAGTTCCAGCGCACCAGCCCGATCGGATTGAAAAGACGGCTCGCCGCGGCGATAGCTTCCGTCCAGTCGCGGAAGGCGTCGCTGGCGCGGTAATAGCCCCAGGTCGAGCGGATCACGACGGCCGCCGCCCCGTCGAACGCCGCGCGCGGTCCGTCCCAGGGCGCGGCGACGACCGGGCAGCCACGCCGCTCCAGCGCTTCGGCACAGAGCCTGTCGGAGGCGGTGATCTCGGGCTGGTCGGAAGCGGTGGCGAGGACGATCGCACGGGCCATCGCTAGCGCCTACCGTCGCTAGCGCGGTTGGGCATCGAGCCAGCGGCGCGCCTCGTCGGCGGTCCGGAAGATGTTCACCGGCCGCGGAGCGGCGGCGAGATTGAGAAACCTGTCGACGAAGTCGCGCGCAAGGACGGTCGTCACCACGAAGGCAAGCGGCCCGCCGGGCCACGTCGCGACATAGGCCCTCATGCGGGCGCCGAGCATCATGACGTCATGATCGGTCGCTTGCAGGTCGACGTCGCTCGCATCGAACAACTTGGCATACGGCGCGGCGTCGGCGACGACCAAGGCATCGAGATAGGCCTCGATGTCTTTCAGGGTCACGACCCCTTCGGTCGTGGCCACGACCAGTCGCTCCTCGTGCGAGATCGTCCAATGAATCGGCATCGCGTCGCCTATGCGCAGCAGCCGTGACCGTGTTTCCGACCAACGGCGCGCATCTTGCACCCAGTGAGAACCATGGCCCAACCTCTTGCTGTCACATTCATAGCCGGCTCCAGCGGCGACTGGCGCATCGAGCGCCTCACTGCCGTGGCGGGCGATCCGCTTCCCGCCGCCACGCATCTCTCGGCCGGAAATGAAGCGCCGTACACTGCAAAAAGTTCCTGGCAGCTACGCGGGATCGTGAGCCACACACGCTACACGACGGCCCAGGAGCTGGCGCGGCTCAATGTCGTTTCACCGCCGCTGCGACGTCCCGAGGCGACGTGCGCCGCGCTGATCCCGATCCGCAAGTCCGACGCCTGGTGGTCGATGGCACAGGACGAGCGGCGCGCCATCTTCGAGGAAAGATCGGGCCACATCGCCAGGTCGATGCCTTACCTGCCGGCGATCGCGCGCCGCTTGCACCACGCCCGCGACCTCGGCGAGCCGTTCGACTTCCTCACCTGGTTCGAGTACGCACCGGAGCACGCCGATGCCTTCGAGGCATTGGTGGCCGAGCTTCGCGCCAGCGAGGAATGGCACCATGTCGAACGCGAGGTCGATATCAGGTTGCGTCGCGTCGCCCGCTAGGACGACGCTCGTCGCTCACTGGCAGACATTGCGCAGCGCCTTCCACTCGGCGTCGCTGAAGGCGGGCTTGCCGGAGGCCGGGCGCCTGGTCGCGGCGATGCGCTCGGCGGTCGGCGGGTGGCTCGACCAGACACCGGCGGCCGCGGCCATGTCCTTGGGCTCCTTCTCCATCATCTGCTCGAAGAAGCTCGCAATGCCGTCGGCGCGCACTCCGAGCTTCTCCAGGAGCGCCACGCCGGTGGCGTCGGCTTCGCGCTCGAAGGCACGGCCGTTGCGCAGCGCCAGCAGGAGGTTGCCGCCGGAGGTGAGCGTGTTCAGCAGGTCGGAGTAGCCGCCGCTCACCAGCTTCACCAGCATGTCCACGCCGTACTGGCGCGCCAGGCCCTTCATCGGATGGTAGTGCACGGCGTGGCCGATCTCGTGCGCCACCACGCCCGCCACCTGCGAGCTGTCCTTGGCCTGGTCTATGAGGTCGGAATAGACCACCAGGATGCCACCCGGCAGCGTGAAGGCGTTGACCGGCCCGCCTTCGATGACATGCACCGTGATCTCGTGCGGATAATCGGCGGCATGGGCCAGCCGGTTGGCGAGGTCGTTGATGGCGGCCAGGCCCGCCTTGCCGTGGCATTCGTCCTTGTCGGCCGTCAGCTCCTCGAAGACGCTCTCGCCGAGCTTGGCCTGCAGGCTGTAGGGCAGCAAGGGCGCGGCATACTCGCTGCCATAGTCGACGACGAGCCAGAACAGGCCGACCAGGGCCGCCAGGGTCGCGCCGAACGCCACGACCCTGCGCCCGACCGGTCCCGGCGGCAGGGCGAGCGGCGCAAGCTGCGGCACCCAGGCCGCGAGCTGGCGCCGCAATTCGGGATCGTCGACCAGCAGGCGCGCCTCGCCGCCCTTGCGCACCACCGGCGGAACGGCCTCGTGTGCGGTGTCGCCCAGCACGGCGAGTTCGCCGACCGGCCAGCGCGCCACGATGCCGGCATCGGCGAGACGAAAGATGACCAGCTCGGCGGCGGTCGGCCGCACGCTCACCTCGTGCACCAGTGCGCTCTCGCCGTCGTAGTAGCGGGCGTGCGACGCCATCGTCAGATCCCGCTCACGTCGAACATGTCCAAAAGGCCCTCGCCAAAGGGCGGCCCGCGTTCGGTCGGCTGGCGGATGTTGGCGCCGTCGGGCGCGCCGTAGAGCCACAGCTCGGCGGCAATCAGCCTCAACGTGCGGTGCATGACCCAGGGCCAGCCGAGCCCGAGGGTCAGCACGACGATCAGGTAGTTCAGCACCAGGAAGCCCCACATCTGGCGGGTCGAGATCGCCGTGGCGAACAGCACCTCGCCGGCGCGGCTGTGCGAGACCAGGTAGCGGAAGAGATAGGCCTGCCACCAGCAGCGCAGCGGCAGGATCAGCAGGCCGAACACGACATAGGCGCCGAGCGCGATCGCCGCCACGATCAAGACGGTACGCAGGCTGAGTTGCGAGAACAGCTTCAGTATGTCTTCGGACGAGATGCCGAGACTGCCGATCGTGCCGCCGATCGCGCCGAAGGTGATGGCGGCCGCCGCCACCCAGGCGATGATGTTCAGGAAGTAGAAGCCGAGATAGCGGCCGTAGATGTCGCCCGAACTGCCGGCGAACATGAACGGCAGGGTGCCGAAGCGCACGTTGGAGATGCGTGGGCGGGCGAGGTTCACCGACACGACCGGAGTCATCAGCTGGCCGGTGAAGGCGTTGGCGAAGACGAGGAACGACGCCATCGCGCCATAGCCCCAGGCCGAGCCCGCCAGGGCGCAACGGATACCGCGCCAGCGCGTGCGCGAGAGCCGGTAGCGCAGCCCGGCATACTGGCCGACATAGGCGAGCGGAAAGCCGATCAGCGCCACCGACAGCCAGAACATGTCGAACAGGCCGAAGCTCGCAACCGGCTTTTCATGGAAGGCGTAGATCCACACCAGCCACAAGAGGCTGCCCCAGACCGCCAGCATGAGCACCGCCAGCAGGAAGCCGATCAAAAGCTCGCGGCCGCGGCCGCGATACTCGAAGCGATCGCCCAGGATGGCGAAATGGTTCCACAGATAGCGGCGTATCCGCGTGCGACCCCAGAAGCGCGACCAGCCCAGGGTCAGCAGCATCAACACAAGGTGGCGCAGGTAGATGGCGTAGAGCTCGCCCAGCCTGCCATCGTAAAGCGGCCGGCTCGGAGTCAGCTCCGGTGCGGCCGGAGCCGGATCAGGAGCGGTTTGGGCGACAGCTTGGCCCCAAGGGGAGGTCGTATCGCTCACAGACAGCCATTCCCCTGGTTGAAGCCCGAAATCTTTCATGCTGCAATGCAGCATTGATTGATGTAGGCAGTTTACGCAACCCCGTTCGCAGCCGCCACAATGACCGCCCAAAAACGCGACAAGCCCTGGCTGATCCGCACCTATTCCGGCCACTCGACCGCGGAGAAGTCGAACGAGCTCTATCGCACCAACTTAAGCCGCGGGCAGACGGGCCTGTCGGTCGCCTTCGATCTGCCGACCCAGACCGGCTACGACTCCGACCACGTGCTGGCCAAGGGCGAGGTCGGCAAGGTCGGCGTGCCGATCAGCCATCTCGGCGACATGCGCACCCTGTTCGACGGCATCCCGCTCGACCGCATGAACACCTCGATGACCATCAACGCACCCGCGGCGTGGCTGCTCTCCTTATATATCGCCGCCGCCGAGGCCCAGGGTGTCGAGCGCGCCAAGCTGCAGGGCACGACGCAGAACGACATCATCAAGGAATATCTCTCGCGCGGGACCTACATCTTTCCGCCCGAGCCCTCGCTCCGGCTGACGGCCGACACGATCGGCTTCACCTACCGCGAGGTTCCCAAGTGGAACCCGATGAACGTCTGCAGCTATCACCTGCAGGAGGCGGGCGCGACGGCGGTGCAGGAGCTGGCCTTCTCGCTCGCCAACGCCATCGCCGTGCTCGACGCGGTGCGCGCGCGCGGCCAAGTGCCCGAGGCGGATTTCCCGCAGGTGGTGGGCCGCATCTCGTTCTTCGTCAATGCCGGCATCCGTTTCGTCACCGAGATGTGCAAGATGCGGGCGTTCGCCGAGCTGTGGGAGGAGCTTACGCGCACCCGCTACGGCGTCGCCGACGCCAAGCAGCGCCTGTTCCGCTACGGCGTGCAGGTGAATTCACTGGGCCTCACCGAGCAGCAGCCGGAGAACAACGTCTATCGCATCCTGCTCGAGATGCTGGCCGTGGTGATGAGCAAGAACGCCCGCGCCCGCTCCGTCCAGTTGCCGGCCTGGAACGAGGCGCTCGGCCTGCCGCGCCCGTGGGACCAGCAATGGTCGTTGCGGCTGCAGCAGATCGTGGCCTTCGAGACCGACCTGCTGGAGTACGGCGACATCTTCGACGGCAGCACCGAGATCGCGCGCAAGGTCGCGGAGCTGAAGGCCGAAGCCACGGCCGAGATGGCGCGCATCGCCGACATGGGCGGCGCCGTGGCCGCCATCGAGGCGGCCTACATGAAGCAGCGCCTGGTCGAAGCGAACCTCAAGCGCCTGTCGGCCATCGAGGCGGGCGAGCAGACCGTGATCGGCGTCAACGCCTATACCGAAGCCGAGCCCTCCCCGCTTTCCACCGGCGCAGGCGCCATCCTGACCGTCGACGCCTCGGTCGAGCGCGGCCAGATCGAACGCCTGAAAGCCTGGCGCGCCGGGCGCGACCGAGCCGCCGTGAAAAAGGCGCTGGCGGAACTCGCGTCGGCGGCCAAGGAAGACCGCAACGTCATGCCGGCCTCGATCACTTGCGCCCGCGCCGGCGTGACGACCGGCGAGTGGACCGATGCGCTGCGCGCCGTGTTCGGCGAATATCGCGCGCCGACCGGCGTGGCGCGCGCAGTCGGCGTCAGCGACGGCAGGCTGGACGCCGCGCGGCGCGAGGTCGAAGCAGTCTCGCGACGGCTCGGCCGGCGCATAAAGATCCTGGTCGGCAAGCCCGGCCTCGACGGCCATTCCAACGGCGCCGAGCAGATCGCCGTGCGCGCCCGCGATTGCGGCATGGAAGTCGTCTACGAAGGCATCCGGTTGACGCCCGAGCGCATCGTCAATGCCGCGCTCGAGGAGAGCGTGCACGTGGTCGGGCTCTCGATCCTGTCGGGCGGCCACGTCTCGCTGGTCGCCGAGGTGCTGGCAGGGCTGCGTCAGGCCGGCATTGGCGACGTGCCGGTGGTGGTGGGTGGCATCATCCCGCCGGCCGACGCCGAGGCGCTGATCAAGACCGGCGTGGCGCGCGTCTACACGCCCAAGGACTTCGACCTGACCCAGATCATGCGCGACGTCGTCGTCGTCGTGGACCGCGCCTGGAAGGAGGCCGCCTAGCGCAGGCCCGGGTGCCGGTCGCTCCACCCTTGACGCTTGAGATAGTCCAGCACGTCGATCGCCATCACGCCCGCGCGGCCAACCGCCGTCTTCAGCTGGTTCGGCGTGCAGTCGAACTCCTCGCACCAAGCCTGGAGCTCGGGAGCGTCGGCCAGGTTGACACGGTGGCGATCGCGCTGCCCACGCTTGCCGAGTTCGTTTGGCATATCCCGCTCCTCTCCCTGCGCCCCTTCCCACGAAGGCACAATCAGAGCCATACGCCGCCAGCATGGCGGAACGTCGATTGCCGGAATGTGCGAAAAGTCACGCTGGATGAGCGAGACGAGCCGTCCTAGGCGGGTGACGGCCTTCTGACGAGGCTTCCCGTCGCGTGCAGCATGGGCTCGACCACGGCATGGCTGAAAAGCCACGCCTCGGCATGGAGCGTCTCGCCGGCACGACGGATCACGCGCGACAAGGCGATCACGTCGGCGGCGTGTGCCGGCCTCAACACCGTGACGTTGAGATGCGACAGCGACGAGGCCATGGCCGCTGTCGCGCGCAAGGAAGTGTCGACCAGGGACAAAAGGGCGGCGCTCGACCATGTTTCGCCGGGCTTGAGGGAAAACCGCAGCCGGATGTCCTGGTCCTGGCATTCCTCGACGAAGACATCGTGCAGGTCGGCGGCCGGCAGGGCCGTCTCCAGGATTTTTTGCAACTCGTCTTCCGTCATGCGGGCAATGGTATGCTATCCCCCTGCCGATGTCGTTCCTCGACCATATCAAGCGTTGCAACAACGCCCAGCTCGGCGAGTTCGAGCCGTGGTTCATCGGCCGCGATCGCGCGGGCTTCCTCCATCGCGACTTCGCGTCCGTCGTGGCGCGGCGACCGGACCTGTTCACCCGCCGCGACAGGGCCTGGCATCTCGATCCGGCGCTCGACACGCCGGACAAGCGCACGGCAACGCTGCGCGGCTTGCTGCTGGAGCTGCGCGCCACGGGCCACTTCAAAGGCCTGTGGCGCGACGAGGCCTATCCGGTCACCTGGGAATTCACCCGGGCGCCGCTGATGACGATGGAGCGCGCCGCGGTGCCGTGGTTCGGCGTGCGCGCCTTCGGGCCGCACATGACGGGTTATGTCCGGCGCAAGGACGGGCTGCATATCTGGGTGCCTCGCCGGTCATACGCCAAGCCCACCTTCCCAGGAGAGCTCGACAATACGGTCGCCGGCGGCCAGCCGGCGGGGATCGGCCTGCACGACAATCTGATCAAGGAATGTGCAGAAGAGGCCGCGATCCCGCGCACGCTGGCCATGCAAGCCAAGGCGGTCAGTTTCGTCAGCTACCTCAATCAGTCGGGCCCGCAGCTCAAACCCGACCTCATGACCTGCTTCGATCTCGAGTTGCCCGAGGATTTCACACCCTACGCAAATGACGGCGAAGTGCATTGCTTCGAGCTGTGGCCGGTGCAGCGCGTGTTCGAGACGGTGCGCGACAGCACCGAGTTCAAGTACAACTGCAATCTGGTGTTAATCGATTTCTTCGTTCGCCACGGTCTGTTGTCGGCAGACGATCCACAGTTTGTCGCCATCGTTTCCGGACTCAAGATGATGTACACTTTGCCCAACGGAATCGGTTGAGCGACGGCGCGTCGCCAAGAATACGTAGCCGGCTCGGCTGACACTTCGAAAGGTGGCAGCCCTCATGCCACGATGCGTGCTTAGTGTGTTTGCCTTCGCTTGGATGTGCGCCGGCGCCGTGGCCTTTGCACAAGATGGTCACCACGGCCAAGGCCACGCCGAAAATCATGACTGGTACCAGGGGCTGAAACAGCCCGGCACGGGTTTCTCGTGCTGCAACGGCACCGCCAACGGCGTCGAGGGCGATTGCCGCCCGACCCGCGCCTATCTCAACGACGACGGCAATTGGTACGCGCTGCTCGACGGAAACTGGGTCCCCGTGCCGCCCCGGGTGGTGCTGAAACAACTGGCCCCTGACGGCTCCTCGCATATCTGCGCCAGCAAATCGGGGCTGATCTATTGCTTTTTGGGTGGATCGCCCAAGATCTAGGGAGGGAACCTGGCGTTCCCTCCGACGTTTGCCTCTTTAGTGCCGAGTCTCAGCCCCGGCGATGGAGACGAAGTCATGCGCCTGTCTGCGCTTGGTTTCCTGCTAGCTTGCGCATTAGCGACCGTAGCCGCGCTGGGCGTACGTGCCCAGGAGCCTTCGGGCGACCTCAGGCCAGGTGGCCACCACGGCCAGGGCCACGCCGAAAATCACGACTGGTACAAGGACCTGAAGCAGCCGCTGACCGGCTATTCCTGCTGCAACGGCCGCAGCAACAGCAGTGACGGCGACTGTCGTCCGACCCGCGCCTACCTCAACGACGACGGCATGTGGTATGCGCTGCTCGATGGGCGCTGGGTGCCGGTGCCGCCGAAGGTCGTGCTGAAGCAGCTCGCGCCTGACGGGTCGTCTCACATCTGCGCCAGCAAGAGCGGCATGATCTATTGCTTCCTGGGCGGCTCGCCAAAAATTTAGCCACTAGCCGACGATAGTCGGCTAGTGCGGGCGGCAGCGGCTGTAATCAGCCGCGAGAGCCCGCACGACGCCCCCTCAGTGAGCGGCCAGTCGGTCCGTCCCGGTGGATGACGGTTTGGCCCGCTTCTTTGCCGAGCGAATATGGCTGTCGAGCAAGGTACGCGCGGCAAGCTCGGCGGCATCGGCGACGGCACAATCGCGGGTCACCATCGCGGCGATGATGGCGCCGTCGATCAACAGTCCGATCTGGTGCGCGAGGCCCGCGGC
>Ga0209648_10005017_pt1 | contig 11285 bp, 9 predicted proteins | sample GraSoi2013_115cm_FD_185830 | JGI IMG/M metagenome (GOLD analysis project Ga0209648, IMG submission 185830) | Grasslands soil microbial communities from the Angelo Coastal Reserve, California, USA - Sample 9_17_2013_115cm (SPAdes) (version 2) | ecosystem: Environmental > Terrestrial > Soil >...
GGAATTGATCTATTATACCTCTGCCGGCACTTCCAGCTTCGGAAACAGCGGCGCAGGCGCAGGCAGCTTAATCCCCTCTGGCACCCTCGCAGGTCGCCAGCTTACGGTGCTTACATCGCCCTCAAATCCCAGGTAATAATGCAGTTTTTGTGACGAGAACGGCAGATAGGGGCAGAACAGCACGCGCAGGCCGCTCAGCACTTGCAGCATCACATAGATAGTTGTAGCGGCATCCTCGCGCTGTATTTTTATCTGTTTCCACGGCGCCTGTTCGTCCAGGTAGCGGTTTGCTGCATGCGCGACCGCCATAGCTGCATTAATACCCTCTTTAAAATGGCAATTGGCTATGTTATGTCCTGCCAGCGTAAAGCCTCGATCCACCTCTGCCAGCATCTCACGATCCGCCTCGCGCAGGCCTTGAGGAGATGGCACAACCCCGCCGAACTTGCTCTGCAGGAATGTCAGGGTGCGATGAACCGCATTGCCGTATGTTGCCACCAGCTCATCGTTGTTGCGACGAATCAACTCCTCAAAAGTGAAATCTGTATCGCGCCCTTCAGGTGCTGTCACCGAGAGGTAGTAGCGCAGCGTATCCGGCCCGTAAAGATCGAGCACATCGCGTGTCCAGATCACGTTGCCGCGACTGCTCGAAGCCTTAGCCCCGCTCATCGTCATAAACTCATTCGCGGGCACATCATAGGGCAAGTTGCGATTGCCGTAACCGATCAGCATCGCGGGCCAGATAATCGTGTGGAACGGGATATTATCCTTGCCGATAAAGTAATAGGACTTGACCGGCGGCTCGGTCTGACCAGGTACCCACCAGGTTTTCCATGCCTCAGGCGTGCCTCGTCTTTCGGCCCACTCAACCGTAGCTGAAAAGTAACCGATGACCGCGTCAAACCACACATAGATGCGCTTGTCCTCGTAGCCGTCGATCGGAATGGGGACGCCCCAGTCCAGGTCGCGGGTGATAGCGCGCGGCCGCAATCCCTCTTTGAGCCAGTTCATGGCAAAAGCCAGTGTATTGGGGCGCCAGAAATCCTTGCCCTCTGACAACCATGCCAGCAATGGCTCCTGCAGCTTGGGCAGATCCAGGAAAAAGTGTTCCGTTGTGCGAATTTCCAGGGGAGCTAGCTTGCTGCCGCAGATGCGACAGCGGGGCGCTATCAAATCAACCGGGTCGAGTGTCCGGCCACAATTGTCACACTGGTCGCCGCGTGCTGACGGGAAGCCACAATGCGGGCAGGTGCCTTCGACATAGCGGTCGGGTAGGAAGCGGCGATCGGTTGGGCAGTAGGGAGACTCCATAGAGTCTTTGAAGATATAACCCTTATCATGAAGCGTCAAAAAGAAATCCTGCGTTATGCGATAGTGGTTTTCTGTTCCCGTCTCGGTATATAAATCCCAGGACATGCCTAATCTATCCCACACTTCGCTGATTTGCCGGTGATAGCGCGCCACGAATGCGCGCGGCGTAATACCCTCCCGTTCCGCGTCAACCAGGATCGGCGTGCCGTGTTCATCGCTGCCCGAAACCATCAGCACCCTGTTCCCCGCCATGCGGTGGTAGCGTGCAAAAGTATCAGCGGGCAGATAGGCCCCGACAATCTGGCCAACATGTGTGGAGCTTTTCGCATACGGCCAGGCCACGCAAACAAGTATATGTTCATTCATGTAACAATGAATCTCCCTCGAATTAAGGATGGGTGCACAGGACTAGAGGTCTGTCCTGCTGTCACCCTGAGCGAAGCGAAGGGTCGGTGCACTGCGTCCTCTTGTACGCCCGAACAAGCCCGCCCTTTTTATGGCGGGCAGGGAAGTCCCCCGGACTTCCATCCAGGTACTGTATCACGTAACTTTGCGTATTATAGCATAGCTAGCGGGGAGTACAAGTGTAGTCTACATCCCGATATATCGCGCGTACACCGAACGTGCCACCTGCTCATCATCGGTCCCCTTGATGATCGCTCGCGCGTCGGGAAAAATCGTCAACTCATATCCATCGACGATGAAGCGCAGCAGGAACTCGTTGATGGATACCTGCCCGACAGGGCGCAGCCGCTCCGCCAGGTCCGCCAGGTTAATCTTATCTCCTCTTCTGCCACCTCGCACCTGCACCGCGTCACGTCCACAGAGGCTTGTACTGCTCGTCCCACTGAGCGAATCAAGGAATTCGTAGTCGTGCAGGCCGCAGGTTGGGCAATCGGGCTGGCGCGGCAGCTCTATGCGTTCGCTCGTATTCTCCCACACATCCATCCAGAACATGGCGCGGCTCACCTGCTCGCTTTTCAGCAGCAGCTTGAGAGCCTCGGTGGATGCGACACCCGCAATCGCCCCCACAATGCCGTTGAGTACGCCTGCTGTATCACAGGTAGGGGTAGTGCCGGGCAATGGCATTTCCGGAAAAATGCAGCGCAGGCAGGGCGTATCTCCGGGGATAATATTCATCGTTACCCCGTATGACGCAATCACGCCGCTGTAGATCCACGGGCGCCCGTATTTCACACACACATCGTTGAGCAGGTAGCGTGTCTCGAAATTGTCCGTAGCATCAAGTACCAGGTCTACACCTTTTACCAGGGACTCTACGCCGTCAGCATTGATATCTTCTACCAGCGTCTCTATCTTCGTTTCGCTGTTCACGCGTTGCAGCTTTTCAGCGGCGGCAATGGCTTTGGGTAGTCGCCGCGCGATATCGTCCTCATCGAAGAGAATCTGCCGCTGCAGGTTATTCAACTCGATATAGTCGCGGTCAGCAATCACCAATCGACCAATACCTGCGCGGCACAGATTATTAGCGAGTACAGTTCCCAGCGCTCCGCAGCCTATAATGGCGACCGATGCGTCAGAGAGACGCTCTTGTCCCTCCTTGCCAATAGGCCCAAACAGCGTCTGGCGTGAATAGCGGTCGAGTGCAGCCATCAAAAGTGCTCCTTGTGTTGACGCGTTTTGCTCCATTCTAGCACAAAATGCTCGTAACTCGCTCGTTATCGAGAATGTGTAACGTCGTCGAGTATACTAAAGTAAAGGGGCGTTTAGCATCAGGTTGGCAGTTACAGCCAACTGTGTTACAATGCAAAAGTGACCGATTGTAGTAACATTGAATAAGCAGAACAGTTTACTAGCACGGGGACACTATGAAAAAAGTTTTAATTATTGATGATAACCCGACAATTGTAGAATTAATAAAATATGCTGTAAACCTGCAGAGCGCATACCAGGTTGTCGCCGCCTACGATGGTGAGCAAGGATTAAAGTCCGTCTATAGCGAGAATCCCGATTGCATTATTATCGATGTCAAGATGCCGCGCATGGATGGGTATAAACTCGTTCGCTGCCTGCGAGGCGATGCTCGCACCGCCAACATTCCTATGATCATCCTGAGCGCAATGACTCGTGAGGAAGATCAGATGACAGGGTGGCTCTCAGGCGTTGACGAGTATCTTACAAAACCATTTAAGCCGAGAGCGCTTAATGCAGCTATAGAACGAGTCTTACACCTGACACCGGCTGACCGGCAACGTCGTATGGATTACTTGCTAGAGTCGCACGCTGAACGAGAATAACAGTGCTTGAACTACAGAGACTGCGTCGATTACACATTCTTTTAGTTGACAATGATCCAGGTACATGCGATAAAATACGGCGGGCTTTAGAAAGTGAATTCTTACTCTATAGTGCTAGCTCTTTAGATGAGGCCCGGCAATATCTGAAGGAGTATATGCCCGATCTGGTAATCTGCGAAGTGTTACTTGGGCAGGAAAGCGGCTTGGAACTCTGTCGTTTTATTCGCAGCACGCCCTCGCTGCACAATCTCCCCATTATGCTCCTTACTTCCCTCACAACCCTCCAGGACAAAATTGCCGGATTTGACGCCGGTGCCGATGATTATGTGATCAAACCATTTGATGCGCGCCACTTAATAGCGCGCATCCATTTGCTTGCGCGTATGAAACGCATGGAACGGCATGACGACTGACCGGTTCTATCCGGGGAAGTGGCAGGCCGCCCAGTGATTCTGTTGTTTCTCTTCCAGGGGAGGATTGACCTCGCGGCAGATCTGCTGGGCTTTCCAGCAGCGCGGATGGAAGTTGCAGCCAGAGGGCGGATTGACCGGGCTTGGTACATCGCCCTCCAGGATGATACGTTTTCGCCGCAGCTCTTTTTCAGGATCAGGCACTGGAATAGCCGAAAGGAGCGCTTGCGTGTAGGGGTGCAAAGGCAGCTCATACAACTCCTCGCTCTTTGCCAGTTCTGCTATCCGTCCAAGGTACATCACTGCCACGCGGTCACTGATATGCTTGACTACCGAGAGGTTATGCGCAATAAACAGGTAAGTCAGGCCAAACTGCCCCTGCAGCTCCTCCATCAGGTTCAGTACCTGCGCTTGAATCGACACATCGAGCGCAGACACCGGCTCATCTGCCACAATGAATGAGGGTCGCAGAGCCAGGGCTCGTGCAATGCCAATGCGCTGGCGTTGGCCACCGCTGAACTCGTGGGCAAAGCGGTTTACGAAGTACGGGTTGAGCCCCACCACTTCCATCATGTGCGCTACCTCATCCTGAATTTCTTTCTTATTGCCCCGGTGGAAGTTCTCGAGTGGCTCTGCAATGATCTGTCCAACCGTGAAACGCGGGCTGAGCGAGCCGTACGGGTCCTGGAACACCATCTGCATGTCTGCTCGCCTCTTACGTATCTCACCCGCTGAAAGTTTCGTCAGTTCAACATCGTTCACCTTAATGCTGCCTGCCGTCGGTTTAATCAGCTGTAAAATGGCTCGCCCTGTTGTCGATTTGCCGCAGCCGCTTTCTCCCACCAGCCCTAAGGTCTCGCCGTGACGGACAAACAGGTCAACGCCGTCGACCGCCTTAACAGTTGCCACAGTGCGGCTAAAGATTCCCCCCTTGATGGGGAAATGGACTTTCAAGCCTTTGACATCGACCAGGGTAGTTCCTGTCGTCTCGGGCGTTCGTAGTTCTTGTGCCATACCATTCCCTCCCCTTAGTCTGGATAGAAACAGGCCGCTACTTGCTCGCCACGACCTACTGGCATCAACTCGGGGCGTTCTTGCCGGCAGCGGCTTTGCACTTTGGGACAACGCGGCGCATAGGGACAACCGGTAGGTGGATTAAGCAGGTCTGGCGGTTGGCCTCCAATAGGCGTGAGCTTGATGCCGCGTTGATCGTCCAGGCGCGGAATAGAGTGCAGCAATCCCACCGTATAGGGGTGCGCCGGGGTCTCAAAAATCTGTTTGACCGGCGCGGACTCTATGATATGTCCAGCATACATCACATTCACAAATTCGCATGTACCGGCTACCACGCCGAGATCGTGGGTAATCAGCATCACCGCCGTATCGAATTCCTTCGACAATCCCTTCACCAGCTCCAGAATCTGGGCCTGGATGGTCACATCCAGCGCCGTAGTAGGCTCATCTGCAATCAGCAGTTTAGGATTGCACGCCAGGGCGATGGCAATCATGACGCGCTGGCGCATGCCGCCGCTGAACTCGTGCGGGTAGTTCTTGGCGCGTCGTTTCGCATCTGGAATACGCACCAGGTCGAGCATTTCGATGGCGCGTTTCCAGGACTGGTCTTTATTGAGCTCTTTGCGGTGCCGCTTGACCGTTTCAGCAATCTGGTAACCTACGGTGAACACAGGATTAAGCGAGGTCATCGGGTCCTGGAAAATCATCGAGATTTTGCTGCCGCGCAAATCGGTCATCTCGTTCTGGTTCTTCTCCAGGATATTTTCACCGTTGAAGTTGATCTCGCCGCCAACGATCTTGCCCGGTGGGTTGGCTACCAGGCGCATTACAGAAAGCGCGGTAACGCTTTTGCCGCAGCCGCTCTCACCTACTAATCCCAGGGTTTCACCAGGCTTGATGGTAAAAGAGACATCATCGACAGCCTTCACTACCCCTCCACGTGTAAAAAAGTACGTCTTGAGGTTGTTTACCTCAAGCAGATTCTCTGTCATAGCTGTTACTCCGCTTACTAATCTTTTGATCGAGGATCGAAGGCGTCGCGCAAGCCATCACCCAGGAAAGAGAATGCCAGCACTAAAATGGCCAGCACGGCAGTGGGCAGCAGGATTTCAAAGGGATGAGAATCAATGACATTTTGCCCCTGGGAAATCATGAGGCCGATACTGGAGCCTGGAGGCTGAACGCCAAGGCCGAGCAAGCTGATGCCGGCCTCGCCGATAATGGTACCCACGATGTTCAGCGTTGATGCGACTACCACGATGCTGAACAGGTTGGGGATAATATGGCGTAAAATAATACGAAGATCACTGGTACCCGCCGTCCGCGCAGCCTCGATAAATTGTTGCTCTTTGAGCTGCAGCGTCTGCCCTCTCACATAGCGCGCCATCAGTGGCCACGCCACGAAAGCAAGAGCCAGCGAGACCAGTAACAGGCGAGCATTGCCATTCGCCCCGATAAGAGGGATGTTGCTCAGAGCGGTATCGGCCCAACCACCCCAAATTCCGGCCACCATAATGATAAACAGCAAGCCGGGGAAGGCAAAAATGATATCGGTAAAACGCGCCAGCACCTGGTCGATCGCCCCACCATGGAAGCCGGCCAGGACTCCCACCGTGACCCCCACGCCGACATCTACCACCTCTACCAGCAAGGCGACAGTTATCGATATCAGTATTCCCTGCATCAGGCGTGCGAGCTGATCGCGACCAAGCGGATCTGTTCCCAACCAGTATTGGGATGATGGCAATTCATCCTGCCGGTCGAGTTCCTGGTGATAGTACGTGTGATATACACCCGGCCCTATTGGCCCGGAGACTGTACTTTGATAAGTACCTCCGATATGTTGGTAAATAAATGGGCCAAAAATCGCCAGTAGCACAAAGAAGCCAATGACCCCGACGCTTGCCATGGCGCGTTTATCGCGTCTCAGCCTGCGCATCGAGTCCTGGAAAGGTGTTGTTGGCTTTTTCTGCTTTTCCTGCAGGTCTTTCAGTTCGTTCTCGCCGAGCGTAGTGGCAAGGTTATTGTCTGTGAGCAACGCCAGGTCCGGGTCAAATTGTGCCGGACTCATGTCCGCATCGGGAGCCATAAATCCTTCGGCAGCTATTTCCTGGTTCTTCCTATCTCTCGTATCCATCTCTTTGTCAACCTCTTACACAGCTTTAATGCGTGGGTCTACCAGCGTATATGCAATATCCGATAGCAAGTTGCCCAGGACAACCGCAACCGCCAGAAGGACCACCGTCGCCTGGATGACCGGGTAGTCGCGGGTCTGTATCGCTGCGAGCGTTGCCGCACCGATGCCAGGAATGTTGAAGATGTCTTCGAGGAAAAACGTGCCTGTGACGATCAGACCGAGTGAGAGACCGAGGACAGTGACCAGGGGAATGAGCGCATTACGCAGTGTGTGACGGTAGATGACCGCTCGTTCGCGCAAACCCTTTGCGCGCGCGGTGCGTACAAAATCCTGGCGCAGCACCTCGAGCATACTTGTACGCGCCAGGCGCGCCAGGTAAGCCAGGCCGGCCAGCGCCAGTATCACAATCGGCCCTATTTTGAACTGCAGATCGGACAAGGTATACTGCCAGGCGTTGCCCCAGTTGGCGACCGGCCATTGGGCACCGGTATGGAGATCAATCCATACAACGAGGACCTGGAAAAATACCGCGAAGACGAATACCGGCAGCGAATACATCACCAGCACGATCCCCATATTGACTGAATCAACCCAGGTATTCGCTTTCAGCGCGCTGAGTACGCCGATGGGGATACCTATCAACACTTCCAGGACCAGCGCCCAGAATCCAAGTTCCGCCGAGATCGGCACCCCTTGTTTGAGAATGTCCCAGACCGGCCGGTTCTGGTATTCAAAAGAGTATCCAAAGTCGAGCCTGAACAGACCCGTTAAAAAGTGCCAGTACTGCACAAAGAAAGGTTGGTCCAGCCCGTACGCGTGCTTCAACTGGGCATAGGTCACTGGATCAAAATGGCTCCCCATCAATGTGCGGATTGGATCTCCAGGGGCAAAATAGCCCATCACGAAGGTGATGAACGTGACACCGATGACGACGAAGATGAGGCCGATGAACCTTTTGATCAAGAATTGAACCATAGTATACCCCTTGCTCCCTTGTAAGAGGCTGGTCTGTTCTCAAGATGGCCCGTTCGGCCATCTCAATCCCATTGTTTCGTCGCTCATCTATCGCCCCTGTTATAAAAGAATTGCCCGTGAAACGGCACCTCTTCACAGACAAAACCGAAAGGTGAAATTTACAGGGTTCCCTAAGTGAGCTTTTACTAATTTTAAGTGACATTTCTACCGTTGTCAAGGCGAACTGGGCTCGTTATTCACATGCACACCCGCTCGCTTCTTGCTGCTGGCCCGTGTCAGCGATGCGTTTCATCTCATGACCCGCATTTAACGCGGGGATACAAAGCTGAATGTTCAGCATGTGGGGCAGCAATCGTTGGGATCGCTGCCCCACATGCTGAACATTGCTACAAGTCTAGCAGCAGCTTCAGCGAGATTCCTTTCAGGATGCCCCGGGCTTGAGCCCTGGGGAGGTTAGATCAGTGTACAGGGACATCCTTGCACACCATCCCCTCGCGGGGGAGCGTTTTTGGTGGGAACGCCCAAAACCCCACCGGTTACCCGGGTAAGGTCTTCCTCGCTCAGTTATCTAGCGGTTTCCTTTGCTTGCCAACAGCACTGGCCTAACCCCGCTACACCTGTTTAACTATTGGCTGCAGCGCTTGGAGCTGGAAGGGCCACTCCAACGGTGCCTATACATTCGCCGATAACGTTTACCCTTTCGGGTGAGCTGGTCAGGATAGTGCATGCGTCTGCCTGGCTACGCGCCAACAGGTACGTATCTTAGCCTGGCTAGGACAAGCCCCTCGCTTCAGCTATGGGGTTCCTGACTACGTTAGTGAGTCGCGATGAAGATGTTGGCCCAGTCATTGGGTGGAATCAACAACTGTGCATTGAAGACCATGCCCTTGACGTACGGCTTGAGCACCTGGGCGACAGCTACCTGCTCCATTGGCAACCAGGCGACATCGTTGACCAGTTGCTGCTCGGCCTGGTTATACGCCTGCATGCGGGACGTCGGGTCGGGATTCACATCAGCCGCTTCCAGCGCCTGCTGGGTTTGCTGCTGTGTGGCCGCGTCGGTTGAATGATTCTGACCGTAGTTAATCTGGTTGTACTGTGCGCCTTTGTCGAACTGCAGTGTGGTCCAGTCCTGTGGGTCGGGATAGTCGGCGATCCAGGCGATACCCCAGAACTGCAGGCCCTTTGGATTGTTCAGCGCTGCCTCAGAATCCGTGAGCAGCTTGTTGAACTCCTCCGGATTCGCTTTGACGCTGACGCCCAGCGTGTTCTGCCACATCTGTACAAGGGCGGCAACCTCATTATCTTCGTCTGGATTACCACTCGAATAGGTCAGCTTGACCGCGGGCATCTGAGAGACGCTCGCCCATCCCTCTTCCGTCAAGCCCTGCTGGAAGAGCGCCTTGGCCTTGGCGGTGTCGCCACTGGTGCCCGTCACGCCGTCGGGGCCTGTCAGATTCGGGTAGTAGCCCGGCATGCCCTTCGGCACGATATGGTTCGTGGCGACAAGGGTGTCCTTCCACACGCTGTGGACGATCAAATCCTTGTCGATGGCGAGTTCGAACGCCTGGCGAATGTGAATATTGTCGAACGGCTTCACCAGGTAATTCATGGTGTAGTAGTTGAGATACAACTGCGGCACCAGCATGAACTGGTTGTTCGGCAGCGCCCTGGCCGTTGCGAGGTCGGCGGTAGGTACATTTATAGCATAGTCGGTCTGGCCAGCCTGGTACGCTTTGAAATTCGTGGACGTATCTTTGTAGAACGGGTAGACCAGCTTCGTCAACTGCGGGTGGGGACCGTAGTAGTTGGGGTTTGGCACAAACGTGATATTCGTGCCGTGTGTCCACGATTGGACCATAAATGGGCCATCGCCGCCCTGACCACCATTGTCAGCCAGGTGGTCGGTCCAGTTTGCGCCCCACTTGTCGATCACGCTCTTCTCAACCACGTAGGAAGTCGAGTAGACCAGTGCGTCCAGGAAGTACGCAGCTTTCTTGTTGGCGATGATGACGACCGTGCTGGCATCGGGTGTCAACAGGCTGTCGCCTATGATGGTCGTGATCTTGCCCGCGTTCAGCTTATCGGAGTCTTTGATCAGACCCAGGTAGACGGGGCCGACCACAGACTTTACAGCGGGCAGCAGGGCGCGGTTAATACTGTAGACGACGTCCGCCGAGGTCAGCGGGGTGCCATCACTGAACTTCAAGTTGGGTCTCAGGTGGAACGTCCATGTCAGGCCATCGGGGGCCAGGGTGTAGGACGCTGCAAGCTGCGGCTGGACTTTCAAATTGTCGTCAAACTGCACCAGGCCGGTAAATACCAGGTCTTCACCAGCGATGGATGCTGCGTCCGTCGATAGAGCCGGATCCATCGTCTTGAGGTCAGAAATTTGGTTTTCAAAAGCGAAATTCAGTACCTGCTGGGCTGCCGGAGCTTTGCTGGGGGTTGTTGTTGTCGTTGAACCGCCGCCACCACAGGCCACCAGCAGCATGGCCATCAGGGCCAGGCAAGTCGGTAGAAGCGTTGTCACTAACTTCTTTCCAGGTCGCATGCGTGACTTCTCCTTCTTCTCATGTATGAAATACTTTGTATGCTATGTTCCCTCGATGTACTGAGGGAGGGTAGTAACAGTTGACGAAAATTTGTTCTTATGCTATACTCTCCTTACCTTTAGATGTGCTTTTGAACACATCTTTTACCCGATCTATCGGGTACTAAACCTGAGTCGTATATCGGTTCAGGTCTGCCGCTACGGTTGCCGGCAATAAGCCTGCGGGCTTACCTGCATCTTTGCAGGAAGAGAGATACCAATATCTTGTCATGCCTTGTTGCATGCCAGGATAGTAGTAGTTCTTAGCAACGGTTGGCATGAAGGGAACCGTTTCCCTTCTTGCTGAGGTCGTCACTGTTCCTCCCGCTGGAGGAGTTAACGTAAATTTGCCAGCTTTTCTTGATGAACCCTCCTTTCACAGAGCATGATGTCTGGCGACTGGTCAGCTCTGAGCTTGCAGACACAAGCTTTCGCCATTGGGCGTACATTGTGCGTTCATACACATATAATAACTGCCTTAATATAGGGTGTATACTGGAAACCGTCTACAAGCGTGAACAGCTTCGAACGGCGGCATGTAATTACTACGTTCAGGAATATTTGAATCTCACACAATAATCGACCAG
>Ga0209648_10005018_pt1 | contig 11285 bp, 17 predicted proteins | sample GraSoi2013_115cm_FD_185830 | JGI IMG/M metagenome (GOLD analysis project Ga0209648, IMG submission 185830) | Grasslands soil microbial communities from the Angelo Coastal Reserve, California, USA - Sample 9_17_2013_115cm (SPAdes) (version 2) | ecosystem: Environmental > Terrestrial > Soil >...
CGGTATTAACGGTGCCATTGAGGCCCGGACCGGCGATCGTTATGTTGAAAATAGCATGCATTGTTTTAGCTGTATTGAGTTTTTGTGCCGCCTTTGTCAACAATTCTTGCCCGGCTGCCGGTGTTGGCGTTGGTGTTGGTGGCGCCTGAGATGTGCTGGAGCTTCCACACGCGGCCAATAGGAACATGAGCAGGGCGGTAAAGGGTAGAGTAGCCCTCCAACGATAGAGAGACATAGAAAGAAAGCTCCTTTCACACCGGAAATATGGTGCAACTAGCGCTCATTTTGCGCGGTAATTTTTTGAGGAAGCCCGCTTTCTTCCCAAAGTTCCTCCATCAGAGCCTGTAAAAGCTCTTTATCTTGCTCTTCCAGGACAGTGCGTGGATCGAGCAGGAGCTTGCCACGCAGTATGCGGACAATGATCGGAGTACTGCGCAGGCGTAAACGCTTCGCCAGTTCATCCAGGGGCATGGGTACATCCCCGGCATCGAGAGCTAACAGGGTGGTAGGAAGAGTGTCCCCGGGCAGCGATCCACCTCCAATGGTTGACTCACCGTGCTGCGGACGGGCCTTTATGCCCTGCTGCTGGAGTTTGGTGGTCCAGCTTGTAGCGCGGCTGGCGATCTTCGCAGGCGATGTCGAGATCATGCGCCAGATAGGAATATGGATTTCGGCCTCGTCGCGCTGATAATGGCGCAGGGTTGCTTCGAGGGCTGCTAAAGTCATTTTATCGATACGAACGGCACGCATCAGTGGATGCCTGGCTATACGTTCCAGCGCCTCGGCCTTGCCCACGAGGATGCCTGCCTGCGGGCCACCCAGCAGTTTATCACCGGAGAAACACACCACGTCCGCGCCGGCTGCGATACTCTCTTGCGGCATTGGCTCATGCCCCAAACCGTAACGTTCGCTGGCAAGCAAACACCCGCTGCCCAGGTCGTCCATCAGCAGCAGCCCATGCTGGTGGGCCAACTCAGCCATTGCGCTCAGCGGGGTAGATTCGGTAAAGCCTGTAATCTGAAAATTGCTGGGGTGAACACTTAACAGCAAGGCAGTGCGCTCGTTAATAGCCGCCTGGTAATCGCTCAGGCGGGTGCGATTGGTTGTGCCGACCTCTACCAGTTGGCAGCCACTCTGCCGCATCACATCGGGTACGCGGAAGCCGCCGCCAATTTCAACCAGTTGGCCGCGCGAGATGACGACCTCGCGCCCGGCGGCTAATGCACTGAGCGCCAGCAGTACCGCTGCCGCGTTGTTGTTTGTAACGAGAGCTGCCTCCGCGCCTGTCAATTCGCAGAGCAGAGCAGCAACATGTGCATGGCGGGAGCCGCGTTCTCCAGCCTCTAATGCATATTCCAGGTTAGAGTACCCGCCGGCTACTCGTTGTACTGCTTGCAGTGCCTCCTGGCTTAGAGGTGCGCGCCCCAGGTTCGTATTGATAATGACACCGGTGGCGTTGATGACGAGACGTAGGTTGGGCCGCTGTACAAGCTCCAGGATGTGCTCAGCCGCCAAGAGCAGATCTTCCGAAGAGGGACGAAGCGCGCCATTACGGATTTGTGCACGTGCCTGGGCGATACTCGTACGTACAGCGCGCAGCGCCATAGCGCGGGAGTACTGGTGGATGAGTTGTTGTCCCGTGTGAGATTGCAACAGTTCATCGACGGATGGCAGGAGTCGTAGTTGTTCCTGGTCCATGTTCATGAGCCACCCAATCCAATCAATCGTCTATCAAGCAACAAAGTTAATGTAATGCATAATACATGGTAATCGCCAGGCTGTTGGCGACCTTCCCCATAATTGCACGCAGGTCGCCATCATTGAGCCTACAGATAGCATACTGGTCGGCCAGCAGGCTACGCAACACAGGATACATTAATTCTGTCTTCACCAGGCTATCCGTGTCAAGCAAGGGGTAATCTCGTTTTAAGAGGAGATGATGATAGGGACGAAGCTTGCCACGGTACGAGGTTAAAGCAACAACGTTTACAGCGCCCGCGTGGCGGCAGAAAGGATCACCTGAAACTACTAAAGCTGGGTGCCAGTCGAGGATACGTTTCTCTTCGATGCCTGGGGGAAGCGATGGATAACCAAAATTAACCCAGTACACCATTCCGAACTGCACGGGTATTTGATAACTAAGTGCATCCGTCGTAAGTTCAGGTGGATGAGGCATTGTGACTACATATTCTTTTGCTGCAAATACAGATCACTGACGCGCAAGAGCCACTGAAGTGTAATCCGGTGCATCGCTGGACTCGAGTTGAGATTGGAAACAGGCGCATGTCAATGGCCAGGCGTGATGAACAAGACCAAGGCGTTCCTCTCGTTCTTCCTGATCCTCTTCTTGAAGTGCAATAGCGTAGAGTTCCATTTCGCGCTGGTATTGCTCTGCAAGCAGGGAAGAACGGCTGAAGTCATAATTCGTTTCCATAAGAACCCTCTTGTTCCAAAAAAGTCCAATACGTTGAACGCTACATTACATCAGTAGCAAAAACTATGAAGCATGAGGAATAATTTGTTTCAACAACTTCGGAGATTATACCAGCTAATTTTGTAAGACGCAATAGGTTTTTACAAAATTTTGATAATTGTGTTTACAATGTGATTTTCCGCTTTCTCTTGTGCGGCACGTATCCTAATACCAAAGTGAATAGAGCTGCATTACCCGTAACTGATAGCAGGCTTACGGTAAACATGCTGTTTCCTGAAGAGATAGCATAGCCCTGGATAAAAATAATCAGGCCAGGTTCTTGTCCCATCTGAACACAACTCCGGGAAATGTGGATAAACATCGAGATAAGCTCTACAAAATGGAGCTTTGGGTGAGTGTAGAGAAAGGGGAATATGATGGAGATCTTGGGTCCGAAACGTGACAACAAGTCGGTTGGCGAACGCAGCCAAGCAATTATCCTGGCAAGGCTATCGGAAGTCGGATATAACGTCCTGATCCCCTTTGGAGAAAACCATCGGTACGACCTGGTGATTGAGGATGCCGACAGACAGTTCTGGCGTATTCAATGCAAGACGGGGTGCATTTCAAATGGATGTATCGACTTTAACACGTCTAGTAACTACTACCATCATCTGAGAAAAGGTGGGAGAACTGACTATCGACGCAGAGACTATCGAGGGCAAATTGATTACTTTGCTGTCTATTCACCCGATACAAAGAAAGTCTACTTGGTACCTATAGATCACGTACCTAGCACCGAGGGGAGATTGCGCCTGGAACCAACGAAAAACCATCAGGAGAAGAACGTGCGTTGGGCAAAGGATTACGAGCTGTGATAGAAAAAAGCCGATGGTCGGACTCGAACCGACGGCCACTCACTTACAAGGCGAGAGCTCTACCACTGAGCTACATCGGCACGAGAACAGTATACCATAGATGGTCAAGATGCGCTCCGAAGACGATACAGGCCATAGGAAAATTGGGAGCTGAAACACTTGTCTCTCAGTTGAGAAGTTGGTATCATTACAGTGAAGAGCGTTCTGGCAAGTTCAAGGCAGAGAACAGGTATGCCGGATAAGTATGAGCGAGAAATTGAAGAGATTTTTCGCAATCTAGAGCGCACCCCGCCCAAAGCAGGCTTTGGGCAAAAATTCAGTGGGCGCTTGCACCGCAAAGCGAGCGCCCGCCGTAGCATGCCCCCTTTCCGTCTCAATTTCTCACAATGGTGTCTGGCCATTGCCTGCGTGGCCGCTTTAGGTGCCGGTGGTTGGGCCTATGCGCACGGGAGCGGAGATCTGCTAACCGGGATAATCAGCCTGATCGGGGCCGTTTGTATCGTGTTTGTCGCTATTTCCCCTTTCGTTGTGAGGCAGAGTTCCTCTTCATCCACAAGGCGTTAGAAGGTTTGAGAGGCCATCAATCCTGGTTATTTATTGGTGATGGCGTGATATTGGCTGTGATTCCACCATCGGCAGCGATCTCCGCTCCTATGACGAAAGAGGAGTCCGAGGAGGCAAGGAAGAGCGCGACCTTTGCCACTTCCTCTGGGCGGCCCAGACGTTTGATCGGCGAGAGCCTGGCAATCGACTCTTTGTGAGCCTGAATCACCTCTGGCGGATAATCCGCTCGCTTCATAATCGGCGTATCGGTAGGCCCGGTGGTTATCGTGTTGACACGGATGCCGCGCCCAATGAGTTCAGCGGAGAGCGTTCGCGCCAGTGAGTGAACCGCAGCTTTGCTGGCCGAATACACGGAGCTCCCGGCTATGCCCACCAGAGCGTTGATCGAGCCATTGATGATAATAGAAGCATGATTGTTGAGTAAGGGCAACGCTTTCTGAATCGTGAAGTACGCGCCTTTGAAGTTGGTATTCATAATCCTATCAAAGAACGCTTCGTCGGTTGCCTCAAGAGGTCGACTAGCAGCAATTCCCGCGTTGACAAACAGGATGTCCAGTTTGCCAAAGGTTTCCTGCGTGCGTGCCATCAACTCGTCAAGGTCACTCAGCTTTGTGACGTCTGTGGGAACTCCCAGAACATGAGGACCCAATTGGTTGGCGACCGCTTCGAGCTTCTCGCGATCTCGTCCTGAAAGCACGACTCTGGCTCCTTGCGCGTGAAATTCTCTGGCAGTCGCTAGACCAATGCCGCTACTTCCACCTGTAATTAAGGCTACTTTTCCCTGAAGTGCGCTCATAGCACTCTTTCCTTTCAATAAACGAAAAACAAGCAAGGCTGTCAAGCTGGCAAGAGAACAACCTATCCTCTTCCCAAACGATATCCTGCTCAGAATTGACCATAATTCTTGAATGTACATTCAAGAATTATGGTTAAAAAATTTAGGAGAGCACCGACAGCGTTGTCGTTACGATATCCTCAAGCAGACGACGATCAGGATTTGCACGCGAAAGCACACGCAGACCCAGGTACGCATTCAGGAAGTAGTGCGCCAATTGGTGGGGATCGCGCGTCCAGGCAAGTTCACCTGAAGCCTGTGCTTTAATCAGAACATGATAAAATGCCCCCCTGGTGTCGTCGAGTCCAGCTTGCACTCTTCTCGCCACTTCTGGATCACGTGGGGCCATTTCCAGGGCAGCATTCACCAGAAAACAGCCACGATGTTCAGGATCAGCAAGCGCCTCCTCTGAAGCTGCCGACTGTTCGGCATTTTAAGTGTGCCGCACCTATCAAGATCAAGACAGGCATACCTTCCCTACCTTTGCGTCACCTGGTAAAAGCCCACACCATCCTGCTCAGAGCCATTGAAGTCGTCCATCAGCGCAAGGCCTGCTTCTACCCCTGCTTCAACGAACGCATGAGAGAGGGGGTTGCGTGTGCGGTGGTCTGTCACGTTGAGAGGTCCGCCAGTCCCGTGATAGGCTGACGCTCCCCGCTCCTCATGCTCGGACTTCTTGAAGTAAGGCAGTACATCCGAGTAACTCCATCCTTCGTTGCCCAACGCTCTCCAGTGATCATAATCGCGGCGATTCCCACGAATATAGACCATCGCGTTGATGGAACTTGAGCCGCCCAGAACCTTACCACGAGGCCAATACAATCGACGGTTGTGAAGATGTGGCTGTTCCGCCGTCTCATATGCCCAGTCGAGCGGAGTTTTGAATAAAGCGGAGAATGCCATCGGAATGTGGATTGCTTGTGCCTCGTCCGGCCCTCCCGCTTCGAGCAGAAGGACTGTGGTTGTAGGGTCTTCGGTGAAGCGGTTGGCCAACACACAACCCGCGGACCCAGCGCCGACAATGACATAGTCGTACATTGATTTCTCCTCTGGAAAGAGCTATAGGTCATTCTAGGCTAAATGAGCAAATTTACGATAGGTCACCATTACTTCCGCGTGCTCCAGTGAACGCAGGCAATCTTCCTGGACTGCAACCATCTCGTTTGTGAGGGTAGCAACGTCCTGTTCAAAGGCACGGTCAATCTGACGTTTAGTATGTCGTAGAGCTGTGATGGGAATAGCCAGCAGTTCCTGAGCCATATTCAGCGCGTGCTACTCTAGCTCGGCAGGCGCAACCACCTCGTGGATAATGCCCAGAGCAAGGCCCTCCTGGGCAGAGAAACGTCGCCCCAGCAGGCAGAGATATGTAGCGCGAGCAGTGCCAATAAAGCGAGCAAGGCGCATTGGTCCCAGATCGGCCACCACCCCTTCACGCACGGCGGGCATGCTGAAAGTTGCATCAGTCGAGGCGATCAACAGGTCACAAGCAATGGCAAGTTGCAAACCACCACCCAGGCAATAGCCCTGATCTTTAGCTGAGTTTCACTCTATCGTCTGCTAAAATAGCTTGCCAGGGTTCAAGATGCCGTCCGGATCAAAAAGTGTCTTGAGATGGCGCATCCATTGCAAAGCCGCTCCATGTTCTGCTTCCATAAATTTCTTCTTGACCAGCCCAACACCATGTTCGCCGGTAGCGGTGCCACCGAGTTCCAGGGCTTGCTGTACCAGCAGTTCAGAGTAGGCTTCGGCTTGTGCATAGTCCTGAGGAAGTGTGGCAAGAGTGGTGTGGAAGTTGCCATCGCCCACATGACCGACAATACAGCCCTGCAACCCCATCTCCTGCAAAAGCTGCTGAGCATACGTTACCAGCGCGGGTACCTGAGAAAGAGGCACAGCCGTATCCGTTGTGTAGTAGACACAGCCAGGATTACGGGGTTTGCCCATGGTTGGAACAGAAAGTCGGAATAGGAAAATAGCCCAAAGGGGCTATCACATCAAGAGCTTTTATTCCCTTACTTTGATGGTTTTGTCGTTGTTCCAACTCGCAATTGTTTAGCCATCAGGGCTGACCGCAACAGTGGTAATGTTTCCTTATGACCGGAGAGAGAATAGCGGAATTGGCTGTCAAAGCTGAAAGATCCACTGGAATATTCAGGATATTCCAATGAGGTTACTTTTCTATTCCATTGCGCCATAGACCCCAGCAACGTTTGTATTATCCTTATATATGGGGGTCGAGTATTAGCCGATCGGAAAACAACGATAAGCAGCTTATAGCTCTCGTAAGAACGGCTTTTTCTCACAGAAAAAGTAAAAGGAGTGATGATACGAGAGATAGTTCCTCTCTTCTTCTCAAATGCTCTCGTTATCGATCGGCTTGAGAAGCGAATTCAGAGCTTATCGTTGTTTTCCGATCGGCTAATACTCGACCCCCAAATACGATAATTAGATGGTAGCAAAATTGGACAATTATCTGAGGTGAAGCAAGGAACTCTTCGATTGCACCAACATGGCTTTATTGGCTTCTAAAGGGCTTTGAGCAGCTAAGGCGGAAAAGATGAAGGTGGTATGATCTCAGATAATTGTCCAATTTTGCCACCATCTAATTATCGTATTTACACGCTTGGTCTTTCATCCATGACTCAATGGAATGCCGACGAGTATCTTACCCAATATCTGAGCAGTCAAGTGCTCGCTCAAGATACTCCCCAAATGCGCATTGCTTTCTGGCACTTTTATCAAGCAGGAAGCCGACATCTCAAACGATGGATAACCAATCTTCCTTTGGAAGAACAGGAAAAATACCGCCCCTTTGTCCTACCCTATCCTACTGATCCACATGAACTGACACGTTTGTGCGACGCACGAAAAACGCATTACGAACGACAAGAGAAACGCAAGGAGGAAACTGATGCCATCATGCCCTTCTATGCTCAGCTTAGAACCCATGCTCATTTACGTTACAATCTCCTGACTCGTTTGCGCAAAGCCTATCGTAAAGCAATTGAGCCTGTCCCACTTTTGTGGAAGAGGGAAATCTTCGGATGGACTGTTTCACAATATGGAATGGCAGCTTTTGCGGTGCCATTCCCTTCCCCCTCAAATCCAGAGAACAGTCCAGCCAAGCCTTTGTTCCCTGTATCCGCCCTCTCAAGCGACCATCTCTTTGAGTAGCCCTCATCCAGAAAAAGATCCTCGGGTTCATTGCGGGCCGCCTCCACTTTGTGACAGTAATGCTATCCAGCTTTTACTACTGTCTCTGACTCCTTGCCTGCTTTCTGAACAGCTACTAAAGCTATCTCGACAGTGGCCGTCTTACCTGCCGCAGACTGTACCATCATGCCTCGGCCCAGGCCAAAATCGTCACGGTTCATCGTCGCCCTGGCGGTCAAACTTGTCCGCGCGTTTAACCCGGCGCTCTGGCCGCTATATGAAACATCGAAGGTGATGGGTCTCGTTGTCCCAAGCAGCGTCAGATTCCCCGTCACTTTGTATGCAGAGCCGCCGATATGCTCGACCCGCGTGCTGCGAAAAGCAATGGTGGAGTATTTCTTCACGGCGAAGAAGGCGTTGGAACGCAGGTGGGTATCACGCAATCTATTATGCGTATTGATACTGGCCGCGTCGACTTCAGCCTCTACCCAGGAATTGGCAGGGTTTTGCTCATCAATATGAAGCTGACCCTGCAGCGTGTCGAAGCTTCCTCTCGTCGTAGTAACCGACATGACGCGAATAGCAAACGATACCCGTGAACGAGTAGAATCGATTTCCCAGATCATGGTAATCCTCCTTGAGAAGCCCTTCTGCGAGAAGAGCCTCTACTTGATATGTTTGTTGTATTGAGCGACTGCCACGTACACTGGCAAACCAATGTACGGTAGCCTGTAAGCAGGAAGAGGGTGAAGGGGTCAGGTTTGTGACAGACGTTGTAGTTTCCCCCTAAAGGATGGAGACCCTCTCATGCCGATAGGTGGGGTAGATCTCCACCGCTTGGTTCACGTAGCTCTGCGTCACCTCGTCTTCAAAGTTTGGCCACGGGACATGCAGGCTCTCGCCTGTCTCGAAGCGGCGTTGCCAGTCCTGCTCAAGCGCCATGAGCATTTTCCCGAACCGCTCGCGGCCCCCTCCTGTAGATCATTTTGCTTCGTGGGCGAAAATGGGACAATTCGGTGGGCGGTAAAACGGGCAAAAGATACATATACAACAGAGGAAAGGGGCTTACTTCCGCTCTGCTGGCTGTTTTCGACTCCTTCATACTCACCCACTGAATTGTCCCATTTTCGCCCACAAAGCAAAATGATCTACAACCAACACACCACGAATCTCCTAAGTTCGTGCTAATGGAGAGAAGTCTGATGCGTGATCTTTTGCCCACTGCGCGAGTGTGCGTGCCTTGTGGCCGGTAAGCTGCTCGACTGTAGGGAGCACAACCTCGGGAACGGTGAGAGTGTCCGACCAGTAGTCCAGAAGGATCTTGATGACGGGTAGGGGCATGTACTTTTCCATCTCCTTCTGGAAGACATCAGCAGGAATCTCTTGAAAACGAAGCTTCTTGCCAATTGCCGCTCCAATACTGTTAAGCTGCTCGATACGCGTCAGCGCCTCGGGTCCCGTGAGAGGATACGCCTTTCCCTTATGCCCATCTTGAGTGAGCGCAAGCACTGCGACGGCAGCAATATCCGCTTCATGGATGAGTACCTGGACTGAGTTGGCATAGGGGCCATAGACGGTGTCTCCGGTTTGGATGGAGTGCGCCCAAAGAGGAAGCAGGTTGTTGGCAAAACTCCCAGGGCGCAGGAAAGTATACGGAATTCCGCTGGCAATGACGGCTTTCTCAATGGCAAGATGGTGGAGCGCGACCAATAGAGTTTTGACTCGCTCATATTCCATCGCTGCAGTCAGTGAGGAGAGCACAACGATCTGTTCCACCCGGGCTGTCTTCGCCTGCTTCAAAAATGCATCTACGCCCCCTTGCGCAGGAAACAGGAAAACTCGGTTAACATCCTCAAAAGCCCTGGAGGGCAAATCACCTTTCGTAAAATCGCCCTGCAGAGCCTCTACACCAACAGGGGCTTTGCGTACATCACGAGTGACAATACGAACATCCTGCCCAATGTTGCGAAGCTGGGTGACGATGGATCTGCCAACAGGGCCTGTGGCACCGGTGATCAGGTAAGGCATATTTTTCTCCTTCTGCATGTTCTCGATCAAATGTTATTTTAAACAATCAAGCGGCAATTAATAGTACGAAAACTCCCTCATTTAATTATCGTATTTACAGTAGAGCAGCGACATCACGCAACGCTTTCATTTGTTTCAGGTGAAGCTATGGTCACCGTCTTCCTTTCGTCGAAGACTTGTTCTCGGTCGGTGGGTTAGCGGGCGCCCCCGCTGCGTGGGGCGCCGAGCCCGCCAGCGGAGTGGTGTCGAGGTATATGACCTCGTAGACGCGCTCTGCGAACTTCCAGCCGTCCGGGGTGCGCTGGTAGCGGTCGTGGTACACGGAGTAGTTCAGCTGCGAACTGCCGTTGCGCAGGTGCCCGAGCTCTGAGACGTATGCACGGCCGACCGCGGTGTCGCCCTCAAGCTGGATCGTGCCCGGGTGTGGGGTTTGCACGAAGTAGTCCCAGTGACCCTGTAGCCGCTCGATCCCGGCGCGGATCTCCTCCCGGCTGACGAACTCGGCGTTGATGTGGGGGATCCGCCACGTGCCGTCCTCTGTGAACAGCGACGCGAAACGGTCGTAGTCGTGCATCATCCCCGCGTCGGTGAACTCGCCGCGCAGCGCCTCGATCTCGAAGCGATCAGCAATGGCCTGAAAGTCGCTCATCGGTTTCCTCCCTCGTCTGTGTGGGCTCATACACAAATTTGGTGAAGGATGAGCTTATCTTTCCGGCTTCTCCCATTTTTCACGCTCAGCTTCAAGTTGTCTGCCACCATATCGAAGAGCTTATCACCAAATTTGTGTATGAGCGCATTTGAGTGTCAAAAACAGCTTTTGCCTTGTGCTACTTTGCACTTCATGACAGCTTGCGTAGCACTGGGCCTCGGAAGCGCATCGCTCTCTCGTGGTATTGCCAGAGCCTTGCTCGTACCTCTCCTGTTACTCTTCGAGCAGGCTCGCCCTGACCAGCCACTTGAGGAACTTCCAGTGGCGCACCAGCGCCATACGGTCACTGCCGCCAGTTTGGTACCAGCGTCTGAGCCAGAGGAAGGCCACGATTTCCTCAGTGCTCAAGCCGCATTGGGCAAGCTGGTCCTGTTCAGCGGCGTCTGTCTCCACGCGCATTGCCATGGTGCGCTCTTCTTCAGTTTGGATCGGTTGCTTCATGTTCACGTCCCCTTTACAAAGGGGCGCCCATTCGCGCCCTCGTGCCACTACTCGGTCGAGCACGCCACCCACGCTGGTGCATGCCTGTCCTGAGCGCCACGAAGGAGACGCGCCATCCGTCCAACCAGGTGCCGAAGCCTCCGGTGCCCAGGCAGACCTCCCAGCATCCATTCTTGTTCCGCCTCGCGAGGCCTCGGCTTTCGACGTTCACACACCAGGTGTTCTTGCAGGGAGGTGTTTGGAATCATTCCTCTTCTCACGCTC
>Ga0209648_10005019_pt1 | contig 11285 bp, 8 predicted proteins | sample GraSoi2013_115cm_FD_185830 | JGI IMG/M metagenome (GOLD analysis project Ga0209648, IMG submission 185830) | Grasslands soil microbial communities from the Angelo Coastal Reserve, California, USA - Sample 9_17_2013_115cm (SPAdes) (version 2) | ecosystem: Environmental > Terrestrial > Soil >...
CGCCCGGTTGTATGGTTCCGCCGCAAGGTTCCGTTTTCGAATTGCAAAGGTGGCTGCTGTAGGGGTTGAAGATCTGGATGTTGAACTCGTCGAAGTGCTGGCCATCGCGCAGGTCCAATACCGGAACATTGCTGACTTTGCCGAACGGCGTGATCTCGCGCCAGCTTTCCTGGCTATAGAATACAAAATCCTTGTCTTTGCGGATCGGTCCGCCGACCACGCCGCCGAACTGGTGCTGATTGTGCGCGCCCTTCCCGGCGCCAATCCGGTTGTTCTGCACCAGGTTAGCGTCGAATACTCTGTTTCTGAAATATTCGAACACGTCGCCGTGCCAGCCGTTGGTGCCGGATTTCAGGGTAGTATTGACGACCCCGCCCGTGAATCGCCCATACTGGGCGTCGTAGGTGTTGGTCATCACCTTGAACTCCTGTACAGCTTCCACGTTGGGAGCAAGCTGCCAAGAGCCGCCCTTGTCGCTGATGGGTGCGCCGTTCAGAAGGAACTGGCTGGTGCCGGTGCGCCCGCCATTGATCATGTAAGAGCTGTTGACATCCCATCCGCGTGTTCCGGAGAAACCCGTGGCGCCGAAGGCCTCCTGAGTGAAGATCACGCCGGGAGTGAGAGCCAGGAGCATGTAGGTCTGCCGGCCATTCAACGGGTATTCCTGAGTTTTGATTTCATCGAAGTTCAACCCGCGGGATGCATCCCCGGTATTGATTACCTCCTGCTGGCCGACGACAGTGACTTCCTGGTTGATCTGTCCGACCTGAAGCTTTAACGGCAGATTCAGCTTGTCCGCGGTGAGCAAGACGATGTTCTCGCGCTTTAGAGCCGCGAATCCCGGCGCGGACGCTTCGACATCATAGGTACCAGGATTCAAGAATGGGATCGAATAGACTCCATTGGAGCTCGCCTTGACTTCGGTGCTTACGTGCGTGTCAACGCGGGTCGCCTTAACTGTGGCATTGGGAATGCCCGCCCCGGACGGGTCGGTCACTTGCCCCAAGATGGTGGCGCGGTACTCTTGCGCAAACGCAAACGTAGCGCAGAGAACCGCTAGCGCGGCAGTTCTGATGATCTTCATATGGTCTCCCCAAAAGATTCCCCTTCCCCTACCAAGGCATTGCACCTGGCAGGATTACTGGAATCCTATCACAATTCGTAACCGAGCCGCGACCGGAAGGGAGCGTCACAAGAAGTCGTTCTGGCCCGCTACGTGCAGCTCTCCCGATGTATGTCGTGCTCAACTAATGAACAGCGATACCTTTGCTCCGAGCTGGTCAGGGTCCTGTATGAAGACGCATCCAGGAATACCCGCCAGGCCATGGCCAATCTCGAAGAGATCTCCGCCTCGACAGCCACTCTGCTCTCGGAGGAAAAGCTCGAGTCGGGCCGGGCTATCTCCTTCTGCGTGAAGGACCACGATCTTTATGGCGTGGTGGAATCGAGTTTCCTGCATCCGGTGCTCGGCTGGTTTAGCAAGGTCCGATTCGACCGGTCGTCCCGCTGGCACGGACGGCTCTTTGTCCCGGAGCATCTGTTTGCGCTGTGTGCCTCCGCAATGTTGGATGTAACCACGGAGGTAACAACACGCGTTCGTTAAGGCGATTCACTTAACGTGCAACTCAGGGCACTGAGAAAAAGGTTCCAGTAACTTCTGCCAGATGCCGCGCCAGCGCGATCGCGCCCAGGACGCCAGCGCGGCGGCCCAGGGTGGGTGCGACTAATTCCGGGACATCGATGTAACGGTTCAGCAGCGCCGTCACCTCTTGTTGAATCAGAGGAAGCAGGGTTTCGTTCCGCATCACCCCGCCGCCGAGAATGATTTTCTCGGGCGAGAGTGTGCAGATCCAGTTGCTCAATCCGAGCGCGAGGTAATGTGCTTCAAGATCCCAAGCGGGATGGCCGGCGGCTAGCGATTCGGCCGGCTGGCCCCAGCGTGCTTCGATGGCGGGCGCTGCCGCCAGTCCTTCGATGCAATCGCCGTGATACGGGCAGTTGCCGGGAAACGGATCGCGCGCCGGGTCATGCGGGATGCGGATGTGTCCCATCTCCGGGTGCGATCGCCCGTGCATCAGGCGTCCGTTCAGCATGCCGCCGCCACCCAGGCCGGTACCGACCGTGATGTACAGGAAGTTCTCCAGACCCTGCGCCGCGCCCCAGTGAAATTCGGCGAAAGCGGCGGCGTTGACGTCCGTGTCGAATGCGACCCTTGTGCTCAGCGCGTTGCGAATCGCACCCACAAAATCGAAATTCCTCCAGGCCAGTTTCGGAGTGGAGGTGACATAGCCGAACGTGGCCGACTCGGTGTTGGGATCGATCGGCCCGAACGAGCCGATTCCTATGGCGTCGAGAGGCTGGCGAGTCCTGAAGAACGCGACTGCGCGGCCGATGGTTTCTTCCGGCGTCGTAGTCGGGAACTCGATCGACTCGAGATCGCCAGGATCGCTTCCGATAGCGCAAACGAACTTGGTGCCGCCGGCTTCGATTCCTCCCAGGCGTGGCATTGGTCCCAGTTTAAGTCACTTTCCGCCGCAAACTGTCTCCAAGCAATTTCGATACTGCTTATGGTGAGTTCACCATAAACGATATTGCGGTCCAGTTTGCCGCCGCTCTATGCCCAGGAGAAGGTGCGTGACCCTGTCGTACACGTCTTATGTTCTGGAGAACATAAGACGTGTTATGTTTCGGGCACAGTTATGTAGCGGTGATCGGGTCATCGCAAGCAAACACCTGCCAGGTACTGTTGAATCAGCGTGGCCGTTCCTTTTCTTGGCCGAATGAGCAGAACATAAGTTGGGCTCTTACGGGCATAGGAGTCCTCAGGCTCCCGAGACAGGACGACCCGGAAGATGCGTCGTCGGTAATACCTGCGGCGCTCCGGACCTATCCGAGCCGCGAAATCCGAGTGGTCGGCGCGTGCGGAATCGCACTCACTTCCGACCAAGCGCAAAACGGAGGTCGGCTTCAGCGGTCTTGGCGTTGAGGAGTGCAGTCGCTTCGTTTGCAAGGGCTTCAGCGCTTGCTGCTTGACTCGCGGTCAACTCAACGATGCTGCCAAGGCGTTCTTTGTAGCGCTCCGCAGCAAGCCGCTGGGCCGAGCGAGCGGATTCTTCTTGCAACTTCGCCACGGGAATCACCTGCAGGGCATCTTGCAGGTGAATAGAGGCGATTTGTACTTCGTACTCGATCTGCTGCCGGAGAGACTGAGAACGTGCGTCGACGATTGCCAATTGGGCCTCGGCTTCCTCAATTGCGCCCTCAAGACGCCCACCGGTAAATAGCGGCACGATGAGTCCGGCGCCGGCAGCAGTAAGTTCGCGGGCAAGGATGTTACTGAAACGCGCATAGCCACCACTGAAAGAGAAACCAAGCAACGGCTTTCTTTGGCTACGGGCTAGTTGAACGTTTTCCTCGGCCGCCGCGCGCTCCGCACCGAGCGCTTGGAGTTCGGGCCGCAGGCGGAACGCCGCGACCAGAAGTTCCGGTAGTGGCTCCACTACGCCAATGTTGAGGTCAGGCAACTCCGGATCGTAGGTCACACCTTGGTCCACAGCCATGATGCGATTGAGTTCGGCGGAGACGGAACGAATCAGGCTCTCCGCTTCCACTTGACGAAGTTGCGTGCGAGCCAGAGCCGCTCGGGAGAGATCCAGGTCCACACGCGATCGGAGCTGACCTTCATAGAATGCTTGTGCTTGGCGGACTGTGACCTCCTGTGCCTTCACGATTTCGCGCGCGGAGGCGGCAATCTGTCGACTGCGAAGCAGGGCGTAGTAGGCCTTGCTGGTGCTAAGGCGAACGGATGCTTCAATAACCTGAAGATCGGCTTCGAGGGCCGCTCGGTGCTTACGTTCCATCGCGACTCGATGCGATCCACGTCCGAAGTCGTAGATACTTTGATTAATGTTTAGCGAATCAGCGAGATTCCGGTATAGGGGCGAATTGGGAAGACCGATAAGGCCCAGTCCGTTGGTAGCGCCTGCCAGGCCGACTTTTGCGATGCCGGCGAAGCCAACCTGCGGATAGTAGTCGGCCTTAGCCTCCTTGATGCGGGCATCGGCCTCATCGAGCGCAGCGCGGGTGGCAGCAATCGCCGGATTCTGTTTCAGCGCTGTACCAATGGCCTGCTGTAGCGTGATGTGGACGATGCCATCTTGCGCCAACAGCGGTACGGCCACGATCATAAGCAGCGACCGCTTCATCAGCGGACCATCACTTTATCGCCGTCCTTGAGCGTGCCGGCGGACGCAACGATAATCGATTCGTTGCCCTTGAGGCCGGCCGAAATCTGGACCCAATTGGGTCCTTCGAGGCCGGTCTTGACCTTGATCGCCTTAGCTACGTCGCCTTGAACTATGTAGATGACGCGGTCGACTCCTTGCAGGCGCAAAGCTGTCGGCGGGACGGTAATGGCTTCCGGCAGATTTCGCAGCACGAGCGAAACGCGAGCGGTCATCCCCGGGCGCAGGCGCCCATTCGGATTCGCCAGATCGACTTCAACCCGCATGCTGCGGCTGGCCGGGTCCAGCACCCCACCTGTCCGGGCGATGGAGCCTTCAAACGTTTCAGCGGGCAACGAGGATGCGGTGATTCTAGCCGCAGTCCCGGCGTGCACCGAGGCAACGCTGGGCTCGGGCACATCAAACAGCACCCGAAGCCGGTCGATACCGGCAATCGTAATCAGCGGAGCTGCTTGCGTCCGGGAATTGGATGCGGCTTGCACGAGAGCGCCGGGATCGACGAATCGTTCAGTGACGATTCCGCTGAGGGGCGCTTCGATGATGGCATAGGACTTCAGCGTCTGGAGCGTCGCGATTTCGGCCCGGACAGCCGCCACAGAAGCGTCTGCGGACTTAATCTGAGCGCCTGCGCTCTTCTGCTTGCTTTCCGCAACTTGAAGGCCGACGCGTGCCTGGTCGACTTCCTGTTGAGGCAAAAGATCCGCATCCCGATCATGAATGGCTTTCAGGCGTTTGTAGTTTACCTGAGCGAACTCGGCTTCAGCGCGATTCTGATCGATAGCAGCGCGCGCCTGTTCAGCAAGGGCTTCCGCTTTAGCGAGCGCGGCGCGCTTCTCCTCGAGCGCCGTCTGCATCTCCGGGACATCCAGTTCGGCGACAATCTGCCCCTTGTTCACCCGATCGCCGATGTCGACCTTCAGGGACTTCAGATATCCGGCGGCTCGCGCATAAACCGTGACCTTCTCGTACGGCTCGACCGTGCCGGTAAGGTCCAGGGTATCGCTCAACGGGTGTCTTTCCGGTGTCGCTACGGCGACGGTGACAAGGTTCGACGGCGCAGAGCTGACAGAGGGAGACTGGGAAATCTGCTTTGAGCAGGAGCTAAGCATCAGGGCGAGACTGCAAAAGGCGGTAAGCTTCACTTTTTGAACTCCAGGTAGAGGAGTGGCACCGCGATCAACGTGAGAATGGTGGACGATGCGAGTCCGCCGATGACGGCGCGGGCAAGCGGCGCGGCCGGATCGCCGGAACTCAAAGCGATCGGCAGGAGAGCGACAAGAGCTGCGCCCGCGGTCATCAGAATGGGACGAAGCCGGATTTGGGCGGCTTCCACTACCGCTTCGCGCACGTTGCGACCGTCCGCGCGCATGCGGTCCGCAAATTCCACAAGCAGTGTGCTGTTAGAATTTGCGATACCGATCATGAAAATAGTTCCCATGAAGGATTGAATGTTGAAGGTCGTCCCGGTGAGGAACAGAATCGATAGGACGCCCACCAAACCAAGCGGCAGGGCGAGCATCACGATGACCGGACTCAGGAAGCTGCGAAACAGCGGGACCATCACGAAATAAATCAAGATCACGGCAAAGCCGAAGCCGAGCGCGAGACTCCGAAAAGACTCCTGTATGGATGCGACTTCACCGCGGGTGTTCACCGCGTAGCCTTCGGGCCATCTCCTGCCTTCCAGGCCCTTGCCGATCTCAGCCGACACAGAGCCGATATCGCGCCCGTCCGTGTCCGCGTAGATGTCGATTACGCGGTTGATATTCAGGTGGTTTACTTCGGTGGGGGCAAAACTCCGGTTCACCGAAACGATGTTGCGGAGCAGAACCGATGACGGCGCCGCGTTGGCCTCGCCGTATTCGGGAGCCGCGCGGAAGAGCATCTTGTACGCTGAAAGAGAGAGCGCCTGATTGGCTCCGTTGATTGGCGTGTCAAGCATGGATTCCACCGAGCGGATGTCCTTTTCGCGGTACTGCGCACCGACAAAGTAGTGGTTCCCATTGCGTTCGTCGATCCAAAAGGCCGGGCTGAAGTTTATGCTGGAGTTGAGGCCGGCGACGAGATTCTTTACGGTCTCGATTGCGTTCAAGCCGAGCATGCCCGCCTTGGTCCGGTCGATCTCCAAATTGAGCTGTGGATAATCGAGCTTTTGTTTAATCCGCACATCCACCGCGCCGGGGACGGCGGCGACCTCTTTGGCAATCTGCTGCGCTGCTTCCTGCGCGACGTCGAGCCTGTTGCCCTGGACTTGAATGTCGATCGGAGCGGGCAGGCCGGAGGTGATGGCCGACCGGATCAGACCGCCGGTCTCAAACGAGAACTCCAGAACAGGGAACTGTTCGCGTAGCGCGCGGCGGAGCTTGCGGACGTAGTCGAGAGTCGAGCCACGGCGATCGGGGCGAAGCTGGACCATTAGACTGGAGTCCATTGGGCCTGCGTTGGGCGTATAGGCAGCAGGCCAATCGTAGAGGACGCCCGTATTGGAGATGAGCATTTGTAGGTCCTCGGCCGGTATTTCACGGCGGATGGCCTGCTCTACTTCGGATACCAGGCCTTCGGTCTTCTCGATGCGAGTGCCTGAGGCGGCGCGCAATTGGATACTGAACTGTCCGGAGTCGCTCTGCGGAAAAAGCTCTTTCCCGATGAACGGGTACAGGAAGCAGGACCCTCCGAGGACGAGAACCAGCAGTATGCCGACAACCAACCTGAGACTCAGGAGGCGATTGAGGAGCCGGCCGTAAGCATCACGGCAGCGCCCATAAAAAGACTCGAAGGCTTCGAACCATCTGTAATGCTTCTCTTCCAACGGAGTGCGGAGAAACTGTGCACAATAGGCCGGGACGACCGTAAGAGCGACGATGTAGGAGGCGATCATCGCGAGCGTCACACTCAGTGCCAGAGGGGCAAACAGAAACTTGCCGATTCCGCTCATAAAGACCACGGGAGCGAAGACAACGATGGTGACGATGGTTGAGACCAGTACCGGCATCCGGACTTCTTCGGCGGCAGCCTGCGCGGCGTCCTTCCGCGTTTTACCCATCGCGAGGTGGCGGCTGGTATTTTCGAGAACGACGACTGAGTCATCAACGAGACGGCCGACAGCGAGAGCGAGTCCACCAAGGGTCATGAGGTTCAGGCTGTTATTGGTGAAGTAGAGCCCGATAATCGCGGCCATGATGGACAGCGGAATCGAGAGCAGGATGGCGAATGTAGATCGGAACGTCCCGATAAAGATAAGGATCATGAGGCCAGCGAGGAGGGTGCCAAGCGCGATTTCGCGCTGAAGGCTGGCGATTGCCTGGCGCACGTAAATCGATTGGTCGAGGACCACGTCCAGGTTGATGCCCTTAGGTAACCGGGCGAGGATTTCCGAGATGGCGTTCTTTACACCATCCACGACGCCGATCGTGTTGGCGCCGGGTTGCCGGTAGATCGGTATGTAGACCTGGCGCCGGCCGTTCACGTGCACGATGTTGGTTTGAATCTGGTTGGAGTCTTCCACGCTACCCACGTCACCGATGGTGGTGGAAGCTCCTCGCTGATCCATCTTGACGAGAAAACGATTCATCTCCTCGACTTTGGGCACCATGCCGTTCGCGTTGATCTGGTAGTCGAAATCGCCAATCTTTGCGTTGCCCGTCGGAATCATCGTGTTGAAGTTTTGCAGCGCCTGGACCACGTCCATCGGCGAGACCGAGCGGCTCTGGAGGCGTTCTCGATCTACGTACGCGAGAATGCGGCGAATTCGGCCGCCGTACACGGCCGGTGCAATGACGCCTGAAATCCCCTGTAGACGATTGCGGAGATCGAAGTAGGCCACGTCATACAGCTTCGTTTCATCGAGCGTGGAACTCGACACGCTGAGCAATGCGAGCGGGAGCGTTGCGGTCGGATCAAAAGGCATGACCATCGGCGGGATGGTTCCGGGCGGGAGGTAATAGAGATCGGATATGGCAAGGGAGGATACCTGCGACATCGCCGTGTTGGGATCGATGTCAGGGCGGAAGTAATCTCGTACAATACTCACACCGGTCAAGGATCGCGACTCCTGGCGCGCCACGCCGTTCGCTTGGCCGGTCCAGCGTTCCAGACGGCTCGTGATGTCCTTCTCCATAACCTCGGCGGGCATGCCGGGGTACAGCGTCAGAATCTGAACGGCAGGGGCTTTGAAAACCGGCAGGATATCGGCGGGAATGCGCGTGACCGAGACCGCGCCGAGCAACAAGACGGTCAGAGCGCCGATCACCACGGCATAGGGATTGTGCAGAGCTCCACGGACCATGGCTTTCTAGAAATACCTTTGGGTCGCAATAACAAGGTCAAGTAATTCCGATTCGCGCAGGTCGGACACCAGCAGATACAGCACGCCCCGCTTCTGAAACCCGACCAAGCTGTAGCCGCTGAACCCGCTGTGCCAGAACGTTGCACCGTCCATCTCGGATCGGGTCAAAGCGCTCAAATTCACCCCGGAAGCATCGAGTTCAAAGAGCGAGACTGGATGGCCCCCCTTGCGATAAAAAACGAGTGCTGCTTTGTGCTTCCTGAGAAAGCAAAGGCGCCCCCCAAGCAATTGCGCATTCTCGTAATCCGGGACGTGAATGCCGAATTCGGCTTTGTCGCGGAACCAGGCTTCGATTTGCCTGGGATCACCGGATACAAGCTGAGCCTGGGCTTGCAGATACTTGGAATGATCCGCGCAGACTTCCTCGAAAAAGCTTGCGGAGTGAAGCCGCGAGTAGATCCAGAGAGAGGGGGCGGCAAGGATCGCGAAAATCGCGGCAGCGATTCCGACCCAGCGAAAAGACCGCGTCGCGCCGGAGCCTCTCTTATCGATCAGGGCGCCGATGCGAGCGCGCATGGCGTCGGGTGCCTGCTCATTGCCTATCTTGCCTTTCAGTGCTCGTGAAAGCTCGATCTGTGCAGCGAAATATTGCTGGCATTCGGCACACTCAGCTACATGCCGGAGCGCGGCAGCGCTCTCAATAGTTGTTTCCGCGCGGGTGGGCTCGGGATAGAGAATCTTGCGAACAATGAAACAGTTCATTCTTGACCCTCACTCTGACGAGGCCTGCAATCATATACGGCTAAGCGATCGCGCAACTCGGTACGTGCGCGCGCCAATCGCGAAGCAACCGTCCCGGGCGGAATCTGCAACATGGAGGCAGCTTCGGAAATCGTGAACCCTTGGACCTCGATCAGAATGATCACAGCTCGCGCGCAGGGTGAGAGACCGTCAACGGCTGCGCGGACGTCGTGCGCCGCGGCTCGGGATACGGCGGCTGCCGTCAGCGTGTCCGGTTCAATCAAGGGTCCATCAGGCTCGCGACGGAGAAAGTCCCGTAGACTATTCACCAGAATGCGGAAAAGCCAGGCCCGAAGGTTTCGATCATCCTTAAGGGTCGGGATGGCTTGGAGCGCCTTGGAGGCGGTGTCCTGGACGAGGTCTTCGGCGAGGTCGGCTCGCCCTGTGAGGCGTCTCGCCGTGGAATACAGGGCATCGAGGTTTTCCAACAGAGCGCGGTAGACAGGCTCTTCCCATGTGTTCGCCGGACGCCGAACTGGGAAGGCCAGGATCTTCAAGCTCTTCTACCTTACATCCGTTACAACGTGCGAGAGCTACAGATTTATCCAAACAAAGGGTGAAGATTCTGTTGACGTGCTAGGCGCTCGGAATTCGTGCAACTGCTGTCGGACTTCGCGCGGTAGGTCTCCAGTTATGTGGCCTCGAAAAAGACCAGCCATGTGTGAAATGCCCGGCCTGAGCGGACGAGGCTCCCTGAGGCAACATAACTGGGGCCGCGACATAACACGCCAAGTTCTTCACTGCATTCTAGCTGGACCTGGTACGTCACTGAAGCGAGATCGACGAAGATGATTTCCGCTTCTCTGGCTTTCGTTTGCGGCCTGGAGGAGGAACGGTGCTACTTCGTGCGCTAGAAACTCGAATCGGTTCGAGGCCCAAGGGCAGGAATATTCCTGCCCTTTTACTTTAGGGCTGTTCGTGCCCGGATGGCGGTGCGGATTCGCCTTTCAGATTGAGGTACTCATCAATCGCTCTGCCCAGCTCTTCGATAGTCAGCTCCCGTTGACGAAGCGCTGGAAGATCGCCTTGGTGGCGTCGGAAACCTCCAGACCCTCCATGCGAGAGAGCACCCGCGTCCATTCAGCCTGTTGCGCCCGGAGTTGGGATTCCTTCGTCTTGATCTCCAGGAGCAGAGGCTGGATGTCAGGGATATACCTGCCCATAACATCCAAGCTATCGGTTTTCTCAGCGCCACGCAATGGTTCGACGGACTGGCCGCGCCTCGCCTCCGGAATCGCCGTGCACACGGCGATGCAGCTCAACCTCCGCAGAACTCTCCGCTGCGCATAACGGCACCGCTACGGCTGCGGAAACCACTGTTACGGAGCCGATCCGATGTACAATCGATGGTGGCCAGGAGCCCAAGATTGCAGTCCTGAGCTAGTTTCAATTGACGAGGAGGCTATGATGTTTCAGAAAACAGCAAAAGGGTTCTTCGCACTCACATTTGCGATCGTGTGCGCTCAGTACACTGAGCAGAGTGCGCGTGCGCAAGATGCGAATGCCAAGCACACCACCACGATACATAACGCCGGGAAGATGAGCGACGCGCAGAAGATCGCGCTCGCCGTGAGCGCCGGACCCGCGGAGATTTCGAGCAAGGCCACAATCATGGACATGACCGACATGTCCGCGCCGGCCAAACAACTGCGAGCAGGCACGAATGGCTGGATATGCTATGCCATGGTGCAACAGCCGATGTGTCTGGACAAAGAGTGGCAGAAGTGGGCGGCAGCCTGGATGAGCAAGGGCCCGTTAAAAGTCGAAGGGGCGGGCGTCGCCTACATGTTACGTGGCGATCATGGCGCGAGCAACACCGATCCCTTCGCCACGGCGCCTACCGCGGATAACCAATGGGTGGTCGCGCCGGCCCACATCATGTTGCTCTACGCGGATCCCAAGATGCTCGACGCCTATCCAACGGATCCGAAGACTGGCGGGCCTTGGGTGATGTG
>Ga0209648_10005020_pt1 | contig 11285 bp, 7 predicted proteins | sample GraSoi2013_115cm_FD_185830 | JGI IMG/M metagenome (GOLD analysis project Ga0209648, IMG submission 185830) | Grasslands soil microbial communities from the Angelo Coastal Reserve, California, USA - Sample 9_17_2013_115cm (SPAdes) (version 2) | ecosystem: Environmental > Terrestrial > Soil >...
GTACAGAATATGACCACCGTCGAGTTGGCCCGCCGGAAGCAGATTCAGCGCCGTTGCAAAAAGCCCGACCCAGGCAGCCCGTCCGACCGGGTGCAACAGCAAGTGCGTGGCAGGAACTCCTGGCCGGAGAGCAAGTTCCAGAAGCCGTTCGATGAGCGGCTCGCCAAAGACTAGTGAGGAAGATGCGTCGCTGGCCGCGATCACTTTGGAGAAGAATATCGCGCTAGCGAGCGCAGGGACGGCAATCAAGAAGCCCACCAGCGGACCCGCTAGAGCCATGTCGAATAGAGCCCGCCGATTGAAAATCGGCGACCGGATTCGAATAAAGGCGCCGAGAGTGCCGATCAAAGTGGGCGCGGGAATGAAGTAAGGATAGGTCGCGGCAATGCGGTAGTGGCGGCATGCGAAAAAGTGGCCGAGCTCATGAGCGAGCAAGATGCCCAGGAGGGTCACCGCAAACGGGATACCTGAGAGGAAGAGGCGAGGTTCGGTGAAGGGCCGGAAATAATCGGCAAAGAAGCGGTCGAATCCCGGCGACAAATTGGAAGCGTAAGCTTCCGCGAACTGTGCGCCCGCGGCGAGCGTAGAAAGCGCCGTGATGATGAAAAGGCCGATGGCCATGATCAACGAGCGAATCGGACGCGGCTCGGGCGTCCAAACAAGTTGCTGCGCCGGCGTCCAAGGCGCGGGTTCCGGTCCGACCAGTTCCGCTGGAATCAATTCTGGTTCGTCTTGCATGGTGATAAGAGTTAGATGCAGCTCCGCGAGGGGACGAGATGGGGGAACGCGCGTAACTAGATCGATTGCAGCTCTTTACCCGGTTTGAAACGGACCGCCTTACCCGGGGGAATGTTCACTTCCTGGCCCGTGCGGGGGTTTCGACCGATACCTGTCTTGCGCGGCTTAACGTTGAAGACGCCGAAGCGGCGGAGTTCGATCCGGCGGCCGCGGCCTAAGGCGCTCTTCATAGTTTCAAAGACAGTCTCCACAGCCTGTTCGGCCTTCGTGCGTGTTACGTTTGTACGGCTCACAACCGCGTTGACGATGTCGAGCTTAATCACGCAGGCCTCCTGCTCCAAAAACGGAAGCCTATGCTAACACTCGCATTTAGCTTGTCAAGGTGCGCCCGCGATAGAAGGACCGCCCAATAGGGTGCGTCGCTTCTTGTAATGAAAGTTGTGGCGAAGGCAATCAGCCTTCCAATTATTTCTATTTTGAAGCTAGCTGACCCCTGGCCGCGCAATCCGGGACTCCGGGGAGCATAGGTGAGGACGCCGGAGCAGTGTGCTAAGATTCTGCGTCGCCGAGCCGCAGCGTGCGCGGCGATTCGAGAGGGGAAGAAGAGCACAACCTAGCACAACCTGGTTCTGATACAACAATCCTAACTGCCGCTTTTCCTTACTGCTGGGGCGTGGTCCAACCGGTAGGACACCGCACTGTTAATGCGGATGGTGCTGGTTCGAATCCAGCCGCCCCAGCCATTTATTTCGTGGCATTCTCGCCGGGCTTTTCTATGGGATAACCGGCCGTGGTCCAGCCGCGCCAGCCGCCATCCATCGAAATGACATTGGTATAGCCCATCTTTTGCAAATTGTCCGCAGCCAAGGCGGATCGGAATCCGCCCCCGCAGTAGAGGATAAGTGCCGCATCCTTATCGGGGAAGGCCTCCTCGATATCACGTTCGATAATGCCTTTGCCGAGATGCACCGCTCCTGGAAGATGGCCGCGCGCCCATTCATCGCCTTCACGGACATCCACGAGGGTCAGTTTTTCACGCGAGTCCAGACGGCGTTTGATGTCGCGGAAATCGGCCTGTCGAACTCGGGACTTGGCATCCTCAACCAACCGTAGAAACCCGGGGGAATGTTTCACGAAGGTGACCTCCTGCGGGCAAGAGGGCCGCTCAGATACGGTGATAACCGCTACTTCATGTCTCTCCAGTTTGCGCCGGACTTTATGTCGACGACAAGAGGGACTCGGAGCGAGTAAACCTCTTCCATAGCTGGTTTTACGATGGCACGCAGTGGATCCAGCTCTTCAGGGGGCGCTTCAAACAGCAGCTCATCGTGTACCTGCAAAATCATGCGGGATCGCAGATGCTGCGCCTCGAGTTCTCGCTGAATCTTGATCATGGCCAGCTTGATCAGGTCAGCGGCGGTGCCCTGTAAAGGGGTATTCAAAGCTGTGCGCTCAGCCAGACCTCGCAGGTTGAACTGGGGCGATGAAATTTCCGGAATCGGGCGGCGACGGCCAAAAAGCGTGCGCGTAAAGCCGGAACGACGGACCTCCTCGAGCGAGCGATCGAGATATTCCTTCACGCCGCGATAACGCTCGAAGTAAGCGGCGATGAACTTGGCAGCTTCTCTTTGCTCAATCTGGAGATTCTGTGCCAAGCCAAAGGGCGAAAGGCCGTAAATAATGCCGAAGTTGATGACCTTGGCGGCGCGCCGGTGCTCGCTGGTCTGTGCCATGGGGCCCACGCCAAATACCTCCTGCGCGGTCCGCGAGTGAATATCCTGTCCCGTTCGAAAGGCTTCGACAAGAACCGGATCGTCTGAGAAATGCGCCAGGATGCGCAGTTCTATCTGGGAGTAGTCGGCCGAGAAGAGCGTCCAGCCGGGTTCGGCGACAAAGGCGGCTCGAATCTGGCGGCTTAGCTCGGTTCGGACCGGAATATTTTGGAGATTTGGCTCCGACGAACTGAGGCGGCCAGTGGCCGCGCCGGTTTGGCTGAAGCGGGTGTGGAGACGCCCCGTCCGAGGCTCGATCAGCGGTGGTAAAGCATCGACGTAAGTGGACTTCAGCTTCGCAAGTTCGCGATACTCTAATACCTTCCGCGGTAACTCGTGCAGTAAAGCCAGCTCTGTAAGAACGTCCGCGGCGGTCGATCGCGAACGGGCCCGGCCACGCTTAGCGGAAGGCGCCAGGTTGAGCTTGTCAAAGAGTATTTCCGCCAATTGCGGAGGCGAATTGATGTTGAATTCGCTGCCCGCCAGCTCCCAAATGCACCTTTCAAGCGTGCGAATCTCGTTTTCCATCGAAGCAGACATGGCGGCAAGCGCGCCCGGGTCGACGCGGATTCCATGGCGTTCCATGGCGGCGAGAACGGAAGCGAGAGGCAGATCGATCCGGTCAAAAACCGTGACTTGATCTTGAGCTTCGATTTCTTGACGGAGCAGAGGCGCCAACCGCTGCAGGAAATCGGCGTGCTCGCCGGCTGCGCCGGAAAGAGTTAAATTCAAATGGCGAAGCACGATATCGGCGAGGCTATGCTGTGCCGTGGTTGGCCGCAACAGAAAGGAATAGAGCATCACGGCATGGCTCGTGCCCTGAAGAGGCCCATCGAGCAACTCGATGAGCTTCGGGTCATAGACAACTTTCGGCCGTTTGGGGTCGGAAAGGAACGCCCGCAACGGCGCAATCATTTCGCCCTGGGGGTCGCACCATGCAAAGCGCGCGACGCCAGGCCCGGGGGATAATTCGAAACCAGCGATGCGAGCCCCATAGCCTTCGATCTCTCGCGTTCCCGAATCCAGTGTGAGCCATACAGCGATAGGACGATCCGGAGGCTGCCGGTCAAAAAACTCGCGAACCTCGGCGGGAGAGCCGAGCGCGGCATAATCGGTTGCAATGTTTGAAGCCGTGGTAACCGCGGGCAACTCTTTCAATAACGAAGTGAAGCCGAGTTCGGTGTAAACGTCACGCAAGGCTGCCCAGTCAGGTTCGCGACGCGTTAGAGCCTCGAGGTCTAGCTTCACCGGCGCATCGCCCTGGATAGCCGCTAATTCTTTGCTTAGCCGTATAAACTCTCCGTATTTCTCTAATGCCTCACGATAGCTGGCTCGCTTCACCTCGGAGGCCCGTCGGATGCACTCCTCGGCACTACCAAATTGCCGTATTAGCTCGCGCGCACCGACCTCGCCGATTCCCGCTTTTCGTCGTTCTCCTGGTGGTGGCTTCTCGTTTGGATCCCGCGCGCCGGGAATGTTATCGATGGAATCGCCCATCAAGGCCATGACGTCGGCGACCTGTTCCGGGGGCACCCCCATGGCCTCCTCAACTTTGGCCGCATCAAGGATCACATCGGGCTTGGCGGGCGGCTGCCCCGGCCGCAGGACGCGAACTCTGCCGCCGACGAGTTGCATCATGTCTTTGTCGCTGGTGACGATGTAAACGTCGATGTCCCGCCCTGCCGATTGACGGGCGAGCGCGCCGATCACGTCATCGGCTTCATATCCCGCCACTTCGATAAGGGGCAAGCGCATGGCCTCGCAAAGGCGCCGAACGGAAGGGAGCTGTATGAAGAGCTCGTTGGGCATGGGCTGGCGCTGGGCTTTGTATTCAGTAAAGAGCTTGTCGCGGAAAGTCGGGCCGGGAGGGTCAAAGATCACGGCTACATAATCCGGCTGCAATTCTTTTGTGACGCGCCGGAGCATGTTAGAGAAAAGAAACGGGACCTTGGTCGGCATCCCATTGTGCTGAAAGGTGGTCGGTGTGGGCACAAAGAACGCCCGAAAAATGAATCCCATCGCGTCGATCAGGAACAGCTTTTTCGGGGATTTGGGGCTCACCGAAGGAGTATAGCAGAGCGATCTTTTCTAGCGGCCCGGAGGTAGCTCGTCAGTCTAGGTTCGACAACGCTGCGACCCCGCCCCCACGTTCGTGCAAGCCTCCCAGATGGTCCCGGGAATTTCATCCGGGAGCCCCTAGGGCAAACGCAACAATCTCTTTCGGGAACCTAGAATTCGGCGCGAGGGGAAGTAGCTAGAATCTGCGCACTACTCAATTCAACGTGTTCTGTTCGGGGGATGGGGAGGCGCATCTATATTTCCTCTAGCACCTACATGGCGCGTGATCTTAGACAAATCGCCATATACTTCCAATCGGGGGCTGCGGTAGGGCTTCTTTGTGAGTTTATTTTCCTGTGGCCGTTTATCGGGCGAATCGATCACAAAGACTCCCCTCCCAAAGATTTTGGGAACCTCGATGCGAATTTTGCAACCAATGATTCAAGCTGCGTACACGAAGGTTGCCCTCGATATCGGCTGGTGTGGACAGGCTGCGAAGGCGACCGCAATCGATAAATTCACGAATGTGAGGGCTCGGCAAGAACGGATACGCGGACAAGGAGGCCCAGAATCTCTCCAGTCGGCGTCCGCCGGCGGCTGCTTTTCGGCGGTACAAAATTTCCTCCGGGAGCTTGCCGCGCATCGCTTTGCGCAGCAGGTATTTTGATCGAGACCAGGGCAGTGAGGGAACCGCAAGCAGAAAACGCAGAGCGCGAATATCGACAAAGGGATGCCTTACCTCAAAACAGCTCTTTGTAACTCCAGCATCGAACCCCTCGAACATGGCTTGCCACAGCGGAATTTGCAGGGACGCATACCCCTCGGGCCGGTAAGGATGGAGGTGGGCAGGAGGGGCGTTGACGCTATTCCATCGTGCGCGGAGATCTAGCCGTTCCTCAAAGGAAGGATTTAACCATTCCGGATAAGCCGGGCCACTGTCATTTGCGAAACGCGCTCTTCGTTCAACTCTCTTCGCGATTCTTCCCCAGAAAGGCGGACGCCTTTCCGCGAGCAGGACCGCAATCGCGGAAGACAGGAGCTGCCGATAATTCCGTCGCTCCAACAAATAGGTTAAGTAAGGTCGCCATTCGCAACGCAAAGCATTATCGGTTCCTTCCCCGTAGAAGAACACTCGACTGTAGCTGCCCAGTTCTCGCCGGGATTTAGCTTCCGCGGGAATGATCCAGGCGTGAGGCACGGGTTCTGGAGTCGAGAATGGGACTTGCTCCCAGCGCAAATCAACGTCTTCGGTCCAACGCCGATAAAGGATGGGAATTCCCAGATGCTGCGCTGCTACCTGGGCGTATCGGCCCTCTTCGGGAACAAAAGAATCGATTTTCGTGAAGGCCCGCAGATCAAAATTTGTGTAGCGCTTCAGCATTACATCGCGGGCCGTGGCGGCCAGCGTCGGAGAATCCAACCCGCCGCTCATGAAGATCCATACTTGATTGGTGCGGAGCCGGTCAGCGACCGCTGTGCCGAGGAGATCTCGGAAATGATTGATGTAATCGTCAGCACGTTTATAAAAGAGCGGCTCATCAATGGGCATCGACCAGTAACGGCTCACCCGCAAGTTGTCTTTGGACCAGATTGCACAATGGGCGGGAGGCAGCCGTTGAATTTGAGCAAAGGATGAGGTTGCGGCATCCTGGTTGCATCCGAACAGAAGAAAATCAGCGATCGCCCGGTCATTCAGCCGATCAGAAACGACTGGATGCCGCCGGATGCAATCGAGGGTATTACTGAAAATGAGGCCGGAGCGCAGTCTGGCGTAATAAAATGGCTTAACGCCCATGTGATCGCGCGCACAAAATAACCGCTGCCGGGCAGCATCCCAAATTCCGAACGCGAAATCACCGCGCAAATGCTCGACGCAAACGGTTCCCCAGCAGCAGTAGGCACGCAGGATCAATTCGGCATCTGTGCAGCTCGACTGCGCACCACCCTGGGCATTATTTGTTTCGATGGCAGCATTCAGTTCAGCGATGAGTTCTCGACGCGCATCGATGCGTGCGAGAACTCATCGCTGAACTGAATGATTCTTCCGTGGTTTTGAACAGAGTATATCCGAGCCCGACAGAGCCCTTGATCCACGTTCGTTGGTTGTCAGGTCCCCGGAAGGCAAGGAAAGTAGTGAGATCGCGGAGCAATCGAGGCTCCACAGCCGATCCGTCAAATTGCACAATGCCGATAATGCCGCTCATGCGGATGAGGCTTTTGATTCGTTCAGATAAGGTTCGCCGCGAGACGAAAGCCGACGGTCAGGGACTAAGATCCTAACGTCAGAAGAGTAGTGTAACGGCCGCTTTCATGGTCGCCAATCAATATTTGGTTGTCGTTGGTCACCCAGGCATGGGCTTCAAGTTGAAGCCGGTCATCTTTGGTGACGCCGATAGTCAGGCACGGCTTGTAGCTGTAGCGGACGAGCAGAGCCTGTGCAACTAAGGCCTGCACGAGGCACCTCGATCCTGGAATCGAAGGGGCAGCTTTCTGTACAGCCCATATGACTCGATCGGGGGCGTAAGGAGTATCGGAACGCCATACCCTGGCGATGCCAATCGCCGTTCGCTGGGCATTCCGCAGCGGAAGACATCGGAGAATGATCCTTACCATGACAATGAGAAAGGCAGCTTCGAGCAGGAGCGATCTGTCCTTTTTAGGCAGGTACACAAGCCTTTTCAGACTACGCATGGCGAGGCCTCATAATGGCTTGGCAGAAAGATCGGAAAGAATGGCCTCTCGGACCAGTGGAAGGTAGTCTAGGGTCCTTGGATACGAGAGCTCCTTTACTGTAATAGAGTTGGCCAGCGCTTCAGTAATTTCAAAGTGACGTCGCAGACGCGGCGGATGCTGAATTGAGCTATTGAAGGCACTCGCCAATATTCTCAGGAAAGCCTTCCTAGGGCTCAGCGTTGTGACGCGAATGTTCGTTTCGCGGGACATCTCATCCGGGGAAGCCAAGGCGTAGAATGTTGCGAATGGAACGACGGAACGGCAAGCGTGACTTTGATCCAAGGGAAGGACTAGTTTTCGCGTTTGAGAGCTCATCGGAACGCCAGCTATCGCATCACCCAGGAATCTGCGAGCCATTTTTGGGAAAAGTTTGATGCGTGGCGGCCCCGGATAGGCCAGCACTTGGTGCCCATCCCTTTGTAGAACCAAGAGATCGTCCGTCAGCAGGGGATGGCCTGCTTGGAGGAATTCAGCCGCGAGCGTCGATTTTCCAAAGCCACAATCGCCGAGAAAAGCCACTGCTTTCCCTTGAATGACCACTACAGTGGCGTGCAACGGTTCGATTCCATTCTTTACCAGCGCGAACGACAACGCCTGCCCCAAAAGGTAAACATGGAAGGACTCCGGGCTTGTACGAGGAAAGCGATAGCAACCGATGGAGCGCCCGTTCTTGGAAATTAAGAATTCGCCGACGTCTCGCAAGCCTACATAATTCGATCCCGCAGGTAAGGAACCGACATCAAACGCCGAAAAAGGATTCTGCTGTAGTTCGATTGTTTGCCAAATGGGCGGATGGATGGGTTCGGTCTGTTCGCGAATTTGAACTTCGAAGAGCGCGGGTCTTTGCTCCGGAAGTAAAGGAAGCGCTAGGTCACTGCAGATGGAAACGCCGTAGGCGCAATAACGGCGAAATTTAGGCGCGAGCCGCGAAGCGGTGCTATTTGGCATGTTCGAGACAATGGCGCAGAGCGCTCGGCAATATTAAAGGAGCATCCGAGCCATAATTCCCATTTCTTGACCGTAGAAAGTATAGCCGGTACGTTTTTGCCGCGTAAACGTTATCAATGATCACAACAATCTAGGGTAATTAACGGATCGCTTACAGTACCTGTAACGTTAATATCCTAGATAGTTAAACGATCTGCGATTGCACCTGCAGTCACCTCTTCGGGCTAGCCCCTTAACCCCGAAACCTGAAGGAGCGTGATGGCCACAAAGGGTCGCCTTGAATCTGCTTTACCTCTGACGAAGCACGCCCCAGTCTCGATATTCGGTTTAATCCTGTTACTGGCTGGCTGCGGCGCCGGTGCGGGGAGCGGAAACGGCGGCAATAGCATTTCGGTTTCAATCACGAATAAGCTGACTTCTGTCCAGGCCGGTACCCCCGCCATCGTATTCACGGCAACGGTCCAGAACGACTCGACTAATAGCGGGGTGACTTGGACGCTTACTGCCAGCGGCACGTCATGCTCTCCCAGTTGCGGGACTCTCTCGCAAGCGAGTTCAACGACTGTAACTTATACCCCTCCCGGTTCTGGCCCGGCGGCGCCTGGCAATCGGCCCACGCTGACGGCTACTTCCGTGGCCAAAACGAACAAATCCGATTCGGATAGCTTTACGATTACGTTTGCCGTTATCGTGACGATCACAAATAAATTTGGTGCCGTGAACGCGGGTTATAACGCATTTGTTGTAAATGCGACGGTGCAAAACGATTCCAGTAACAGTGGTGTGACGTGGATGCTCACGGTTAATGGGGCAGCCTGTCCGCAAGGTTCAGTGCAAGGTTCATGCGGGACGTTAAGCTCAGCCACGAACGCAAGTGTGACCTACACGCCGCCGAAATCCACCCCTGGCTCACCGAACAATCAGCCCACACTCACGGCCACCTCGGTCCAGAACGGCTCCAAATCCGACTCTGACAGCTTCACGATCCAAACGGCACAAATCTCCGTAAGTATCGGTAATAAAATCGGGGCCGCTTATGCGGGTGGGAACCAAATATTCTTCGAGGCCAATGTGCTGAATGATCCCTCGAATAGCGGGGTCACCTGGACGCTGACTGCAAATGGCTCTCTCTGTAGCCCGGCCTGCGGCAGCCTTCCGAATCCGAATCCGGGTCTTCAAAGCGTGGCATATACTCCTCCAAGTTCAGTTCCGGCATCGCCAAACGATCATCCGACCCTCACAGCCGTGTCCGTTGCCGACGGTACGAAATCCGATCTCGACAGCTTCACAATTAAGGCCCCTCCACCAGTTGCAGTTACGATTACTAAAGTCAGCTCTGTTTTGACCAAAGGGGCCGGGGTGAACTTTAGTGCGAATATCCAATACGATCCGAGCAGCACGCCTAGCGTGAATTGGACTCTCACTGCCAATGGCTCGGCGTGTTCGCCGGCCTGCGGCTCCCTCTCAAACGTCGCACCGACGAGCGTCACTTTTGTTCCCCCGACTTCTGTTCCTGCATCGCCCAACAACCAGCCCAAAATCACAGCAACCTCCGCCTTCGACGGCAGCAAATCGGATTCAAATGTGTTCAGCCTGACATCGACGGTGGCGAACAGTTGTGGTGCGGCGGGAGGTCACGAGTCCTTACTGAGCGGCCACTATGCGATCTTATTGCAAGGTTACACTGGAGGCGCAGGCACCATACCCTTAGCATTCGCAGCCAGCTTTGTGGCGGATGGTACGGGCAAGATTACGAGCGGCGGCGAGGACGTAAACGACACGATTTCTCCGCAGAACTTAGCTTTCACCCCGAATGGAAGTCTCTATACCGTCGGTTCTGACAATCGGGGGTGCCTGCAACTTACCAATTCGGGTGGTACGACCACTGTTTTTCATTTTGCCCTTGGCGGAATTGCTTCGGGCCTTGCTTCCAAGGGGAGCATTATCGAATTCGATCGCAATTCGGGTCTCGGGACCGGGAGTTTGGGTGCTGGCGTTCTCCGGCGACAGGACGCCAACGCATTCACGCTCGCTGCGCTGCAATCACAGTACGCTTTCGGCGTAGACGGCTGGGGCGAAAATGACAATCAATTCGTACACTTGGTGACGGCCGGTGGGTTTAGCAACAGCAATGGAGCCGTGAGCAATGGCGTCTATGATGAGAATTTCGGCGGTGTAGTATTCCCTGAAACTAGCGTTCCGAGCGGCTCGATCGCATCCATGTCGGCTACGACCGGCAGGGCTGTCGTCCAGTTTGACGTCTTCAACTGGGCGTTGTATGTGGTCAATTCGGCGGAGTGCGTTCTAGTCAGCACTGATCCGCTTAGCATAAACGCTATAACATCCGGCCGGGCCGTCGCCGCTGGCAACTCCTTTACGGCGTCTTCGCTGTCGGGAAACTATATCGTGCACAGTAGCGGAGATACGAACGGCAAAGCGAGCGTCGATCTGGAACTGCTGACGATGACGCCTGGTGGCGGCCAAACCGGAACTATCTCCGGCACTGTGAATTCGTTTGGGGGCGGAAACGGACTGCAGACTGCAATGTTGAGCGGCGTCACCTATAACGTTGATCCTGCCTCCGGCCGAGTGGTTTTGGGGAATCCTGGCGACAATTTGCCGATCCTTTACTTGACAACCCCGACGGATGGCGTCTCGGCATTCCTCTTAGGAGTTGGTACAGACGCGGAGATGGGCGTAGCTGAGTTCCAGCCGAACCAAACGTACAGCGCCGCATCGGCGGCCGGCAGCTACTTCTTCGGTACCGAAGACCCCGGCGACAATACCGTCACCAATGAAGTAGGCGCGGCGACGGCAGCGAGCAATGGCTCCGCCAGCGGAACGCTCGATTCAAGTGGTACCACGGGTCTGCAGCCTGGCGCGCCTTTCAATGTCACGCTAACGATCAACGGGGATGGAACCGGAAACGTCGGCGCACAAACCGTGGGAATTATTAACGGCACGAAGCTCTTCTATATCGATGAAACTCAAGGCGCGATTGTGGTTGCGGAACAATAGACCAGACCACCTTCAATA
>Ga0209648_10005022_pt1 | contig 11282 bp, 9 predicted proteins | sample GraSoi2013_115cm_FD_185830 | JGI IMG/M metagenome (GOLD analysis project Ga0209648, IMG submission 185830) | Grasslands soil microbial communities from the Angelo Coastal Reserve, California, USA - Sample 9_17_2013_115cm (SPAdes) (version 2) | ecosystem: Environmental > Terrestrial > Soil >...
CTGTTCCTCTCATGAACCCCATCAGGCGACGGCCCTGCGCCGATCCCGGACAGAAGCAAGTGCCCGGCAAGTGGATAACGCAAAAAGGGATTGACTCTTCGAGGCCCGTTACAGAAGCCTCGCGTGCGAAATTAAGTGAAGCACACGAGCGTAGTCACCACAGGTTCACCGGAAACACCCGGCCTTCCCTGCGCAATGGTTTTAACGGTTTCCTTCGTGCTCTCCCCGGTGACCGGGCTTTCTTGCCACCGTCATCTAGCGGATAACTCCGCGAAACTTGACGCCAGCGTCGGGGCGCCAGGACCACACGACTTTGCCGTCCGCATCAGCATCATTCGTCCGCGCGCTATTCGCGCGCCTGACGCTGCCGCGTCCACCGCATCCCGCACCCAACGTCCGTGACGATCGCGAAACGCCCCTCTGTGTGGGACGGGATGGCGGAGTTCTAGAGTTGATTTGGGTCGGCGGAGAAGCGGAATATTTTTCGCGGAGGGGCTGGACAGGCAAATCAGTGATTTGCCTGTCAGGCAATCACGCCTTCACCTATGGTCCTGCAAGAGGCGCGTACTCGTCAATTTCGCCTCGCGCGAAAGTCCGTTATGCGGCGCATTTCGGACTCAACGCGGACACGGGGTAGGTCCGAGAAGTGCCATTACCGGACTCGTGCGCTGCAGCAAGGTGAGGCCTACTCGATCACCTCGTCGGCCAGCGTGAGCAATGTTGGTGGCACGCTGATGCCAAGCTGCTTTGCAGTCCTGGCGTTGACGACCAGAGTGAACTTGCTCGCCTGCTCGATCGGGAGGTCTCCCGGCTTCTCGCCGCCAAGGATTTTCGCGGCATATATCCCGGCGCGGCGAAAGTCGTCGAGCAGGTCGGCCGAATAGGACATCAAAAGCCCCGCACGTCCCCATTCGGGATAGGTGCCAACCGTTGGTTTTCCTGACGCCATGACGAAGGGCAACACGCGCGCCATATTGTTGTACAGCAGCGGCTCGCCCGAGACATAAAGGGCGCCCACACCATCCCTGTTGCTCGACACAACGGCGCTCTCGATGTCGTCGAGCCCCTGGATGGCGTGGTGCACGATTTCAAAGCCGAACTGACCGGCCACGCTTCGAAGCGCATTGAGCTCTGCCACGGCCAATATCGACGTTGCCGTCCCGATGAAGCCGAGCCGCTTCAGGTCCGGCACCAACTCCTTGAACAGTCCCATGCGCTTTTGGGTCAGGGCTTCCTCGCCGCCAACGGCATTCATCACGTTTCCGGTCGTGTTCCCGCCCGGACGCACATAGCTCTCCGCAAAACCTGCCTTGATGGGATCGGCGGCATACGAGGTGAAGACCATCGGCAAATCGGGAACGACCTTGTGAACGGCAGTGGCCGCAGCCGCCGAGGCGACGATGACGCGCGGCTTCAGTGCGGCCAATTCCAGGGCGAGCCCCGGCAACCGATCGAAGACACCATCGGCAAAGCGCAGTGCGAACGCATAATTGACGCCCTCGGCGAGGCCTGCCTCCTGCAAGCCCTTGCGCACCGCGTCAATCCTCTGCCTTGCGAGATCCGCTGTCCCCGGTACGAGCACCGCGACAAGTGGCAAGTCTTTTTGGGCGAGCGCGGGCCATGGAATGGCGATGGCCGCCACGCCCACTGACTTCAAGAATTCCCGTCGCCTCATTCGATCCCCCTGGCCTGGGTCTCGGCCTGCAGGTTTTTTGGATTCAGGAGTACCGCGATCACAGCCGCGTTCGGCATGACCTCGCGGAGCAGTTCCAGTCGCTTGCGATCCAGTTCTACGCTCAGGAAGCTAATGCCCGTGGCGTTACCCCCCGGCCGCGCCAGACTGGCAACAAGGCCGCGTCCCACCGGATCTTCGGCGACGCTGAACACGATCGGGATGACCGAGGTTGCCGCCTTGGCCGCAAGCGCCGAGGGAATGCCGCCGATGGTAGCAAGTACCGTAACCTGCCGGGCCACCAACTCGGCAGCCATTGCTGGCAGCCGTTCATATTGACCCTCCGCCCAAAGAAATTCGACGCCGACGTTTTGTCCCTCGACGTAGCCCACCTCCATCAGGCCTTGACGGAGTGCCGCGACAAGTGGCGCGGATGAAGCTGACAGCGGCGCCGCCAGAACACCGATGACTGGTTGTGACTGCTGCGCTCCCACCGCAAGCGGCCATGAAGCCGCCGCACCGACCAGAAGCGTGATGAACTCTCGCCGCCGCATGTGCCCCCAAAGACCACGCCTCGTGCAATGCCTCAAGCCTAGCACTTTGCGATGGCGCGGCGAGGGAGAATTTGTACCCACTCGGCTCTCAGAAGCTGATCAGGGCCGATGTCCCAGTTGGGCCATTAGCAGCCTCATGCACCGCTTTCGGGGATGGCCGATAGCCAAGGTCGTTGCCAGGATAGTGACCGCCAAGAGGCTACACTTCGATCAAGCAGGTCGCGGAAGCGCGCGCACGAATAGGTCCACGCCTTAATTTACCCTCCCAGCCGAGGGAGGATGAACGCCGCTATTTATTCGCCACTTTCCCCGCGGCCACCTTTTTCTCCGCCTCCTTCCTGCCTTCCTCTAGCAACGCCTTCCGCACCTTCGTGAACTCCTCCAGCGACTCCTTGTCGGCCCTCGGGAACCGTAAGTTCAGGGTGTCGAGCGTGCTGACGATGGCAGAGCCAATCACCACCCGCGCGAACCATTTGTGATCGGCCGGCACCACGTACCATGGCGCTACCGCCGTGGAGGTGTGCCTGACGATGTCCTGATACACGGCCTGGTATCTGTTCCACAACGCGCGCTCGGCGACGTCGGCCATCGAAAATTTCCAGTTCTTCGCAGGGTCGTCCAGCCGGTCGAGAAACCGTTCGCGCTGCTCCTCCTTCGAGATATTGAGGAAGAATTTCAGGATCATCGTGCCGTTGCGCGCGAGGTAGCGCTCGAACGCGGAAATGTCCTCGAACCGCTCGCGCCAGATGTTTTTGGTGATCAGCCTGGGCGGAATCTTCTCCTTCGCAAGCAGTTCCCGGTGCACCCGCGTCACCAGGCATTCTTCGTAATAAGAGCGATTGAAGATGCCGATGCGGCCACGCGACGGCAGGGCGATCACACAGCGCCACATAAAATCATGATCGAGTTCGGAGGGCGACGGTTGCTTGAACGCATGAACGTCGCAGCCCTGCGGATTGACGCCGGCGAATATGCTGTTGATGGCGCTGTCCTTGCCGGCGGCATCCATGCCCTGAAAGATCAGCAGCAGCGACCAGCGATCCTGGGCGTAAAGTTTTTCCTGAAAATCGCTCAAGCGTTTGCGGTTGGCTTCGAGAATCTTTTCAGCCTTTTCCTTGTCTAGACCGCCCTTCTCATTGGTCTTGTGCGACTTGAGATGGAACGTGCCCGATCCGTCGAAGCGGAACGGCGCAATAAAGGGTTTCAACTGGGCTGCGAGAGGTTGCGAGGGCTTCTTGCTCATGATGTCAGGAGCTCCGGTTGGCTCGTGCGGGCCTGAAGGTATATGGCGTACGGGCGCCGCGCCAGCGTCTGGGAGGCGTCATCCCGAGGTGCGAGCCGCACTTGCGGTGAGCGAGCCTCGAAGGATGCGCACGGCCTGACCCGCATCCTTCGAGGCTCGCTAACGCTCGCACCTCAGGACGACGTTCGTCGCTAGCGCTCGTCGCAATGACGGTGAAGCACCTCAGCACGACGTCATCGAGAACTGCTGCTCGATAAACGCGGCGACATAGCGCGGCATCGCCGGCGTGAGATCGGAGGCCGCGCGCACCAGATGGATCGCTGACAGTTCGGGCTGATCTTGCCGGGCAAGATTGGCTTCGATCCTGGCGCGCAGCGCTTCGCCGGTCACCTCGACGTTCAATATCCTGATCATTGCGATCGCCGCGCCGGAAACCACGCAATCCCAATGTCCGTCAGCGCGATAATCGGCTGATGTCAGGCCGGTTTCTTCCTCGACTTCGCGGGTAACGCTGCCGGCTATATCGACCGCGCCATCGCTGAGATCATCGAGATCGGGCGTTCCCGCCGGAAAGTAAATGCGCCCGGCGTTAGCCGTGTGGCGGCCCATTTCGCCGAGCACGAACGCGCCGTCGCAGCCACGTAGCGCGCCCATCCCGAAACCGTTGAACACATCGCGATCCGGAAAACCCCAATCGCGCCACGCCAGGAAGCTCGCGAAATCGCTCTCGAAATATTCGGCGCTGAAGCGATCTCCGGTGATAGCCGGATGGCGCGCCAGCAGGATGCGTCCATTCCAGAGTTCCGGTTTCTCACGCTGCCTGATCGCAAAATGGGCGTCGATGTCGGCGCGCCGCGCGTCGGCGAATGGCCACGGCCGGGGCTGGAAACTCAGGTCAAGCGTAGTGACGCGACGAATGACCGGAAGCGCCTCGAGCGTCATTGACGGACTTTATTTCGCATTCAACCCCGTCGTTTTCCTGGCCTGGTCGACATATTTGTTGGTGTAGGTCTTGCTGACGTCGACATTGGCCTTGGCAATTTCCGGCGAGCTTTCGCTGAATACCGCGAGCACCGCGTCCGCCCCCTTGGGATCCATCTTGCCGGTTTCCGAATACATCGGGATCGTGTTCTTGAGCGCCGCGAGATAAAGCTCCTTGTTCTTGCCGACCACTTCCGGCGGCATTTTCGCCATGATGTCTTCCGGCGAATGCGAATGAATCCAGGCGAGCGTGTTCACGATTGCGTTGGTCAGGGCCTGCACTTCCTTCTCATGCGAGTTGACCCATGCCGTTGTAGAGTAGAGCGCGCCACCCGGATATTCGCCGCCGAACGCATCAAGCGTATCTTTCTGCGTGCGCGTATCGCTGAGGATGCGCAGGTCCGGATGGCTGCCTTGCAGCACGGTGACGGACGGATCCAGCATGACAGCCGCGTCGATCTGGCCTTGCTCCATCGCCGCGACCGCGGTCGCGCCCAGACCGACGCCGATGACGGAAGCGCTGGTCGGATCGAGGCCGTTTTTCTTCAGCAGATATTTGAGGAAGAAATCGGTCGAGGAGCCCGGCGCGCTGACACCGACTTTCTTGCCGGCCAGATCCTTGATCGATTTGATCTCGCCGTTATGCGAGGGCGACACCACCAGAACCAGCCCGGGATAGCGGTCATAGACAACAAAGGACTGCAGCTCCTGCTTCTTGGCGGCGAGATTGACGCAGTGGTCGAAATAGCCGGAAACCACGTCCGCGCTGCCGCCAAGCACGGCCTTGAGCGCGTCCGAGCCGCCTTTCAGGTCGACCAGTTCGACGGCAAGGCCTGCCTTGTCGAATTCGCCCAGCTGTTTTGCCAGCACGGTCGGCAGATAGCACAGGCAGGAACCGCCCCCGACGGCGATCGTGATCTTGCTTTGCGCCGCGGCGAGGTCGGACATCAGAAACAGCGCCAACAACGTGGCGCCAAGCCTGCCAAAAATCGTTCCCATGGTTTCCTCCGTATATTCGTCAGTTAAGCGCACGTTAGAACAGTGCGCGCCGCTTGAGAAGGCGGCTCACGATCAGACTCTAGTTGCGGCCGTCGACCGCATCCGGCCGCCAGACCAGAAGCCGCCGCTCGACCGATGTCACCCCGATATCGATCAGGATGACGAAGGCGGACAGCACGAACATGCCGGCGAACACAGCGGCGACGTCGAATACGCCCTCGGCCTGCTGGATCAGGTAGCCGAGCCCCGCCGCCGAGCCGAGATATTCGCCGACCACGGCGCCGACCACGGCGAAGCCGACCGAGGTATGCAGCGAGGAAAACATCCACGACAGCGCCGACGGCCAGTACACGTGGCGCGTCAACTGCCGTTCGCTCATGCCGAGCATGCGGCCGTTATCCAGCACGGTGCGGCTGACCTCCTTGACGCCCTGATAGACGTTGAAGAATACGATGAAGAACACCAGCGTCACGCCGAGCGCGACCTTCGACCAGATGCCGAGCCCAAGCCACAGTGTAAAGATCGGCGCGAGAACGACGCGCGGTAGCGCATTGACCATCTTCACATAGGGATCGAACACCGCGGCGACGCGAGGCTGGCGTGCGAACCAGAAGCCGACCATGACGCCGCCAAGCGATCCGATCGCGAAAGCGAGAACCGACTCCCACAAGGTGATCAGTAGATGTTTCCAGATCACGCCGCTTCGAAACCAGTCGAAGATCTGGCTGCCGACGTCCACCGGGTTGGAAAAGAAGAACGGCGGCAGCAGCATGCGTCCGAAGATCGGTACGGTGGCCAAGAACTGCCATAGCCCGAGGGCAACGACGGCGACCAGAAGCTGGCAGAGAAGCAACGCGGGTCGGCTCATCATACCGCCCCCTCCGCCGCCTGCGACGATTGCGCGTAACCCTTCATCACCTCGTCCTTCAGCACGCTCCAGATTTCCCGATGCAGCGCATGAAATTCCTTTTCCATGCGGACTTCCGAAATATCGCGCGGGCGCGGCAGCGGCACCGGCCAGTCGCCGATGATGCGCGCGCTGGGGCCCGCCGACATGATCACGACGCGGTCCGCCAGCGCGATCGCCTCCTCGAGGTCGTGGGTGACGAACAGCACCGCCTTGCGGTCGGCATTCCACAATTCCAGCAGCAGGTTGCCCATAATCTGTCTCGTTTGGGCATCGAGCGGCCCGAACGGCTCGTCCATCAGCAGGATTTTGGGATCGCGGATCAACACCTGCGCGAGGCCAACCCGCTTGCGCTGCCCGCCCGACAGCATATGCGGATAGCGATTGCCGAACGCCCCGAGACCAACCGAGGTGAGCCAGCCCTGCGCGCGTTCGAGCGCGTGCGCGCGCGGCGCGCCCCGGATTTCCAGGCCGATGGCGACATTGTCGATCGCGGTCTTCCACGGAAACAACGCATCGGCCTGAAACAGATAGCCGGCCTCCCGGTTCAGCCCTAGAAGCGGAGAATCGAAGATTCTGACCGATCCCGAGGCCGGTTTGAGCAGGCCGGCGGCGACGTTCAGCAGCGTCGATTTTCCGCATCCGGTGGGCCCGACGATGGCGACGAACTCGCCATGTTCCACAGAAAGCCGGGCCTGCTCGACCGCGGTATAGATCCGCGCATCGGCCAGCCGAAACGCCACCGTCGCGTTGTCAAGCGCGACCGCCGTCGATCCTGCGGTCTCGCTTGCCTGCACCTGCGCTTCCCCGATGTAATTTGTTGCCGCATATGGATTACCGCCCTGGCAGCGACAATTCAACCGATAGCGGGCAACATCCAGGCGCTGCGCTGGCTTGGTGGGTCGAACGCGGTGTGATAGTCCCAAGAAATGACCGCCGCCCCGCCACTGATCGCATTTGCGCACGTCGGCAAAAGCTTCGACGGCGGCCCCGGCGCGGAGCGTGTTCAGGCCGTGAACGACGTCACGCTTGACGTCGCCGAGGGCGAGTTCCTCACCATCGTCGGCGGCTCCGGCTCCGGCAAGACCACGCTGCTGCGGCTGGCGAACCGGCTGATCGACGCCGACAGCGGCAATATCACGATCGAAGGCGAGGACGTGCGCGCGGTCGATCCCGTTCGATTGCGCCGCCGCATCGGCTATGTGTTTCAGAGCGGCGGACTGTTCCCGCATATGAGCGTCGCCGACAATATCGGGATCACGCCAAATCTGCAGGGCATGCCGGCTCCGGAGATTTCCGCGCGGGTGGATGAACTGCTTGATCTGGTGCGGCTCGACCGTGCCCAACATCCCAATCGCTTTCCGCATGAATTGTCCGGCGGCCAGCGCCAGCGCGTCGGCGTCGCCCGGGCGCTGGCGGCGCGACCGCGGATCGTGCTGATGGACGAGCCCTTCGGCGCCCTCGATCCCCTCACCCGCGATGCGCTCGGCGATGACTACCGCGCGCTGCATCGCAAGCTCGGGCTGACCACCGTCATGATCACCCATGACATGACCGAGGCTATCCTGCTCGCCGACCGAGTCGCGGTGATGCGGGCCGGGCGGCTGCTGGCGCAGGGCACACCGACCGAGCTTTCCGATAGCGACGATCCGTATGTTGGCGAACTATTACGCACGCCGCGGCGCCAGGCCGAACGGCTCAACGTGCTGCTGCCGCGGGATGGTGGCGCATGAGCTTTTTCTCCGACCCGCGCTGGAGCGAGGCGCTGGCGCATCTGCCGGATTATCTCGGCAACCACGTGCGGGTCAGCGTCACCGCGCTGGCGCTGGGATTGCTGGTCAGCCTGCCGCTGGCCATCGCGGCGCGAAACCGCGCGGTGATGCGCGGCGCGCTGCTCGGGCTTGCCAGCATCGTGCAGACGGTGCCGGGACTGGCGCTGCTAGCCTTGTTCTATCCACTGCTGCTGGCGCTCGCCGCATTGTCGTTTGCCTGGTTCGGATTTGGCTTCTCCGCATTCGGATTTCTCCCCGCGGTGCTGGCGCTGGCGCTCTACTCGATGCTGCCGGTGCTGCGCAACACCATCACCGGCCTGAACGGCGTCGATGCCGCGATCCTGGAGGCCGCGCAGGGCGTCGGCATGACGCCGCTGCAGTCATTGTTCATGGTGGAGCTGCCGCTGGCGCTGCCGGTGATGATGGCGGGCATCCGCACCGCGGCGGTCTGGGTGATCGGAACCGCGACGCTGTCGACGCCGATCGGCCAGACCAGTCTCGGCAATTACATCTTCGCGGGGTTGCAGACCCAGAACTGGGTGTTCGTGCTGTTCGGCTGCCTTGCCGCCGCGGTGCTGGCGCTCGCGGTCGATCAATTGCTGGCCTTGATCGAGACAGGCATTCGCGAACGCAGCCGCGTGCGCGCGATGCTCGGCGGCATCGGCATTGCGGCGCTGGTCGCGGCAACCCTGGCGCCCTCACTGGCGCGTTCGCAATCGACCTACATTGTCGGCGCCAAGACCTTCGCCGAACAATATGTATTATCGGCGCTGATCGCGCAGCGGCTGCGGGAGGCGGGATTTTCGGCCAGTACGCGCGAGGGCCTCGGCTCCAACGTGATTTTCGATGCGCTTGCGTCCAATGATATCGACGTCTACGTCGATTATTCCGGCACGCTGTGGGCCAACCAGTTTCACCACACCGATATCAAGCCGCGCGAGGAATTGCTCGGCGAATTGAAAGCGACGCTGGCGCAGCAGAAAGTCACATTACTGGGCGAGCTCGGGTTCGAGAACGCCTACGCGCTGGTGATGCCGCGAAAGCGCGCCGAAGCGCTCGGCATTCGCTCCATTGCCGATCTGGCATCGCATGCGCGAACGATGTCGATGGCGGCCGACTATGAATTTTTTTCGCGCCCCGAATGGGCCGGGCTGCGAAAGGCCTATGGACTGTCGTTCCGCGCGCAGCGGCAAATGCAGCCGGACTTCATGTATGCCGCCGTCGCCTCCGGCGAGGTCGACGTGATCGCCGGCTATACCAGCGACGGATTGATCGCGAAATACGATCTGGTGGTGCTCGACGATCCCAGGCACGCAATCCCGCCCTATGATGCGATCGTGCTGCTGGCGCCAAAACGCGCCAACGATCAGGCGCTGCGGGCAGCGCTGGCGCCGCTGCTCGGCAAGATCGATATAGCGGCGATGCGCGAGGCGAATTTGCGCGCCGCCGGCGGCGACGGCGCGTCCTCGCCCGACGCGGTGGCGCGCTGGCTGTGGGAGAAGATCGGGAAGCGGTAGAAGAATTGTAGGGTGGATGCGGTGGGCACGGCGCGAAGAGCGCCTTTGCTCATCCTACAAACCGCGCGCTACAGTCCGCGCACCAGGCCGGCGTCGATCAGCAGCCGGTTGAAACGGCGGGCTTCCGCGCCGTCCTTGCAGGCATAGAACAAGCCCTTGCAGCGCAGCATGATCTTCTTCTGCTCCTCGAACGAGGGATCGAGCGGAATGCCGGCAGCCTCCTGGATCACCAGCGGCAGATAAGGCCCGTCGATGGTATCCATCACAGCAGGACTTTTGACCGGCTCGAAGTTAACCGCGTCGATCGCGTAGTAGGTCGCGTAATAACGCGGGTCGTAATTGTCCAGCTTCTTGCCGACACCGGCCTCGTCGAGATCGGGATCGAGCACGTGCGGCGAGAATTCCGGTTGATGATCGCCATAACGCACGATCAAAAACGGCTGCGCCGGAAATTTCTTTTTCAATCCCGCGACGAACGCCGCGTAATCGTCGGCGCTCATCGCCTGCCGGCGCAGATATTCATCGACCACGGGCTCGTTGCCAAGCTTGCGCCAGGATGGCGTCAGGTCCGGGCGAAACCGGGTTTCCCAGGGAAAATGGTTGGCGGCGAGATAGACGAACATGAACAGCGGGGTGGTCGGCGCTTCCTGCGACATCAGCTTCAAGGCCTTGTCGTAAAAGAAGCTGTCGGGCTCGACGTCCTTTGCGCCAAGATCGCGCGCGTCGTAGAAATGCTGGATGCCGGTGGTGGTCTGGAAACTGCGCGCGCTCATGAACGCGCCAAAGGCCGGATAGAGCGAGATCGTACTGTAGCCGCAGCGGCTCAGCGCCAACGGCAGTCCGCGCTCGACGCGGCCGGAGGCAATGCGGGTCACGAAATAGGAAAACCGGCCGAACGAGCGCGACGAGAGCCCGGCAAGCACATTGTATTCGGTGAACCAGCTCGGGCCGCCATTGCTCTCGGCCAGGAACTTGCGCGCCTTGCCGTCGTAGGAGTTGAAATGGCTGCCGTAGCCTGACGGCACCTTGACGCCCGTGGCCTGACGAATGTCGAAACTGGACTCGTCATGGATCATGATGATGTTTGGCCGCCGCCCTGCGGGATGGCAGGAATCCAGCAGCGGCACCTTGAGCCGCTCGGCGGCGACCGCGTCGGATTCCATGAAACCGTAATTGATGAAATCCGAAACGGCTGTCACGCCGGAGCGGGAGAATTTCGACAGATAGCCGTCGTCGTAATAGCCGCGCCAGGCCTCATCCGGCCAGGCAAAGGAATATCCGACCAATGCGGCAAGACACGCCAGCGCACAGGCCAAGGCCGGCAGGCGGCGGATCCGGAACGGATCGAGCCACCACAGCGCGTACATCAGGGGGATGGTGACGACGGCTGCCGATATCACGGACCAGCGCAGGTTGGGGAAGATCGTAAACAGAAATGCCGCGGTATCGCGGTCGATCACCATCAGATCGACGAAGTTGGCGGTCATCTGCACGATGTCGTGCTTGAGCCGCGACAGCAGGATCAACACCACCACCAACGTAAGCGACAGCGCGCCCGACAATGCGGGACGCCTCAACAAGGCGATCCAGAAGAAGTTCAGGATTCCCCACGACAGCAAAAAGCCCGTGCGCGAACC
>Ga0209648_10005024_pt1 | contig 11280 bp, 10 predicted proteins | sample GraSoi2013_115cm_FD_185830 | JGI IMG/M metagenome (GOLD analysis project Ga0209648, IMG submission 185830) | Grasslands soil microbial communities from the Angelo Coastal Reserve, California, USA - Sample 9_17_2013_115cm (SPAdes) (version 2) | ecosystem: Environmental > Terrestrial > Soil >...
CTGGCCAACCGTCTGGTCGGCATCCTGCACGGCTGCCTGACTAATCGCCAGGCCTATAACGAGCACCTCGCCTGGTCATCTCACGTGGAGGTTGCCGCTTGACTTTTCCAGCCGTGGGATGTCTAGATTCCCAGGTAGGCCTTTTGTACATCCTCTGAGGCCGCCAGCTCCTTGCCGGTGCCGGTCTTGACGATCGAGCCAGTTTCGAGCACATAGGCGCGATGCGCGACCTCGAGGGCCTTGGATGCGTTCTGCTCGACCAGCAGCACCGGGGTGCCCTGCGCATTGATCTCGCGCACGATGCTGAAGATGGTCTCGACCAGGATCGGAGCAAGGCCGAGAGACGGTTCGTCAAGCATCAGGAGCTTCGGCCGGGCCATCATGGCCCTCCCCATAGCCAGCATCTGCTGCTCGCCACCCGAGAGCGTGCCGGCGATTTGCGTCCGGCGTTCCTTCAGGCGGGGGAAAAGGGTAAAGACCCTCTCCATGTCAGTGAGAATCTCAGGCCGGTCGTTACGGATGTAGGCGCCCATGAACAGGTTGTCCAGGACTGACATCCGGACGAACAGGCGGCGGCCCTCAGGCGACTGGCAGATGCCCAGCTGAACGACCTTCTCCGGGCTCGTTTGCGTGATCTCGCCACCGTTGAAGTGGATGGTGCCGGCGGTCGGGTGCATGAGGCCGGAGATGGTTCGCAGTGTCGTGGTCTTGCCGGCGCCGTTAGATCCGATCAGCGCCACGACTTCGCCCTTGTCGACCTCGAGCGTCACCTTGCGCAAAGCCTGGATGCGCCCGTAGAACGCATTCACCTCGCGGAGCTCGAGGAGCGCCACTATGCGGACTTGCCCAGGTAGGCTTCGATCACGCGCCGGTCCTTGCGGACCTCCTCGGGCGGCCCGTCCGCGATCTTCTCACCGTGGTCGAGCACCACGATCCGCTCCGAGATGCCCATGACCACTTTCATGTCGTGCTCGATCAGAAAGACCGTGATGCCCCGGGCCAGGATCTTCTGGACCAGCTGCATCAGCTCGACCTTCTCTTGGGGGGTGAAGCCGGCGGCCGGCTCGTCCAGCAGCAGCAGCTTCGGCTCAGTGGCGAGGGCACGGGCGATCTCGAGGCGCCGCTGCTGTCCATAGGGCAGGTTGCGGGCGTATTTGTTCGCCTGGCGCCCGATGCCGACGAACCGCAGCAGCTCCATCGCCTCTTCCGTGACCCGCTCCTCCTCGCGCCGCTCACGAGGCAGCTTGAACAGCGAGTCCCAAAGCTTGGCGCGCATCCGCACGTGGCGGCCGACGCGGACGTTGTCGAGGGCGGACATGTAATCGAAAAGGCGGATGTTCTGAAACGTGCGCGCGATACCTAAACGCGCCACCTGGTGGGGCTTGGAGCCTGTGATGTTCTTGCCGTCGAAGACCACAGTTCCGCTGGTGGGCTGGTAAAGGCCGGTGACGCTGTTGAACAGGGTCGTCTTGCCGGCGCCGTTGGGCCCGATCAGGGCGAAGACCTCTCCGCGACGGATCTGAAGGCTCACGCTGTCGACGGCGAGCAGGCCGCCGAAGCGCTTGGTCAGGTCGGTTAGCTCGAGGATGTTGTCGTTGCGGGGCTGCTCGCTCATCTCGCGGGGACCTGCTCGGCCACGGTCTCTTCCTCCACGACCGCATCGTGCTTGAGCTCTTGCTCCCGCACCCGGCTCGGAAAGAGCCCCTGCGGGCGCAGCAGCATCATCCCGACCAGGATCAGCCCGTAGAGGAGGAACTGCAGGCGCTGCACCTCGCCCCCCAGGCCCGGCCAGTCACCACTCGACTTGTTGAGAAATCCAAGCCCCAACGCACTCGCCACTGACTCGACGTTTGACGGCAGCGCGACCAGGAGGTTGTTCAGCACGAAGTAGATGGCGATCGCGCCGACGATGACGCCCGGGATGTTGCCCATGCCACCTAGCACCACCATCACCAAAACGGTGATCGAGACCACGAACAGGAAGCTGTCGGGGCTCACCAGGCCGAAGCTGGCGCCGTAGTAGGCGCCGGCGAAGCCGCTGAAGGACGCGCCGATCGCGAAGGCCAGCAGCTTGGTCGTGACGGTGTTGATACCCATGGCAGCGGCCGCGACCTCATCCTCCCGAATCGCCATCCATGCCCGCCCCAGCCTCGAGCGATACAGATTGGTGACCAGGATCACCGCGACGATGATCATGATCAGCACCAGCACGTAATACGCGACGGGGTCGAAGCTGAAGTTGTAATTCGGAACGATCTGGATGCTGTCGGCGCCCGCCCATGGTCCTGTGATCCAGGCCGGCAAGGAAGGCTGGTCGATGCTGCCGATCGCGTTGATGCCGCCCGTCCAGTTGTCGAGGTTCAAGAACAGCTGGGGGACGATCTCACCGAAGCCGAGGGTGACGATGGCGAGGTAGTCGCCGCGAAGCCTGAGCGTCGGGAAGCCGAGGATGGCGCCGGCCGCTGCGGCGACGAACATCCCGACGAAGAGCATCAGCCAGAACGGCAGGTGAAAGGCGTGGTGCAGTGGCGAAGAGGCGAGCTGGAAGGAAGCGAAGAGCGCGTAGCAGTACGCCCCGATGGCGAAGAACGCCGCGTAACCGAGGTCGAGGAGTCCCGCAAAGCCGACCACCACGTTCAGCCCGATGGCCAACAGCACCCAGGTGCCGGCGTGGGCGGCTTGCGCCGTGAGGAAGGAACTGCCGCTGACGAAGAACGTGGCCATCGGCCACGCCAGCGCGACGACCAGGAGGACGCCGTAGATGGCCGTATCCCGGTCCTTGATGCGCTCGCGCAGGTGCAGCCGGGCCCACAAAGAGCTCGGTTTCGCCACCGTGGTGGGTTCGCTCACTTCTCCGGTACCCGCATGCCCAGGAGCCCGGTGGGACGGAAAACGAGCACGCCGATGAGGATCCCGAAGATGACCACCTGGGTCCACTTGGAGCCGATGTAGGAGTCGCTGAAGGCGGCGGTCAAGCCGATGACCATCCCGCCGAGGGCTGCGCCTGGGATGTTCCCGATGCCGCCGAAGACCGCCGACGTGAAGGCGACCAGGCCGGTGCGGAATCCGAGGTTGTATGTGATCGTGTTGAAGTAAAGGCCCCAGATCATGCCTCCGGCCCCGGCCAGGAGGGCGCCGATGAAAAACGTGGCCGCGATCGTCCGGTTGATGTTGATGCCCATCAGCTGTGAGGCGTCTCGATCCTGCGCTGTGGCCCGCATGGCCTTGCCCAGCTTGCTGCGATTGATGAACACGGCGAGCAGCGACACCAGGATCGCCGCGGCGATGACCACAAAGACGTCCTTGAAGGCGATGAACACGCCGCCGATCGTGGTCTGGAAGCCTGGGCCATGCGGCAGGAGGTCGGGTACGTGCACCGTGGCCGGGCCGTGCCAAAGGAACATGGCCCCTTCGAGCAGGAACGACATCCCGATTGCGGTGATCAGAGGAGCGAGGCGGGGCGCATTGCGGAGCGGGCGGTAGGCGACGCGCTCGATCGTGATGTTGACGGCGCCCATGATCAGCATCACTACCGGGAACGTGATCACGAGCGCGACCAGGTTGGCAACCAGGAACGAGTCCTCGCTGGTGCTGGCGAAGAAACCCATCAGGGTTGCCCCGATGTAGGCCCCCAGGGTGAACACGTCCCCGTGCGCGAAGTTGATCAGCTCGATGATGCCGTAGACCATCGTGTATCCGAGCGCGACGAGCGCGTAGATGGCTCCGTCGGCCAGGCCGAAGACGAGGACCTGGGCGAACTGGCTGGGGTGCTCGACAGCCTGGATCGCGAGTAGCAGCACCGCAACGGCGGCGATGAGGAAGAAGCCGAAGTCGCCGACGCTTATGCCGAGCCGGCCCAACCAAGCACTCCTGAGCCTGGCAGCCCCGGCTACAAATGCGCCAGCGTCCAGCGTCGCCTCCTTCAGAGTGCGGGGAGGAGGCCGTCGTGGCCTCCTCCCCAAAGTTTATTTGCTGAAGGTTAGCTGCTTAGCCCTTGGCGAAGTCGAACTGCGCCTTCCAGACAAAGCAGTCCTTGCTTGCGGTCTTGCCGCAGACGCCCGTGGACGTTGCGGGGTCGGCGACTGCATCGACCGTGTAGATGGACACGATCTTGAGGCTGTTGTCGCCGTTCGCGTCGAAGTCGTAGGTGCCGATCACGCCGACGAAGCCCTTGGTCTTGGCCATCTCGGCCCGGACCTGGTCACGTGTTGGCGTGCTGCCGTTGGCGTCGTTGACCGCGCGGCCGATGGCTGCCATCAGCGCGTTGGCGGCGTCGTACGCCTGCATGGTGTATCCGCCGAAGTCGTTGGGGCCCGGGAAGGCCTTGCGGAACGCGTCGATCGTGGCCTTTGCGCCCGGGATCTGGGTGGCGTCGGCGCCCGCCGAGGTGGCGTTGATGTTGAGCTCGTTGCCCGCCGCCTGGTCGATACAGTCGGTGGTCTCGATACCGTCACCGCCCATGTACGGGACGTCCCAGCCGATCTGCTTCATCTGCGCCCGAGGGATGCAGATGTTCTGGTCGTCGGTGCCGCCGACGTAAACGCCGGTCGCGCCCGCGGCCTTGAACTTGAGCAAGATGGAGCGCCAGTCGCTCGTCTGCTCCTTCTTGTAGCTGCTGCGCGTCACGGTGCCGCCGTACGTCTTGAACTGCGCGGAGAAAGTGTCGGCGATGCCGACGCCGAACACGGTGCTGTCGTCCAGCACGCCGACGTTGTGGACGTTGAGGGTCTTGTAGGCGTAGGTCGCCATCGCGGGACCCTGGTAGTCGTCAGTGGTGACGACGCGGAAGTAGTTGTTGGCGTTACCTGCTCGCAGGTCCTGCGGGTGGTAGCTGCACGACGACAGGTCCTTGGTCAGGCAGGGGTTGGTGTTCGACGGGCTGACCATCGTGAAGTGCTGCGGAGCCGCGATTGGAATCTCGGCCTTGGCCACAGCGGAGTTGTAGGGCCCGATCATGCCCAGGAACTTGCTGTCGCCCAGCATGCTCTGGACGTTCTCGACCCCGGCGTCAGCCGAATAGGCCGCCTGCCGGCAGTCGTCGAAGCTCTGGTAGGCGATGGTGTATCCGTTAATCCCGCCTGCGCTGTTCTTCTGGTCGATGGCGAACTTGATGCCATTGGCGGTCGACTGGCCGCCGACCGTACAAACGGGAAGGTCAGACCCGATCTTGATCGTGCCTTTCGACCCGGTGCCGCCGCCGCCGCCGCAGGCGAACGCGACGAACGCTGCCACGATGAGGACTCCGAGTCCCCTAAGTCGAACCATATGGTTCCTCCATGTGTTTGTCGGGAGGCGCGAAGAAGTCCCTCTTGGCGAATGCCTCCCCTCATTCGCCGCCCTCTTCCCAACCTGAGTCGGGGCGAGAGTGCGCCGGCGACGAATGCGGCCACATGGGTGGCCGAACCACTACTCCGTGGTGAACTATCGACTTGTATCTGCCTCGAAGTCAAGCGGTGCTTTGGATCTCCGTTCGGCGCACCCGGCTTTATGGAAGCGCAGTTGTATCAATAAGGGAGTGCCGCGCTGTAATCTACGGCCCGGACGAAACTCCAGGGGAGGGAGGGGTCCGAGCTCCGAGATTCGAACACCGAGACCACCCGGAGGGTGGTGTCGCCGGCCGAATCGAAGCCGAACGCCCCGCTGGCGCCCGCAAATCCCGAGGTCGCGGCGACCTGGCCGACGACGTCGCCTCGAGCAGGCAGCTTGCCGCTGGCCGCCGTGATGGCCCTGTCTACGGCTCCATACAGGATGGCGGCGGCGTCGTAGGCGGGGATGGTATAGGCGCTGTAATCCGAGGCGTTCCGGTATTGCGCCTTGAAGGCTTCGATGACCGGCTGCGCGTTGGGAATGATGTCGGGGGCGGCGGCCGCGACGGTCGCATACATCCCGACGGCATTGGCACCCGCGTTGCGCACGCAGTCGGGGTCCTTGGCGATTCCGTCACCGCCCAGGAACGGCGTCGCCTCGCCGGCGCTGAAAACGTTCGCCATCTGGGCTCGGATCACGCAGCCATGATTGGAGGTGACGCCCCCGTAGTAGATCGCCTGCGCCCCATCGCCTTTGGCGTGCCGCATGAACGCCGTGAGGTCGAGATGGCTGTTCGGATCGAAGTCGAGGATGTCGACGATGCTCCCGCCGAGCTTGGTGAACCTGGTCATGAACCCGCTGGCGAGCGCTTGCCCGTACGCCTCGTGGTCTGAAAGCACCGCCACCCGCCGCAACAACAGGGTCTTGTAGCCGTAGTCCGCGGCCGCCGGGCCCTGCAGGTCGTCGGTGGTCACGAGCCTGAAGAAGTTGTTGGTGCCGCTTGGGCGCAGCTCGACTGGCGTGGGCAGCCCCACGGCCTTGCACGTGATCTCTATATGAGTCCGGCTCAGGCCTGCCGGCAGAAAGGGTTCTTTGGTGAGGCAGCGGCTGCTCACCGCCGGGCTGATCATCGCGAGATGGGAATCGTTCGCGAGCGGGATCTCCCGGCGGGCGACGCTGGCACTGAACGGACCGATCACTCCCATCACCGATGGGTCGGCGGCCAATCCAATGATGTTGTGCGTGCCCTGGCCCGGGTCGTCCACGCCTCCGATGGCATCATCCTGAGCCACGACCTCGACCGTGAAGCCGCCGATGGTCGGGTGCTGATCGACGAAGAACTGCACCCCGTTGAGAGCCGTGTGGCCCACCCGGCCCTCGGCGCCCGACAATGGCAGCTCGACGCCGATGCGGATCACCTTCGCCGGTGTTCCACCCCTGCAGGCGCCGACCAAAACGAGACTCGCCACCAGCGCCACCGCGAAAGTCCGCGTCATTGTCGACCGCACATCGGAGATTGTCGCCGCCCGGCCAAGACCGGGCAGTCTCTATACTCGATCCTTCACCTAGCCAGGTCCATAGGAGCGCGCCCCGTTGAAGACCGAGTCCAGCGAACACCTCAAACCCCGCTCGCAATATGCGGACGATGCGGTTCAGCTTGCCATCGCGGGCAAATGGGATGACGCCGTCAAGCTCAACAAGTTCGTCATCGAGAGCTTCGGGGCGGACGAAGAGACGCAGAACCGTCTAGGTAAGGCGCTGTCCGAGCTCGGAAAGCTGAAAGACGCCAAGGCAGCCTATGAGGCCGCGCTGAAGATCAACCCGATGAATTCGATCGCGAAGAAGAACGCGGCGCGCATCAACACCTTGCTCCACCAGAAGGAAGGCCTGAAGGTCGGCGGCACCCGGGTCGACCTCAACCTCTTCGTCGAAGAGATGGGGAAGACGATCATCACCACGCTCGAGAGCCCACCAAGCGCGGACATCTGCTCGAAAGTGGCGGCGGGAGATGTCGTCGAGCTGAAGATCGAAGGCGATGGCATCGCTGCCGAGACGTCGCGTGGCGTGCGGCTCGGGCTGCTCGAGGCCAAGCTCGCCCGGCGGCTGATCAAATTCATGCGCGGCGGCAACCGCTACCAGGCTGGGATCACTTCCTGCGAAGGCAACACCGTCAAGCTCATCGTCCGCGAGACCTACCAGGACCCGCGGTTTGCCGGCAAGCCCAGCTTTGCGATGCGTCGCAAGCGCGAAGTCGAGTTTCGCCCATACACGAAGGAGAGCCTGCTCGCCCGCGAGGTCGAGGTGTTCGCCGAGGACGAAGAGGAAGAGGGTCTCGTCTCGGGCACGCCGGCTACCGACGAGGTCGAAGAGGGGATGCACGCGGTCGAGGACGAAGCCGAGCCCCTCGACTTCAGCGAGGACGCGGACGATGCCGACAAGGACGACGATGAGGACGAAGATGACAACTAAGGTTGGTTCAGAGGCCCGGGCCCGGAGGTCCCTTCACCGACCCTAGTCCAGGTCTGCCAGCAGGTCCACAGCTAGGTGGCGTGCCAGGCTTTCGCGACCTGCTGCCTGAAGAGGCGGAGGCCCTGCGCGGGGCGCAGGAATCGCTGCTCGAGGAGATGCGCCGCTGGGGCTACCGGTTCGTGGTCACCCCGATGGTCGAGAGCATCGACGTGCTCGCGCTGGGCCTGAACGCCGAGCAGCAGCGCCGTCTCTTCAAGTTCAGCGACGCGCGGGGCGAGGTGGTGGCGCTGGTTGGCGAGCGGACCATTCCCGTCGCCCGGCTCGTCGCCGGCAAGCTCCGGTCGGCTGCCCTGCCGCTGCGCCTCTGCTACGCGGGGGCGGTGCTGTCAGCGGACGAAGGGCGTTTCCACCAGCGTCGCGAGACGTACCAGGTCGGCGCGGAACTGGTGGGCGCGTCGGGACCGATCGCCGACGCCGAGGTGATCGCGCTCGCTGCGCGTTGCCTCGAAGCCGCCGGGCTTCGCCGGTACCAGGTCGACGTCGGGCACTCGGAGTTCTTCCAGGGCATCATGGACGCCGTCCGGCTTCCGGCCGCGGTGAAGGCCGGCGTGCGCAAAGCCCTGGCCGCGCGTGACTTCGTCGCCCTCGAAGAGCTGCTGGCGCGCACGCCCCTTCGCTCGGCCGAGCACGAGCTGCTGCTGCGATTCCCCGCCCTTCGTGGTGGATCGGAGATCCTGAAGGCCGCCGGAGGCCTGGTCCGCAACCGCCGTTCCGAGCAGGCCCTCGCCGAGCTGGCGCGCGTCCAAGAGCTGCTGGTGGCGCATGGGCTCGGTGCGGTCGTGGGCCTCGACCTGGGCGCCATCCGCGACTTCGACTACTACACCGGCGTGATCTTCGAAGGCTACGGTCCCGACCTCGGCCGGCCGGTCGCACAGGGCGGCCGTTATGACCGCCTGCTCGAGCGTTTCGGCCGGCCCGCGCCTGCGACCGGGTTCGTGGTTCAGCTCGACCTCGTGTGGGAGCTGCTTGCCCGCGGAGGACGGGCGCCCTTGCCTCGCCTCGATGCCGCCATCGCATGGACTGGATCAGGGCATGGCACGGCCATGCGCCTTGCGTCGACGCTGCGATTGTTCGGCATGCGCGCGGTGGTCGACACGGAGTCAAGGCCCGAGCGTGAGGCGCGGGCCTGGTGGCGGGCGGTCGGCGCAGACAACCTGATCCAGTGTCGGGGCACATCGAAAGTCGCCTGGACCGCAAACAGTGGGCGCACCCGCTCGCTGCCGCCGGAACAGGTGGCGGCGCGACTTGCGGGAGCTCTCTCATGACGGGCAAGGGCAATTCACGCCCCGCTCGTTCGAGGGGGGACTCCCCCCTGAAGGCGTCGGGCCTGGCGAAGCCAGATCCCGACGCACCCCCCTACCGACCCTCGCCCCGAAGGGTGGAGGGAGAAATCTCGATCGCGGTCCCGACCGGCATGCTGCTGCCTGGCGCGCTCCGCCTGCTTTCACACGCCGGCGTCATGCGCCTCAGCGCGGCCGAGCTCGGCCGCCGCCTGCTGGTGGAACGATCCGGCGTGCGCGTGATCCTTGTGCGCCCAGCCGACGTGCCCGCCTACGTCGACCACGGCGCAGCCGACCTCGGCATCGTCGGCAAGGATGTGCTCTGGGAATCGAACGGTTCGCACTACGAGCTTGTCGACCTTCATTTCGGTCCCTGCCGCCTGGTGCTGGCGGTCCCCGAGGCATCGAAGCTGAACGGCCCTGAGACCTGGCCGCCGCTCTTGCGGGTCGCGACCAAGCTGCCGCGCACCACCGCGGCCTGGTTCGAAGCAAGAGGTCAGGCCGTCGAGGTCGTGCGCCTGCATGGGTCGGTGGAGCTCGCGCCCCAGGTCGGGCTCGTCGACGGGATCGTCGACCTGACGGCGAGCGGCCGCACGCTGCGCGAGAACAAGCTGCGCATCACGGCGACGCTCGGCGCGTCGACGGCGCGTCTCATCGGCAACCAGGCCAGCCTCAAAACGCGCACAGAATCCGTCCAGGCGATGGTGGCGCGGCTGCGGGAGGCTGCGAACCATGGGGGTTAAGCGATTCGACGTGGGGTCGTGGCTCGACTCGCCGCTGTCGCGCCGGCGCCTGGACCTATCCCAGTTCGCCAGGGAACGGGCCGACGTGGCCGAGATCTGCGCGCGCGTAGCCGCGGACGGCGACGCCGCCCTGCGCGAGTACGGCGAGCGATTCGACGGCTGGGCGCCAGGCGAGGGTGAGACCTTCGAGGTCCCCAAGGGCGATCTCCGCGCGGCCGCCAATCGCCTCCCCAGCGCCGATCGCGCAGCCCTGGAGTTCGCGGCGCAGAGGATTCGAGACTTCCACTTGAAGCAGGTGCCGCCGGCGACCAGTGGATCGCCCGGCCTGAAGCTGGTGACGCGGCCAGTACGCCGGGCGGGTGTGTACGCGCCGGGTGGGCGCGCGTCCTATCCCTCGACGGTGCTGATGACTGCCATCCCGGCTCGCGTGGCGGGGGTGTCGGAGGTCGTCCTCGCGACCCCGCCGCGCGCGGACGGCAGCGTGCCGGCGCCAATCCTCGCCGCCGCTCACATCGCGGGCGTGGATGCCGTGTATCGGATGGGTGGCGCGCAGGCGATTGCCGCCCTTGCGTACGGCACCAGCTCGATCCCGCGAGTCGACGTCATCGCGGGCCCGGGAAATATCTACGTGACCCTGGCCAAAAAAGAGGTGTTCGGCGCAGTCGGCGTGGACGGGATCGCCGGGCCAACCGAGGTGATGGTGATCGCCGATGCAGGCGCTCGACCCGACTTCGTAGCGGCCGACCTGGCGGCCCAGCTCGAGCACGACCCGCTGGCGTGGGCCGTGTTGGTCACAGATTCGGCGGCCCTCGCGGACCGCGTGGAAGAAGAGCTGCGCAGCCTGATCGGAGGCCTGGAACGGGCCCAGATCATCAACGCCGCCACCTGCTGTTTGATAGTGGCCGAGGACATGGAGCAGGCGATCAACCTCGCCAACGACTTTGCGCCCGAGCACCTGCTGATCGTGGCCGAGCATGCGGGACGGCTGGCCACGCAAGTCGAGAATGCGGGCGCCATCTTCGTTGGGGCTTATGCGACCGTGCCGCTGGGCGACTACGCGGCGGGCCCCAACCACACGCTCCCGACCTCGGGCGCGGCGCGCTTCGGATCCCCACTCGGTGTCTACAGCTTCCTGAAGCGCAGCAGCGTGCTGAGCCTCAACCGCGGCGACCTGGAGATGCTTCGCGACGCATCAGTGCGCCTGGCCGCGATGGAAGGCCTGAGCGCACACGCCCACGCTATAGAGGTCCGCCTTGAATAGGATCGGCGATGTTGTGCGCAAGAGCAAGGAAACGCAGCTGAAGGCCACAGTCGCTCTCGAAGGACGCGGTCGGGTCAAGGTCGCGACCGGGCTCGCGTTCGTCGACCACATGCTGGAGCAGGTGGCGCGTTACGGCGGATTCGACCTCACGTTTCGCGGG
>Ga0209648_10005025_pt1 | contig 11278 bp, 7 predicted proteins | sample GraSoi2013_115cm_FD_185830 | JGI IMG/M metagenome (GOLD analysis project Ga0209648, IMG submission 185830) | Grasslands soil microbial communities from the Angelo Coastal Reserve, California, USA - Sample 9_17_2013_115cm (SPAdes) (version 2) | ecosystem: Environmental > Terrestrial > Soil >...
TGCTGGGCCGCTGGCGGCAGGGGCTTGCCATCCTTGCCTCCCCTGAGGAAGTTCAACCGGGCCTTCGCGATCTCCTTGGTGGCCTGGATATCCGCCAGGGTGCTCTCCAGTTGGGCGACCTGTGTCCCCTGCGTCATCTCCAACACCGTGCGTTCGGGGAACCCCGTCGCCGCCCTTCCTCGCTGAAGCTTGGCCAGCTTCTCTTCCGACTCCTGGAGAGCGGCCCGCGTCTGGTTGAGCAGACTCTCGATGAACTCCCGGGTCGCCCGGGCCTCGTCCCGAATGTTCGACCGGCTACGAGTCTGGAGGACCTCGATGTACGTGTTCGCTAGATCCATGGCGACGCGAGGGTTGTAGGCGACCGCGCGAATCTCCACCTCCCCGGGCGACAACGTGGTGAAGGTCACTCGCGCCGCCTGCAGCTCCATCACCGCGCGCTGTTGCGGACTGTAGACGACCGACTCGCGACCGAAGAGCCCACGCATCAGGTTGAGCGCCTCGGTAAAGTAATCCTGGTACATGGCCCGCTTGAGCAATTCGTCCATGCTCTCCCGCGGGAGGCTCTCCGCCACGGCCAAAGCGAGAGAGCGGCTGCGCAGAATCGCTTGCTGGAACGAGGCGTCGCTGGCGGGCATCCAGTCGCGCAGAAAGCCCGGCCCCACTCTCCTCGGATCCTCGATAAAGATCTTGGCCACGGCCTCATAGGTCTTCGGGGCGAAGACCAAGGCCCAGACGCTCACCGGAAGCGCCACCGCGACGAAGAAGCAGATGATGAGCCTCCAGTGGCTCATCGTCCGCCGCAGGAGGCGAAGGTAATCGACCTCTGACCCTGTCACCGACTCTTCGGACATTTATCCGGGCTCCTCACGCTTCGGGCTTGACCAGGTCCGCCCTACCTTGCATGCTGCGCGCATCGTGATCGTCTGGCACGGCCACACACCCACGGCCATGTCCCGCTGACGTGACCGCCCGCGGACTCAGGCTTCTCGCGGCTGCCGCGATGTCCCTGTTCGGAGCGGTGACGGCGTTCGCTCAGGCGCCGACACCACCGGTCCCACCGGGGCCGTTGACGCCACCGCCACCAGAGCCGCCGCCGTTTCCGCCGCCAGCGTTCCCGCAAGGGCCGTTCCCGCAGGCGCTCCCGTCACCGGCCCCGCCGCCCGACCTCCGGCCTCTCACGCTCCGGACGTTCGTGCGCGTCGGGGCCGAGTACAACGACAATTTCTTCCGGACCCAGCAACATCGGAAGGCCGACTACAGGGAGATGCTCACGCCCGGCGCCGCGCTCCGCCTCCTCAGCGGCCGCGACGAAGCGACGCTCGCCTACAGCCCGACCGTCATCCATTCCTCTCTCGCGGACGAAGACATCCGGGTCTCCCATCTCCTCGACGGAAGCGGGACGCTCGGCCTCACCGAGCGCCTCACGCTGAAGGCGACCGAGCGCTTCCAGCAGACGGACGAGCCCGTGTTCGTCGACCCGCTGAGCCTGCGCCACGACCGGCAGATCGTGACGACCGAGAGCCTCGCCGGATCGCTCGCCTATGTTCGCGACACCTGGTCGCTGACGCCGAGATACGGTTTGAGCATCACGGCGTTTGACACCCTCGGGACCGGTGCCGCCGCGACGACGACCTCGACCGTGAACGAGCGCCAGGAAATCCACACCCTCGGAGTCGACGGGACGGTCGACGTCCTCGACCGCAACCTGGTCGGAGCCGGCTACGAGTACACGATCGGGACGTTCAGGGTCGCCAGGGACTTCACCGGCCACCTCGGCCGTCTCAGCCTGACACGCACGCTCAGCCCCCAGATGACCGGCAGCGCCACGGCGTCGATCGCGCACCGCGATCCCGACGGGGCCGATCCGTTCAACATCTACCGTGGGGACGTCGGCGTTCGTCGGGAGCTCGGGCCCCTCTCCTTCCTCGAGGCCCGCCTCGGCTACTTCGCGACCGATGCCGCCAGCGGCGGCGACGCGGCCGGCGTCGAGTACACGCTGCGCGGAATCTACACCGGCCGGTGGGTGACCCTCATCGCCACGTCGAGCCGGTCCCTCGTGGAGAGCTTCACCCAGACCGTGAACGTCGGCGTGATCCGGATGCAAGTCACCGCGCTCGAGGCGCGCCTCGAGCCCGCCGAGGGATTCACGGTGACGCTTCGCGGGATCCTGACCGAGAGCACGTTCTTGCAGCCGGCGGCGCTGACGGTCGAGACCGGCGCCACGACGACCGGTACGACGCGGCGGGACACGACGGTCGAGACCGGCATCGAGCTCGCGTACCGCCTGACCAGGCTTCTCGCGCTCAGCGCCCGCTACGCCCGCGTGAGTCTCGACTCGAGCGTCCGCGGCTTCGACTACGTCAACAACCGCGCCGGCGTCGCGCTGACCATCAGCTTCGAGTGATGGGTGGGGTCGCTGCGACCACGCCATGGGCGCCTGGCCGCCAGGTCGCAGAGGATCGGCCCGAGCTTGTCGGGGGCGTGCCGCACCACCGCATCCGGCTCGAGAAGATCCGCCCGGACGATCACCGGCGGCTCGCCGGGCAGCACGAAATCGGGATCCACGGGTCGGGCACCCTCGGCGGCGTATCGAGCCAGGGCCTTGGGCGGGATCGGGGTCGTATTGACGACGACGTAGTCGAGCGCCTCCGGCGGCAGGCCGTGGGCGGCGAGGGCCCGGAGGTGCGCGGTGACCCCGTACCCGTCGGTCTCGCCAGGCTCGGTCATCGCGTTGCACACGAAGATGCGCACAGCCTGCGACTGCCTCACCGCCTCGATCACGCCCGTGACGACCAGCGTGGCGAGGAGGCTCGTGTAGAGACTTCCCGGACCCAGGATCATCGCGTCGGCTTCATCCAGCGCCTCCAGCACGCCGGGCGCCGCAACCGCCTCGGCGGGATCGATCCGGACGCGCCTGATCGGTGCGCCGCACCGGGGGATCTTGGACTCGCCGTGAATCGAGCGGCCATCCAGGAGATCGGCGACCAGGTGAACCTGTTGCGTGGTCGACGGCAGGATGAGATCGCCCACACCGAGCAGCTGGGCCGCCAACCGAATCGCGGTCACCGGGTCGGCCGCGACCATGTCGAGCGCCGTCAGGAGGAGGTTCCCGACCGGGTGCTCGGCCATGTCCCCGTCCAGCCGGTACTGGAGCGCCGCCGACACTTCGGGAGACACACGCGCCAGGGCCATCAGGCAGTTGCGGATGTCGCCGGGCGGGAGCACGCCGTATTCCCTTCTTAGCACTCCCGAGCTCCCGCCGTCGTCCGCGGCCGTCACGATCGCGGCGATCCGGGAGCTCGCGGGGAGGTCACGGCGTAGCGCCTTCAGGACGACCGGCAGCCCGGTGCCGCCGCCCAGCGCGACGAGCCTTACGGGATTCTCCAAGGCCTAGGCCGGGACCACCGAGGTGCAGTCGACGTGCGTGGCCACGCTGCGCTGCAGGAGGTCCACCGAGATCACGAGCAGGCCTCGGTTCGGCTTTGTCCGCACCAGGATCCCTTCGAGATCAGCCAGCGGCCCGCTCGTGATCCGCACCCGCTGCCCCACCCGCAGGTACGGGTACGGCAGCGCCGGCGCCCGCACCTCCACCAGCCGCTGCACCGCCGCCACCTCCGCCTCCGGAATCGCCGCCAGCCGGTCCCACCGCTCCCCCAGAATCCCCACCAGCCCCCGCGCCTGCCGCACCGCCACGTAACTCGCCTTGTCCATCGCCCGGCGCAGGAACAAGTACCCCGGAAACATCGGCACCCGGATCACCCGCCGCTCGCCCCCGCGCTTGGACCACTGATCGATCTTCGGCAGGAACACCTCGAAGCCCTTCCCCGCCAGCTGCTCGCGCACCCGATCCTCACAGTGGCTCCGCGTCCACAACGCGTACCAGCCGGGCGTCGCCGCCGCCCGCTCCGCCGACGGTTCCGAGACCGGCCCCAGCTCGATCATGAGAGCCTCGCTCATCGCTCAGGCTTCGCCCCCTTCGGTTTCGAGCCCCTCGTCGAGGTCGAACCAGAGTCCTTGCCCTCTCGTCATCGACCTGCCCGGCCCCAACGGCCGGAAGCGCCCGGCTACTCGACCGTGACGCTTTTCGCCAGGTTCCTGGGCTGGTCCACGTCACAGCCCCGCAGCACCGCGATGTGGTAGGCCAGGAGCTGCAACGGCAGCGTGGTCACAAACGGCGTCAGGAGCTCGCTCGTCGCCGGCACCGTCAGCACGTGGTCCGCCCTCGCCCCCAGCTCAGCGTCCCCCGCGCTCGCCACCGCCACCACCACCCCGTTGCGCGCCTTCACCTCTTCCACGCTCGCCAGCACCTTCGCGTGCAGCCGGTCTCGCGGCGCCACCACCACCACCGGCAGCTTGGGGTCCACCAGCGCGATCGGCCCGTGCTTCATCTCCCCCGCCGCGTAGCCCTCCGCGTGCACGTACGACAGCTCCTTCAGCTTCAGCGCCCCCTCCAGCGCCACCGGATGGCTGATCCCCCGCCCCAGGTAGAGCACGCTCTCCGCCTCGGCCAGGCTCGCCGCCAGCGCCGCGATCCTCTCGGCCCCCGCGAGCACCGTCTCCATCTGGCGCGGCACCGCCCCGAGCGCCTCACGCAGCCCCTGCCCCCGCTCGGCGGAGATGGTCCCGCGCGCCTCGCCGAGCCGCAGCGCGAACAGATAGAGCACCGCCAGCTGGCCCGTGAACGCCTTCGTCGAGGCCACGCCGATCTCCGGCCCCACGCGCGTGTAGAGCACCGCGTCCGCCTCGCGGGTCAGACTCGCGCCCACCACGTTGCAGACCGCCAGGCTCCGCGCCCCGCACGCCTTGGCGTGCCGCAGCGCGCCCAGCGTGTCCGCCGTCTCCCCCGACTGCGAGATCGCCAGCGCCAGCGTCCCCGCGCTTGCCAGCGCCGGCCGGTACCGGTACTCCGACGCGATGTCCACCTCGACCGGAAGGCCGGCGAGCGTCTCGATTAGGTGCTTGCCGATCAGCCCCGCGTGCCACGACGTGCCGCATGCCAGGATCAGCACCCGCTCGATCCCCGCCAGCGCCTCGCGCTCGAGCCCGCGCTCGCCCTCGGAGGCCCGCAAGGCGCGCACCGTCGTCTCCAGCCCCCGCGGCTGCTCGTGGATCTCCTTCAGCATGAAGTGGGGGTAGCCCCCCTTCTCCGCCGCCGCCAGATCCCACGGGACCGCGGTCATCGCCCTCGTCACCGCCCGGCCGTCCCGCCCCACGATCCGCACGTCCCGCCCCGACAGCACCGCCAGCTCGCCGTCCTCCAGCACCATCACGTCGCGCGTGTACGGCAGCACCGCCGCCACGTCCGAGGCCAGGAACGCCCCGTGCGCTCCCACAGCCACCACGAGCGGCGCCCCGCCCTCGCGCACCCCCACCAGCGTCCCCGGCGCCTGGGCGCTCACGATCCCCAGCGCGTACGCCCCGTGCAGCGCCCCCGCCGCCCGCCGCGCCGCCCCCGCGAGCCCCTCGCCCGCGTAGCGCTCCAGCAGGTGGGCGATCACTTCCGTGTCCGTCTCGGACGCGAACCGATGGCCTTCGGCCTCGAGCGTGCGGCGAAGCGCCGCGTAGTTCTCGATGATCCCGTTGTGGACGACTGCGATGGATCCCGTGCAGTCCCGGTGGGGATGGGCGTTGCGATCCGACGGCCGCCCGTGCGTCGCCCAGCGCGTGTGCGCCACCCCGACCTGCGCCTTCAGCGGCTCGCGCGCCAGCACCCGCTCGAGCGCCGCGATCTTCCCCACGCTGCGCCGTACCTCGAGCCGCCCGTCCACGATCACGCCGATCCCCGCCGAGTCGTAGCCCCGGTACTCCAGCCGCCGCAGCCCGTCCATCAGGATGGGCACCGCATTCCCGTTGCCCGCATACCCGACGATTCCGCACATTAGGGGTGCTCGCTCCTGATCTACGCGGCGGCGCCGCTCGCGCTGACGTTCGTCATGGGGTCTTGCCGCGCCCGTTATACGTGGGGTCCTGGGGCTTTCACTATCGGTGCTTCCCCTGATTTGATTGAGGGGAATACCCCAAGTGCCTAAGTGATGTTCTGCGAAGAATCGGACCCGCGGGGGAACACTTCGGCGAATCTCGCTCGGGGAAATCCCCGAGATCTTCCGCCGAGACGCCATCCCAGGTATTCACCTGCAGCGAAATCCGGAAAACCCCCTCTTGAAGCCCGCATTCCTCGGCGAATACACTTCGCCACCGAGAGGTTCCCCATGGATATCTTGCCCACCGCCCTCCGAAGCTGCGTCCGTTGCGGTCAGGCGATCCGCAAAGGCGAGGAGACCGAGCTGAAGACGCCGACGCTAATATCCCCGCGCCGGTGGGCGATGGGATTCATCCACTCGCAGGTCGAGTACTGCGACAAGGCCCTCCAGCGGCACGCCGGGCCCAGGGAGTGGTCGAGACGGCGGATCTCGGACTCTAGTCTTTGAGGCCCCGAGGTCACCCGGCCGGACGGGCGGCAGCCCCGGCGAGACGACGAAAAAGCTCCTCGATGCTGCCCCCGTGCGGGTAGACTTAGAAATCCAGGTAAGGAGGAGCTCGGATTGTCAGGTGAAGCGACCTCCGGCAACAGCCCGCAGTCCCTCGTGATCGTCGTCCCAAGCGCCAAGCCAGACGTGTGGCAGTCGCTCCGCCACGCGCTCGACGACGAGTCGACGGTGCGGGTGATCCTGGATCGCCGCGTGAGGGACCGCCGAATCCTGACCGACATACGCGATCCCGAGCGGCGCCGCGCTGACCGGCGGCGCCGGTCCGACATGCAAGCCGAGCTCGGCACCGGTCGCTGGATCAGCACGCCCTGCGCGCCGGGATCGATCGACGTTCGCGATCCCGACGCGCGGGCCATCCTGTTCCTCTGCTGCAGCCATCACGTCGTCCCGTGCCAGCGCTGTCAGGACACGTACCGGCTCGGCTGGCTTCGTCGGGCGGATGCCGGGAGCTTCGCGTGTCCGCTGTGCGGGAGCGACCTGACGCCGACCGTCGTCGCCCACGCCCGGGCGTGCCGGTACTGGGCGAACCACTCCCCAGTAGAGGCCGCGACCGCCTAGGGCGCGCTCCCCTTGAGGCGCACGTCGTCCAGGGGCGCCGACCACGGGTACGGGTCGATCAGCATGAGCGCGGGCTCCGCGACACGCGGCCCGATCCCGCTCGGCCAGATGTAGACGTAGAGGGGCCCGATCCTCACGCGCTCGTGGACGATCCGCTGGATCTGGTGCAGCAACGCTTCGCGCTTTCGGCGATCCGTCTCCTGGGCCTGCTGCCGGTAGAGCGCGTCGACGTCAGGATAGCCGCCGTAGGCGTAGGCGCCGTCACTCGGCACGACTTCCGACATACGTGAGGCGGCGTTGCCGTACAAGGCACTCGTGCAGACACACACCCCGCGCAGCTTCTTCGCCAACAACGCAGCGAAATACGCCGCGCGCTCCATGGGCCGCATCCGGAGCCTGATGCCCACGGCTCCGAGGTACCCCACGATCGCCTCGCCCACCGAGAAGTACGGTGGAAGCTGGTGGAGCTCCCCGGCGTCGAACCCGTTGGGATACCCGGCCTCGGCCAGGAGCCGCTTCGCCCTCGCGGGATCGTAGGGGTACGGCTCGATCGGCAGCGCGAACTCGAACTGGAGGGGGACGAAATTCCCCGCGGGCTTCGAGGCCCCGAGCGTCTCGGCGTCGCTCAGCGCCCAGCGGTCGATGGCGAGGTTGGCGGCCAGCCGCACGCGCCGGTCGTGCCAGGGGGATTTCGGATCCCACTGGTCGAGAAAATCCAGGAAGTGAATCCCGATCCCGCCGGAAAATGCCAGCCTCAGGTTGGGATCGCGCTTCACCTCCTGCGCCTGCAGGACGTCCAGGAGGTAGGCGATGTCGACCTCGCCTCGCTTCAGCATGGCCATCCGCGTGGTGGGCTCGGGGACGCTCTTGAAGACCAGCCGCTTCACCGATGGCACCTTACGCCAGTAGCCCTCGAAGGCCTCCATGACCAGCTCCATGCCCGGTGTGCTGCTCACGAACTTGTAGGGCCCGAGGCCCACCGGTTGCTTCAGGAACCCCTCGTTCCCCACGCGCTCGACGTACTTCTTGGGCACGATCCAGCCCGCCCCGGACACGAGACTGCCGTAGAACGTCATGAAGTCGGGCCACGGCTCGTGCAGCTGGAAGCGCACCCGGTACGGATCGACGATCACCACCTCCTTGACCTTCTCCCGGAGGATCTTCGCTCCCTTCGCGCGGTAGAAGCTGAACCTCACGTCCTCCGCGGTGAAGGGATCGCCGTTGTGGAATTTCAACCCCTCGCGGAGCTTGAACTCGTAGACGCGCTGATCCGCGCTGAGCGTCCAGGACTCGGCGAGGCAGGGCGCCATGAGATTGCCGGGCATGGGCTTCACGAGCGCGTCGTGGATGGCGTAGAGCACCCAGAACGGGGTGATCTGGCCCAGCACCTCGCCCGGATCGAACCAGACGGGTGAGAGCGTCACGTAGAGCGCCCAGCGCATCTCGCCCTCAGGCTGGCGCTGGGCCCCCGCGTCGCCGACGAGACCGCCCACGAGGAGAATGCACGCCAGGACCACCCGGACGACCGTGCGACGCGGAATCCCCACGATCATGTCGCTCCCCTCGTCTCGGCCCCACCCGCGAGCTGCCGCGCGATCAGGTGGGCGTAGAGTCCACCCCGATCCAGGAGCTCGCGATGGCCGCCGCTCTCCGCCACCCGCCCGTCCTCGAGCACGATGATGCGGTCGGCGTTCCGCACCGTCGAGAGCCGGTGAGCGATCACCATCGTCGTGCGGTTCTTCGTGAGCACGTCCAGGGCGCCGCGGACCGCCTGCTCGCTGACCGCGTCGAGATGTGAGGTCGCCTCGTCGAGGATCAGGATGGGCGCGTCCTTCAGAAAGGCGCGGGCGATGGCCACACGCTGGCGCTGGCCCCCCGAGAGCTGGGCCCCGCGCTCGCCCACGACCGTCTCGAGCCCGTCGGGCAGCCCGGCCACGAACTCCGTGAGGGCGGCGCACTCCGCCGCCGCAGCGAGCTCCCGCTCGGTCGCGCCGGGCCGGGCGAGCAGAATATTGTTCCGCAGCGTGTCGTTGAAGAGATAGGTGTCCTGCGCGACGAGCGCGATCCGATGGCGCAGGTCGTCGAGCCCGTACTCCCTGAGATCGTGGCCATCCAGCCGGACCATGCCCTCGTCGGGATCCCAGAACCTGAGCAGGAGGCTCGCGACCGTCGTCTTGCCGGCGCCCGAGGGGCCGACCAGCGCCACCGTGCTCCCGCGCGGCACCGCGAGCGACACCTCGGAGAGCGCGCGCCGGCGGCGCCCCGGATACGTGAAGCTCACCCGCGCCATCTCGAGCGCGGGCGGCGACGCCGTGGCGGCGGAGGCGCGCACGCCGGGGCCGTCGGTCACGGGCAAGGGCTCGGCGTGCACGGCGCGGACCCGACGCGCGGCGCCCAGCGTGTCGGCGAGCTGCCGTCCCACCTGGGCGATCTCCCAGACCGGCACGAAGGCCGACATGGCGAGGAGCGTGAGCAGCGGGAGGATCGCGGCGTCGAGGCGGCCGGCGTCCGTGAGCAGCATGCCCGTGCCGACGACGGCGAGCCCGCCGAGTCCCGTCGCCACCTCCTGGAGCGAGGTCTGCACGGCCAGGTCGTGGAGGAAGGGCATGCGGACGCGCAGGTACTCCTGGGCCTTCGCCGCGAACTCCTCGCCCCGCGCCCGCACCTGGCGGAAGGCGACGATCTCCGCGAGCCCCTGCACCGAGTCCACCGAGTGGGCCGTGAGGTCCCCCGACACCTCGCGCGCGCGCGACCCGAGCCGGTCGATGCGGGCGCGGCCGAGCACGGGCGTCAGCGCGGCCCAGGCGAGGAACGGGAGCAGCGCTGCCGACAGCGGCCAGCCGAAGGCCGCAAGCGTCACGAGGACGCCCACGGGCACCAGCACCGCGACGAAGGCCGGCGTGATCGTGTGGGCGAAGAAGTACTCGATCAGCTCGACGTCGTGAGTGGCGACGCCGACGAGGTCGCCGGTGCGGTGCCGCGTGAGGTAGGCCGGCGCGAGCGCGTCGAGCTTCCGGAACATGTCGAGCCGCATGTCGGCGAGGAGGCGGTACGCCATGTCGTGGGCGAGCCACGACTCGAGCCAGTGGAGGAGCCCCGCGAGCGGCGCCGCGAGCGCGAGCGCGACCAGGAGCCCGCCGAAGGGCGACCCGTTCTTCACCGCGCGGACGACGAGCGCGCTCAAGACTCCCACCCCGATCAGCGCCACCACGCGCGCCACGCCGAGGACGAACGTGAGCGTGAGCCGGGCGCGGTAGCCCGCGACCATGCCGAGCAGGCTCTTGAGCACCGCGGGCCAGCCCACGCCCTCCGCTCTGAGGATCGCGTCCACGGGCTCGGCGGACGCCCCCGGCGCGTCCTCGTCCGGCTCCGCAGCGGCCGCGTGACCCGGCCGCGCGAGGAGCTCGCCGGGCCCGGCGCCGTCCTCGACCTGGCCGGTCATCAGCCGGTGATAGGCGCCGCCGCGGGCCATGAGCTCGGCGTGGCTCCCGCTCTCCACCACCCGTCCCTCGTCGAGGACGAGGATCCGGTCGGCGCCGATCACGCTCGACAGCCGGTGGGCGAAGATGAGCGTGGTCCGGCCCTCCATGAGCCGGTCCAGCGCCTGCTGGATCACCGCCTCGTTCTCGGCGTCCACGGCGGAGAGCGCCTCGTCGAGGATCAGGATCGGCGCGTCGCGCAGGAGGGCGCGCGCGATCGCGATCCGCTGGCGCTGGCCCCCGGACAGCCGCACGCCGCGCTCGCCGACGACGGTCGCGTATCCCTGCGGCAGCCGCGCGATGAACTCCTCGGCGTTGGCGGCGCGCGCGGCGGCGTCGAGTTCGGCCTGGCTCGCGTCGGGGTTTCCCATCCGGAGGTTCTGCTCGACGGTGCCGTGGAAGAGATAGGTGTCCTGGCTCACCACGGCGATCAGGCCGCGGAGCTGGTCCAGGGTGAGCTCGCGGAGGTCGTGGCCGCCGATCGCCACGCGACCGCGCTCGGGATCGTAGAACCGGAGGAGCAGCCGGGCGACCGTGGATTTGCCCGCCCCGCTCGGTCCGACGATCCCGACGCGCTCGCCGGCCTTGACCTCGAACGAGAGGCCGTCGTGCGCGGCGCGGCGGCCGCCCGGGTAGGAGAACGTCACGCTCTCGAAGGCCACCCTGGGCGCGAGGGCGGACGCGTCGAGCCGCGGCGCCGCGCGGTCGTGGACCCTCGGCTCGGCGTCGAGGATCTGCAAGATGCCGCGCGCG
>Ga0209648_10005026_pt1 | contig 11278 bp, 9 predicted proteins | sample GraSoi2013_115cm_FD_185830 | JGI IMG/M metagenome (GOLD analysis project Ga0209648, IMG submission 185830) | Grasslands soil microbial communities from the Angelo Coastal Reserve, California, USA - Sample 9_17_2013_115cm (SPAdes) (version 2) | ecosystem: Environmental > Terrestrial > Soil >...
TAGCGCCGCCCATCGGCACGGTGCCGGAGGTGATGCCCTTGGCGAAGGTGATGATATCGGGAACCACGCCGTAGCGTTCCGCCGCGAAGGCGAAGCCGAGCCGTCCGAAGCCGGTGATGACCTCATCGAAGATCAACAGGATGCCGTATTTATCGCAGATCGCCCGCAGCCGCTGCAGATAGCCCTTGGGGGCAGGCAGCACGCCGGTCGAGCCCGCCATCGGCTCGACAATGACGGCCGCGATGGTGGAGGGATCATGCAGCGCCACTATCCGTTCGAGATCGTCGGCAAGATGCGCGCCCCACTCGGGCTCGCCTTTGGTGAAGGCCTGGGTCTCGCGGTTGTAGGTGTGCGGCAGATGATCGACACCCGTGAGCAGCGACCCGAAGTGCTTGCGGTTGTTGACGATGCCGCCGACCGAGATGCCGCCGAAGCCGACCCCGTGATAGCCGCGCTCGCGGCCGATCAGGCGGGTGCGGGCGCCCTCGTCGCGCACGTGATGATACGCGAGCGCGATCTTGAGCGCCGTGTCGACGGCCTCCGAGCCGGAATTGCAGAAGAACACATGATCGAGATCGCCCGGCGCCAGCGCCGCGACGCGGCTTGCGAGCTCGAAGGCATACGGATGGCCGAACTGGAACGCCGGTGCGTAGTCAAGCTCCTCAGCCTGGCGCTTGATCGCAGTGACAATCTCCTCGCGGCCGTGGCCGGCATTGCAGCACCACATGCCGGCCGCGGCGTCGAGCACAGCGCGGCCGTCGGCGGCGTAGTAGTACATGCCCTTCGCCCGCGTAATCAGCCGCGGCGCCTTCTTGAAGGCGCGGTTCGGGGTGAACGGCATCCAGTAGGCTTCGAGATCGTTGGGGCGGGCGTCGGCAGAGAGACGGGCTTCGGAAAGGGACATCGGGGCTCCTGGCGGATATTTTTTCAACTCGGCACTTCGTCTTTGCGGTATGCCGGATTTACGTGCAGTTCAAGCCGCTCGTCGACCGCGCACTCTGCGCCCCGCCGGCGCGTTACCACCCTCTCCGCATCACCTTGAATTGGCTGGCATTTTAGGGGGTATTTCGTTTTGCTCGGATGGCGTTCGGATTTGAGTGATGTGACGGTATGATATTACCAGATGTTTTCACCGCAACCTGCGGGAGCGGACGCACGCCGGCGAGCTTGCTACCGAGCATGTTGCGCGCCGTCGCCTGCAGGTTGAGCCAATATTCCGGCGACTGACCGAGCGCCTTGCCGAACCGCAGCGCCAGGTCGGCAGTGATCGGTCGTGCGCCAGTGACGACATGGGATACCCGCATCGCGGACACGCCGGCCGCACGCGCAAATGCGGCCTGCAAGACGCCGATCTCGCCTTAGAATCTCGGCAAGAAATTCACCAGCAGCTTGTTCTTCATGTCCTCTCCTTACTATATTGAGGCTCGGTGCTAAAAAAAGAGCCGCTGTAGGATGTCAGCCGATTTGCAAGCCATCAAACTCCGGGTTGAGCGGTCGTTGCCGCCCGACGTGGTTGCGGACCTGCGTGAGGCCGGAATTATACTGATGCTGGAGGCGGCGAACGGCTCCTCTCGGCCTCTCGTCGATATCAGCGACGAACTCGCTGAAATGGAAATGCTGGGGGATATGGCCTCATTCCCGACGGAAGACACAGGCGTCGATAATACCATCTTCATTTCGACGAAAATCGGTGTTCGCCACGCACCGCGCATCAAGCTTGCTATCGATCCTCCGGACAGCTTTAGCCCTGGTAGCGTGACGGCCTCTGTTGCGATTGATAGCGGCGCGGTGGTTGCCGGCGAGGAGCCCGCCGCGAAGGTACTCAAGCAGGTGCAGCGATTCATCGAACTCAATCGAGACCTGTTGCTTGAGTATTGGCACTGCCGGATTAGTACAGCTGAGTTTGGCAGGCGGGTGAAGTCGATCAGCGCTTCGCAGTGACCTTCGTAGAGTCACGAGAATCTCTGCGAGAAATTCACCAGGATGAATGGCCGGCAGCTTGTTCTTCACGTCCTCTCCGTCGGCGCCACGGGGCCGCCACATAAGCCACCCCTGTGCAAGCAAAGCTTGACATTCTATATTGAAAGCACTGCTTGCTAAGGCCGAAGGGTTGCCCCTATGCCAGTCACACGAAGACGGGACGACGAATTGCCTGCCTCCCTGCGTCATGACGCCGACGCAGGGCCCGTTGTGATGCCCGGCTATACGCTGCTGAACAGAGGCGATTGGGAACGGCTGATTGGCCACATAGACGGGAAGATCGCCTGGGAACGTCGCAAACGCGCCGATCCAGACGATGAGGGCGTGACACTTGGTGAACTCGCCGAGAAGTATGAGCTTTGAGCCGGGTTCGGCTAAGGAAGGACGTTCAGCGCGATTTTGATAGGCTTAGCCGGGTATAGCAGAAAGCGATCCTTAAGAAGCTCAAGTCCCTTGAAAGTGATCTCCGTCCCGCCGATTCCAAAGAGCTTGACGGGTTTGCACCGCTAAGGCGCATCAAAGCAGGTGACGTCAGAGCAATCTACGATCCCGAGCCCGATACAAGGGACCGAATCTGGGTCTGGCGAATCGGCGCGGATCACGAGATCTATGAGCTGCTTGGTGAGCTGTTCGAAGAATGGGCCAAGGACAGCTAATCCCCGAACACCTCCGCTCCCGTCGATCTTTCCCCAGACGCCCCAACGGCGCCTCGACCGCTGCCTTGCCGCCGGCGGACGCGGCTGCTACCAACCGCGCCATTCATGCGCAACTGGAATGCCGCAATGGCCGACCCCAAGCTGAAAGCGCGCCTGCCGCGCGGGCTCGCCGACCGCGCGCCTGCCGAGATCGCGGCGACGCGGCGGATGATGGAGACGATCCGCAAGGTCTACGAGCTTTACGGCTTCGAGCCGGTGGAGACGCCGGCGATCGAATACACCGACGCGCTCGGCAAGTTCCTGCCCGACCAGGACCGGCCCAACGAGGGCGTGTTCTCGTTCCAGGACGACGACGAGCAATGGCTGTCGCTGCGCTACGATCTCACCGCCCCCCTCGCTCGCTATGTGGCGGAGAATTTCGACACGCTGCCCAAGCCCTACCGCAGCTATCGGGCCGGCTACGTGTACCGCAACGAGAAGCCGGGGCCGGGGCGCTTCCGCCAGTTCATGCAGTTCGACGCCGATACCGTGGGCTCAGCCTCGATGGCGGCGGACGCAGAGATTTGCATGATGGCGGCGGATACCATGGAGGAGTTGGGGCTTCGTGATGCGCGGGGCGTGCCCGTCTACGTTATCAAGATGAACCATCGCAAGGTTCTCGATGGACTAATGCAATCTATCCAACTCGAAGAGCCTGTTAGAAGGCTGCAGGTTCTGAGAGCAATCGACAAGTTGGATCGACTGAAGCTTCCTGGAGTACGCGAACTCCTTGGGCCCGGGCGCCGAGATGAAAGCGGCGACGTAACAAAGGGCGCGAATTTATCTCCGGCCCAAATCGACACAGTTATGGGTTACGTCATGAGCGTGGCTGTCGATTGGCGGCAGCACATGAATTTGCAGGCCGTCGGGGCGACCGATTACTACACTTACGAAAAGGTCCTTGGCGAATGGGATGATTACGTAGGATCGACGGATATCGGCCGGCAAGCCATCGATGAGCTGCGTGTAATGGCTGATTTGCTAAGCGCCGCCAATTATCAAACTCGGGTGAAGTTTGCGTCCGACGTTGTCCGCGGACTTGAATATTACACGGGGCCGGTTTTCGAAACGGAGCTGACTTTCGACGTACCCAACGAAAAAGGTGAACCTGTTGTATTCGGTTCTATTGGGGGTGGCGGGCGCTACGACGGGCTTGTGGGCCGGTTTCGCGGCGAGCTGGTGCCGGCGACCGGCTTTTCCATCGGCGTGTCGCGACTCACGGCGGCCCTGAAGGCTGTCGGGAGCCCCATCATCGCGGATGGTGCCGAACCCGGCCCCGTCATCGTCACCGTGCTCGACCGCGATCGTCTCGCCGACTACCAGCGCATGGCCGCGGCGCTGCGGGCGGCCGGCATCCGCGCCGAGCTCTATCTCGGCGCCGGCAAGTTCGGCCCGCAGATGAAGTACGCCGACCGCCGCCGCAGCCCGTGCGTCGTTATCCAGGGCTCGGACGAAAAGCAGCGCGGCGAGGTGCAGGTCAAGGACCTGATCGTCGGCGCCGAGCTGGCGGGGCTGTCGAAGGAACGCGAGGATTACCTGCGCAAGCAGGCCGAGGCGCAGTTCGCCGTGCCGGAGGATCGGCTGGTCGAGGCCGTGCGCCAGGTGTTGGCGCGGCATGGCGTGACGTGGGGGTGACCTGGGACCGCGGGCGTCCCGCCCGCACCCCCTACCCTCCCCCGCAAGCGGAGGAGGCGGAAAGAGCGGGCGGGACCAAAGTCGGGCCTGCCCGACTTTGGCACTCTAAGATGTCGAAATCGGCAACAGCCGATTTCGATCCCGCGGTCCCAGCCTACTGCGGCGGACAATAGGCGCCGGCGTCGGCCCATGCGCGCATGATCTGCCCGAAAGCCGCCTGCGTTCCGGGCACGGGCGCCCGGGACGCTCCGGGCGACCACGCCCAGCCGACAAGCGTGTCCTCGCCGAGATGGTGAAGCAGAGCCGCCATGTCGCGGCCGCCGTTACGCGCACGGTCCTTGATCTGTTCGCAGATCTGCCCCAACGAGCGGCCCTCCCACGCCATGGAGGCCGGCGCCAGATGCCATTCGGGATGACCCGGAACATGCGCCGGCTCGAAGTTGTGCGGGCCGTGGCACGTATTGCATGGCAGCGTCGGCGCTCCGTGCCCATCGGCCCCCCGCACCACTAACGGCTGGTGGAGCCGCATCCGATCTGTCTGGTGCGGGCTGTCGCCGGCCGGATGACAGTTCACGCACCGCGGATGCATCAGCACCCGCCCGGCTTCTGCGAACAGGGCGAGCGCCCGCGCACGCTCGTCCGCGATAGCTGCGAAGTCCGATGCCGGACGCAGATCGTTCGCCGCCGCGGTTGGTGGCGCCGGCTGGGCGGCGACGCGAACCGAAATCGGCAAGGCTGCAAGGCCGATCATGCCGGCGGCGGCCGCCGCGACGAGATACGATTTGCGCATCACACCGCTCCCCGCACGATTGGCAATCGCCGCGGCCGCCCGAGGCCGAGCCGCGCCATGGCATTCGCGACTGCGGGGCCGATCGGCGGCACGCCGGGCTCGCCGACGCCGGTCGGTTTTTCAGTTGAGCGAACGACCGTGACCTCGACGTCCGGCATTTCGTGAATGCGCAGCGAGCGATAAGTGTCAAAGTTTGCCGGCACCGGCCGGCCCTGGTCGAGCTCAACCTCGGCGAAGAGAGCATGGCCCAGGCCGAAGCCGATGCCACCCTCCATCTGGGCGCGGATGACGTCGGGGTTCACCGCCACGCCGCAGTCGACGGCGCACCACACTTTATGAACCCGCGGCTCGCCGCCGTTTCCGACGGAGACTTCGGCGATCTGCGCGATGAAGCTGTCAAAGCTCTCGACGACCGCAACGCCGCGCGCCCGCCCGTCGCGGGGGCCGGGCCCCGACCACTTCGCAAGCTCTGCGACCGCGCGCAGCACGCCGGCCGCGCGCGGGGCGCCATTCATGAGCGCCAGGCGCCCCGTCACCGGGTCCTGGCCGGCCTGCTCCAGCAGCTCGTCGATGAAGCATTCGACGGCATAGCCCGTGTGGGAGTGCCCAACGGAGCGCCACCACAGCACCGGAACGCCCACCTGCGTGGTGTGCAGATCGCAGCGGAAATCAGCGATCTCGTAGGGCAGCTCGTTGGCGCCCTCGACGGAGGTCGGATCGATGCCGTCCTTGATCATGGCCTCGAACGGCGAACCTTGGAGAATCGATTGACCGACGCTGGTGCTCGCCCACGCCACGATCTTGCCGCCACGCAGGCCGCCGCGCAGCCGGTGTACGAACAGCGAACGGTAGTGGCCGCCGCGGATATCGTCCTCCCGCGTCCACATCAGCTTCACGGCCCGACCCGGACCTATGGCCTTGGCGACCGCGGCAAGCTCCGCGGCAAAATGCATGTCCTGCTGCGCACGCCGGCCGAAGCTGCCGCCCGCCAACATCGTCTCGACCTCGACCTTGTCGGGCGTCAGGCCGAGAATGCCGGCGATCGTCATGTGATCTCCGGTCTGCAGTTGGCTGCCGAGCCGCGCCAGCGCGCGCTCGCCGTCCCATTGCAGGTAGCCGTCGAGCGGCTCCATGGGGGCGTGCGCAAGGTACGGGAACACGAATTCCGCCTCGATGACGCGATCCGCGCCGCGCAGCGCCGCTTGCGCATCGCCTTTGGCGCTGGCCAGCGTGCCCGGGCGCTGTGCCAGCGCGCGGTACTCTTCGATGAGCTGCGCACTGCTGCGCCGCTCCGCCGCCTGCTCATCCCACGTCACGCGAAGGAGATCGCGTCCCTTGGCGGCGGGCCAGAAGCCTTGCGCGTAGACGGCCACCCCCGAGGGGATCTGCTTTACGTCCACGACACCTGCGACGGCACGCGTGGCGGTCGCGTCAAATGACGCAACGTTGCCGCCGAACCGCGGCGGGCGTGCGACCAGCACCGTGAGCATGCCGGGCTCGCGGATATCGATCGTGAATTGCGCGCTGCCGTTCGCCTTGATTGCACTGTCGAGCCGGCGGACGGCGCCTTCGCGACCGATCAGGCGAAACGCCGAAGGGTCCTTGAGCGGCACGTCGGCCGGAACCGCAAGCCGTGCGGCCGCTTCGGCGAATTCACCGAAACGCCCCTCACGTCCCGAGGCATGGCGCAACACGCCCTTCTCGACGGTGATTTCGCCCGCCGGCACCCGCCACGCCGCCGCCGCAGCGGCGACCAGCATCGCGCGCGCGGTGGCGCCGGCCTTGCGCATCTGCTCGTAGGAATTCGCCATTGCGGTGGAGCCGCCGGTGCCCTGGGCCCCAAAGGCGAAATTCTTGTAGAGATCGGCATTTGACGGTGCGTGTTCGGCGCGCACTTTCGACCAGTCCGCATCCATCTCCTCGGCGACGAGGGTGGCGAGACCCGTGAACGGCCCCTGGCCGAACTCGATATGTTTGATCAGAACCGTCACCGTATCGTCGCTGCCGACGCGCACGAACGCATTGGGAGCGAACGCGGCGGCCGCAGGATCACTGCCGCGAAACGCCCGGGCGGCGCCCGATTGCGCAATGGCCGCGCCGGGCAGGCAGACGCCGATGACGAGGCCCGCCATGCCGGCAAGCGCGGCGCGGCGCGACAGCTGCATGTCGTGATGGGTCATGTCAGCCTCCCAAGGTCGTCGCCGCGTCCTTGATGGCGGCGCGGATGCGAACATAGGTGGCACAACGACAGATGTTGCCGTTCATCGCGAGATCGATGTCGCGATCACCGGGCTTAGGGATTCGGCGCAGCAGCGCGACCGCGCTCATCACCTGCCCGGATTGACAGTAGCCGCATTGCGGGACGTCGCGGGTTGCCCACGCGCGCTGCACCGCTTCGGCCTCGCGCCCCGACACACCCTCGATCGTCGTCACGTCAGCGCTGCCAACGGCGGAAACCGGCAGCGAGCACGAGCGCAGCGGCCGGCCGTCGATGAAGACCGTGCAGGCGCCGCACTGCGCGACGCCGCATCCGAATTTGGTGCCCGTCAAACCGATACTGTCGCGGAGCACCCACAAGAGCGGCGTGTCCGCATCCACATCCACCGCGTGGATACGGCTGTTCACCTTCACGTCAAATTTTGGCATAGAACCTCCAGCATCCTGACCTAGCGATCGAGTCGCCTCCTTCACCGTCATGCCCGCGCAGAGACACCCCGCCGCGTCCCGCGGCGGGGACCCCATCTTCGCGGGCATCCACGTCTTTCTTGCGGCTTCTCAGCAAGGAAGACGTGGATGGCCGGGACAAGCCCGGCCATGACTCCGGAGAAGTGGTGCAATATGATCGGAACACGCTCTACCGAGCTTGGTTCCCGATGGCAAGAAGGCACCCGAAGGTTCTATACTTACTCCTCGGAAACCGTCGGACATATCATGCAAGATTCAGCCGCAATTTGTGACTTTCCGCCCGAGAAACGGGCACTGCTGCACGAAATCCTCGAGCGCGTCGCGGACAAGTGGACGCTCCTGGTGATCGAAGCGCTCGACGGCGAGCGGGAGCTGCGCTTTTCCGATCTGCAGAGACGGGTTGGCAGCGTCAGCCATAAGATGTTGACCAAGACCCTGCGCCAGCTGGAACGTGACGGTCTGGTGACGCGGCGCGTGCACGCCGCGGTCCCGCCGCGCGTCGATTACAGCCTCACGCCGTTGGGCGAGAGCCTCGGAGAGTCCGTTTGCGGCATCTGCACGTGGGTCGGCAAGCATATGGCAAAGGTGCAACGCGCCAGGCGTGCCTACGATGGGAAAAGCGATCGTTCAAATTAGCGAGCGCTGCGGTCATGTCGAACTACTTTTCCGGAGTCATGGCCGGGCTTGTCCCGGCCATCCACGCCTTTCTCACTGAAGGCTCGCAAGAAAGACGTGGATGCCCGCGACAAGCGCGGGCATGACGGCGACGAAGTGATTCGATCTCATCGGAACGCGCTCTCTACACCGCCCGGCCCTTGGCGCGAAGGGCATGGACCGAGAAATAATTCTGCGCGTCCACGAACGTCGCAGCGCTTGTCCAGCCGGCGCCGAGGGCGTGGCTGCGGAACGACTCGACCGTGTATTTGTAGCTGTTCTCCGTATGAATGGTCTCGCCGCGGCGGAAATCGAATGACTTGCCGCAGGCGCGAACCTTTTGCCGCGTCAAGCTGACGAGATGCATCTCGATGCGGCGCTGTTCGCAGTTGTAGCACGCGCGATGGCGGAAGGTGGCAGGGTTGAATTCGCCGCCAAGCTCGTGATTGATGCGCGTGAGCAGGTTGAGGTTGAAGGCCGCCGTAACGCCGGCATGGTCGTTGTAGGCGGCGGTGAGTATGTCGGGGTCTTTGACGAGATCGATGCCGACCACGAACAGCGCGCCGGGCCCGAGTATCGCCGCCGCCTGGCGCAACAGCATGTTGGCCTCGTGCGGTTCGAAGTTTCCGATGGTGGAGCCGGGGAAAAAGCCGATGCGCGGCCGATCGCCGAGCCGCGCCGGAAGTGCGAACGGCCTGGTGAAATCGGCCGCGACCGGCAGCACGCGCAGATCGGGCATTTCCTGCTGGAGCCGCGCCGTCTCGGCGGCGAGGAAGGCGCCGGATATGTCGACCGGCACATAGGCGGAAATATGCGGCGCGGCGCGCAACAGGATGCGCGTCTTCGCCGACGACCCGGCGCCGAATTCCACCACTGCGGCGTCGGCGGGTATCAATTTCGCAATCTCGCCCGCACGCGCTTCCAGGATGCCGGTCTCGGTGCGGGTCAAATAATATTCCGGCAACGCGGTGATGCGCTGAAATAGTTCCGACCCGATCTGATCATAGAAATATTTCGGCGGCAGCCGTTTGGGCTCCGCGAGGAGACCCGCCACCACATCATCAAGGAATGCGCGCCCGGGATCGCCGATAGCGAGCGCACGTGGCCTCCTGACGACGACGCTCATGGGCTTCCTCCGATCATGGGGTTGATGAAAAGGCCAGGCCTTCAGGACTTAGAAATCGGCCAGCCGCAACCCGGTGAACTGCCACCGTGCAGTCGGGTAAAAGAAATTGCGGTAGCTCACGCGGGCATGCCCCGGCGGCGTCGCCGCCGATGAGCCACGCAGCACCATTTGATTGACCATGAACTTTCCATTGTATTCGCCGAGCGCGCCCGCAGCCGGACGATAGGCCGGATACGGAGCATAGGCGCTGCGCGTCCATTGCCACACGACACCGAACGCATCCTCAAGCTCACCGGCGCGCGCCGCAACCTCCCATTCGAATTCGCTCGGCAGATGCTTGCCCGCCCAGCGCGCGAACGCATCCGCTTCGTAGTAACTGACGTGACTGACGGGAAACTCCTCGTTGACCGGCAACAATCCGTTAAGCGTGAAAACGTGCCATTTTCCGCCGATTTCGCGCCAATTTCCTGGCGCCGACCAGGCTTCGGTTGCGACTGTGGCCCAGCCATCGGACAGCCACAATTCCGGACGCGCATAGCCGTTATCGCGCATGAATGCGAGCCACTCGCCATTGGTGACGAGATTGCGGGCGAGGCGCACCGGGCCGACAAGCGCGCGATGCGCCGGCGTTTCATTATCGAAGCAGAATCCGTTGCCCTGATGCCCCAGCGTATGAATGCCTTCGGGCAATTCACACCAGTCATTGCGCGGCGCGGTACATTGCGGCCAGCCCCAATCGGAATCATAGACCGGCGCCGTCGGGTTTTCCGAGAAAGCGTGCAGGATGTCGGTCAACATCAGTTCCTGATGCTGCTGCTCGTGATGAAGGCCGATCTCGATGAGCGGCGCGATATGGCCGAAAGCAGCCGACGTGGGATCGGCGAGCAGATTGCCGATCGCGGCGTCGACGTGGGCGCGATAGCGCGTCACCTCGGCGGCGCCGGGCCGCGTCACCAGCCCGCGGTTCGCTCGTGTATAGCGCGGACCGGCGGCGATGTAATAGGAATTGAACAGAAACGCGAAGTGCGGATCATACACGCGATAAGACTCGGCGTGTCGCGTCAGGACGAACTGCTCGAAGAACCAAGTGGTGTGGGCGCGATGCCACTTGATCGGACTGGCATCCGGCATCGACTGGACGACCTGATCCTCCGGCGACAGCGGCGCGGCGCGCCGCTCAGTCTCGGCCCGCACAATCCGAAAGACATCCGACCATGCGTCTCGCGCATCGCTGCCATAATGATCCGGCCAGAATTGATCCAGCGAGAATCCTTGGTCGTGACGCCACGGCGCCCGACGACGAAGTGTCCTGCGGTTCTCTCGCTGCATCGACAACCGTAAACCTCAAATATCGAACGACCCGAATCCGCAGCGCTGATAGGCTTAATACAGGCTTTCCCAGGGACTAGGATCGAACATGCTGAGCACCATAACGCAGTTTTCTCTTTCGCCCCGCTTATGCGGGTTTGATGAAACATAATTTATGCGCTTAACGACATAGTGTCTGTCCGTCGCTTTGCAACGCCTCCATTGAAATTCGCATGGATGCCGCCCCAGAACCGCCACTGTCGCTGACGCAGGCGCAAAATCCGGCGAATCGTTTGTGGCACGCTGTGGGCTGGAGGACCGTAGGGCCGTAGGGCGCAATAAGCCACCGGGTCCGGCCTTTGGCCGGCCCGATGATAAACTCCGCGCATTGCGCCATTCCCGTGA
>Ga0209648_10005028_pt1 | contig 11276 bp, 12 predicted proteins | sample GraSoi2013_115cm_FD_185830 | JGI IMG/M metagenome (GOLD analysis project Ga0209648, IMG submission 185830) | Grasslands soil microbial communities from the Angelo Coastal Reserve, California, USA - Sample 9_17_2013_115cm (SPAdes) (version 2) | ecosystem: Environmental > Terrestrial > Soil >...
CCCAAGGGGAATCTTCGGGCCGCCGGCCCGCGCAACGCTTGACGGGTCGGAGAAAACGGCGCTCAGACCGTCCGCCGTTGTTATCGTACTCGCGCAGCGTTGTCAAGCGTTCTGGGGACCTGGGAGGAAAATCGATGGCTTCCCGGCCGGGAGTTAGGCGAGCCAAAGCCTAGGGGGAAGGCGCCGTTCGTCCGAAAATGGTCTGTAAGTTGTTGTAGATAAACTGCTTAGTTGTGCAGTGCCGTCGCCGGGCCGTTCCCGCCGGCGTCCGTGGAGGAACGCTGGCTTCTCTTCCGGGACTTCGTCCGGCGTCGGGCGGACACCGCTTCAGGGGCCCCGCCGAGAGTATAGATCCGCAGCACCATCCCCCGCCTCACATGGTTGCTCTTCATGCGGTTCCACTTGCGCACGTCCTCGGTATCCACGCTGAAGCGATCGGCGATTCCTCCAAGCGTATCGCCCTTGCGCACCCGGTAACTCACCAGCCGCCGCTTGGTTTCCGACTGCGCCTGCGCCGCAGGAATAATCAGCTTCTCGCCTGGCTCGAGATTCGCGCCACGCTCCAAGTTATTCGCCTCCGCAACAGCCACCGGCTTCACTCGATACTTTTTCGCGATGGCCGTCAGCGTTTCGCCCGCCTCCACGCGGTGCCGCCGCCAGCTCACCCACTTGTCCGGCGGGATGTCCGCAATCTCCGCGGAAAATTTCTCCGCGCTGCCTTCCGGCAGATGGAGCTCGAAGGAGGGATCGTTGGGAGTCGCCAGGCGCAGCAGGGAAGGATTCAGCCCGCGCAGCGTCTCCACATCCACGTCGATGGTCTCCGCCACCAGCCGCAGATCGATCGCGCGGCCCGGCTTCACCACGTCGGTGCGAACGGGCGCCTCAGGTTCCGCCTGGATTCCGTAGTGCGCCGCGTCCTTGGCGATCAGCGTCAGCGCCACGATGATGGGCACGTAGTTTCGGGTTTCCCGCGGGAGCACGTTGCGTTTGTACAATTCCCAGAAGTCCGCGTAGCCCGTGCGCTCGATGGCCTTCTGCACGTTTCCTGGCCCGCAGTTGTATGCGGCCATCGCCAGATACCAGTCGCCAAAATTTTTGTACAGATCGCGCAGATGTTGCGCCGCCGCGTGCGTGGCCTTCTCCGGGTCCTGCCGTTCGTCCACCCACCAGGTGTGCCGCAGCCCGTACTCCTGCCCGCGATAGCTGACGAATTGCCAGATGCCCCGAGCTCCGGCTCGCGAAAGCGCCAGCGGCTGGAAGGCGCTCTCTGCCTGCGCCAGGTAGATCAAGTCCTGAGGGAGGCCTTCCTCATGCAACACGCGCGAGATCATCTCGCGATAGCGCCCCGCGCGGCCCAGGCCTGTTTCCACGATCGCGCGACCCCGCGGCGTCTGGAAAAAATTCAAGAATGACAGCACCGCGTCGTTCACCGTTAGCGGCAAATCATGCGTAATATTCTTGGCCGCTTCTTCGGCGCGTTCCTTCAGCCGCGGATCCACCGGAAAGGTCATCTCCGCAACCTCGTCGATGGCTGCGGGCACTGCCGGCGCTTCCTGGAAACCGTCGCCCGCCCGGAAGGCCTGCAATTCGTAGGTGTAGACCGTATCCACCACGCGATGGAACAGCTCGCTCAGCTTGGGGTCGCTGTTCGGGTCGTAGCCGCTCTCCAGCATCCAGTCCACGGCATCGTCAAAATCCCGGCGCGCCGCTTCCAAGTGTCCCGCTTTGTAGTTTTGTTCCCCGGAGGCGAATTTTCCCTCGACTTGCGCGATCAGATATTCTTTCCCGCCTGGCACAGGCGGCAGCAGAGACGCCATCGGCTTCGCCAAAGAATTTCTTAGCGGCAACTGTGGCAATGCCGTCTCGGTGTGCGCCGCGGCCGTCTTCCCCTGCACTAGCGCCGGAACGTGCGCTTGCACGGGTTTCTTCCCCGCGTCTTCGCAACCGCACACGCCCGCCGCCAGTAGGACTGCACTTCCCAGGAGCCACGGTTTTCGCGTCATCCGTCCATGGTAAAGAGCCCCTCGTGCCCCGGTCAACGCTTTCCGCTTGGCCGATGCCGTGGTGGACACGGCGAAAGAAAGCACTTGAAGAACCAGGCGGCATGTGGTATCCTGTTTTTGCGTTTGTTGCTCTTGTATCGCCTTTGGATTCGTGAAGCGGTCGCAAGGTCAAACTTGCGGCCTTTTTTGTTTTACGGCCGAAGACGGCCGATGCTCTCTAGAGGGGCTCGGAGTGCGAGACACCAGATAGCTCAATTTAGAAATGTTCAGCCGCAACCCGGCTGACAGAAAAGAGTAAAGCAGTGAGTAAAGAACAAGGAACAGTGAAGTGGTTCAATGCCAGCAAGGGCTTCGGCTTCATCCAGCGCCAGAGCGGTGAGGACGTTTTCGTCCATTTCTCCGCGATCGTGGCTGATGGCTACAAGTCTCTGAATGATGGCCAGGCGGTTGAATTCGAAGTCACCAAGGGACCCAAGGGCCTCCAGGCCTCGAACGTCCAGCCCCTCTAATCCACTTCGCAAGAATACAGAACGGGCGTCCCGATCAGATCGGGACGCCCGTTCTTGTTTTCCGGAGGCTGCTTCCCGTGACCCTGAAAGAATCGGCCAGTAATGCTTGCGCTACACAGAATCCTCACGTCTCTTGTTCCACGCAGCGTGTTGGCACACCATTTATCTTAACCGCCTAGCTATCCTCTTTGCTCGAGATCAGCGGCGGCAGGCCCTCAGGACGCAGGCTGGTTAACGGTCACGCGTGACATTGTTTGCATCGCGGCCGCGCAGAAGAAAAGAGATTTATGGCGGTGCTCAATCGCAAAGAATTGGATGACCTCGAACGGCGTGAATTGCAACTCACCGTTCTGGCGGTCGTCTTCGTCCTGGTGCTGGCCAGCGGTCTGGCCTTATTCATGTACCCCCTCGTGTTTGTGCACCCCGACGAGGCCAACAAGTGGATGCTGCGCGTTGCATTTTTTGGTTTCTGTGTTTTGACGCTGCTTTTTGTCGCCTATCTGCTCGATCACCAGCGCACGGTGCGCAAATTGAAGCAGCATTTGCTTTCCGAGCTGGAACGCAACGTCGAACTGCGCCATCAAGCCGGCGTGGACTTGTTGCAATCCATGCCCGACCTCAATCATTTCTGGGATCGTTTAACGATGGAGTACCGCCGCGCCATGACCATGCAAAAAACCATTTCCCTTCTGCTCGTCAAAGCAAAGTCCCCGGCCAGCTCCTCCAAACCGGATGACCAAACCGCTGCCTGGAGCGATGCCGCGAAAGCCATCTCGCGCAAGCTCCGGCCGACGGATTCGATCTACCGCCTCGCTCACGATCTATTTGGCCTCGTTCTCCCGGAAACGGACACGCTCAATGCCAAGCGCATTGCGGTGCGCCTGCAGGAAGAGCTGCAGATGGTCCGCGCCAATCACGGCGTAGCCTTCGACATCACGGTCCACAACTGTCCGGAACACGCGAAAAGCGCCCACGAGCTTGAAGATATCGTGAAGTCGCTGCTCCCCGAAAAACACGACTGGCCAGATCCGGTTGCCGCTAAGTAGGATCTCCGCAACGCGGCAAACGCTTCTCTCCGCCGCTATTCGGAGCGGCGCAGGAGAAAAGCAACCGCCCCGGCGATCAGCCCGCCCACGATGATGACGCCCTCCCAAACAAGTCCCGCCGCCAGGACCAGTGGAGCAGCAGCCCCGAAGGGCGCGAGAAGCGCCACAAGCGCAGCTTCGCGCACGCCGATGCCGCCCTGCGTCAGCGGCAATACGGCGGCGAGCTTGGCCAGAGGCCAGGCAAACAGCCAGATGCGCAAAGGTAAGACCAAACCGCAGGAGACCGCCAGCAGCGCGGTGAGGATCAGAAACGTGCCCTGGATGAGTGTGCCCAGTAGCCAGCCAAGGATCAAAATCTTGGGACGGCCAGAGACGCAACGCAACGTGTGACGCAGGCGCGCCAGGCGCCGGCGAAAGTGAATTGAGCGGCCGCCAAGCAGCGGTCTGCGCAGGAGGAAAACGAGACCCAGCATAACAAAAGCAACGCCCCCGAGAACGAACAACATTTCGCGTGCGGGAATCCGGAGCTGAGAAGGCAAAGAGCCAGGAAGCAAAAGCAGGCCGAGCAAGACCAAGCCGGCTTGTGCAGCTACGTCAAGAAAGCGATCGGCAATATTGCCCGTGAGAACGGCGGCGGGACGCGGGCTGCGCCGCAGACCGACCGCAAGCCGCACCACGTCACCCCCGATGATGGAAGGAAGAAAAAGCGCGCCGAAGAGTCCGCCGGTGTAGCACTGCGCGCTAGTGGCGAAATCGAGCTCCGCGCCGGCGGTGTTGACCACCATGCGCCATTTGGCGATGCCCAGCGCGTGTGCCAGCAGATAACCGATGAGCACGGCGAGGAAGCGAGTGAGCGGAATCCGCGCGAGCGCGGCACGCAGCGGCGCAAACGGCAGGAAGTGAAACAGCAGACCCAGGACGATCAGCGCCGCCAGCCAGCGCGCGACGATGACTAGCCAGCCGCTGGAGGCTGCCGAAGAGTGGTGGGCGCCGATCATTTAGGAAATTGTTGCAAGCAGGGTCAGACGCCGAAGATTTCGTTGATTTTTTCTGCAAGCACAAAATCGTAATCGCTGATGCCGCTGACGCTGTGGGTGTTGAGGTCAATGACCACTTTGTTCCAGACATTGAACCACTCGGGGTGATGGTTCATGGCTTCGGCGACCAGCGCGACGCGCGTCATGTTGCCGAACGCGGTGATGAAATCTTTGCACGCGAATTCGCGGTGCAGCTTGCCGTTCACGACGCTCCACCCCTTTGCTTTGCTCAGGAGCTTTTGCACCTCAGAATCAGTAAGTTTTTTTGCGGGCATGATGGCATCCCCCTCGGGTCTGATAAGCGCGGCAGGGAACATTATGCGGCGCCAGCGGCGCGCCAGCAACAACCCTGCTTCAGTAACAAAGGCTTGTACCGGGCGCATTGGTTCTTCGTTGAACGCACACAGGAATTCGATTATCGTAGGGGTTTCCTTTGCAGCAAAAATGCGCGTTGTGCGCCTGTCCGGAATCGGAAAACGGAGAACGACGTGAAAAAGAAAATTCGCGCCATCCAATATGGTGTCGGCCCGATCGGCGCATCCGTCGCGCGGCTGATGCGCGAAAAACAGGCCATCGAAATCATCGGCGCCATTGACCGACCCGGCGAAGGTAGGACGCGACCTGGGCGAAATCGTCGGTGCCACCGACGCGCCCTGGGGCGTGAAAATTTTCTCGCAAGCAAGGGAAGTGCTCGAACAGGCCGCGGACGTGGTCATCCACTCCACTTCGTCGTTTCTGCCGAACGTCATGGACCAGTTGCTGATGTGCCTGGAAGCGGAGTCGTGCGTCGTTTCCACTTGCGAGGAGCTGTCGTACCCCTTTCGCACGTATCCCGAGCTCGCGGCGAATCTCGATGCGGCGGCGAAAGACTGGGGCGTGGCGCTGGTGGGCACGGGCGTGAATCCAGGCTTCGTGATGGACAAGCTCGTCGTGACGCTCGCGGCGATTTCGCAACGCGTCGAACACGCCAAGGCGCTGCGCGTCGTGGACGCCGCAAACCGCCGCCTGCCGCTGCAGAAAAAAATCGGCGCGGGAATGACGGTCGAGGAATTTCGCGCGCAGGCCGCTGCGGGCGTGATCAAGCACGTCGGCTTGCCGGAATCGCTGGCCATGGTCGCGGACAGCTTGAATCTGCCCGTCGAGCAAATCATCGAAACGCTCGAGCCGAAGATCGCCACCGAGCGCGTCCAGACCGCATATCTAACCGTCGAGCCGGGTCAGGCTGCCGGCGTCCACCAGATCGCCCGCGGCACCTCGAAAGACGGCAAGGAACTCGTGTACCTCGAGCTCCAGATGTACGTCGGGGCGAAGGATCCCGCGGATACTATTTCGCTCACCGGCCAACCGAATATCAGCCTGGTGATTCCTGGCGGTTCTCCCGGCGACGTCGCCACCGCGTCGTTGATCGTGAATTCGATCCCCGCAATTCTCGATGCTCCCGCAGGCCTGCGCACCTCGCGCGATTTGCCGATCGGCTTTCTTTCGCCCAATGCCAAGCCTTGAAGCGCGCCAAAATCCCTAAGCATCCCCCAGGCCCGCGGAGTTGACCAGACTGCGTTTCCGAGAGAAAAAGGGGCGGGCGCCTTCACCCCACCTGGGAAAAGAACCGCCCGCCCTTCGGACGTTGTAGTTGAAGGGTTAGATCTAACGATCAACCCTTGAGAGGGATCGCCAGGGGTTCAGCGAGTTTGAACGTAAGCGGCGTCTCGGGACGAAGATGGATGTCTTTCTTTCCTGTCAGAAAGGCAACCGTCGTTCCTGCTCCCGCGCCCACGGGTCCGCCGATCAGTGCGCCCTTCCCGCCTCCGGCGAGCGCGCCGATCAAGGCACCCCCACCGGCTCCGCCTCCAATCCACGCCCAGTTACGTTTCTTGTGGTCGCCACCAGTCCTCCAGGAAGAACTGGTACGGACGCCATAGCTCTGTCCGTTCACCGTCACGGTCTCCAGCGCGAGCTGCAACCGTGCTCGGCCCTTTAGTCTTCCCGAGCGTCGCGCATCAACCACAAGGCCCTCGGCGTGAGCACCCTGCGGAATGACCGCCTTGCCATTGATGAGCACCGGTTCGGAAACCGTAGCTTCAAAGTGTTCCCCCGGCCTGCTTTGGTCGCTGGCAAGTGCTTGGTCCAGAGTCACATGGATCGGCGTGTCTTGTGGCACGGTCGCTGACTCCAGTCTTGAACGGTTCGGCAAGGTAGCAGCAGCAACCCCCAATGCCACTGCCAGCAATACCGAGCCCCCAACCATCGCGTAGTTCCGTTTAGTCAAATGCATGGGTACCTCCCACCACAGTTAGAGGCAGGCAGCTTTCCCCAGGCGGCCATCCTAAGTTATTCATCCCAAAGACTATGTTGTTCTCTTAGTTCGCGGTGTTGGGAAAGTATTTCAAGCGGCGAGAAAATTTGGAGTACTGATAATACTATAGCTAGAAGCGCGCAACTCCTCGCACGTCAGGTGGTCTCGGAGACCACCTAACTAGCTCTTCGTGACCGTAGCATCATGTCGGCAACTGTAAATTCCTTCTGGAAGAGCCCTTCTCACGATACAGAGCACTGTCCGCCGTACCCAGCAGCTCATCGATCGTTGTCCCATCTTGTGGATATACCGCTATACCTATACTCACGGAGATGGGTGGCTCGTCGCCGTCGGTTCTCAATCGCTCGGAAATTCGATCCGCAACACGCCGAGCCGCTCCGAACTCCGTTTCAGGAAGAACCAGGACGAATTCGTCCCCTCCGTATCGCCCTGCAGTATCAGTTTCGCGGCAATGAATCCGGAGAATGTTTGCCAGCCGGCAGAGCGCTTCGCTTCCCACGAGGTGACCGTACGTGTCATTGAGCTTCTTCAGCCCGTCCAAATCGAGCACCAAGACGGCAAATGACCGTCCGGTGCGCCCGTACCTCTTGATTTCAGAGTCGAGCGCATCGAGAAGCCGCCGGTAGTTGGCAACTCCGGTGAGCGGATCCGTGATCGCCAACTGCCGCACGTATTCTTCCGCGCGCCTGTGCTGGGTAATTTCGGCGGCGAGGGTCAGGGTGGTTATGGCCATAATGCCCATGAACGATTGCAATAGCAGCAGAGATGTGTTTTGAGGGTCTCTTGAAAATGGGCCAAACCCGTGTAAAGTGCCCCACGTGGCGACCGCTGCCAGGACACAAATTGCGGTCGCTGCGTTCCGCCGGCCAAACCGGAACGCGGCCCAAACCAGAAAAGGAATGCAAAGGTACTCCAAAGGGTAGTTTTTCAGGTCGGAGTGAAAACGGCCTCCGAATACAATCCAGCCCGTGAAAAATAGCCCCACAAGCAAGAAAGCGAGCTCAATAATCTGATTACGGTTCCAGTTCAAGCGGGGATTCTCCCACCAGAGGAGCAAAAAAGGGGTGACAACTATCGCGCCGACGGCGTCCCCCAGCCACCACGTACACCAGATGGACCCATACTTCGCCCAGTCCGCGAATCCCCCCAAGACCAGGGTCGTGACACCGACCGTGGCGCTTATTGTCGTGCTGACCATTGCTGCTAGGAAAGCAAATTTAAAAATATCCTGCGCCCTCTCAAAGGCGCGCCGGCCACCGGCAACACGGTTTACCAGATAGCACCCAACCACCGGTTCCAGGGTGTTTCCAACAGCAATGCCGATCGACGTCGCGACGGATCCTGCTGTGGTCAAATTCACGAGGAATGCCCCTGCCAGGATGGCGGGCCAGACGCGGTACCCGAAAATTAGGAGCCCTGCAAGCGCGATCCCGGTGCAAGGCCATACTGCGGTCGCGCTTGCATGTACAGAAGCTAGTTTTAGGCCAAGTTTCCCGGCGACGAAGTAGGTACCGGTTAGGGCCGCTAGAACGGCTAGATCTCTTAGAAATCGCGAACGGACCATATACGGCTTTCGCTTCCCAAGGGCGAGGCGCTCGCTGTGAACAAGACTGGGGTGGCGCTCTGGCCCTTACTCATTCGTTCAGAATAGCCGGCGCAGCATTCCCTAACTCTCAATTTTACATGGACTTCTCAGAGAAAGAATACTGGGAAGCAAGCCGGGTTGCTATCTCTGCAATACCGGCGTTGCAAACGTGGTTTCCGCAGACCGCGCAGCCGGTTTGATCCGCCGCCCTCGCCGCGGATGGCTGAGGGTTACTTTTGCGCCCAGGTGTTGTTTACCAGGAGGCTGTTGGGGCCCTTCACTGGGCTTTTCAACGGTCCGCTAAAGCGCGATGATTCCTGCAGGCCAGAAAGGCAGGCGCACCATGAAGCTCACTGAGTTCAAGCTCACCGAGATCAAGCTCACAAAGGAGATCGTGGCCATCGCCGTTCGCGTGCTTCTTGCCATTGCCGCCCTGGTTGTCGCGCTGTTCCTGGTAATCAAGGCCGTCGGCTGGATCGAAGCATCGCGGGAACGCCGCATCACAAAGGCCACCGATGCTGTGACGCCGGATCGCTTGATCGCTCGCTGCGGCGTGCCTACCGAAGACGTGAGCACGGATGTGTTTCCCGTCGTCAGACGCACCATGCGCTACAAAGCCGGCGGCCAACGAATCATCGTCTTCACCTTCACCAGGAGCGCCGACGAAGTCCAAAACTGGGTGTTCCTATCCATGAAAGACTCGGCGGGAGGCGCGTCGTATGAAACACCCGAGGCGGAAGTCTTTGCCTTCCCCTGCCTCGACTCGACCAAGTAACTCGCGCTGGCGGAGCGCGCAGCGCCGCCTTAACTCTTTGCGGCAGCGGCGGCCAGGCGTGAGTGCATCTCGCGCGTCATATGCGGCACGATGCCGAGCAGCCGCTCGATCAGCATCAACTGCCCCCGGTGGTGCATTTCGTGTTCTTTCACGGAAAGAATCATCTCGAAGCGGCTCTTGGATGGCGGCGCCGTGCCCGCGGACATTTGCACCTGCTCCGCCAGGAAATCCTCAGTGAGTCCCTCAACCCATCTAGCCCATTTCTCCCCGGAGCCACGGAGCATTTCCAGAATCTGATCTTTGCTGCGGGGCTCTTTTTCCTCCGCCGCGAACTGCTTCACCAGTGACGGAAAGTCGAATCCCGCGAGCGTAGTTCTGTGTTCGGTAGCGTGGATCCGGTACTCAAAGTTGTCTGCCAATGCGATATGGGCCAGCAGCTCGCCAACGCTGCGGGCCTCCGTCGCCGCCCTGAAGGCATACTTCTCTTGGGGAACGTCCTGAGCAATGATGATCGTATTTTTGCGGACGGTACGGAAACTATCGGCCAAGTCTTTAGCAGCGTAGTAATTCATGGGAAAAACCTCTTCTTTCGTCGTGTGACAACTTGCCCAAGCGAACATGAGGGGCAGGATCGGCATTTTAGCATGCCGCCACAGATTGCTGTTCTGGCAGCGCCGCCAGCCTCTTTGGCTCTTGCGCTAGGCGGCTTGGGCGCCTCTTGCCGCGGGCACTCCCTGAATTTCCAGCGGGAGGTGCGCATCCATGAGCGAGGCACCTCCATCCACATCCAGGATTTGCCCGGTAATCCAGTTAGCCTCCGCGGAACAAAGCAACGCCACGGCATTGCCGGGGTCGGCCGGCGTCCCGAGTTTGCGCATGGGAGTCCATCCGCTCTGGTGCCAGTTGCGGATCGCGTTCTGCACCGCTTCCGGCAGCGTATTTAATACGCTGTCTTCGGTCCACCCCGGACTGATGGCATTCACGGTGATTTGCCGCGAGGCCAGCGCCACGGCGAAATACCGGCACAAGACCTCCAGCGCCGCCTTGGCCGCACCCATCGCCACCCACGGCTGCCAACTGCCGAACCGGCCGCCGGGTGCGTAGGTCATGGCGATGATCCGCCCTCCGTCGCGCAGCATCGGAACAGCCTCCTGCACGCCAACGAGGAACGCCTTGGCTTGCGAATTGATGGCGAAGTCGAACATCTCGAGCCCGATGGTCATCGGCCCCTCGTAAAACGTTGCCACCTCCGGCCTCGCGTTGTTCACGAAGATGTCCAATGCTCCGAACTCCGATTTGACCCGCGCAAACATCCGGCGGATATCTTCCGGCTTGCAAACGTCCGCCTGTAGAACAAAACCATCCGAGCCGCAGGCTCGCAATTTTTCCAGGGTTTCCTTGGCCTGGTCTTCTTTCTGATAGTAGTGAACGGCAACTTTCGCTCCGCATTCCGCCAGCTTCAGCGCGATTCCGCGGCCAATTCCTCGCGAGCCACCCGTCACCAGCGCATATTTCCCCCTGAGCGTCATAAAGCACCTCCTTGCCCAGCTCCTGCGGCGCATCTTAGGCGTAAGAAAATCTCACGTCAATCGCCCCGGGCGCGGCCCTCCCAACCACGTGCCTGAATTTTCTTGCGGCTCTCGCAGATGCCCAACCCCGAGTCACTTAGGAGATCATGAATCTGGCTGCAGCAAAGTGCGCAGCTTGGGTAGGTCGAAGCCCACGACAACCTGGCCGTCAATCACGGTGACCGGTGTCGTCATGTAACCAAACTTCTCCAGTTCGTTCAACGCCGCTTCATCGGCGGCAATGTTTCGATCCACGAACTCAATCTTGTTCTGTGAAAGAAACTCCTTCACTTTCCCGCAGAACATTCAACCCGGTTGACTATAAACGACAATCTTTTTGCTCATTGAATTCCTCCCCAAAGTGGTTGCTTGCGCCCGCCTTGCAATCTCCCAGCAATCTTTGCGTTTTCGGCAAGCCCTCGATGAGGCTGCTCCAACC
>Ga0209648_10005029_pt1 | contig 11276 bp, 10 predicted proteins | sample GraSoi2013_115cm_FD_185830 | JGI IMG/M metagenome (GOLD analysis project Ga0209648, IMG submission 185830) | Grasslands soil microbial communities from the Angelo Coastal Reserve, California, USA - Sample 9_17_2013_115cm (SPAdes) (version 2) | ecosystem: Environmental > Terrestrial > Soil >...
GCCGGCGAGCCAATCGACGCAGTGGCTGCCCTCGCCCGCCGCCGACAGGGCACGCGCAAGCTCCGGCAGCAGCACTGCAAGCTCGCCGGCGAGCGTCCACGGCGGGTTGATCACGATCAGGCCGCACGCGCTAAGTCTCGCCGCCGCGCGCGGCGCGGCGACGCTCAATTCGGCGCGCAAGATCCTGGCCATGCCGCTCTGGCGCAAGCGGCGCGCCAGCGCATCAGCCGCCGCGCGCTCCTTGATCGGGTACCAGGCCAGATAGATTCCGCTCGCCCATTTGCGGTGCGCGGCTGCGAGCGTCTGCGCCAGCCGGGCGAAATCGCCGGCGTCCTCGAAGGCGGGATCGACGAGCACAAGGCCGCGCCGCTCCTTCGGCGGCACGTAGGCGTTGAGCGCGGTCCAGCCGTCGATCGCCACCGCCTTGCTGCGCCGGTCGCCGGCGAGATTGCGCGCGAGCGCAGCCGCCGCGTTCGGCTCGAGCTCGCAGGCGATGAGCCGATCCTGCGCGCGCAGGAACGCGCGCGCGAGCGCGGGTGAACCGGGATAGGTGGTCAGCCGTCCCGCGTCGTTACAGGCGGCGACCGCGTCGAGGTAGGGAGCAAGCAGCGCGCGCTCGCGCGCTGCGATCGGCGCGCGGACGAGCCGGTCGATCCCCTCGCGCCATTCGCCGCTGCGCTGCGCCTCCTCGGCGGCGAGGTCGTAGCGGCCGGCGCCGGCATGGGTGTCGATCACGCGGAAGGGCGCCGGCTTCTCGCGCAGATGCACGAGGATGCGCACCAGCGCCGCGTGCTTGACCACATCGGCGAAATTGCCGGCGTGAAAGGCGTGGCGATAATTCATGGCTGCAAAGTCATGGGCGCAAAGTCATGCGCCCGAATTCACGGCTGTTAAAGTCTTCGAGGAGGCGTCGCGCGTCCGCGTGTTGCGCGCTAGCGCGCGAGCGCGGCGCTGCCGCCGCGTACCGGCGGCATGACGAGCTCGTCGCGGCGGCAGGCGCGCGCGTCGATGTCGGGGCAGGCACGGAAGCGCAAGTCCTTGCCGAGGCAAATGCGCACCTCGCCCAAACGCCGGCTGCGGCAGGTCACCGCGATGCCGTCGCGGCTGAGGCCGGGATTGGCCTGCACGAACGCCTCCTCGACCTCGTCGGGCGAGACCGTGAGCGCCGCGCTCGGGGCGATATAGGCATCGGGGATCTTCACCGCCGCGCGCGCCTTGCGCACGTTCTCGAAATAGGCGTTCGGGCTCAGCCCCGAGCAGGTGCCGTGGCGATCCCACTCGTTGAAGATCAGGCGCGGCGCGGGCATCAGATCGAGCATGGAAGAGACGATGTTGCGGTCGAGCCGCGGCGCCGGCTGCTGGCAGAATTCCGGGAAGCCCCGCTCGTATTGCGGCCACAGCCCGTGCACGACGAAGGAATAGGGCCGCGCGCCGCACTGCTGCTGCGGCGGCGTGCCGCGTTCGCCGGCGGCTTCGCAGAACGACGGCGACCAGGAGAGCGACAGCACGTAGAAGTCGAATTGTCCGGGCTGATTTTGGCGGCGATCCTGCGCCACCGCGATACCGGTGACAGCAACCGTGAGCCACAACGCCACCGCGGCCAACGCCACGCGACCGACGCTCCGAACCATGGAACACTCCCATCAACCCACGCGGGGACGCTACCATGGCGTCTTGAACATTTCAAGAACGAAACGGAAATAAAAGCGGTTCATTCACCGCCGAGACCGGCGGCATCAACCGCAGGCGCATGGGGGACGGTTATGGCCGCGCCATCTTGCAGGCGGGGTTGTAGGACCAATTGCGGTCGAGCCCGACGATGCACCACTCGACGCCCCAGCTGGCGCCGTACATGCCGCTATCCTCGGCGATGGAATAATTGATGACGTGCCGGCGGCCGTCCGAGATCTCGACGATGCCGCTGCAAAACCGGCGTGGAATGGTCTGCGCGGCCCAGGGGCGGAACGCGGTCTCGCGGATCTTCTCGAAATTGAGGATGCGCAGATCGGTGGCCCAATACATGTTTTCCTTCTGGTTGAAGCGCGAGGTGATCCGCAGCAGCGCGTCGCGGTCATCGCACGGCGGCAGCTTGCCCTCGTATTCCGGCCCGGACAGATAGAAATTCATCTCCAGCCAGTTGGCGGCGCCCGCCGGTGCCGCCGGCAGCGCGGCGAGCGCGACGGCAAAGGCGAAAGCAAGCAATGGCGCGCGGCCAGACATGATCGGGCTCCCCCGCAACGATGGCTTGCCCCGACGGTGACCGCCGAACCCCGGCGAAATCAAGGTGGCGGCACGCTCGGCGAGAAGAAAGCGGCCACTTGTGGCGTTATGGCCACGCTTTCAGGTTTCGTGCCGCAGCGGCTTTGCAGCGACCCACGCGCCGTCTAAGCTTCGCCGGGGCAAATGGGGGAGGCGCGGATGATGCGCGCAGCATTGCTGTCCGTGATCGGCGTTCTGCTACTGGGCGCTGCCGCCCACGCCCAGCCCTATATCTATCACGGCAACGACACCGGCGGCATCATCCCGTGGTCGTGCGAGAACGAGGCCATGGCGCAACAGGCGGCCGCCGCCTATTGCGCGCGCTGGGACAAGTACCACCGCATCACCAGCGTGCACCGGCAATACGGCGACTTCATCGCGTTCAGCTGCCTGTGGTCGCCCTACATCAACCCCTACGCCCTGCCGGCGGTACCGACCCGATACAGCTGCTACTATCCGCCCGTGCGCCCGCTGATCACCAAGTGATCCGCCGCTGACCGCGACCGCCGCCGGCCGCCGCGGCGGTCAACTCCATTTCACCTCGTGCCGCGCCAGCACCTCGCGCACGGCGTCAACCAATTTGTCCTCGGGCACGGCGAACTGCGCTGGTCGGCTCTCGCGCCATTCCTGGTTTGATGCGATGGCCGCCGCAGCCTTGGCCCCTTCAATCAAATCCTTGATCTGCACCTCGCGTTTGGCCTTCTCGTCGCCGCCCTGGATCACCACGCAAGGCGCGCCGCGCTTGTCGGCGTATTTGAGTTGCGGGCCCATCTTGCCCGAACCGAGATAAAGCTCGGCGCGGATGCCGGCGTTGCGCAAGGTCGCGACCATCTTCTGGTAATCGGCGATGCGCTCGCGATCGAACACCGTGACGACGACAGGACCGGGCTCGGGCTTGGTCTCGATCTTGCCGAGATGTTGCAGCGCCGCCACCAGCCGCGACACGCCGATGGAGAATCCGGTCGCCGGCACCGGCTCGCCGCGAAAGCGCGCGATCAATCCATCGTAGCGCCCGCCGCCCCCAACGGAGCCGAACCGCCCGGGACGGCCGTGTTCGTCCTTGGTTTCGAAAGTCAGTTCCACCTCGTAGACCGGGCCGGTGTAATACTCGAGGCCGCGGATGACCGAGGTATCGATTCGAATGCGATCGTCACCGTAACCAGCGCTTTGCACGATTTCGATTATTGATCTCAACTCGCTTATGCCTCTTTCCGAAATTGGATTATTTCCGAAATCGCGCATCAGGACATCTAATGCCGGCAAATTGCTCAATCTCTTATGAACTTCACGAATAGCATGCTTTACGAAGCCGTCTTCCCCGGTGGCGAAATACTGATCTTGAATGATCTCCGATGGTTCCGAAAGCACATAGCTAAAAATCGCATTTGCCTGCTGACGATCAAGGCCAGCACCTTTTGTGAAGTCGCTGGTTTCATCCCTGCGGCCAGATCCGAGCAATGCGTCAACCCCCGGGATCCCAATCCGGTCTAGTTTGTCCATAGCGCGCAGGACCGTTAGCCACCGAGCCTCATCAATGATCCCGAGCTCAGCCCTTATGCCATCAAGCACCTTGCGATTATTCACCTTCACGACGTAGCTGCCGCGCGGGATGCCCAGCGCCTCCATCGTGTCGGCGGCCATCATGCACATCTCGGCGTCGGCGGCCATCGCGGCGGAGCCGACGGTGTCGGCGTCGAACTGCATGAACTGACGAAAGCGCCCCGGCCCCGGCTTCTCGTTGCGGAACACGAAGCCCTCGCGATAGCTGCGATAGGGCTTGGGCAGCGCGTCGAAATTCTCCGCCACGTAGCGCGCGAGCGGCGCGGTCAGGTCGTAGCGCAAGCTCAACCACTGCTCGTCGTCGTCCTGGAACGAGAACACGCCCTCGTTCGGCCGGTCCTGGTCGGGCAAAAATTTCCCCAGCGCGTCGGTGTATTCGATCGCCGGCGTCTCCAGCGGCTCGAAGCCGTAGCGCTCGTAGACCGCGCGGATCTTGTCGAGCATGCGCCGCGTGGCCGCGATCTCGGCGCCGCCGCGATCGGCGAACCCGCGCGGCAGGCGCGCCTTGAGCTTGTTGGTTTTGTCGGGTTTGTCGGCCATTATTGCCCTGCATTGCCGGCCCGCGGGTGGTAGCAGCCGTCCCGCGCAGCGGCAAGGGACGCATCAAGGGACGCCATCGACGGGCGCGTCAGGGACGCCACGAGCGCAGCATCACGGCGAGCAGCAACGGAGACAGCCATGCCATCGGCACCAGCACAGCGAGCAACCGCCGTCCCCAACGACCTCGAAGCCTATTGGATTCCGTTCACGCCGAACCGGGCGTTCAAGGCCGCGCCGCGGCTGATCGCGCGCGCCAAGGACATGCATTATTACACCCCCGACGGACGCGCCGTGCTCGACGGTACCGCCGGCATGTGGTGCACCAATGCCGGGCACAATCGCGATCCGATCGTGGCGGCGATCCAGGCGGAGGCGGCCGAGCTCGATTACGCGCCGGCCTTCCAGTTCGCCCATCCCAAGGCGTTCGAGCTCGCGAGCCGCGTGGCCGCGCTCGCGCCCGGCGATCTCGACCACGTGTTCTTCTGCAATTCGGGCTCGGAGGCGGTCGACACCGCGCTCAAGATCGCGCTCGCCTATCACAACGTGCGCGGCGAAGGCGCGCGCACCCGTCTGATCGGGCGCGAGCGCGGCTACCACGGCGTTGGCTTCGGCGGCATTTCGGTCGGCGGCATGGTCAACAACCGCAAATTGTTCGGCGCGCTGCTTGCCGGGGTCGACCACCTGCCGGCGACCTACAGCCGCGAGCACCAGGCCTTCAGCAAGGGCGAGCCCGAGTGGGGCGCCCATCTGGCCGACGAGCTCGAGCGCATCGTCACGCTGCACGACGCCTCGACCATCGCCGCCGTGATCGTCGAGCCGATGGCGGGCTCGACCGGCGTGCTGCCCGCACCCAAGGGCTACCTGCCGCGGCTGCGCGCCATCTGCGACAAGCACGGCATCCTGCTCGTCTTCGACGAGGTCATCACCGGTTTCGGCCGGCTCGGCCACGCGTTTGCGGCCGAGCGCTACGGCGTCGTCCCCGACATGATCACGTTTGCCAAGGGCATCACCTCGGGCAGCGTGCCGATGGGCGGCGTGATCGTGCGCAAGGGAATTTACGACGCGTTCATGCGCGGACCCATGCACGTGGCCGAGCTCTTTCACGGCTACACCTACTCGGCGCATCCGCTCGCCTGCGCGGCCGGGCTCGCGACGCTCGACCTCTACCGCGACGAGCGCCTGTTCGAGCGCGCGCACAAGCTCGAGCCGCGCTGGGCCGAGGCGGCGATGTCGCTCAAGGGCCTGCCCAACGTGCTCGACATCCGCTGCGTCGGGCTCACCGCCGGCATCGACCTCGCCTCGCGGCCGGGCGAGGTCGGCAAGCGCGCCTACGACGCCATGGACAAGGCGTTCCGCGAGCAGGATCTGGTGATCCGCGCCGCCGGCGAGACCATCGTGCTCACGCCGCCGCTGATCGTGAGCGAAGGCGAGATCGAGGAGATGTTCGCCAAGGCCGCGCGTGTGATCAAGGCGGTCGCGTAAGCACGCTAGGGTGGGCAAAGGCGCAGGCCGCGCAGTTGCTGCATCCCCGCTCGCGCGTGCGCCGTGCCCACGCTACACCGGCGTCGTTGAGAGCAAGACGCGTGGGCACGCTTCGCTTTGCCCACCCTACGGCAGGCGATTGCGCGGCGCGATCAATCAGCGCGTAGCGAACGCGGGCTGCGGCCGCAGGATCGCCCAGCCGACGGTGAGCACGTGATCGCCGCGGCGGAAGGGCAGCGTGAACGGCGGCTGAATCTGGGCATCGCCCGCTATCCCGCGCAGGCCGACCGGCATCACGGTCGGATCGCTGCCGGTCCACACCACCACCGCGCCCTTGCTGCGCAGGTCGCCGAGATCGATCCACGGCGCGCGGCGGCGATCGCCGTCGATCAACACCCGCGGCCGCTCGCGCGCGTAATGGGCGACGTTGCCGCCGTCCCACATGCTGCCGATGACGTAGACGAGAGGCCTGCCGGTGGCGGCGCGAAAGCGCCGCGCGAGTTCGTCGGCGAGCCGATCGCCCGGATAGAACACCGCGCGATAGCGGTGATCGATCGCCGGCAGCACCGAGTAGCTCGCGGCAAAGACGATCGCGAACAGCGCGAACACGCTCGCCCACACCGCCGCGATCCTACCGAGACGCGCCGGCTCGAGCGCGGTGCGCGCATAAAGCACGATCCAAAGCCCGAGAAACAGCCACATCGGATAGCCCCACATGGCGATGGCGCCGCGGCCGCTGACCGCCGATAGGACGACGGTCATCGCCGCCGGGCCGAAGGCCAAGAGCGTCACGATGCGCCGGTCGAAGGCGTCGGCCTTGCCCGCAACCGGCGGCGCCTCGTCCTGCGGCGTGGGCCGCGGCCAAACGACGGCGGCGGCGATCAGCAGCGCCGGCAGCGCAAATGCCACTTGGCCGACGGCGAAGACGAGCGGATGCAGGATGTGATCGATGAGCCCGCGCGAGGGCGCCGCGCGCGCGCTCGCATAGGCAAAGGGAAGAAAATCGTTGCGCACGAGCCAGACAAGATGCGGCGTCATGATCACGAGCGCGACGACGAGCGCGATCCAGGGGCCGGGGGTGGCGAGCGCCGGGCGCGCATCGCGGTCGAGCAGCAGGAACAAAGCGAGCGGCGCCGCCAGCACCACCACGAAATATTTCGCCCACAGCGAGAGGCCGAGGGCGGCGCCGAGGATGAGCCAGTGGATCACGCGTCCGCGCCGCAAGGCGGCATGGAAGGCGTAGCCGGCGAGCGCCCACAGCGGCAATTGGATCACGTCGTGATTGAACTTGGCGGCGGTGAAATGGAAGTAGTGCATGCCGTCGAGAATGAGGACGGCGACGAGCGCGCCGACGGCGCCCACCAGCGGGCGAGCGGTCAGCCAAACCGCCGCAAAGGCCGACACCACCGCGATCTGCGCCAGCGCGTAGTAGGCGGCGTCGACCCCGATCACCCGGTAGACGAGTTCCACCAGCCACCAGGGCAACGGCGGCAGCTTGTCGTAACCGAGTTGCCATTCGCGGCCATAGGTCAGCGCCTCGATGAGATCGAGCGGCAGATTGGGATAGAGCAGCGTCGGCAGCGCGGTCCAGACGACGACGTGCAGCGCCAGGAACACGGCGAAGGCCGTCTGCGGACGGCGCTCGATGGTGGCGATCAATTCCGACATCGAATGGGCCGCTGCCTCGAGGTTGCGGGATCCCGCAGTGCGAGATCAGGGGTTCGCGGGTGGCGTTATAACGGCAGCGGGCGGCGGCGGGATAGGGCAAAGCCGCTAGTGTCCCGATTCCGAAGTTCGCAAACCTCTGCGGCACCCTCTGATGCGAACTTCGGAATCAAAGGGACACTAGTGTCCCGATTCCGAAGTTCGCATCATTGTGCAGCGGCCTCGTTTGCGAACTTCGGAATCGAGGGACACTAGCAACTTATTGATCTAGTGTGGCTTTGGTTCAGAAGTCCGCATTTCGGACTCGCTGCGAGAATGATGCGGACTTCTGAACCGCCACACTAGCAACTCTATGCTTCTAGTGCCCCTTTTGAACCCGAAGTTCGCAGCCGCCCTTGCAGCACAACATGTGCGAACTTCGGGTTCGGGGCACTAGTCGCGGTTGACATCGCCCGAGCGACGATGCGAGTCACTCTGTCCGCCCTCCCCGCCCGCTGATCCCATGTCGGTTGTGCTCCCCTCGTTCACCCCTCACTTCGCCACGCTCGCCGGCGACTACGACGTCGTGCTGTGCGACGTCTGGGGCGTCGTCCACAACGGCGTCGCCGCCGCGGCCGATGCCGGCGATGCGCTCGCGCGCTTCCGCGAGCGCGGCGGCACGGTGGTGCTCATCACCAACGCGCCGCGGCCGGGCGAGCGGGTGGCGCGTCTGACGCTCGACCGGCTGGGCGTGCCGCGCGCGGCCTACGACGGCATCGTGAGTTCGGGCGACGTCACCCGCGCGCTCATCGCCGCGCGCACCGGAGCGCGCGTGTTCCACATCGGCCCCGAGCGGGATGTGGCGCTGTTCGAAGGGCTCGACGCGCCGACGGCGCCGTTGGAGCACGCCGACTACGCGGTCTGCACCGGGCTTTACGACGACACCGTGGAGACGCCGCACGACTACCGCGATGTCATCGCGCGCATGCGCGCGCGTTCGTTGCCGATGATCTGCGCCAATCCCGACGTGGTGGTCGAGCGCGGCGACAAGCTCGTCTATTGCGCCGGTGCGATCGCCGATCCGTACGCGGCCGCGGGCGGCGAGGTGATCTACGCCGGCAAGCCCTATCGGCCGATCTACGAACAGGCGCTGGCCCTTGCCGAAGCCGCGCGCGGGGGCCCGGTGAAGCACCATCGCCTGCTGGCGATCGGCGATTCGGTGCGCACCGACCTCAAGGGCGCCGAGGCCTTCGGCATCGATTGCCTGTTCGTGACCGCGGGCATCCACGCCGAGGAGCTCGGCAGCCGCCACGATCCCGACGCCGCGGCGCTGGCAGGCATCTTCGCGGCGGCGGGGGTCGCCCCCAAGGCGGTGATGCACCGGCTCAGCTGGTAGGTCGCGGCGGGCAGATCGCCACCGTGATGCCCGCAACAGGCAATCCGGCTTCTTGAACACGGCCACCGGCCTTGCGATGACAGGCGCGGCCGTGGTCAAGCTTCCATCCGACGTCCTTCGAGGCCCGCTCCAGCGCCGGTCATGACCGACCAACCGCAGCCGAGAGAGCCGTTCGTCGTGGTCCGCGGCGAAGCGCCCGCGGACCACGCGCTCGACGGCGCCGTCGTCGCCATCGGCAATTTCGACGGCGTGCATCGCGGCCACCGCGCCGTGATCGCGGCGGCGCTCGCGCGCGCCAAAGCCCTCGGGCGGAAAGCGGCAGCGCTGACCTTCGAGCCGCATCCCCGCATTTTCTTTCGCCCCGAGGAGTCGCTGTTCCGGCTGACCGACGAGCGCGCGAAGCTGCGGCTTCTGGCCGCGACCGGGCTCAGCGGCGCGATCGTGCTGCGCTTCGACGCCGCGCTCGCAGGCCTTTCCGCGCAGGACTTCGTTGCGCGCATTCTGATCGGCCGCTTTGCGGTCGCCGGCGTCGCCATCGGCTTTGATTTTCATTTCGGCCTCAATCGCGCGGGGTCGCCCGATTACCTCGCGGCGCAGGGCGCAAAGCGCGGCTTTGCGGTCGACGTCGTGCCGCGGTTCGAAGACGCGGGAGGGCCGGTGCGTTCCGGCCCGATCCGCGCGGCGCTCGCCGCCGGCCGGGTGGCGCAGGCCAACGAGCTTCTCGGCTATCCCTGGTTCGTCAGCACCGAGGTCGTGCACGGCGACAAGCGCGGGCGCGAGCTCGGCTATCCCACCGCCAATTTGCGTCTCGACCCCGCTTGCGGCCTCAAGCACGGCATCTACGCGGTGCGGGTGGGCGTGGGCGAGCACCGCTACGACGGCGTCGCAAGCTTCGGACGACGTCCGATGTTCGACCAGGGCACGGTGCTGCTCGAAGTCTTCCTGTTCGATTTTTGCGGCGATCTTTACGGCGAGGTCATCGACGTCGCCTTCATCGATTGGATCAGGCCCGAGCTCAAATTCGACAGCGTCGAGGACCTCGTGCGCCGGATCAACGAGGACGCGCGGCTCGCGCGCGCGGCGCTGGCAGCGGCGCCGGATGCCTTTCCCAAGCTCGGATCGATACTGGGTTAGGGCGCGTGCTCATAAATCGCCCAGCGATGTCCGTTTTCGGGTAACCATCCGGGCGCGGCCGCGCCGCCGGCGGCACCGTCGACGAGCTTGGCACCCTTGCGGCTGCGCTCGAGAACGATCTTGCGTTGATGAAAGGCGGCGAGTTCCGGGCGATGACCGATGCTGATGACGGTCGCGTCTGTGAACTCCCGCGACAAAAGTCCCATCAAACGATCCTGGCTGCGTGAGTCGAGGGCGGCGGTAGCCTCGTCGAGTACGATGATATCCGGGCGATGGAGGAAGAGCCGTGCGTAGCCGCGCGCATCCGGGATGACGTTTGCCCCGAGATGTGCGACATCTTCCGACGAGCGTTGCCAGGGTGAGGCGGAGCCATCGCCGGCCGGGGCACTAGACCGAATGGATGAAGATGCCACGCGCAGCCAGCTTGCCGCCGCCCTTGCGCGCGTTGCCGGCGGCGACCATGCCGCGCTGCGCATCGTTTACCAGGACACGTCTGCGAAGCTTTTCGGCGTCTGCCTGCGTATCTTGAAGGACAGAAGCGAGGCCGAGGACGTGCTGCAGGACGTCTATGTCACGGTGTGGCGCAAAGCCGCCACATTCGACCCCGGCCGGGCAAGCCCGATCACCTGGATGGTGGCGATTGCCCGCAACCGGGCGATCGACCGGCTGCGCGTGCGCGGCGCCGGCGGGCGCCTGCAGCCGATCGAGGCCGCCGACGCGGTCAGCGATCCAGCTCCGGCCGCGGTCGAGCGCGTCGAACTGGCGCAGCAGCACCAGCGCCTCACCCGCTGTCTCGGGGAATTGGACGCACGACACTCGACCGCCATCCGGGCGGCGTTTCTCGACGGCGCCACCTACGAAGAATTGGCCGGGCGCATGAATGTGCCCCTCGGCACGATGAAGAGCTGGATTCGGCGCGGGTTGCTGAAACTGAGAGCCTGTCTCGAACGATGAGCGACGACGACACCATTAACCCGGCGGACCGCGGCAAGCTCATCGCCGCGGAGTATGTGCTTGGCGTGCTCGGGGCCGACGAGCGGCGCGAGGTCGAGCGACGCCTGACGCAAGACCCTGCGCTCGCTTCCGAGGTGGCATTCTGGGAGGAGCGGCTGGGCGCGCTTGCCGACGCGGTCACGCCGGTCACGCCGCCACAGCATACCTGGTCGCGGATCGAGGCTGCGATCCCCGCGGCGGCGGCCGCGCGGCCCACATCGCTGTGGCAGAGCCTCGCGTTCTGGCGCGGCTTTTGCATCGCCTCGGC
>Ga0209648_10005031_pt1 | contig 11275 bp, 6 predicted proteins | sample GraSoi2013_115cm_FD_185830 | JGI IMG/M metagenome (GOLD analysis project Ga0209648, IMG submission 185830) | Grasslands soil microbial communities from the Angelo Coastal Reserve, California, USA - Sample 9_17_2013_115cm (SPAdes) (version 2) | ecosystem: Environmental > Terrestrial > Soil >...
ATTTTTCCTGGGGATTGGGTAATATCCTTTCTTCAAAGCTCCAAGCTCTGCTATATGATTTAATTGTGTTAAGTGTAGCGCTTTATATTCCCCTTCCATTTGCTATCCTGGGTATGTGGAGTCAGCGGAAGCGTGCCGACCTTCTTCCTTTTCTTATCTATTTGCTCCTTCTATATGCTATCATGTCATTGATTTTTAGTGTTACTACTGTGCACGGCACTTTCTCTCATTCACTGACACCACTACTTCCCGTCCTACACGGATGGGCCATTGTCGGTATGGATATCACTATTGCTTACGCAAGCAAACGCTTTGGCAAAGAATATAAAAATGCAAGGAAGACTTTATATGAGAATCACCCATTCAAAGTGAAAGGGATAACAGAGGTATTCAGGTCAATGATACATAAAAAATGTGTAAAAGATCCCCAATTTTCTCCTGTGATTCCTCCGAAAGATGGAGATCTAATATGCCTTGCCATTGCGATGGCAGCTGGAATAGTGGTATTGGGACAAATCGTACTTGATCTGCCTCCCACCTGGAGGCAAGATTACCTCCCTTACCAGAAAGTGGAACAGATTGTAGCAAGTGACTATAGAGAAAATAGGAAGCTTCACGATCCAGTTCAACCCGTAGTCATGGTACCTGACGCTGCAACTTATTACTATGTTACTGGTCAGCATGCAGTAGCATTGCCAGAGCAGGACCTTTCTGCGATCCTTGATGCGGCACAGAGCTACTCTGTATCTTACATTTTATTTCCCCAGGACCAATGGGAAGAGAAGTATCACCTCCAGCAGACACCTTTCGTCGATGGCAAGCTAAAGCTCATCTGGACTTCCTCCTCAGGAGCCCTTTACCGCTTTCATCGCTCTTGAGACTTTTTACGGTGAGTTCTTGTTGCTGCCAAACTGGCAGAAAGCGGTAAAGCTTTTCTGAGGAGGAAGCCCAGATGAGCTTTAGTCTGCTATCGGTGAGAGTTGTCTGCCAGAACTGAGGCGACTCTATCCCGAGGTCCGGGTTAAATAAAATGTAGGACACAGAGTAGCTCTGTGCCACATCAAGGATGGTAGAAAGGTCCTGAGCTGGCAGTAAAACAGCGTGCTGACCAGTAACATAGTAATAATCTGCTGCGTTACTTACCATAACTAGAGGTTGAACGGAGTTATGAAGTTTCCTATTTTCTCTGTAGTCATTTGCTACAATCTCCCCTATTTTTTGATAGATTGGATAATTTTGATTCCAGGTAGCAGCGGTATCAAGTATCGTTTTCTCCGATAGAACTACTGCAATTGCCATTAAAATGGTGATTGTAAGGTACATCGCCCTCCTTTCATTTTCTTTTTTCGCGCCAAACAGCTTGTTTATGTAGATAATAGTTGCGTCTATACCGGCGATGGCCCATCCGTAGAGAGGTGGAAGCAATCCTATCAATGATTGAAAGAAAGTGCCGTGAATACTAGGAAAGCTAAAAACAAGCGATAAGATGCCATACAAAAGCACAAGGTAGATGAGAAAAGGAAGCAGTTCGGCGCGTTTTCGCTCGATCCACATCCCGAGGATGACAAATGGAATGGGAATATAAAGTATTGTATTTAAAAAAAGAAAAATATCGGTCAGGACTTGAACCTTTGAGCGCAGGATGTTGCCTAATCCCCAGGCAAGATATGCTTGAGGAGAAATAGTTTTGTGAAAGCTAAAGAAGTCGCTATAGTTTGTGAACCAGATGGTTGTCGTTGCCCAGGTTGGAAGCGGTGAGCCGACGAGTTCTATATTGCGAATGAACCAGGGTGCCATGGTCAAAAGATAGAAGCTGTACATGCCCAGCAGAGCTTGCCAGGGTATCGGATGAAGTCTGGTGGTCTCACTTGATTTGTCTGTACGACTTCTCTTCTTCTGTGAACAGAGCCAGACGATACCACCAACAAGAAGCAAGAGAACGCCATCGGTACGAGTCAGATGGGCTAGTCCGATGGCAATGCCTGCTAAAGCAAACCGCCAGGGGTGTCCACGCCACCCCTGATACATCCCAATAAGGGCAAGCAAACTTACCGAGCCGTAGAGGGCGATGGTGTTGGTAGATACAAGGTAATAAGGATAAATGGATCCCCCAATGAGCGTGAAGAGGCCTATCGCAAGTGCATAGCGCCGACTCTGAAAGATGTCCCACCCGATCCAGTAGGCCAAGAGCGGCAGAGACACAGACAGAAGGATGATGGGGATCTGAGCAATATGCCAGCTTGTCCCGAACAGGGCTAGGAACGGAGCAATAACGATCGAGGTCAGAGGCATCCAGTACAGGTTGCTGGGATGGACCACGCTTTTGGCAGGCGTGAGATAGGTGAAGATAAAATCTTCGGTGAAGCCGTGCCCGCTCGCCAGATTTTTGGCCACATCAAAATAATAGGCTGGGTCGGGATACCCTGGTTGAGTGACTACTGCTGCAGTCGCAATCCGCGAGATCAGCGATACACCCAGTAGGATGATCAGATCGCGCTGTCGGCTCTGGTTGACAATACCTTTAAAGGAGATTTTGAAAAGTATTTCGTAGATGGGTTTAGGTTGCTCGTTAGCTTCCATAGCATCCTCCAGTGTATGAGAATATCAATATCAAGTAGTCAAGCTGTAAATAGCGTATTGTGTGATATGGGTAAGGAAAAGAAGTAAAGAAGGTATCATCAAGTGCCAAGCGACACGGCGGTTTTTGCTCCAGAGTGCAAAGAGGATAAAGATGGGAAACGCGGCGAGTAAATAGCGTGGAACTGACAGGAGAGGCTCATATTGGTGTGGTTCGCAGAGCACGAACAACATCATCATGAGGGAAAAGAGACTATAATGAAGAGGTAGCTGCTTCCAGCCTACAATCAGAGCTACCAGTGGTATAAGTGTAAGTAGCAGATCGCTCGTATCTCCCACGTAGTAAGGTCCCTGCGTGATAATTCCCTGGATCGCGTTGAGGATTCCTACCCAGGGAAAGGAGGTATGGCGTTGCCAGGCAAGTGCTTCCTCAGCACTAAAAAGCAATGGATTGCCAAAAGTAATCCACAGGTAGAGCATATATATCAGCAGTCCTGCAGGAATGAAGGCCATAGGTAGGATAGTATTGAGGGTGTGATAAATCGGGCGAAAGCGAATGGCACATGGCAGAAGCACCAAGAAAGGAATAATAAGTAGGATACCCGTTGGGCGTGTAAGAGCGGCCAAGAAGCCGCACATTCCTGCCAGCCACCAGTCGAGCGGTTTTCCACGGCGCAGAAAGAAGAAGACTGCTAGAGTCAGCAGCAAGAAGAGCGACTCGGTATAGCCAATAAAAAAGAAGAGTGCATAGGGAGCAAAGGCTAGATAGACAAGTGCATATTTTGCAACGGTATGACCGAAATCTTCACATACCAATAAGTAGAACAAGACTAGGGCGCCATAGAAGCAGCCATTGGCAAGGATGAGTCCTGCAGCATAGTCAGCGATAGTTGATCCTCCTAGGAGAAATCCCACACTATGTATCAATAATGGAAAAAGTGGGAAATAGACCGTGTTCGATAGAATAGTGTAGCCGTTGTGAGCAATCTCTACGTAATGAACCGTATCCCAATGCCCCCAGCTTAGCAAAAAACAAGGGATATTATTAGTAATATTGGTGCATACCTTTGACAGAATATATTGATGAGGAATGATCATAGGCAAGAATGTTACACATGAATACCAAAACAAGAGTATTATTAAGCGGCTCAGCCCAAAAGTCCGAGCTGCCTCTTTCCAGGCGGCTTTTTGCTTGAATACCATAGAGATTCTCCAGTGATAAGACGCGATTTCCCACATTGAATCTGGCAAACAACTCGGCATCGATGTCGGTCTCAAGAGCTTTCTGACCGACTCCGAAGGAAACACTGTAGACAACCCCCGGCACTACCGCAAAGCTGAGAAGAAACTCAAGAGGCTGGGTCGCCGTACCTTTACTGCTGTATCAGCAATGGACAGTGGCAAGCTCGATGGGCGAAGGAAGAACCCCCGTCTCTTTAGAGCGGGCAGTGTCAGATTAGCATAGGCAGAAAAAGTTTCCTAGTAGGAAAGAGGGAACAATTTGTTAGGAATCCTGACTGTGCGATAAACATTCCTCTTTCGCAAAATTTTAGAGAGAAGTCAACAATTTCGTCCCTCTATCCCCCTTGCTATCTTTCTTTCGGTCTTTTACTATTTTGATGTACAGGCAGAAAAATACGTACAAGTCCAAAGATACTGCCTGCTAGCTAGCTAACCAGAAAGGATGGAAAAAGATGCTTTCACTTTCACTACCAACACTCTCAGGTATTCATGATGGACTAGCCGCTGTTGCTATTCGTACTGAAGTGCAGCTTAGTGTTGTGTTCGGAGCTTTCAATACACAGGCTCCTATTACGGCTAACTGTTCTGATGCCTTTGTCACGACCCTCAGTAGTGGTATTACCATGATTATCAGGATTCTTATGGGGTTGGGGGTAGCAATAGCGGTGATCGGGATTATTGTTGGCGGACTGATGCGTGCTACGGCCTGGGGTAGTGAGCAGAGAATTGCCATGTCCAATAAGGCTATCACGTGCGCTGTGCTGGGACTAGTCATTGTTTTACTTGGTGTCACGTTAGGAGGCCAGATTCCCAAGTGGTTCAGCAGTACCGGTTGTACACTTAGTTAATAATAGAAGAAGCAGGCTGAGGGATGAAGAAAGAAGAATTTCCAACATTTCTCAATGAGCAGCCGACGGTTGTCTTCGGGCGTACAACGCGTGAACTGTTGGTCATCTTGGTCGGTTTGACAGGAGCATACTTGGTCTGGACAAACATTGGTGCTTTAATGCCAGGACCAGACATTGGTGTGATGATTATCAAGGGACTGTTCGCAACGGTTCCCTTGATTGGTTCCCTTATCGTGGCCTTTGTCAAAATCGCCTCGCGCCCTTTGGAAGAGTGGGCTGCTATTGGAGTATTCTATTTCTTGACTCCGAAGGTCTATCTCTATATGCCATTGGAAGAACCTGGAGAGAATGAGAGTGGCGCCAATGCACCCCAATACCAGCTTTCGAAGGCAAGTGAAGGTGAAGATGATGAATACTAGAATTGGAGTGGCACGCTTATGCAGACAGCACCGAGAGTTCCCAGTTTGCTTCTGAGCACGCCGATCAATATCGCGAAGGCTTTTATCAGGTTACGTGAAGTCACTGGTGATGTGGCATGCTTGGACCTTGGGCGCAAGAATATGGAGTTTCGCGGCATTATCAGAATCAACTCGGTCAATTTTGCGTTAATGTCGGAAACTGAGCAAGATGGTGTCATTGAAGGCTTTAAGGCTTTTCTGAATGGGCTTTCGTTTCCTGTTCAGATTTTGGTTAGAAATCTTCCGCACAATCTGGAAAATTACTTGCGTGCGATGGAGTCTGTTGAGGGAGATCTGGCGGATATGGCGCGTGATCACGCTCAATTCGTGCGTGTACTCTCTTCTCGCAGATCACTTGTGAAACGTGAGTATTACGTCATTATACCTGCAGATCATCAAAATGCCAGAAACCAGACAGAAGCTATGATCAGTGCGCAAATGCAACTCAAAACTCGTATTGAGGAGTTATTACGCCAGATCGAACGTATGGGGCTGGCTGGGAAGCGCTTGACGAGTTCAGAGATTGTCGCTCTGTATCAGAGTTGTTTGCTCCCACGGGAGATGCGGCTCGGACCAATCAAGGATACCATGATTGATGCCTCAAACAAGTTGATGAGGTCGGGTCGTAATGGTGAATCTCCTCGCTCTGCTAAGTCCCTTGCTCAGTATACTCTTGGTGAGCAGGAAAAGATGATGGCGGATCTGGTGCAGTCTCAACAAGGAAAAGAGCAGCCAAAAAAGAAACCTTCATTACTCTCCCAAATCTTCCCCCAAAAACCAGAGCAGCAGCGCGGTCTTCCTAGCTTTGTGCGTGTCCCCGATTTAGTTACGCCTAGCTGCATACAGATTTTTCCCTGGTATATGCGTATTGATGGCGAGCTGGAACATGAATTCGTTCGCACGTTGGCTCTGGTCAGTTATCCTAGGAGCGCTTATCCTGGTTGGTTCGATAGTATTATTCAGATAGATGAACCAAATGTCGATTTTAGCATCCATGTTGTGCCGCTCCCGCCGGAGGTGGTCAGCGCACGCTTGGGTAGGAAAGCTATTGAGTTTCGGGGCTCGGTGATTGTTTCGCAGCGTCAGGGTAGGGCGCCTGATCCTTCTACGTCGATTGCACTTGAGGATGTTGAACAGTTACGCGAAAATCTGGCTCGGGGAGACGAGCGTGTTTTCAGTATTAACGCGTATATACAAGTTCGTGCACCAGATCGACGCACATTGATGGAGCGTAGCGATCGTATCATTTCTACGGTCCGTAGCCTCGATTTTCGTGCTTTGCCTACCCATTGGCAGCATCATATGGGGTTGCTTAGTTGTTTGCCAGATGGAAATAATCTGTTGGTACGTAGCCGCTTGTTTGGTACGGGTGCGGCGGCGACCTTCTTTCCGTTTACGGGTAGTGACATTAGTATGGAGAATGGGGTAATGTTTGGTGTCCATTCTAGTGGTGGCCTGATTATTATCAATCCATTCAACAGCAAGCAGTTGGAAAATGCTAACATGGTGGTCTTTGCCAAGTCAGGTTCAGGGAAGAGCTTCTTTCTCAAGACTGTTTCTTGCCGCTTGCTTCCGAGCTGTAATGTCTACGTAGTTGACCCTGAGGCCGAGTATCAAAATTTGTGCGAACATGTTAAAGGTCAATATGTGCGCCTCTCGACAGACTCGCTACAGATCAATCCATTCGAGCTGTATGGAACTACAAAAACATCGAAGACAGTGGTACTTGATAAAGAGGCACAAAAAGAGGAAGGAAATTTTTTCCGTGAAAAGCTTTTGAACCTCATCACATTGCTGGAGTTGCTCTTGTCTGATGAGGGAGTTCTTCCTCAGAAGGAGAAATCTTTCCTTTATAAGTGTTTGCTCAAGACCTATGAGAACCGGGGCATCACGATGGATACTGCTACACATGTTCGCCAACCTCCCTGTATGCAGGAGTTCTTCGTGATTATGTCGAGTGCTCTACGTGGCGATGATCGCTTTGGTGTTGGTGAGGATACCTATGGACTTACCGATCGCTTGGAACGCTACCTGCACCTTTTCCCAGCTAGGACGCGCCTTTCTCTCGAAAATCGGTATATCGATTTCAATATCCGAGAACTCAATGAGACACTGAAGCCAATTGGTCTCTTTATTATTACAGAGTTCTTGTGGACGAAAATGCGTCAGGCACGTCGGTCCAATTTCATCCAGTCCAATACGATCATTCTGATTGATGAAGCCTGGTTACTGATGCAGTTCCGCCAGGGAGCCAAGTTCCTCGAAGAGTTTGCTAGGAGAATTCGTAAATATGGTGGTGGGCTCTGGTGTACCACACAGAACTCTGATGACTTCTTAAACTCGGAAGAGGGAAAAACCATCTTGGCTATGTCCACGATGAAGTTTTTGATGAAGCAAGACTCCAGTACTATCGACTCGGTTGTGAATACTTTCAAGCTAAGCCCTGGACAAAGAAGCTTTTTGCTGGGGGCCAGGCGTGGAGAAGGTCTGTTCGCTACTAGAACCTGGACTCAGATGGAAGTCGTTGCCTCGCCAATGGAGACGGAGATGGCCAATACGACCCTGATTTCTCTGTCAGAGGCTCAAATGCAACAGGAACCCTCTGAGCAAGATTCGCAACATACAGTGAATATGGATCAGGGCAGAGGTCCTAAAGGTGGCTCGTCTAGTACTAGCTTAGGTAATACTGGGAAGCTACCTCAGCAGCGCGTGATAGTTGATTCATCGGCTACTCGTGCAATCGCTGAGCGGAATTCAAATACAAATGATGGCTATCGGCACTGAGGTTTGAGATGAAGTCTTTATCCAACATACCATCTAGTCAGTTTATGTCTTCAAACAAGGGACAGCTCGTTCGCAGTTGTCTCCCAATTCTGGGAACGGGTCTCTTGGTAATCTTGGTGTCAGGAGGTTTTCCTCCAGCGACGTGGGTATTACTAGTCAAAACACTTTCGCAGTTGAATCAGTTATTAGTCAGTCAAGGGCCTGGAGTGATACTGGTACTAATCATCTTGATTGTTCAGTCACTCTTGTTGGCTGCCGCTTGGGGATTGTTGGGGTGGGTTGTGATGCGTGAAGGAGCGTATTTCATGACAATCCAATCTAAGGCGGAGCTAGATCGTTTACTCGCCTTTCAATCTTCTACTGGTGAGTTGATAACCCCTTCACAAATGCTTACAAGGCGACTGTCAGCCGTGCCCCCTTTGGGGGTTGAGCAAGATTATGGAGTGGCAACGGATCAGTTGGAGGATGAGCAAGAGTATGGAGTGACAACGGATCAGTTGGAGGATGAGCAGGATTATGGAGTGGCAACGGATGAGCAAGAGTATGGAGTGACAACGGGTCCACTGAGACAAGGAGGGGATTTCGCTGTGACAACGGGCCCATTGGGTGTAAAAACGGCTCTATTAAGAGAAGAAGAACCTGAAGAAGAGGTTTCCTGGGTGTCACGCAGTATCCAGTCACGTAACGCTCAGCCATCTAGTGTGCAATCACGTGGTATCCAGTCTCCTAGCATTCAATCACGGAATGCACACTCAAGTAATGTTCAGTCATCAAGTGCACAGTCACCGCGGACGACGAACTTACAGCGTGGGTTAGCAACAGGACGTTTGCGAGAAGAGGACTTGCTGGAGAATCCCTCATCAAGTGCACAGTCACCGCGGACGACAAATTTACAGCGTGGGTTAGCAACAGGACGTTTGCGAGAAGAGGACTTGCTGGAGAATCCCTCATCAAGTGTACAGTCACGTCGGACGACGAACTTACGGCGTGGGTTAGCAACAGGACGTTTGCGAGAAGAGGACTTGCTGGAGAATCCCTCATCAAGTGTGCAGTCACGCCGGACGACGAACTTACGGCGTGGAACAGGACGTTTGCGGGAAGAAGATTTGCTGGAGAATCCCTTCGATAAAGAGGTACCACCTGACTCTGAAACAGCCCTTGATGTAGAGCGAGGTCGAGTTAAGGTGGTCGTGGAGGAAGAGGAGCAACTAGACGAAGAAGAAGAAGAAGACGATAACCCTTTTGTCTTTGGAAATCCTTTCGATGGGCCGCTGCCTGAGGTGTTTAGGTACGATACGGAGCTTAGGCGTTCAGTGATGGAACTGACAGAAGAGGAAGACTCTAAGAGCAATGGCTCGAAAGCAAAGGGAAGTGGAAGCCAAAAGACGAGACGTCTCTCAGAAGAGGAAGACTCTAAGAGCAATGGCTCGAAAGCAAAGGGAAGTGGAAGTCAAAAGACGAGACGTCTCTAAAATTGAAAAGGCAAATAAAGTATACCCACTTGGCAATACTGGCCTATTGCGTAAAAGTATTTGTCTGTGTGCTAGAGTACCGGATATTTTGAGGATCTACATGTCTTGAGTATTCTTATCAGTGATTAGTAATTAGTAATTAGTAGTCTCGTATCGTTTTTGTAAAGTGTGTACACCTACGAAGGAGAGGTACCGACATGTGTTGTTGTGAATGTGCATGTGTAGCAGCAGTTGGTGCAGAAGCAGGAGCAGTTGGTGCAGAAGCAGGGGCAGCAGGTGCAGAAGCAGGATCAGTAGGAGAAGTAGGAGAAGTAGGGAAAGTAGGGGAAGTAGGAGGAAAACCTTTTGATCCAGTAAAGTCATCTAAAGGAGATATAACAGATGATATAGATGATGATGCAAAGGATGATGCAAAGGATGATGCAAAGGATGATGCAAAGGATGATGCAAAGGATGATGATATAGATGATGATATAGATGATGATATAGATAAAGAATTAGAATATAAAGAACTAAGAGGAAAAGAGCTAGAAGAATTAGAAGGTAAAGAGAATAAAGACCAAGAAGAATATGATAAAAAAGAAAAAGAAAAAAAGCAGAAAAAAGATAAAAAAAGAAAAGAGGAAGAGAAAGATGAGGATGATGAGAATGATGAGAATGACGAGGATGACGAGGATGATGACGACTTAGATGACTCTAGTAACAACAACAACAACAACAATGATAACAACGATAACAACAATAATAATGATATTGATGACTTTTTGGATGATTTATTTGATAGAATATTAAAGGCAGAAGTAGAATTAGGGGAAGGAGGAGAAGAAACTGAATTTGGAGGATCAACAGGAAATGCGGATAATGGTAAACAAACAAATACTGATACAAGTAATGGAAATGGTAGAGGTTTAAATGATCTGAAGAACTTTTTTGAAAAACGCAAAGAAGGTGGGAAAGGTGGGGTGGGAAAAGGTGGGATAGGAAAAGGTGGGAAGGGAAAAGGTGGGATAGGAAAAGGTGGGAAGGGAAAAGGTGGGAAGGGAAAAGGTGGGAAGGGTGGGGTGGCTAAAGAGCTTGGCACTGGAAGATCTGCTCAGCACTCCCATGCACAAGAAGGAAAAGCGAGTGAAAGTCATGATCAGAAGGGGAAAGCAGCAGAAGAAGAGAAACAAAAAATTACTGATAATTCGTCTAAATTGGATGATTCATCGAATAATAATAAGAAGGAAAGTGATTTAAAAGATAATAAAAAAGAGAAAGAGAAGAAAAGAGAAAATGATAAGGATGATAACTCAGATAACTTAGATAACTTAGCTAATAATAATAATCAAGATAGCAAAGTGCAAAAGGTTATAAATGACTTAGATAAAATCTTAGATGAAATATTTGATGAAATATTAACAAGAACATCAGAAGATTCTGGATCTACAGATAACTCAAGTAATAATAAACAAACAAATGATGGTACAAATAATGGAAATGGTGGAAGTTCAAATGATCGGCTAAATAAGTCTTTTGAAAAACAAAGGAGTAAAAAAGGTGGAAAGGGTAAGAAAGGAGAATCTACTCGGCACTTCCATGCACAAGAAGGAAAAGTGAGTAGAGGTGAGAGTAAAAGTCATGATCCAAGGAAAGAAGAGGTAAAAGAGGAGGCCGAGAAGTCGTCTAAATTGAAGGAGAAGATGAGAGGGAAGCTGAAGGAGTGGGCGAAGGGATGGCAGGAGGAGGCGAAGAAGAAGCTGAATCAATCCCATGGCCGAGACAGGTTGCAAGGAGCTAATGCTCTGCTTGATGAGCTAGCAGAGCGGATCTTACAAGCAGAATTGGGGGGACCCGCTGGCGGTGACACGCAAGGGTCGCAATCTGCAGGTGGAGCGCCACGAGACAGTGGCGG
>Ga0209648_10005034_pt1 | contig 11272 bp, 7 predicted proteins | sample GraSoi2013_115cm_FD_185830 | JGI IMG/M metagenome (GOLD analysis project Ga0209648, IMG submission 185830) | Grasslands soil microbial communities from the Angelo Coastal Reserve, California, USA - Sample 9_17_2013_115cm (SPAdes) (version 2) | ecosystem: Environmental > Terrestrial > Soil >...
CGGCCCGGATGTTTTCGTACATTATTCCGCGATCGCCGGTGACGGTTATCGCACCTTGCAGGAAGGAGACCCGGTCGAGTTCGAAATTGTTCAGGGACCGAAAGGCCCTCAGGCGGCCAACGTCTCAAAGGCGGGCGGATGAAGCAGTAGGCAATTATTTGGCCGGCAGGGAGCGCCCCCCTGCCGGCCATTTTTATTCAACGTCCATTCGGGCGAGACCGCACTGCGTCAACGGGGCGTATTCGATTTCGCGGGCTCTGCTCGATAAATTGTCGGATGACTGGGTATTGCGGCGCCAATGCCGGCACCTCCCGCCAACCCCACTAGCCCGCCGAGACCGACCGCGATGCCGCGTCCTATCCCGCAAAGCGTATCAATGGAATTGGAGCACCTTTGCGTTGCCGCGCCGATTCCCGCGCCCACCCCCGCGCCAGAGGCTCCAAAGATAAAAGCGTTGCGGAGGCGATGGCTCTTGTCGAGCACGGTCACGCGCGCGACACTTTCTCTGCGAATGCCGACGTCGTTTGATCCTTCGCGAATCTGAATGGCTTCGTCGGTGACAGTCGAGAAAGTGCCGACATGCTTCTTCATGCCAGTCTCAACCAACTCGATCTTTTCACCAGAGCGAAGACCGTATAACGCCTTCCAATCGGCCTTCTTGTCCTGGGCACGTAGCGAGCACGGAATCAGAATCAGAAAACAAGCCAACGCGGCATTACGCATATTCGGACCTCTCTCCTTTTTACATACACCGATTTACACAACACCAATCAGGAATCGTCTTGACCTGCCGGGCGCGCCGGGCAAGTCCGTCTTCAGTTCTTGATTTCATGCGCTTGCGCATTGTTGTTTCCACCCGAGTTCAGCACGAAGCGCTTCGCCATCGAGAAATCCGGGGGAACAAGGGCGTCGGGCGCGTCAGGAGATGCAAATGGGATGAAGGACAGGATTGGCATGCTTCCCGCTGCCTTGGAGCTGGCCACAAAACGTTGCCTCAGCTGGTCCCAACGCAAGGAGAGCAGGATTTCTTGACCTTCAGCGACAATTCCCAGAGAGGCTTTCCCAACGAATTGCCCGCCCGCCTGAAGAAGAACCGACACCTCGAAATCCTTCGAGCCGGCGACTCTCTCAAGAATCAGGAAGGCTTGCACTTCCAGGCGATGATTTGTTCCATTAATTTTCAACGAGGACTCCTTCTGAATCAAATTTGGCACTACTGGGCGGCTGCGGCTATTGCCATTCCGCTGTTTCGCTGCAACTGCTCAAAATCTCTGGGGGCATCAGAGACTTAAATCGAATGCGGCCGTCACCGTCGCGCTACCGCCATCATCGCCGATGGTGAGTTCCACAGACACTGGGTTCACAATATCCATCATGTCTGCTCCTTGGGCCTCGGCTTTGAACTGGAAATCGTTGCCGCCGAGGGGCACGATCTGAACCTCCAAACTCACGCCGTTGATGACTCCTTCGAACTTGAACCTGCCCCTGTGATCTTGATGGAAGGAGCCTGCTGGAATGGTTGTGGAGAAGGTTCCAACCTGGAGCTTCACATCTTCGGTGAGGGGATTAATTCCGTTGCTCCCCTCGCCTAGCGTGAAATTTCCCTTCACCTCGAATGCGCCCAGCGGACCCAAGGCGATCTCAGCCTCAAGGGTGAAAGCTGCGAAAGGCACGGTGGACTGGCCAGCTATGGCCACAGAGAAGGGAAGCGTCCCCGCCGCGAAGGGGGAACCGGGGACCGGGCTCAAGGCGCCCGTGGTGCGATTAATGGTGTACGCCGAGACGTTGCTGGAACCTTCATTCGCAACGTAGGCGAACTTGCCGGAGGGGTCCACCGCAACCGAGAAAGGAATCGACGCCTCCGCGAAGGGCGAACCGGGGACCGGGCTCAAGGAGCCTGTGGTCCGATCGATGCTGTACGCCGAGACGTTGTCGGAACTCGCATTCGCCACGTAGGCGAAGTTGCCCGTGGGGTCCACGGCAACCGATGGAGGATTTGAGCCCGCTGCGAAGGGGGAACCGGGGACAGGGCTTAGGGCGCCTGTCGTGCGATCGATGGTGTACGCCGAGATGTTGCCACCTCCATTCGCCACATAGGCGAAGTTGGCCGAAGGGTGCGCCGTCACGGAGCGAGGGTTCGACCCCGCTGCGAAGGGCGAACCGGGGATCGGGCTCAAGGCGCCTGTAGTGCGATTGATGCTGTACGCCGAGACGTTGTTGGAGAAGAAATTCGCCACATAGGTGAAATTGCCCGAGGAGTCCACCGTAACCGAGGAAGGAAAAGACCCCGCCGCGAAGGGGGAACCGGGGACCGGGCTCAAGGCGCCCGTGGTGCGATCAATGGTGTACGCCGAGACGTTGCCTAATGAACAAGCTGGGTCGCCACATCCATTCGCTACATAGGCGAAGTTGCCCGAGGGATCCACCGCCACGGAGAAAGGATTGGTGCTCGCCGCGAACGGGGAACCGGGGACGGGGCTCAAGGCGCCTGTCGTTCGATCGATGGTGTATGCCGAGACGTTGTTGGAGGCAAAATTTGCCACGTAGGCGAACTTGCCCGAGGAGTCCACCGCTACCGAGAAAGGAAGGGACCCCGCTGCGAAGGGCGAACCGGGGACCGAGGTCAAGGCGCCCGTGGTGCGATCGATGGTGTACGCCGAGACGTTGCTGGAATTCTCATTCGCCACGTAAGCGAACTTGGGGACCTTATTTGTCGTACCGCTGCCTTTGGCAGTCTGGGCATCTGCGCCTAAAGGGGCGAGACCAATCATGACCAACAGACTGCAAATGCACTTCATTGTGAGCCTCCTGATGGATTCAGATTTTCGAGTGTGGACCCTGCGTGAAGCCTACGGAGCCTGCTCGGACAGCGCAAGCGACATGGAACGACATTTGGGAAGCGACGCAGTTTGTCGTACGTCACCAAGGCCAGAGCTAAGATTGCAATCCGTCAATGCATGACTTAAGATGCGGGTAAGTCCTTCAACCAACGGCGCTTACAGAATGTCACACGGCGAAGTTCCTCCCCCCATCCCTATCGGTGAATCACGTCCAGACAATTTTCTGGACTCGTGGAAAGAAATTGCTGCGTATCTCGGCCGGGAGGTGCGAACTGTCCAGCGGTGGGAGAAGAAGGAAGGCCTCCCCGTTCACCGGCAAATCCACGAAAAACTGGGCACCGTGTACGCCTACAAGTCCGAGGTTGATGCGTGGTGGAAAGAGCGCAGCGCAAAACTCGGTTCGAAGCCGGAGAACGGTGAGATAGCTGAAGGGCCACGCATTGTCGCATGGCCTGCAAGCACGCCGGAACTACCTGACGAGGAACTCAACACCGCGACTCGATGGCGCAGGCTCTTGGGTCTGGCCGCGGTGGTAGCTGCATCAGGGCTGCTCGCGCTGCTCGTTCAGGCCAATGAATGGGGGCTCCGGGACAAGCTGAAGCACCTTCTGGTCCGGGGCGCTCCGACGCCGATTCGCTCGATTGCCGTCCTGCCACTCGAAAACCTTACAGGGGATAGTTCGAAAGACTACTTTGCCGACGGAATGACCGATGCACTGATCACCGAGCTCGGCAAGGTTAGGGCCCTTCGTGTGATTTCACGGACCTCCTCGTCGCGATACAAGAACTCCAAGAAACCGCTATCCCAGATAGCCCGCGAGCTGAATGTGGATGGAATCGTGGAAGGCGCGGTGGTGCAGTCGGCGGGACGTGTGCGAATCAAGGCGCAATTGATTTACGCCCGAACAGACTTGTACCTGTGGGGCCGGAGCTACGACCGCGACCTGAGCGACGTTCTGGCCCTGGAGGACGAAGTGGCGCGGGCCATTACCCAAGAGATCCGAATCAATGTAACCGCGCAAGAGCAGGGGCGTCTGAATAGCGCTTCGGCGGTAAATCCGGAGGTCTATCAGCTCTATTTAAAAGGCCGGTTTTTCTTTGAGAAGCGAACCGAAGCGGGGATGAAAAAGAGCCTTGAGTTCTTCGAGGAAGCTTTGCAGAAAGACCGGAATTCAGCTCTGGCCTATTCCGGCTTGGCCGACTCCTACAGTTTGCTCGGCAGTTTCAATTTCCTTCCGCCGAAAGAGGCCCAACCGAGAGCGAAGGCTGCAGCGATGAAAGCACTGGAGCTCGACGATACGCTTGCCGAAGCCCACGCGGCGCTTGCGATCACTGTGGACGGTTTTGAGGAGCAAGAGAAACATTTCAAACGCGCCATTGAACTCAACCCCGGCTACGCCGACGCGCATCTTTGGTATGCCAGGGACCTGTCAAGGATGGGCCGCGTGGACGAAGCTTTGATAGAGATCCTGCGAGCCCAGGAGCTGGACCCGCTGTCGCTGATCATCAACGACAATGTGGGAGAGGTGTATGAGTGGGCTCGTCAATACGACAAGGCCATCGAGCAAATTCGCAAGACGCTCGAGATGGACCGTAATTTCGCGCGGACGCACCTGGATCTTGGAGCAGTTTACGAAGACAAGGGGATGTTCGACGAAGCGATTGCGGAGTTTCAGAAAGCGCGAGAGCTGGGTGGAGAGAATTGGCCGGAACTGCGGGTGCCGCTGCAAGATGCCTTTGAGGCTTCCGGTTATCGAGGCTATTACCAGGAGCAACTTCGCTTGCTGAAAGAGCGCTCCAAACGAAGCTACGTTGCTCCGGCTACGATTGCGATGATCTATGCGAGGCTCGGTGATAAAGAAAGCGCCTTCACCTGGTTGGAAAAGGCCCAGCGGGAGCGGGCCGGCCTTTTTTTCATAAAGGTGGAACCGGTCTACGATCCCATGCGTTCCGACCCGCGCTTCCGCGACCTGCTTCATCGTGCCGGCCTGCCGGAATAATACCGAGCGGTCGCAAAAGCATCGGCGTCCGATGCTTTCACCGGCGTCCCTAAGGGGTCTCTTGTGTTGTCACCGGCCGCCATTGCTCTTCTCAGGGCCGCTGCAAGGTCTATAATTGCCGATCATGGACAACAAACAGATCGCCCGCATCCTCCGTGAAACCGCGCAACTGCTGGAAATCGACGGGGCTATTATCGGCCGCTATCGTAGCTATGAAAAGGCTGCCGAGTTGATTGACGGCTTGCCGGAATCCGTCGAGCAACTCGTCAAGGAACCGGAGAAACTCAAGGAACTGCCGGGAATCGGCGACCGCATGGTCGAGCACTTGCAGGAAATCGTGAAGACCGGGGACTACGCGCTGCGCAAGAAGCTGCTGAAGAAATATCCGGCGACGATACTTGATTTGCTGCAACTGCAGTCTCTTGGTCCGAAGAAAGTCGCTTTCTTGTGGTCCAACTTCAAGGCCGGGACTGTGGCCGACGTGGAGAGAATCGCAAAAGAGGGGAAACTCCGCGATGTCCCCGGCTTTGGAGAGAAGAGCGAACAAAATATTCTCAAAGCGGTGGAAGTCTTCAAGAAATCCAGCGGACGATTTCATATTCACACTGCTGAGGATGCGGCGGCCGCGGTTGTTTCGCACATTGGAAAGGCGGGAAAGGCCGTCGAGTCCGTCACGCCCGCCGGGTCTTTACGCCGGGGTAAAGAGACCGTTGGCGATCTCGATCTGCTTGTCACCCTTGCCGATGGCCACACGTCGCAGAAGCACGTGGACGCGCTCGCCAAGCACATCCTGACATTTCCCGGGATCGATCAAACGCTGGCGCACGGAGAAAACAAGGTCAGCTTCACGCTGGAGAACGGATTGCAAGTCGACGTCCGCCTGCTCGAAAAAGAAAACTTCGGCGCTGCCCTGCTCTATTTCACCGGGTCAAAAGAGCACAACGTGGCCCTGCGAGGCCGCGCCAACGACATGGGTCTTACCCTCAATGAATATGCTTTGGCTACTCTGAAGGGGGAAAAGCGCGTCGCCGGGCGCACTGAAGAAGAGATTTATTCGAAACTGAAGCTGGATTTCATTCCGCCCGAGCTGCGCGAGAACACCGGCGAAATCGCCGCCGCCGAAGACCACAAACTGCCTCATCTGGTTACCTTGAAGGACATGAAGGGCGACCTGCAGATGCACTCCACGGCCAGCGACGGGAAGAACTCGATTGAAGAAATGGCGGAAGCTGCGAAGGAACTCGGCCATCAGTACATCGCCATCACCGACCATTCGAAAGCCGTCACGGTCGCCAACGGCCTGGACGAAAAGCGCATGTCCGCGCACATCAAGAAAATTCATGCCGCCAACGATAAAGATTTGGGCATCCGCGTTCTGGCAGGGGCGGAAGTGGACATCCTGAAGGATGGCTCGCTTGACTACTCCGACGAAATCCTGGGGCAACTCGACGTGGTGGTCTGCTCCATCCACTCTTATTTCAACCTCGATCGTGCGGCCATGACGGACCGCATGCTTGCGGCCATCGAAAACCCTTACACGCAGATCATTGCTCACCCCACCGGACGACTGTTGCTCCGGCGCGATCCCATCGACTACGACATGGAAAAGGTGCTGGAGGCGTGCGCGAAACACGGCGTGGCCATGGAGTGCAACTCCTATCCCGACCGCCTCGATTTGAAGGACGTCTATCTTCGCATGTGCAAGGAGCGCGGCGTCAAAGTGGTGATCTCGACTGACTCACACAACACTTCCAACCTGGCCTTTATCCACTACGGTGTCACTATGGCGCGCCGAGGCTGGCTCGAGAAGAAGGACGTCATCAATACGCTGCCGGTCGACGAGTTTCTTGCGGCGTTGCGGCCCAAGCCCGGCGCCGCCAGCAAGAAGCACGCGGCGAAAGCGAACCGTTAGCGTACTGTCAGAAACTGGCGCGTCTTGTGCTGGCTCCTCGATGTTGAGAAAAAGTGTCCTTAGGTGCGGGTGCGCGCCCTAAGACCCAAGCGGTACCCAACGATCCCACCAACGATAGCTGATACCAAGCCGACGACAATGTAATAGCAAGGCCAGGGACAAATTTCGATGGAAAGGAATAGCATCATGAAATCCTCCATTTATCTTGAATGCTTTCTATCCGGGACCCGGGGCCTAGGACAGGGATGTTACTTCTTGCCGGTCATCTTCTGCCATTCGTGAAGTGCTTGCTGGCGAACCGGCAACTCGTCAGCGTTTTGCCAGATTCGGAAGAATTCCTCGTACTCGCCGCGCGCCCTTGCGAGGTCACCTAGGCGATGGTAGACCCGACCAAGCTCCAGGTGAGCCACGACCCAATCTGCCGGGAAAGAATCCTGGAGGATTTCTCCGCGATCCTCAAGGACCAGCTGCCAGCCCGCAGCTGCTCGATCCCAATCATGCTGAGCCTGATAGGCACGCGCCAAACCCTCGTGGGAGGCAAATTGCGGATACTCCGTCATAGCCGTCGAGAACAATTCGACGGCTGGCCTGAGTCTCCCTTGCGCCAACGCAATCTCTCCTGCGAGATCGTGAAAGCAGCTCTTGTTGAAGGAGGTAGGGAAGTTTAACCCAAGAAGTTCCAACTTGTGTAGCACGCTCTCGGCCGATTTGACGTCTGCTATGCGAGCGTAGAGCATACCTGCCCGTCGCAGGTCTTCCGCCTGCAAAGCTTCTGGCTCACCGGCAGCAAGGATGAGGTCTAACTCACTGCGTGCGGGCGCGATCATGCCCCGCTCGGCGAAAACACGTGCGAGCAAGTAGCGGCGCAGAAGCTCTGCGGACTTGCTACTCTGAGTTTGGTCCCAACGAATGCCCGCTTTGAGCTGTTCGGCCGCAGAAATGAGCTTGCCCTCGTAAATCGCCGTACGGGCGAGGTACAGCCGTCCGATATTCTGGTACATTTTCCCGGCCTCTTGCATACGTTCAAATTCGCCGCGGGCGTCATCTTGTTTTCCTTCTCCCAGGAGTGCCAATCCCAAGCCCCAGTGAAGACTCGGTGATTGCAGGCCTCGAGATTCAGCTTGCCGATAGACTTCTACCGCTTGAGCATTCTCATTTCTTCGGGCGAGAACACGAACCAGGTAGTCGTAAGCAGGGGTGGAAAAAGGATTGAGCTTCAAGACCTGCCGCAAATATTTTTCGGCGTTGCCGGCATTGCCGGAGTAAAGGTAAGCGAGAGCAAGCTCGTACTGAGCATCCGGATCGTCAGGATAGAGATTCACCAGCAGGACGAGACTCTCCACTGCTTTTTCATACTGTCCCTGAACAGAGTAGTAGCTTCCTTCAATCAGACGCTGCTCGCGGTCAGTCACCGTGTTGCGTAAGTTGTAGGCACGGGTCAGGTGATCGAGTTCCTTCTCACGGTTTCCCACGGAATAATAGAGACGTGCCAAGCGCCGATGGGCCATAGCAAAGTCCGAATCCAACTCCAAAGCACTTTGCAATAGCGCCTGCGCTTTATCCGCATCCCCTTGCGCCATAGCATCAGTGGCGCGCGAATATAGCTGCAGAGCTTCCAGGGAGCGCGTGGTCACTTTTGCCAAAGGCAAGCTGTTATTATTGATACCAGTGAGAGATTCTCCCAGATCCTTGCGGACCCGCCTGGCCAGGACATCGACCCGATCAAAGAGCTCTTCCTTCCGCGTAAATTGCTCGCTTTCGACGAACAGCAAGTCATCAGTAGCTGGATCTAGCGCACGGACGGTGATTTGAAACCTGCCCCCACTGTTGCGAATGGTGCTGGCCAGCAAGACCTGCACGTTTTCCCGCTGACAGATTTCACGGCCCAGAGCTTCGTCGACGCGCGTCACATCTTTCCTCTTCATGCGGAATAGGGTTTCAAAAAGGCGCGCTTGCGGAAAGACATTTAGGTAACGCGATTGCTGCAGTGCGATAGTTAATCCTTCACGCAGCGTTTTGTCGAAAAACTCTTGTTCTGTGAGGTTTTCGGGATCGGCGATGAGTAGCCAGCCGTGGTTGGCAAATATCCGCGGAGCGCGCGGGCGGCCGAGCAATCGGTCGCGCAGGCCGCCGGCGTTCATCGCCGTGAGCCCCACGGCAAGAACCAGCAGCCCGGCCACGCCGTAGCCAATCAACTTCGCGACCCTGCCCCAAACTGGTGGCGCCGGCGGCGGCGTGTACTTGGAAGAGGATGGCTCGAGCCGGCGCAGGTCCACGAGAAGTTCCGTCGCGGATTGGTAGCGCCGATCAGGATCTTTGTCCAAACACTTCAGGATGATAGTCTCGAGTTCTGTGGATATGCGCGAGTTCAGGGCCCGCGGGGCGACCGGCGGTTGGTGAAGGATTGCATCGATGAGCCGCGAAGTCTGCTCTTCCTGAAATGCCCTCCGGCCGGTTGCCATCTCGTAGACCACAGCGCCGATCGTATAGATGTCCGTGCGCGCATCCACCGGCTCGCCTCTGAGCTGCTCCGGAGGCATATAGGGGAGTGTGCCTGCGGCTGCGTGCGAATCGGTTAAGGTCTCCGTAGATCCTACTTCCACTGGCCGCAGTAGCTTTGCCAAGCCAAAATCCAGTATCTTCGCTCGTCCCTTCTCAGTGAGGGCGATATTTGCCGGTTTCAGATCTCGATGAACGATGCCGCGCTCGTGCGCCTCTTCCAATGCCGCAGCAATCTGCATTCCGAGCGCGACCACTTCTTTCTCTGGAAGCGTCCCTCCCGTAAGCCGATCCGCGAGCGTTTTCCCCGGGACGTACTCCATTACAAGAAAGTCCATCCCGTCCTGCGTGCCGAACTCATAAACCGTTTCGATATTCGGATGGTTTAGCTTGGCCAATGCCATGGCCTCTTTGCGGAAGTGTCTACGGGCTGTGTCGTCACTCAGAGTGCCCGGGGGCAGAACCTTCACCGCCACATCGCGATCGAGTTGCTCATCACGGGCGCGGTAAACCACACCCATCCCTCCGGCGGCTACTTTTTCCAGGATGCGGTAGTGGCCGAGTGTCTGGCCAATCATGAGGAGGGACCTGCTCTGTGTGGAGCATGTTAGGCCGACACGACTGGCAAGTCAACGCGCAGGCGCGGGGTGGGGTAGCCATTTCCCCTTTTCCTCTACAGGGCGGGACTGGCAGTGGGGAACATTTCTACCCGGACTGTCGTATCTTGTAACAGGATCCCATCTTACGGAGGTTATTTGACATGAACCCACTTCCCCACCGCTCGGCCGCTATTCGGCTGGGAATTGCCTGCGTAGCCCTTTTGGCCGCTTCCGCGGTCACGGCCAGCGCTGAAGATGTCACCAAGTCATTTACTGTGTCTGGACGCGCCAATGTGCGCGTGGAAACGAATGACGGGAGCGTGCGGGTTACCACCGGGGACTCGAAACAGGTCGAATTTCGCGTGGAATACCACGGCTATGAGTTGGGAAAGACCCTGCGCGTCGACTCCCGTCAGGATGGCGACAAGGTGGAGTTGACAGCGCGGGTGACCGGCCACTGGGGCTTCTCCTTTGGCCACAATTCGCGGGGTCTTCACATCGAAGTCCACATGCCACGCGAAGCCGACCTCCAGGTGGAAACGGGCGACGGGTCCGTACAGGTAGAGTCCCTCAATGGGACGGTGAACGTGCATACTGGCGATGGGTCGGTGAAGGCTAGCTCGCTGCACGGCACGATCGATCTGCACACCAACGACGGCAGCATTACCGTTGAGAACCTCAAAGGGGACATGCGCCTGCGAACGGGAGACGGCTCGATTGAAGCCCACGATCTCGATGGCAAGGTGGAGGCCGACTCGGGCGATGGCCACATCCGCATCGCCGGGCGTTTCGATGCACTTAACGTGAAAACGGGCGACGGCAGCGTGGACACGCGCGTCCTGCCGGGTTCCAAGATGGCTTCGAGCTGGACGATTCGAACGGGTGACGGCAGCGTGGACCTGGTGCTCCCCTCCGACTTCCAGACGAATATTGACGCCAGCACCGGTGACGGCCATATCAGCCTGGGCATCCCCGTCATCGTCGAAGGAACGTTCAGCAACTCGCAGATTCACGGCAAAATGAATGGCGGCGGCCAGCCGCTGACGATCCACACGGGTGACGGGTCAATCCGGCTGAGCAAGAGTTAAAGCGATCCACCTCGTGAAGGGGAAAAGTGGACTGGTTAGCCCAAGCTAGCTCCAGTACTCGGTTGCTGTGAACTTGCACCCATAGCTGTCCGCTTTTGACGACTTCTCTGCACTCTTCCTATATTGTAACCTATTGAAAACACAAGGCGTACCTTTGGCGTCCGGCTTGCACTTCCTTTTCTCGCATCTGCAGGAGATTGTTGTGATCATCTTCGCTCTCCTCGCCGCCGTGGTTGTTCTGGTGGCGGTCACGTTTATCAGTTCCATCGATTTCTCCAAGACCCGCCGCCACTGATTTTGATCGTTTCCGCAGGTTACACTCTTCCACTTGCCCT
>Ga0209648_10005038_pt1 | contig 11268 bp, 10 predicted proteins | sample GraSoi2013_115cm_FD_185830 | JGI IMG/M metagenome (GOLD analysis project Ga0209648, IMG submission 185830) | Grasslands soil microbial communities from the Angelo Coastal Reserve, California, USA - Sample 9_17_2013_115cm (SPAdes) (version 2) | ecosystem: Environmental > Terrestrial > Soil >...
AAGGGCCGCGCGTCTTCGGTCGGCGACCGCTCGTCCTCGGTCTGGTCCATGGGCCGCCCCCAGCTGTCCTCGGGGCCACTCGCTGTGCATGGCCTCGCCTAGGGAACGTATTTCCCTCTCCTGGTGATTCATACTCCTGTGCCGGGATCTCCGGCGCCGTAATCAACGGGCTGGTCCGCCAGCAGGGCGGCGATCCGGTCCGGCCGCCGCGCGTTGATGCCTCATGAGTCCCGGTAATCTCATCCTGCGGGTGCACCGCCGCTTCTTCAAGGACATCGAGACCGCCGACACCGCGGTCGCGCCGGTCTAACCCAGGACGGCGAAGAAGTCCCTGGCCCAGCCGAGCAGGAACTGGTTGGCCGGGCGGTTCTGGCCGGGGAGCGCGGCGCGCAGCCGGCCGCCCGGGTGGCTGGCCACGTCCAGTTGCACCCATTCGGGGTTGATGTCGAGCTCCATGGCGACCCGGGCGCCGGCCCGGGCCAGCGCGACGGCCATGTCGTCCGGGCTGGCGGACATGGTTCCGGCGAACAGCAGATCGCCGGCCGCGTCCTGCCCGAGCGCGCTGCGGGCGACGAACTCGCCGCCGCCGAGGGTGGCGCCCCACAGGCCCCAGTCGGCGGCGGCGGACGTGGGCCTGCCGTTCAGCAGCAGCGGCGGCAGGTTCTGCCGGACGCTGTACACCGCCTCGCCGGGCGCGGGCAGGCCGTGGCCCCAGACCCCCATCCCGGCGCAGCGCGCTGGCCACGTGGCCCTCCTGCTCGTACCCGCCCACGCCCGCGGACAGCTTGAACCCGCCGTTGAACGCGGCCAGCAGCCGCATGCGCTCGGCGCCGTGCACGGCAGGCCCGGCCTTGACCCGCCCGGCGGCCAGGCCGGGGTCCAGGCTGCCGTCGTGCAGGACATAGGTCACCGGGCCGGTGAAGGTCGCGACGGTCACCACAGAACCGTCCTTCATCCGCGCCTTGGTCACATTCACCCGCGGCGGGACCGGGACTGGGTGCGGGCGGGCCAGCGGCACCCCGACGCGCGTGCTGGCCGGGGCGGCGGTGGGGCTGGACGTCCTCGCCGCGGGCGCCGCGGCCGGCGGTGCGGTGCAGGCGGCCACCGTGGCCAGGCCCGCCAGCCAGGCGGCGATCCAGAGCCTGCGCATCATCCACTCCCCGGGGTGCCTCGGGCGCATACTATGCGGTCACTATGCCAAGCCGCACCCTCACCGGCTGGGGCCGGATATCGCCCACCCGGGCCGAACTCGCCGAGCCGGCCACGGCAGCCGACGCCGCCCGGCTGCTGGAGACCGCCGCCCGCGGCCTGATCGCCCGCGGGCTCGGCCGCAGCTACAACAACGCCGCGCAGTGCGCGGACGGCCTGGTGATCTCGACCGCCCGGATGAACCAGATCCTCGACCTGGACCCGGCGACCGGCGTGGCGACCTGCGAGGCCGGGGTCAGCCTGGAACAGCTCATGGTGGCCGGGCTGCCGGCCGGCTGGTTCGTGCCGGTGTCGCCAGGGACCAGGCAGGTGACCGTCGGCGGCGCGATCGCCGCCGACGTCCACGGCAAGAATCACCACGTGGCCGGCAGCTTCGCCCGGCACGTGAGGTCGGCGGACATCCTGCTGCCCGGCGGCGAGCTGCGCACCGTGACCGAACAGTCCGACCCCGAGCTGTTCTGGGCCACCGCGGGCGGCATGGGCCTGACCGGGCTCATCGTGCGGGCCGTGGTCCAGCTCAAGCGGGTGGCCACCTCGCGGATCAAGGTGGACACGGTGCGGACCCGCGACGTCGACGAGACGATGGCCGTGCTGGCCGAGCACGACCGCGCCTTCGGCTACACGGTCGCCTGGTCGGACAGCCTGGCCCGGGGGAGTCGGCTGGGCCGTTCCGTGGTCACCAGCGGCGACTTCGCCGAGCCGGGCGACTTGCCCGCCGGGGCGGACCCGTTCGCGTTCGATCCGCGTGCCCGGCTGGGCGCCCCGCCCTGGGTGCCGCCCGGGCTGATCAACCGCTACTCGGTGGCCCTGGCCAACGAGGCCGTTTACCGCCGGGCGCCCCGCTCCCGGCGGGGCGAACTGCAGACCATCGGCGCGTTCTTCCATCCGCTCGACGCGATCAGGAACTGGAACCGGGTGTACGGGCCCGGCGGCTTCCGGCAGTACCAGTACGTCGTGCCGTTCGGCCGGGAGGCCACGGTGCGCCGCTCGTTCGAGCTGGTCAGCCGGGCCCGCGCCGCGTCTTTCGTGACCGTGCTCAAGCGGTTCGGCGAGGGCGACCCCGGGCTGCTCTCCTTCCCGATGCCCGGCTGGACGCTCGCGCTCGACGTGCCCGCCCGCACCCGCGGGCTGGCCCCGCTGCTCGCCTCGCTCGACCGGCTCGTCGTCGAGGCGGGCGGCCGCGTCTACCTGGCCAAGGACTCGCGGGTGCCGGCCGGGGTGCTGGCCGAGATGTACCCGCGGCTGGCGGAGTTCAGGAAGCTGCGCGAGGTGGTCGACCCGGACCAGATCCTCGCCTCCGACCTGTCCCGGCGGCTCGGCCTGTGACGTCCCCGGCATTTGCCGTCGATGCGCACATTTCCGGCCAGCACCCGCCTATCAAAAAGACCGGAACGCCGGTCCGGACGGGCAATCGTATACGGCCGACCGCCGGCGCAATTGCGTAAAGTTGCCGCGCGATAGATAAACCGCTGACCAGCGGGCTGTGACATGCGTTAATGCCGGGACGGTATGCGAGCCGTGAAATCAGCGCAGGCCAGACTTGGGCTTTTCCGGTCTCAGCTCCGGGCCATGCCGTAAAGTCGTGTTCGTCGCGCAGCTTCGCCAATCGGATGGCCGTGACCAGCGTGTTCCGGCGCCACTCGCGGGGCTGACGGTGCCCGCCAGGGAATTGCGACGACTGATTGGCCGGAAGGCCGCCCCCCGGTTCCGTGGCTAACTGTGTGGGATCAGGACCACGAGACCGGTGAGCGGACTTCTCTGTCCACCTCCCGGAAGGAGGCGCGTTATGAAAGACACTACTGTCTCGGGCACACATTACGCGAGCGGTTCGGGCGCAAATACCAGAGGCAGGTTTTTCAGCCGGGCCGTCCGCCACGCCAGCGAGGACGAGTTGCTGGCCCGGGTGCTCATCACGAGCTGGAGCCTGGCCACCGGCCGCACCCTGCGGGCCGGCGCCGCGCCGCAGTCCCTCACCGAGGACGAGCTGATCAGTTTCTGGGCCGACGACCATATCGCGGTGCCCCGGTGTCGGCTAGCCGAGCGCTGACCGCCAGCGAGCAGGACTGGCTGCGGGTACGGTCCTTCCTCCAGGTGCACCGGTACGAGCTGGCGGCCGACGCGGCCGGGGACTACCCGGCTGATCGCAGGGTCGCAGGAACACCGCTGCTCGCCGCCCCCGGATGGCAGCCCGCGGTGCCCGTCCCCCTGAGGGACATCACGCTGGAGTTCACCGCCCTGGCCGATGAGGGGCCCGCCCTCGCGGCGGCGCTGCTGCCGGAGCGGCCGGACGGGACCAGGTACCCGCGCTACTCCGACGCGCTGCGGGACCTGGCCGCCCCGGCCGTGTTCGAGAACCGCCCCACCTACCGGCTGACCGAGGCGGCGCTCGCCCCCGGGGCGTCCCGGCTGGCGTTCACCCGCGGCCGCTACTTCGACGGCGTGGACACCGGCGAGGCGGCCGCGCACGACTACGCGGCCACCCGGCTCGGCACCCGCCCGGCCGGCCTGCGCGCCCTGATCGCCGACCCGTGCGACCTGCGCCGCCGCCCGGTGAACCTGGCCATCAGCACGCTGACGCTGCGGCTGGACCAGGCGACCGGGCGGGCGTCGTTCCTGCTTCACTGGCGCGATCCGGCCAAGGTGGGCCACGCGGGCGGGCTGTACCAGGTGATCCCGGTCGGCGTGTTCCAGCCGTCCGGGGACGCCGCCTGGCACGAACGCCGTGACTTCTCGCTGTGGCGGTGCATGCTGCGCGAGTTCGACGAAGAGCTCCGCGGCGGCTCGGAGGACTATGGAGCGGGCCCGGTCGACTACGACTCCTGGCCGTTCGCCCGGCGCATGACGGCCGCGCTCGAGGCGGGCCAGATCCGCGCCTGGTGCCTGGGCCTCGGGGTCGACCCGCTGACCTACGCCACCGACCTGCTCACCGTGGCCGTGATCGACAGCCGGGTGTTCGACCAGTTCTTCAGCCTCGCGCCGCGGGGCAACGCCGAGGGCAGCGTGCTGGCGGCACGGGAGTTCGCCGCACACGTCATCGACCGCGTCGTGACCGGCGAGCCCGTGCAGGCGGCCGGCGCCGCCCTGCTGCGGCTTACGCTCACCGGCTTACGCTCACCGGCTTACGCCGGCGCCCAGGCCGTGGTGGCCCGGCCCGCTAGCCAGAACCGGCGTCCTCGTCCTCGTCCGCGTCGCGCGGCGGACGGCCGGGGCGGCGCATCTGCCTGACGTGTCCAGGCAGGCGGCCGCCCTCGGCCAGGGCGCGGCGGAGCAGGAACTCGATCTGGGCGTTGGTGCTGCGCAGGTCGTCGCCGGCCCACCGGGCCAGCGCGTCGTGCACGGCGGGGTCGAGGCGGAGCAGGATGCTCTTGCGTTCGGTCATTACTGGTATAGGGAGCCGGTATTCACTACCTGCTGAGTCGCTTGCTCACTGCACAGCACCGCCGGCCGGCGCGACCCGCTCGGCGGACAGCCGCTGGGTGATCTCGTCGGCGTGGTCCCGCAGCGACAGCCTGTCCTCGCCGCGGCTGTCGTACGGGTAGCTGGACGCGATGTGCCTGACCGCGGTCTCCATCTGGATCGTGACGAATCTCGTTACCTCGTCGACCGAGTAGATCGCGTGCGCGGTGTCCTTGATCTGCCAGACGACCACGGCCGCGATCTCGATCGGGTTGCCGTCGGCGTCGTTGACCTTGAGCTGGGTTGATTCCTGGTTGCGGATCCTGGTGGAGACCACGATCCGCTTGGTGAACGGGTTCACCCACTTCAGGCCGGTGTCGCGGATCGTCCCGCAGTACCGGCCGAACAGCTGGATGACCCGCGCGTGCCCCGGGCTGACCGGGGTGAGGCCGGCCAGCATCAGCGCGCCGCAGAGCTCTATGAGCACGGTGAGCAAGACCAGGCCATCCGACGCGGCACCGGTCAGATGGGACGCGCCCACGGCCACCGCGACCCCGACGAGGATCACGACGATGCTCAGCAGCAGCATCCGCACGCCGGGCAGGAACCACGAGGGCTGCTCGGTAACGGGCTGTCTGGCGCCTTCCAGCTCCCGTTCCGTCACCTGAACCATCTCCGAAAATTAAAGCTTGACTGATACTAGATATGTATCATACTGATATCAGTTTTACAAGAGCCGCCGGGGCCTCCGTCGGGAGGTGCCAGGAGGCCCCCTGATGTACTTGTGCGTGCCGGTCGTCATCTTCCTTGGCGCGGCGCTCATCTGCCTGATCGCGGCCACGGGCACGCTGTCCGCCTACCGGAGCGCGGTGTCCTGCGGCGGCTGGGCACCACGCCGGCCGGGGCAACCCGGCTGCTGGCCGCCCAGCTCATCGTCAACCTGGCCATGGTGCTGATCATGGCGGCTCGGCGCGGCGGTGACCGCGATGGCGGACACGCTCGGCGGTCGCGTCCGGCCTGCTCGCCCGGCGAATGTTTCGATGGGAGTGATGGCACGACCTCCGCGTAAGCGGAGAGGGATGCCTGTAGGTGAGCAGCACGGGATGACGCCGTAGCCTTCGATTTCTCTGGCTGGCGTCATCCGGTGCCGGTGTTCGGTGTCCCGAGGTCTTACCCGGCTCGGGCGGGCGGGCGGCCCGTGGCTGTGCAGGACCTTCGTACGGTCCGGGTTCCACGCGGTCGTCGTCCCGTCCGGGTTGAGCACCAGGGTCCAGCCCCACCCACCGGTGGATCACGACCTGGTGGTGAAACCAGCACAAAAGGACGCATTCTTTGACCGAGGTCGCCCCGCCGTCGGCCTTGTGTTTTACGTGGTGGACCTGGCACGCCGAGGCCGGCTGGCTGCACCGTCCGGCCCACTGACAGTGCCGGTCCCGCAGGATCACCGCGTTGCGGATGCCCGCCGGGATGGTGTCGCTGTAGCCGATGTCCAAGGGCAGGCTCGGGCCGCCCAGGCGGGCGCCGAGCTGCTTGCGGCGCAGGAACCCCGCCAGCCCGGCGGGGCCCGATACCAGCTCGACGGCCTTACCGATCACCGCTTGCTCGAGCGCCTCCCAGGCGCGGCTGGTGTCCCGGGCCGGGGCGCCGGCGCCGCTGCCGGCGCCGCTGTCGCTGCCGGCGCCGATCGTCGGGCAAATGTCGATCTGTGCGTCAGGGGGCAGATCGAGCTGTTCGGGGCCGGCCGCCTCGAGCTCGCCGACGAGCTGATCGCGCCGGACTGCGTCGATCACGGCGGCGACAGCGGGCCGCCCGTGCACGGGCGTGACCCCGGAACCGGACCCGAGGCCATCAGGTGGGTGGTGCGCTGGCTGCGCGGCGCCTTCCCGGACCTGGCCTACGACATCGATGACGCCTTCGGCGACGGCGACCGCGTCGTGGTGCGCTGCACCGTGCGGGGCACCCAGACGGGCGAGTTCCTGGGCCGGGCGCCCACCGGGCGCAGCTTCTCGGTCCAGCAGATCCACATCTTCCGCATCCAGGACGGCCGGATCGCCGAGCACTGGGCATGCCGCGACGACGTCGGAATGCTGCGCCAGCTCGGCTTCACCGGCTGACGCCGCCCCGGACCCAGCCCCACGCCCGCGGGCCGCGGCGTATCGCCGCGGCCCGCGCACCATCAAAGATCCAGCACAGGGAGATCCCATGTCCACACGTACAATCGCAGGTTCCCTCGCCCTGCTCGCCGCACCGATCATCGTGATCGCCGGGACACTCGTCCAGCCGACCCTGTCCGACGACGCGGCCGGCCAGGTCGCCGCGCTCACCGACCACCGCGGGGCGATGATCACCGGCATGGCGCTCAGCGCGATCGCTGTCGTCCTGCTCATCGCCGGCGTCATCTGGCTTGCCCTCGTGCTTGCCCCCCGCGCCCCGCGGCTGGCCACGGCCGGCGGCATACTCGGCGTATCCGGCTTGCTCGCCGTCCTGTCCGAGAACAGCGTCGCCGCCGCCTTTCCCGCCATCGTCGGCGGGCTTGACCGGACTCAGGCGGCATTCGTGCTGGACCGCATCCATTCCGGCGCCGCCATCACGGCGCTCGGGCCGCTGTCGATCATCGGCGATATCGGCCTCGCCCTGCTCGGGCTCGCCGCCGTCAGGGCGGGGGCGCCCCGCTGGGCCGGCGCAGCGATCGCCATCGGCGCGTTCGCCGAGGGAGCCGGCTTCGCGACCGGCACCAAGGCCCTGGTGATCGTCGCGTTCGCGGTTCTTTTCCTTGGCCTGCTGCAAGCCGTGCGCACGCTTACCGCGTCCCCCGCGCCCCGGCTGGCTGCCCCGGGCGCCAAGGCCGCGGCCGTCTCCTGAGCTGATCCCGGTGCTCAGCTGGACTCGGTGCGGAGCAGGTTCAGCTTTTCGAATACGGGGGCGTCGGAGAACGTGAACAGGTCGAGCTGGCTGGCGGCGGCCAGGGAGAACTCGGTCCAGGACGGGACGGCGAGGATGTCGCCGCGGGCCAGCGGGTGCTCGTGGCCGTCGAGGCGGGCCGAGCCCTCGCCGGCGAAGACCTGCCAGACGCTGGACGCGGAGGTGCGCGACGGCCGGCTGGCCGCGCCCGCGCGGAGCCGGTGGAACTCGGTCCGCATAGTGGTCAGCGCGTCACCTCCGCTGGTCGGGTTGGTGAACCGGACCGCGGCGTGGCCCGGCTCGAGCACGCCCTCGGCGCCCTGCCCATTTCCGGCTGCCTCCAGTTCGAGCTGGGCGGTCAGCGCCGCGTCGGTGTGCGCCCAGCGGTAGGCGACCAGCGGCGAGGCCGGGCGGGTCCCGGCCAGGGCGACCGGGGTGAGGCCGGGCTGGCCCCAGAGCCGTTCGGAGGCCGAACGGTCCGGGGTGGCCCGGTTCCGCACCTGGTCGGGCCCGAATTCGAAGAAGCCCTGGTCGGTCTCGGCCACCAGCGGAATGTCCAGGCCGTCCAGCCAGGCCATCGGGGTGTCGGAGACGTTCTGGTGGCCGTGGAACGCCCAGCCGGGCGTGAGCAGCAGGTCGCCGGGGCGCATCGCGACCGGGTCGCCGTCCACCACCGTCCACACCCCCTCGCCCTGCAGGACGAACCGGAACGCCGACTGGCTGTGCCGGTGTTCCGGGGCGTCCTCGCGGGGGGCCAGGTACTGGATCGCCGCCCACAGCGTGGGCGTGGTGTAGGGGTCGCCGGGCAGCCCGGGGTTGCCCAGGCTGATGGCCCGGCGCTCGCCGCCGCGGCCGACCGGGACGAGTTCGGCGCTGCGCGCGGCCAGCGGCAGCAGGTCGGCCCAGCGCCACAGGTGCGGCACCGCCTTCGGCTGCGGGTGGAAGGGCATCAGGCCCTCGCGGGTCAGCCACAGCGGCGTCATCCCGGCGGCCTCGAAGTCGCGATAGAGCTCCTTCAGCCTGGCCTGGTGCTCGGCACTGTCAAAGTCCGGGCTGGCGAAGGTGCCGGGCGCCCGGCGCGTCTCGGTGTCGGTCATGCGGTACTCCTCCCGGCGAGCATGTCACGCAGCGCCTTCTTGTCCAGCTTGCCCATCTTGGTAACGGGCAACTCGGTCACCAGCTCCAGCCGTTCCGGCCACTTGAACTTCGCTACCCCGGCCGACCACCAGGTTGCCGTCCGGCCGGCGGCGGACCACGTCGCCGCTGGCGTGGGAAGTTGTGCGAGGCGGGCAGGGCGGCCAGGTAGACGGTGGATTCGTCCAGGCCGCACAGCCGCGCCGAGGCGCGCGCGTTGTAGGAGTAGTCGTTGTGGGTGCGGGCGATCAGCTTCGGCAGCCCGGTGGTCCCGCCGGAGAGCAGGAACACCGCGACGTCGCGCGGGTCCGGGGGGCCCGGCACGGGCGGCGCGGACCCGGAATCCGGTTCGGCGCACAGCGCGGTCAGGTCCTGGTGGCGCGGATCCGGCCCGGCCACCAGGACGTGCTCCAGGGTGGGCGACGCGGCCAGGAGTTCCGCCGCCATCCTCTGGTGGTCGAAGCCGCGCAGCACGGCCGGCACGGCCAGCGCCCGGGCCTGGCTGTGCTCGCACAGGTAGGCCAGCTCGTGCTGGCGGTGCGCGGGCAGCGCCATCACCGGCACGATCCCGGCGCGCAGGCAGCCGACGGTGAGCACGACGAACTGCCAGCAGTTCGGCAGCTGGACCACGATCCGGTCGCCGCGCCGCAGCCCGAGCCGGCCGGTCAGCCGGCTGGCCATCGCGTCGGCCCTGGCCAGCAGGGATCCGTAGCCGATCCGCGCCCCGCCGTCGACCAGCGCCGTGGCGGCCGGCCTGGCCCCGGCGACGGCAGCGATCTCGGCGCCGAGGTCCTGCCCGCGCCACCAGCCGGCCTTCGCGACGGCCTGGTCCAGGCCGGCCTCGGTGTCCGGGGCGCTGACCCGCAGTCCCCAGGAACCGGGCCCGGACCGCAGCGGCAAGGGTCCGGCGGCCAGCCTCGCCGCGTGGTCGTCGACCGGCACGACGCGATCCGGCTGGGCCATGCCGGCGATGGTCACGGGCGTGCGCAGCGGATCCGCTCCCCCGTGGGCCGCCCGCCAGGCCTGGTGCACCGCGTCGACGAACGCGGGGTCGCGCTGGCGCAGCTTGGACTCGGGCAGCGAGCGGCTGAAGAAGTGGAAGGCGAACTGCCAGGGCGGCAGGTTCAGGTAGGACCGGCCGAAGTGCTCCCACCACGACAGCGAAGGCCGGGCGGCGTCCTGGATCCGGGCTACCTGCCCGGCCCGTTCGGCCTCATAGACGGCGAGTGCCTCGTCGATCGCGGCCGGGTCCGTACGGACCCCGTCCAGCGCCGCGACCAGCGCGATCGCGTCCTCCATGGCCATCTTGGTGCCCGAGCCGACGGAGAAGTGCGCGGTGTGCGCGGCGTCGCCGAGCAGGGCCACCGCGGTCCGTCCTTCCCGGTGCCGCCACCGGCGGGTGCGCCAGGTGCGGAAGTTCCCCCACCGGGAGTTGTTGACCAGCAGCGGGCAGCCGTCGATCTGCTCGGCGAAGAGCTTCTCCAGGTAGGCCCGGGCCGCCTCGTCGCTGGGCCCGGGCGGCTGGGCGGGGTCGAAGCCGTCCAGGCCGGCCGCCCGCCAGGACGGTTCGTCGGTCTCGACGATGAACGTGGAGACGCCGCCCCCGAATGGGGTAGCCGTGCACCGCGAACACCCCGTGCGGGCTCTGCTCGTGCACGAACGTCAGCCCGCCGAACGGGTACGTGGTGCCGAACCAGATGAACTTGGCCGTCGCGGTCACCACGCTGGGGCCGAACACGCCGGCGAAGCGCGCCCGCATGGCCGAGTTCGCGCCGTCCGCCGCGATCACCAGGTCATAGCCGGCCTCCAGGAGGTCGTCCGGCTGCACCGGCGCGGAGAACCGCAGGTCCACTCCGGCCTCGAGGGCCCGCTGGGCGAGCAGCGACAGCAGCGTCCGGCGGGCCACGGCGGCCATGCCGTTGCCGCCGAACCTCCACCGCTCGCCGCGCAGCCGCACCTCGATCGGGTCCCAGTGCACGCCGTGCCCGGTGAGCGCGCGGCGCAGCACCGGATCGGCGGCGTCGATGCCGTCCAGCGTCGCGTCGGAGAACACCACCCCGAAGCCGAACGTGTCGCCGGCCCGGTTGCGCTCGTACACGGTGACCTCGCGGGCCGGGTCGGCGCGCTTGGCCAGCAGCGCGGCCAGCAGGCCGCCGGGGCCGCCGCCGAGGCAGGCAATCCGCACCGGACCTCCAAAGTGTTTCGAACTATTGACGAGCGGAGAGATTATGAAACACAATAGCGCTCGTGCTGGTGGTTGTAACCCCTGTCCGGACGAAGAAACGGCGCTGATGAAGCCCCGGACCATCCTGTGGGACCTGTTCGGCGACCATCTGCGCTATATCGGGGATGGCCGCGTGCCGCTGCGGGCGCTGACCCAGCTGCTCGACGTGTTCGGGGTCGGGGAGAGCACGAGCCGGGTGGTGCTCTCCCGGATGCGCCGGGAAGGCTGGTTCACCACCTGCCGCGACGGGCGGCAGACCAGCTACGCGCTGACCAGCCGGAGCGCCCGGATGCTCGACGAGGGCCGGGCGCGCATCTTCGACCGCGGCCATGACGACTGGGACGGCACCTGGCGCATGGTCATCTACGCCGTGCCCGAACAGAGCCGCGGGGAACGGGACCGGG
>Ga0209648_10005041_pt1 | contig 11267 bp, 11 predicted proteins | sample GraSoi2013_115cm_FD_185830 | JGI IMG/M metagenome (GOLD analysis project Ga0209648, IMG submission 185830) | Grasslands soil microbial communities from the Angelo Coastal Reserve, California, USA - Sample 9_17_2013_115cm (SPAdes) (version 2) | ecosystem: Environmental > Terrestrial > Soil >...
GTTGCGGGAAACCCAGCCTGCTGGCCTGACGAAGGCGTAGAAGCCAGGACCATGATCGTGGACAGCAAGATGAAATTGCCGATTACGGACGCCGCCATGGAGCACCTCTTCGACGAAAAATCTAACACACCTAACGCGACTTCGAACGATCCTGAACTAGGAAGCCTGGCCCTCCGGAAAGCCGGGAATAAATGCAATGGCGCACCGGTCTTCACAAAGCCGTGGTCGGGAACAACGGACATGCAGGCGCGACCGGGTGCGAGGCGCTCAGCGACTTCGCGCAAGTTTCCGATCACGGTTTCCAAGCGTTTCAGACTAGCCAGCGCGGCCTCGCTGAAGCGGCCGGTATCGTGCCCGATAGGATCGAGCGCGGTGAAATCTAGCGCCGGCGCGCTTGGAAATTTTTTCTCAAGTATCCACTATGCGTTAGTTCCGTGGGTATTGCCGCCTTTAGCCACACAAAATAGTGCGCTCCCTGCTAAAAATGATATAAAGTCAATGGGCTCGAACGCAGCCTGCCTCGGAAACGCTGCATCCAAACGGTTTATGCGGCGGAGAACAGACAATGCCGGTTTTGTGCCCAAGGAGACTGATGGAATCCGCGCGCAATCGACCCACAAAAGCTGCCGCAGCCTCGTATCCCACCATCGCCGCGACGGCCACCGCGCTCCCGCCCTACACCATCACGCGCGACGACGTAAAGGTCTACATGGGACGCGTCTTTGACATTCCCGAGCGCCGCCTCGAAGCGATGATGAGCATCGTCGATAACGCCCAGGTTCACAAGCGGCACTCCATCTTCCCCCTCGACTACATCATCGAGCCGCGCCCGCTTTCGCAAACCAACAACGAATACATCGAGCATGCGGTAAAGCTCGGCCGCGAATCTGCGGCAAAGTGTCTGGAGCGCGCGGGCTTGAAGGCCGATGAAATCGACATGATCATCACGGTGTCCTGCACGGGCTTCATGATCCCGTCGCTGGATGCTCACCTGATCAATCTGATGGGATTCCGATCAAATATCCGGCGCATGCCGTTCACCGAACTGGGCTGCGCCGCGGGCGCCATGGCGCTGGCACGTGCGGCCGATTACTTGAAGGCCGAACCCGGCGGAAACGTCCTGATCATCGCCGTGGAGCTGCCCACGCTCACGTTGCAGCGCAAGGACATTTCGCAGGCCAACCTGATCTCTGCGGTCCTTTTCGGCGACGGCGCCGCAGCCGTGGTCGTCAGCGGAAAACAAACGCCAGGGCCGAAGATTCTTGCCTCCGAGACTTATACGTTTCCCGATTCGCTGGGCGCCATGGGATTTGATCTCCGCGATTCCGGATTCCACATCCTGCTGGCAAAAGATGTTCCGGAAATGATCGGGGGAAAGATCAACGGGCTGGTGCAGGGTTTCCTCGATCGCCACGGCCGGAAGCGCGAGGAGATCAAGGGCTGGATTCTGCACCCCGGGGGAGCTCGGCTGCTCGGGAACATCGAGACGGAACTCGGCTTGTGCAAGTGCGACACGCAGCCGTCCTGGGACATTCTCGGAAACGTCGGAAATCTCTCCAGCGCGACCATCCTTTTTATTCTGCAGGAGTGGATGGAAAAAAGACCGCCCCAGCCTGGTGAATACGCGCTGGCAGCGGCGTTTGGACCGGGCTTCAGCGCGGAGTTTTTGCTACTGCAATGGACCTGAGCGTCATTGCGTTTCTCGGTCTGCTCTTCGCCGTGGCGGTGCTGCGGCTGGCCGAGTTGCGCATCTCCAAGCGGCACCAAAGGGAAATGGCCGCGCGCGGCGCGGCGAAAGTCGAAGAGCCGAAATTCCGCTGGATGGTGCTGCTGCATACCGCGGTGCTGCTTGGTGCCGCGCTCGAAGTAGTCCTCCTTAAGCGTCCTTTCATCCCCTGGCTGGCTGTGCCGATGTTTGCCGTCTTCCTCGCGGCGAATGCCGTGCGCTGGTGGGTCATCCGTTCGCTCGGGGAGCACTGGAACGTTCAGGTCGTGGATTCCACGCGCCTCGGCGTGGTGACTTCCGGACCTTTTCGCTACGTTCGGCATCCTAACTATGCGGCCGTTTTTGCCGAGATGCTGGCGCTTCCGCTGATACATACGGCATGGATCACCGCTGTCGCGGGAGCCATTGCGCACATCGGAGTTCTGGCGCAACGGCTCTCCACGGAGGAACGCGTGCTCTTCGCCAATCCAGACTATCGCGCCGCGATGACCGGCAAGCCGCGCTTCTTGCCCGGACTCTTCTGAAGAGCAGGCCTCGAATGCGTTGGCGAATCTACGGCATGGCATCCCTGCTGTTGCTCTCCGCGGTCATCGGCGGCGCGCGGCCAGAGACCGAGGCACGTAGTCCGGCGTTCACCAAGGTGCCGGAACTCGCTTCCGGATTTCATCTTCTCTATACCCAAAACTTCGCCGAAGGCCGCGAAAAGTTTGCGGACTGGGAATCGCAGCATCCCGACGAGCCTTTTGGCCAAGTGGCCGTCGCAGCCAGTTACCTCTTCGAGGAGTTGTATCGCCAAGGCGTCCTCTCCAGTGATTTCTTTTTGAATGAGAAAAGATTCCTGAACGGTATTGACGGCAAACCCGATCCCGGGCGCATGAAGAGTTTTCAGGAGGCCATTCAACTCGCCCGAAAACTCGCCCGCCAGCGCCTGGCGAAAGACGCACGCGACCCGGAAGGGCTTTTCGCTCTCGCACTCTCTGCAGGAATGGAATCGAATGCCGAATTGATTCTCAAGAAAGAACACCTGGAAGCCTTGAAGCGGCTCAAGGAAGCCAGCGTGCATGCCAAGGAATTGCTCGCGCAGCAGCCGGACGCCAACGATGCGTACGTTGCTCTGGGCACGGCCAACTACATTATCGGAAGCCTTTCGGGAGGTAAGCGTTTCCTGCTCCGGTTCGGAGGTATCCACGGCGACAAAAAGCTCGGCATGGAACAGCTTGGAAACACCATTGAAAAGGGACGGTACCTGCAGCCGTATGCCAAGATTTTGCTGGCGTTGGCGGCTCGCAGGGAAAAACAAAATTCCCTGGCGCAGAAACTGTTTCACGAGTTGAGCGAGGAATTTCCGCAGAGTCCGCTTTACGCCGCTGAATATGCAAAGGCGATGGGGCGGCCCATTCCTGCCCAGATGCATCCTTAGGCGTGTTTACCTGACTTTCGCCCCGCCATCGGTCGGCTCTTCGAAAAGGTCATCAGCAATCTCTCTGATGGATTAGAATCGCGTTCCGCAGGTGACGCGCACGTTCTGTCAGCTGCCCGAGGCGGTGAAACGTGTTCCAAAAGGACCTGTTGAAGGGCCGTGCGATTTTTCTTACCGGCGGAGGATCGGGACTCGGCAGGTCCATGGCCTTGCGGTTTGCTGAACTGGGCGCGCGTATGTTCCTCGTCGGCCGGCGGGAAGAGCCGCTGCGGCAAACATGCGATGAGATCCACCGGGCGGGCGGCGCAGCTGCCTACGCGGCTTGCGACGTGCGGGACCACGAAGCCGTTGAAGCCGCGGCAGCAAAGGCTGAGGAACAATTCGGGGAAATCAACGCGCTCGTCAACAACGCCGCCGGAAATTTCATGGCGCGCGTTCTGAACGGATCATTTAACTGCACGCAGGTGTTTGGCAAGCGCTGGATTTCCCGAAAGCTCGGCGGCAATGTGCTGAATATCGTAACCACCTACGCGGCCGCCAACTGCGGCTCGGGGTTTGTCGTGCCGTCGGCTTGCGCGAAAGCGGGCGTTCTGGCGATGACCACCTCGCTCGCCGTGGAATGGGCGAAATATCACATCCGGCTGAACGCCATCGCGCCGGGGCCATTCCCGACGGAAGGGGCGTGGTCGCGGCTGATGCCTTCGAAGGCATTCGAAGATCACGTCAAGGACAAGCATCCCATGAAGCGCTTCGGGCGGCACGAGGAGTTGGCCAATCTCGCGGTGTTTCTCATCAGCGACATGGCCGAGTACATCAACGGTGAATGCGTCGTGATCGACGGCGCGCAATGGCTGCGGGGTGCCGGCGAATTCAATGACCTGCTGCTGTTGCCCGAAGCCGCTTGGGAACAAATGGAAGCAGCGCGTCAAAAGAAATCTTGAAGCAGTCTACTGAGGCAGCGCTCGTTTCCGAAGTTCAACCCGAAGTTTGATCTCCCCGATGGATTGCCCGTTCGAATCCGCATGAACGCTGATTTCCTGTGGCTCCAGTTTCTTGCCGCCATTTTCAGCAAGGGCAGGCAAAGTGATTTCGATGCGCGTGGCCGCGACTTGCTTTGCCGCCACTGTAAACTTCCCGGTGCCGTCTAGCGTCGTCCACCCCGTGGGCAGAGCCACGGAGAGGGTGATCTCTTGATTTTTCGCGGTTCGATTGCGAACCCATAACGGGGTGAGTAGCCCCAGGGAATCTCACCCTGAGGCTCTCGCAGAACTGTACGTGAGTCTCTCGACTCATACAGCTCCCATCATGGAGCCACGCCGTACGCCCATCTGCCAGCTGGCGAACAGTGCTGGCGCCCGACGAGAAATCCGGGCGATCCAGTGTGTCGCTCTGCGTAGATGGCCGCGCAGCTTCTTGTATTTCCTCTTGGCCCATAAGGCCAGGTCTCGATCTAGTTGGCGCATCGTCGGGTAGAGCGCGGAGGGATAGTAGCGCCCGTAGTAACGGATCCAACCTCTTACGACCGGGTTGAACATGCGGGACAGATCTTCGATCGCCTTGTCGCTGCGCTGTGGCAGGCTCCAGCTTCGAATCTCCGCCCGAATGGCCGTGGCCGCTTTATTGGAGACTGCCGGACTGAAATTGATGAAGAACTTCCCTTTGCGATTCTTTGATCTCCTGGCTTGAAATGCATAGCCGAGAAAATCAAACTTCTCGTTCGGGTATCTCCTTCGTCGATCCTCATCCTTGCAGTAGACGATTTTTGTCTTCTCCGGATGAAGTTCCAATCCACATTCCCCTAGTCGCGCGCCTATGGCTGCTCGTACTTCTTGCGCTTCCGTTTCTGTCTTGCAGTGCACGATGACATCATCAGCGTATCTCTCAAATGGTACGTGAGGATATTTCACTGTGATCCATCGATCGAATGCGTAATGCAAAAACAGATTGGCTAACAGCGGGCTGATTACTCCACCTTGCGGAGTGCCTTTCTCCCGTGGGATCAACTTCCCGTCCTCTTCTTGCACTGGTGCTTTCAACCAGCGCTCGATGTAGAGAACCTGCCATTGATCCTTGGCGTGTTTCGTTACCGCCCGCATCAGGAGAGTTTGGTCGAGGTTGTCAAAGAAACCCTTGATGTCTAGGTCTACAACCCAGTCATAGCGCCAGCATCTCTCTCGCGCTTTACCAACTGCGTCCAACGCCGACTTCCCCGGTCGATATCCGTAGGAGTCTGCATGGAACAGTCGATCCACCTCAGGCTCTAGCCTCGACTTCACCACCTGTTGCGCAATTCGGTCCGAAACAGTTGGGATGCCCAGTTTCCTTTCCCCACCATTTGCTTTCGGTATCTTCACCGTCCGCACTGGTGGCGGTAAGTAGCTGCCCGATGACATCCGATTCCAGATCTTGTAGAGATTCTTCTTCAACCTCTTTTCAAAATCCTCGATCGATTGTTCATCGACCCCTGCCGCTCCCTTGTTCGCTTTTACTCGCTTATACGCTTCCCAGACCTCCCATTTAGAAATACAGAACGGCTTTGCCTCATTCATCGGGTTCCTCCCATTGCTGGTTGACTCATTGAATTAGGCTCCTTGACCCAACCTCTTCGCTCCATCCCTTTATCGGGGACTTCATCGCTACTACAGGTTGTTCCGTCCCTGAGTCTCCGCCTCCGTACTCTCGCCCTCGTGGTTCTTCCACTTGCGGCTTCTCCGTTAGCATCGAAGTCTCAGGTTCCCACGTTCCGCTTAACCGCCTCTTTGGCAAGCTCAGGCCACCTCTCATGCCGGATGCCGCTCCGCCCGTAATCAGGTTTCGTCGGAGCTTGGTCCCGCAGTAACGACTCCCCCGCGGTTTTGACATCGTCCCTACGCTTTCGACACTTCAATAGTGGTTCCCTTGCGGTCCTCTTCTTGCCTGTCACCTGACCTGGTCCTTGCCAAGCCTTTTCCTTCCGCGTTCACGACCATGGCTTTTGACCACAGCCGCCGAAGGTGGTTTGAAACCTGCTCCTGTAAGCCGGTTCCGAGGGGCCTTCCCTCATCAGTTAAGCAGTTGCGCGCTACTCGGCCTTACGGCCATTCGCGCTCGTGGCACACAATCACCAGCGTACCGGGAGCCTGCAGGGCGATCTCCGGAGGCTCGGGATGCGGGAGAATGGTGAGCCCATGAGCGCGCCGAAATTCAGCGTAGAAACTGTACGGGCCGCCGAGCTCCACCGATAGATCTGGTCGCGCAGGTTCAGGAGAAACATCGGGCCGGGCGAAGGGAATCGCACCCGGCGTGATGCTATCGAAAACATCTCCGGTCACGCTGCCGCCCACAAGCGATTTGCCGAGCACGAAATGCAAGGCGTCCGTCCAGCCGCCGTCGGAGGTGGCCATTTTTTCGATTTGTGCTTCGTCCATTTGGGCGATTTTATCGAGAAAGGACTTGGCTTGTGTCTGGTGAGCGCGGAACGAATCGAGCGCCATCCGCCAGTACGGTTGCTTGCTCAATTTGGAGATTTCCTTCACGGAGTAGTCCGGACCTTTACCGCGAAAAATATCTTCGCGGTCCGCATCCGCAAAGTAATAAATCTTTTTGGGCTGCCAGGGCCGCAGGTTCTCAAGAAAAGGTTCGAGGCGTTTGGCCGGGCCCGCCAGTTGCTCGGGGAACGAGGCGGGATCGCCCGCCAAATCGAATGCTTCCGTCGCCAGCACGCCGGAAGCTTGATGGTCCCCGTGGTCTTCGCCAGTAAATGCTCCCGGCAAAAACGTTAGGATGACTTCCGGGTGGGTCAAACGAACGAGGCGCACAAGTTGCTCGAGCGAGGCGCCGTGATCCCAATTTCCCAGCGACTGCAATACGTTCTGCGATGCCGTATCCTTGCCGCCGAGAAACCAGACGTTGGTAATGCCCAGAGTCGTGAGAGCGTTCCGCGCTTCGATCTCGCGGATGGCGCCGAGCGCCGCCGCTTGCTCCGCTCCAGCCTCATTCGCGCCGCTGCTGCCGTGCGTGCCAAACACAACTGCTATTCGTTTATGTTCGTCGAGCGCACGCGCAAGATACGGCGTGGCCGCGCCTTCATCATCGGGATGGGCCACCACGAGGAGAATATCCGCTTTGTAGCGCTCGTCCGGCAGCGGGAGCGCTTTGGGCTCCTGAGCGCCGCTCGCCAACGCTCGGAAAAAGAGAAAAAGTGCGAAAAGTGGTTGTGTCGCCAATCGTTTCATTCACGGGCCTCTGAAATTCTCGACTGTCACCGAAGGGACCAATGAGTTTACCCTGTTGGAGAGCCTGGGCGAAACGCGCGCTGAACACGTCGGCACAACATTGACACTTTTGCCGTGTTCCATGCGTAGGAGGAAGCAGGAACTTGCCTATGCGCTCGTCGAAGAGTTCTTATCTGCGCCTTCTTGCAGTGGCGTATGTCTCTCTGCTCCCTCTTGCTCCAGGGGCGCCTGCCTCTGTTTCGGCAGCGCATGATCCGCTTGGCGCAGCCGTTGAAGCTGCCAGGAAAACCCACGATGAGAAGCAACTGCATTCCCTGAAGGCGCAACTCGAACAGATAGCCGCTCAGAACCCCAACGATGCGGGCATCTATTTTGAGTTGGCGAAAGTGCACGAGTATTTCCTGGACCTCTATGAGATGCGCAAAGACAAAAAGGCCGCGGGAGAAACGGTGGACAAGGCTATTGATGCGGCCCAGCGCTCCATCAGGACAAGCCATGGAAACTGTCAAGGTGTCACCCAAATTCCAGGTGGTCATTCCCAAACGTGTGCGCGAGGAGCTTCAGCTCCGGCCGGGCCAAGAGTTGATCGTTTATATCCTGGACGGGACGATTCGCTTCAGCAAACCACGTTCTATCAAAGAGCTTCGCGGTATCGCCAAAGGCATGAAATGGAAAGATGACTACCGGGACAGAAATGACCGCTTCTGAGCTGGTGCTGGTGGATTCTTCCGGCTGGCTGGAATACATCGTCGGCGACGAGAAAGCCGATGCGTTCGGAGCGGTCTTTCAAGGGAGTGCCCAGGTCCTTGTCCCCACAATCGTTCTCTACGAGGTTTTTAAGATTCTGCTCCTTCGCGCCAGCAAGACCGACGCGAACATTTTTCTGTCGGAAGCTCTGCGGCGGAGAGTTGTGAACCTCACGGATACGATTGCGCTGGCCGCTGCTTCGCACAGTATCGACTACAAGCTACCCATGGCGGACGCGATCATCTACGCGACAGCGCAAGCTCACCAAGCGGCGCTAATCACGTCGGAAGCGCATTTTTCCGGACTTCCGGGCGTGACGCTGATTTAGTCACAGACTGGGTTCAGTTTCAAATCGCGGGCGATTCGTCTGCCGCGCCTTGACCGCATGGAACACCGCCGATAAGCTTAGTGTTTCTCCTTCCGGGTGAACACGCACATGGAGCAGATTCACATCACATTGCCGGACGGCAGCGTCAAAGAGGTGCCCAAAGGAACGACACCGGCCGACGTCGCGAGAAGTATTTCCCCGCGGCTCGCGGATGCCGCGCTTGTGGCGCGCGTCGCCGCGCCCAACGACGGCGAAGGCGAGCTAGTCGACTTGCGCCGCCCTCTGGATCACGACGTGAAGCTGCAAATCCTCACGGAAAGAGATCCCGATGCGCTTTTTGTGTTCCGCCATTCCGCGGCCCACCTCCTCGCCGCAGCGGTGATGGAATTGTATCCCAACGTGAAGCTCGGCATCGGCCCGCCCATCGACACCGGCTTTTTCTACGAATTCCTGCGCGATGAGCCGTTCACTCAGGAAGACCTCATCAAAATCGAAAAGAAGATGCACGAGCTCGCGGCGCAGGATTTGCCCAACGAGCGCAAACTCATCCCGAAGCCGGAAGCTCTGGACCTCTACAAAAAGAGCAACCAGATTTTCAAGTGCGAGCTCGTCGAAGAAAAAGCCACCGAGCCGATGGTCTCGTTCTACACCACCGGAAAGTTCATCGACTTCTGCCGCGGCCCGCATATTCCTTCCACCAAGCGCATTCAGGCATTCAAGCTCATGAACGTCGCCGGCGCCTACTGGAAGGGCCAGGAAGGCAATCCCCAGCTCCAGCGAATTTACGCCGTGGCTTTCTTCACGCAAAAAGAGCTGGACGCGCATTTGCACCGCATCGAGGAAGCCAAGCGCCGCGACCACCGCAAGCTCGGCACGGAACTCGACCTCTTCAGCATTCAGGAAGAAGCCGGCCCTGGGCTGATTTTCTGGCACCCCAAGGGTGGATTGATTCGAAAGATCGTAGAAGATTGGCTCCGCGAAGAATTGCTCAAACGAGGCTACGATCTCGTCTACACCCCGCACATCATGCGTCTCGACCTCTGGAAGACCAGCGGCCACACCAACTTTTACAAAGACAGTATGTTCGGCGCGGTAGAAGTCGAAAAAGCCGACTACCAGCTCAAGCCCATGAATTGCCCCGGCCACATCCTCATTTACAAATCAAAGCTCCGCAGCTACCGCGACCTGCCCGTCCGGCTCGCCGAGCTCGGCACCGTCTATCGTTACGAGCGCAGCGGCGTGCTCCACGGCTTGCTTCGCGTCCGCGGCTTTACGCAGGACGACGCGCACATCTTCTGCATGCCCTCCCAAATCGAATCCGAAGTCGAGGCTTGCGTCGATTTCGCCTTCGCCGTAATGAAAAACTTCGGCTTCGACAAATTCGAAGTCGAGCTCTCCGATTGGGATCCCGCCCATCCGGAAAACTACGCCGGCAAGCCCGAAGACTGGCATCGCGCCACGGCCGCTCTCGCCGACACCATGAAGCGCATGAACATCCCATACAAGAAGATGGCAGGCGAAGCCGCCTTCTACGGCCCGAAAATCGACGTAAAGCTCATCGACGCCATCGGCCGTTCCTGGCAGCTCACCACCGTGCAGTTCGATTTCAACCTCCCCGCGCGTTTTGGCTTGCAATACGTCGCCGACGACGGCGCCAAGCATCAGCCGCTCATGGTGCACCGCGCGCTGCTCGGCTCCGTCGAGCGCTTCTTCGGCATCTTAATCGAGCACTACGCCGGCGCTTTCCCTCTGTGGCTCGCGCCCGTGCAGGTGGAAGTCTGCCCGGTCAGCGAAAAAGTCGCCGATTACGCCAAGCACGTCACCGAAACTCTGAAGCGCCACAACCTTCGCGTCCATCTCGACGACCGCAACGAAAAGCTGCCCGCAAAAATCCGCGACGCGCAGTTGCAGAAAATCCCCTACATGCTCGTGGTCGGCCCCAAGGAAGCCGAAGCCGGCACCGTCTCCGTCCGCCACCGCAGCAAAGGCGACCTCGGCCCCAAGCCTCTCGCCGAAGTCGTCGAATCGCTTCGGCAAGAAGTCGATTCCCGTGCCACGAGTTAGATCGTCGTCGCGAATCTTGATTCATCGTGCCGTGCAGATCCCACAAATCATTCTGAATGAAAACGTCTTCGCTCAGGGCGTGCGTTTCCTGGCCGATCGCGACGCCCATTTGGCTGAAGTCGTGCAAGAGTACGGCCCGCCGCCCTTGTGGGTGCGCGATCCCGGTTTCCCCACACTCGTCTACATCATCCTCGAGCAACAGGTCTCGCTCGCTTCCGCGAAAGCGGCCTTCGACCGTCTGAATGCCACCGTCCGCCCGCTCACTCCAGGCCGTTTCCTGAAGCTCACCGACGCGGAGTTGCTGCGCATCGGATTCAGCCGCCAAAAAACTCTTTACGCTCGCCTGCTCGCCGAATCGCTGGCGTGCCGCTATTTCGATCTGCGCGATCTGCACGACCTGCAAGATGAAGCTGCCCGCAAGATGCTGGTGGCGTTCAAAGGCATCGGTAAATGGACTGCCGACATCTATCTATTGAGTGCGCTTCGGCGCCCGGATATTTGGCCGACCGGCGACCTAGCCCTGGCCACGGCAGTGCAGGAAGTAAAGCACCTTCGCCAGCGTCCTTCTCCGGAACGCCTCGAAAAAATGTCCGCGCCTTGGAAGCCCTGGCGTGCCGTTGCCGCTCGCCTCTTTTGGCATCATTACTTGAGCAAGCGCGGCCAGCGCACCTCGGAGATTTCGCTCTAGCTGGACGATCATAAGTTGCTCACCGGAGGTCACGAATGTCCCAACCGCTCTCACGGCGTATCTTTCTCATGCTAACCGGA
>Ga0209648_10005042_pt1 | contig 11264 bp, 13 predicted proteins | sample GraSoi2013_115cm_FD_185830 | JGI IMG/M metagenome (GOLD analysis project Ga0209648, IMG submission 185830) | Grasslands soil microbial communities from the Angelo Coastal Reserve, California, USA - Sample 9_17_2013_115cm (SPAdes) (version 2) | ecosystem: Environmental > Terrestrial > Soil >...
GAAGGAGCCGACGCGGTCGGCTTCCGGAGTCGAGGGATCGTCTTGCAAGTCGACCCCTCACCCCGCTTACGGCTCGGAACTTTCAACGGGCGGCGGCCGACTCGTGAGAGCCTGATCGGCAATGGAGCCAGCACGCCACCCGTTTCCCGTTTCCTCTACCGCCCCGCACTATAGGCGAACAAAAAGCGAAAGTCAAGGCAATTCAAGACCTCCCATTTTTTCGCCTTCTCGTAAGCCTGTTTTCTACTCGCGGAAAAAAGTAGGCGCGGTTGGTGCCGTCGTATTTGCCAGTGCGCAGGCAACAACAGACATCCTCCCGTATGAATCTGAAATCCCTGTACAGCAGAAAGTCGCACCCTCCGTCCGGAGGGTGCGGCCTCTGCTTACTCTTGTATCTTTGGTTCAACCGAAGCTGCAGGGATGATTTCCGCATCATCCCCTTCGATCTCCAGAAACTGCTTGGCCGTGACGAAGCCGATGGTGCGGCCTGCCTTTTTGGTCAAGAGAATCCAGGCGATCTGCTCCATATCGCGCTTGCTAGGAATTCGCCGGTCATCGTAGGAATTGCACTGGCTCACCGGAAATCGCACTGGGCGATCGTCCGTGAGATACCTGCAAAAAATCTCTTTTTCCGATACACGAAACCCTTTCACGATATGGGCCCAGCGACAAGTCGCGCACAGGGTTTCGGCTCCCTGCGGGGTGCCGTCCTTGACTTTGATGGTGACCATACTTTTCTCTTTTCTAAGAAGCGCTTCAGCGCTTCGGGCCGTGCTCCTAGTGCGCAAACACATCGTGGAAGACACACAAGCAGCGGTGATTCGCGCGAAATGAAAATTCGCGCGACAATGCGGCACACAAGTTGGCCGCTCAACGCCGAATAATTTAATGTCGCGGGAAGAGAAGTGGGCTAGCTGAAGAGAGCAGACGACGCCCATTCGCTGCCGCGACTAGGTCGCTCCGGCAACGCCGCAAAACGGCAATGAATCAACCGTTGCATGGGTCGTAGTCCTCCTTGGACAGCTGCCAAGATGCCATAGAAATCGTTCAGGAAGAAATAGAAAAAACTAATCGCAACTGGGAAAGGTATAAGCGCGTAAATTCCGACCTGAATGGATGGCAGGATCTCGCGCGAATCAGAATTGTAGTATCGCCCGCAGTATGATATCATCAGCGATGTGAAGGTGGTCTTGGATACGGACGTGGTCGTGGCGGGAATGCGAAGTCCCGGTGGCGCGTCCGCTGAAATTCTCCGCAAAGCACGGCGAGGCAGAGTCACGCTGTTGGTGAGTGTCCCGCTGGCCGTGGAATATGAGGCCATTTGTTCGGAAGCAGAGCATCGGCTGGCAGCCGGGCTGAGTGAGCGCGAAGTGGAGATATTCCTGGATGCCGTGGTGGCAATGGCAGAGCCGGTGACGACACACTTTCTCTGGCGGCCGCAGTTGCGCGACCCAGGTGATGAAATGGTCCTGGAAGCGGCAGTCAATGGACAGGCCGATCTTCTGGTCACATTTAACGTGCGGGATTTCGGAACTGTACCGTCGCGCTTTGGGATTGAAATGATGATTCCCCGTGATGCGCTCGAAAGGATACGACAATGAGCGAGACGAAGACTTATCCGCTGCGCTTGCCGCGTTCGCTAAAAAAGGCAGTGGAGCAGCAGAGCCGGGAAGATGGGACGAGCATCAACCAGTTCGTAGCCACGGCAGTGGCAGAAAAACTCTCCGCGTTGCAAACGGCGGAGTTCTTCGCCAGCCGCAAAGCCCGTGCTGACTTCAAGGCTTTTGACAAGCTCATGGGGCGCCGCGGCGGCAAGCGGCCGCGTGCCGGGGATGAACTGCCACCGCGCAGTGCAAGCGAATAAAAATCGCCAGGCTCGGAGGTATAATAGTCGCATGACGCAACAAGCTTCCGAGCTGCTTCAGAAGGCTCTCTCCCTCTCCGAGGAAGAACGCGCCGAATTGGCTGGCTCGCTCATCGAGAGTCTTGACGTCACTGTCGACGAAGCAGCCGAGGCTGCATGGAATGAAGAGATTGCCCGCCGGATTGAGGATCTGGACTCCGGTAAAGCGAAGACCATCCCTTGGGAAGTAGTTCGATCAAGGATTTCCTCCAAACTCACGCGTGGCAAGCAAACATGAACTCAACCACGATTTTCTTTCTTGCTTTCGGCATTGGGGTCATTTCGGGTCTGCGCGCGCTCACTGCCCCCGCGGCCGTTGCGTGGGCTGCGCACCGCAACTGGCTCCATCTACACGGCACGCCGCTCTCGTTCATGGGGGCTGGCTTAGCGGTCATCATCTTCACATTGTTTGCCGTCGTCGAGCTGGTCACCGATCAACTTCCTTCCACGCCAGCCCGGACAAAACCAATGGGACTGGTCCCCCGGCTTATCACTGGGGGGCTTTCGGGTGCTGCTGTGGCGGCTTCAGGCGGGCAGGGACTTGCTTTTGGCGCCGTTTTAGGTGCGCTCGGCGGAATCGTGGGAGCCTTTGCAGGTTACGAAGTGCGCACTCGCTCGGTGAAAGCGCTGAGTGTCCCCGATTACGTCATTGCGATTCTGGAAGACGCAGTAGCCATCGGCGGCGGCCTTTTGATCGTCACGCGCTTCTGAAGGTTTAGAACACGCGGCCGAGTTGGAAGAACCATTTGCGATGGCCGGAGTCGCCGACGCTGCCGCCGATGAAGAAAGGGCCGAGTGCGGTTTCGGCCAGGAAGCCTGCGGCAACATCGTCGGGGAGATCGGTGCCGGTGGTTAGGCCGTACATTTTTCCGATTTCGTACGCGCCGACGGCGTAAACCTTCTTGCCCAAAAAGGGAGGAAGGACAAGCAGGTCACGCAAAAATCCCGCGCGCAATAAATAATACTGATTGCCTTGAAACTCGTTCTGGCCGTAGGCGCCGAGGCGCACCGGGCCGCCGAGGAAAAATTGAGGAACTCCCGTGCTGGTGTTCCCGAAGGTGGTGCCGCCTTCACTCTGCAGAAAGAGTGATGCAGACTTTGCAATGGGCTGAAAATATCCCAATTTCAGGTCCATCGAAGGAAATCCGCCCTTGGCGGCCGGGCTTTGGTCGAACCAGCGGAAATTCGTTTCCGCGCTGAAACCGCGGCGAGGAATCACGGGATCGTCGGTGTGGTCCAGCAGGTAGTGAAGCCGAGTTTGCCCCACGCGGCCTGCCACGGAAGGAATTTCGGGCGTGCCAAGGCGCAGCTTGGTATTCAGCGAGCCAATCTGGTAGCCCACGCGCAATTCGCCGAAGCGCCCGAAACTATATCCCACGTCGCCGCCGATATTGATGCGATAGATGCGGTAGTCGGCCAGCGGATCGTTTTTCGCATAAATCTGAAACGTGGTGTCGCTGGCGTCGGCGTGCGGCGCAAAAAACCAGCGGCTTTCCGCACGGAACGGCCGGAACAATTCCGTCTGGATGCCGTAAGTATTTCCTAGCAGCACATCGGTTCGCCATTCCGAGCGGAAACCCGCCACGTCCATGAACGTGAAGCGCGTGCCCATGGTGAAATCCACGTTGCCGCTTTGCGAGCCATCCACTTCGAAGGCTGTCTGGAACATGGGCGGCGCATAATTTTTCTCGACGACTTGAATCAGCAGCCCCATCTGGCCGTTTTTTTCGATGAGCCGGTAGCCCGCGGAATCGTAACGTCCCACACCGGTCAGCCGCGTCAGCACTTCGTCCAGTTTCTCGGGATTGACGGGCTTGCCCTGAAAGCGTTTTACGTAACGAGTGACGTCGATCGCCTCGTGCGCGTTTGTTCCCTCGACCTCGATGAATTGCGGTGTGGGAACATCGCTGCGCTTGCGTGCCTCGCGCACTTGTTGGTGCGCTTGCCAATCGGCATCGTCGAGGGCAAACGCTTCGAGCAGCCGCGCGCGCGAACTTGCAGCCTCATAGCCGCGCAGCATGATCTGTGCGCTCTTGGCGTAATCGCGCGTCCGGAATTCGGCCAGCGGCACGGAAATGACCGCGTCGGCCCGCTCCAGGCCGCGCAACTCGTTTTCTTGCAAAACCGCGCTTACGGAATGATTCAGAACGGCGAAGACGGACTGGATGTCCTTGGCTTCGGCGGGTCCGCGCTCCAAGTGCACGGCAATGACGATCTCCGCGCCCATCTGGCGCACGACATCTGTAGGCAGATTGTCTAGAAGTCCGCCATCCACATAGACAGCCTTTCCATCGTGAACCGGTGAAAAAGCTCCCGGAATGGACATGGTTGAGCGCAGCGCCACCGCGAGTGAGCCGTCTTTGAAAACATACGATTTGCCGCTGACGAGATCCGTCGCGACGCAGCGGAAGGGGATGGGAAGCGCATCGAATGACGGAACTTGGTCATACGGCAGCGTCATGCGGTCGATGATCAGGCCGATCTGGTGCCCGGCGTTCAATCCCGCGGGCAGTGATAAACCTTCGCGCAGGCCAAAAATGAGCGAGTTGGGATACGCCCGCTGATCCTCTTTCCTGCGGAAGGCCAGGTCTTCATAGGGAGTGCGGTCGCCCAGGATTTTCCGCCAGTCCACGCCATCAATGAGGGTTTTCAATTCGTCGGGACTCATTCCCGTGGCGTAGAATCCGCCGACGAGGCCGCCCATGCTGGTTCCGGCAACGTAATCGACTGGGATGTGATGTTCCTCGAACCATTTCAGGACACCGATGTGCGCGAGTCCCATGGCGCCGCCGCCCTCGAGCGCCACGCCAATTTTGGGCCGCGGCCGTGGCGCGGGATTCTGCTGCGCTCGCAAGGACAGCGGCAGCAGAAGGAACAGGAAAAGGAAAACAATGCGGCGCATGCGGCCTCCTCAGTGGTGCATCAAAATCGCTCGATTCGCAAATGTTTAATGAGTTTGGCTCAGCGTGGAGATTCCAGCAAGCGCGAAAGGAAGATTTAGGAACCCTTGTTTTCCTGCAGGATATTGCCTCCATCGACGACCAGGACTTGGCCGGTGATGTAGGAAGCTTCCGGCGAAGCGAGGAAGCAAACCGCGGCCGCGACTTCATCGGGCGTGCCAGGGCGGCCAAGCGGCGTATGAAGCGCTGCGATTTTTTCGGATTCCGTCGATGAGCTCGTGGAAATCCACCCGGGAGCGACACCGTTGATGGTGATCCCATCGCCGGCCGTTTCGATCGCAACGGCGCGCATCATGCCGTCCATCGCCGCCTTGGCCGCGCCATACGCCGCCGAGCCTGGGTTACTGACCAGCGGTCCCGTCACTGAGGTGACATTTACAATCCGGCCGTACTTTTGCTGCGTCATGCCGGGCAGGACGGCGCGGGTCATGCGGAACGCGGTGTGCAATGTAATTGCAATCTGATTTTGCCACTCGGCGAAGGAGGTCGCGCTCAGGAGCTTACTATCCGTTGGCTGGCCGGTTTGCGCCATGCCCGCGTTGTTCACCAGAATGTCGATACGGCCCGCGCGCGAGAGCACGGCATCGACAAATCTTTGCACGTCGGTCTCGACCGTGAGATCGGCAATGAAAGAAAGCACTCCTTCGCCGCCACCGTCTAGTTCGCGCGCCCGAGCGTGGATGCGGTCCGTAGTGGAAGTGATCACGACGCGCGCGCCCGCGGCATACAGCCGTCGCGCGATGGCAAATCCGATTCCCTCGGCGCTTCCCGCGCCGGTAATCACCGCTGTCTGCTTGTTCAATGGCAGGGTCATGGAGATGCCCGGAGAAGGCATCATACATCGGCCGAGCTGAGGCGGATCCCTATACCTACTTGTTTTCCAGGTGCACGGTTGGCTTGATCGTTCCTTTTTTGCGAGCCACTTTCAAAAGCTCGGGGTAAAACTGCACGAACGAATGTTCGACGGCCGCGTTTTCATCATGGCACTTCCAGCAACCATTCTTGCTTGGAGTGGTCGCACTGGCAGCTTTTTCCGCAGTATCGAAACCAAAATAGGCCCACTTGTCCGCGAAGCGTTTTTCATCTTTGACTTCCACGTCGAGGCCCATGAAGTTGGTTTGATAACTGCCGTGCTTGTTGATCGAGCCCTGCGAAGTCGAGCCGTAAAGCTCCAGCACAAAGGTAGTCTTGTCTGGCCAGTTCCCATGGGCGAGATAGTAGTCGTAGGACGAAGGATTGACGAAGACGTTGGTGAACATCACCATGCTATCGTCGGCCTTTTGCGAGTAGCTCATGCCATAGCCGGAGGAGACATATACCCATCGGCGATAACCCTCCGGCCGCAGCAGCTTGCCATCGGCCGTGAATTGTGGGCTGGCGGGCTGGACCGCTGACATCTGGCTATTTCCCGGCCGCAGAGCGAATGATCCCAACAACAGAACGCGGAATGAAACGATTAAGCCTTTTCGCATGCCAGCTCCTCATTTGTACTTTGGGTCCCTGGACTTGCTTCACCCTGTAGACGCGACAATCCGAGCAATGTTTCTCACAATTCGCGCTCGGCCGCCTCGTGCAGGTGCCGTTTTGGCCTCTCATGCGCCTCGGTTTAGTTGCCCCTGACTGTTTGCAGAGCTATGGTTTTCTTAAAGGTACCGGGAACTCATGGCGCAGAGGACTCCCTCAGCGGATCAAAACCAGTTCGCACACGCGAGCCCCGCGAGTGCAAGCCCGTGGAAGCGGATCTTTAGGATTATCCGCTGGACGAGCTACATGTTCGCGATCGTCGCGCTCGTTCTGGCACTTCATAAGGCGCCGCCACCGCTCGTGGAAACCAGCCCGCAAGCCGCTGCACGCGCGGAAGAAAAATTTGAGCAGGTAGAGAAGGCTGTCGCGAGCGGACAACCGGCGACACTGCGCATGGACGAAACGGAGTTAAACTCCTACCTGGCCTCGCACCTGGCGCTGGAAGGCGACGGCGTGACGAAACCGGCTCCCGGCGGGGCCGCGCAAGGCGCTCCCAACGGCGCGTCCCCGACCCCGCAGGAAGTGGAGCAGATGCGTTCGAACGTGCGGGACGTCAAGGTGCAATTGATCGACGACCGGGTAAAGGCTTACGTCGTTTTCGATGTGCACGGGAAATACATGACCCTGCAGTTGGAAGGCCGGCTCGGCGCGCAAAACGGATACCTGCATTTTGAAGCACTCAGCGGACAACTCGGCTCGTTGCCAATCCCGCAATCCACGCTCGTGTCAGCGGTGCAGCGGCTCATGGACTCGCCAGAGAACCGTGAGAAGCTGAAACTGCCTCCTGAGATTTCGGATTTGCGAATTCAAAATGGTGAAGTCGTCGCCAGGTACAAATAATCCATCCCGGGACGCGCAGTATCCCTCCGAATAGATATGACGTTTGGAACAACACCAGGAAGCTGCGCGAAAGACTGCTTGAAATGTGTAGAGTTTGCTGGGGCAGGCTATAATCTGTCGGCTGCGGAACGCGCCAGGGGACAAGTGAGGAGCGAAGTGAAGAAAGATAAAGAGCTGGGAATGGGCAGCGATATCACGCGCCGGGACTTTCTGAACGGCGTGGCCATCGGTGTTGGTGGAACGCTTGTGGGAGGAAGTATCGCAACAGAGACACTGCTTGCCGCGGCTGCTCTTGATGAATTTGCGCCGGAGAAAGCTCCGGACTATTACCCGCCCGCGCGTATGTGGATGCGGGGCAATCACGACGGTACATTCACGTTTGCGCATCGCTTGCGAGATGGCGAAGGCCCAGATTCCTTTGGAGAGCCGGCAAATACTGGCGAGAGGTACGACCTCGCGGTCGTCGGCGGAGGCATCAGCGGGCTGGCCTCAGCCTATTTCTTCCGAAAGACCGCAGGGATAAACGCGCGCATTCTGATTCTCGACAATCACGACGATTTTGGCGGACATGCCAAACGCAACGAATTTCGCGCAGGCGGGCGCATGGTGTTGAGCTACGGCGGGACGCAGTCCGTCGAAAGCCCGGGGAAGTATAGCAACGTTGCAAAGGCGCTGATTGCGGATATCGGCGTCAAAACAGAAAAGTTTTTCAAAGCCTACGACACGAAACTCTATTCGAAGATGGGTACGGCGGCATTCTTCGATAAGGAAACGTTCGGCGAGGACCGCCTGGTCACGGGCATGAACACCACGCTATGGCCGGAATTCCTTGCCAAAGCGCCGCTTTCCGATGCGGTGCGAAAAGACATCGCGCGTGTCTACACCGAGAAAAAAGATTATCTGGCCGGAATGTCCGTGGAGGCGAAGGCCGTCCTGCTGAACAAAACCAGTTACGCGGAATATTCGACGAAGCACTGCAAGCTGATACCGGAAGCTTTGCCGTTCTTCCAGACGTTTACGCACGATCTCTTTTGCATTGGCATTGAATCCGTGTCGGCCATGGCCTGCTACGAAGCGGGAGACGACTACGGTTCGTTTACCTATGCTGGTTTTCAGGGACTGGGATTGCCGGAAGGCGGCAAGGAAGAGCCGTACATTTTTCATTTCCCGGACGGGAACGCCTCGATTGCCAGATTGCTGGTGCGATCCTTGATTCCAGAGGCCGTTCCGGGTTCGACGATGGAGGACGTCGTCACGGCCAAAGCGGACTACAGCAAGCTCGATGCGGGCAACAGTCCGGTGCGCATCCGGTTGAACAGCACGGCCGTCCACGTACAACACGCCACGAACGCCGCGAAGGAAGTGCAGGTTGCCTATGTGCGAGGCGGAAAGCTGCAGACGGTTACGGCGAAAAACTGCGTGCTGGCATGCTATAACGGCATGATTCCTTACCTTTGTCCCGAACTGCCGGAAAAGCAAAAGGAGGCGCTGTCGTACCTGGTAAAAATGCCGCTGGTGTACACCCACGTGGCGCTGCGCAACTGGGCCTCGTTTGCGAAGTTGAATGTTCACCATATCGTTGCGCCGGGCGGCTATCATACCTACACGGCGCTGGATTTTCCGGTGAGCCTTGGGCAGTACCGCTTTCCGAGCAATCCAGAAGAACCGGCGGTCCTATTCATGTTGCGAACTCCGTGCAAGCCCGGACTGCCGCAGCGCGACCAAAATCGCGCCGGTCGCGCCGAACTCCTGCAGACGCGTTTTTCGAAATTCGAGAGGAACATCCGCGACCAGTTGGGCCGCATGCTGGGTGGGGCAGGTTTCGACCCCACGAAAGACATCGAAGGCATCACCGTCAACCGCTGGGCGCATGGATATGCCTTCGCGCCGAACTCGCTGTTCGATCCCGACTGGAAAGAAGAGGAGAAGCCCTGGGTCATTGGCCGGAAGCCGTTCGGCAAGATCGCTATCGCCAACTCCGATGCCGGCGCAAGCGCCTACACGGATGTGGCCATCGATCAAGCATGGCGCGCCGTCGGCGAACTTCTGCGCGGCTAGCTGCAAAGCGCGGCCTGAAAATGAGCATGCGGCCATTCACGGCGAAGTGTGTTACTGTCCTTAAGTAGACTCCCGAAGTAGAATTGCTTGGATTCCGTGAAGGGTGTGTTTTGAGGTTCTCCCTTCACTGATTTCAGCCAATTTCAGGCTAACGTCTCGTAGCGTCTGGGAAGCGGCCCTTCACCAAGATCCTGCGCTCGTGGTGCTTCGAAGAGTACAGGGAGATTCAAGATGAAGAGTTTATTTGTAGGCAATATGAGCTTCCAGACTTCGGAGGCCGAATTGCGCGAGCTGTTCGCACCGTTCGGCCAGGTCACGCGCGTTCACATGGCCATGGACCGGGAGACTGGACGCGCGCGCGGGTTTGCGTTCGTGGAAATGCCGAATGACGCAGAGGCAGCCGCGGCTATGACCGCCCTCGATGGAAAAGAAGTTGGGGGGCGCAACTTGAAGGTGAATGAAGCGCGGCCGAAGGGCGAAGGCGGCCCGCCGCGGGGTCCACGGAATTTTGGCGGACCGGGCGGAGGAAGCGGCGGACGCGGCAAGGGCGGCGGACGCGACCGCTTCTCAAACGAAGATTACCGTGAGTCAGCGCGGCAGCCGCGCGAGCCGCGTTGGTAGTTTTCCTTTTCCATGGATGGGCTGGACGGCAGGGACCAGGACCCTCGCCGCACTCTGCTGTGAGGAGAGGCATATGACCACAACATTCCAGAAGCGCCAGAAAGAAATGAAGCGCATCGAAAAGCGCAAAATGAAGGAAGAAAAGCGTGCGCAGCGCAAGCTCGACAAGCCACCGGCCAGCGAAGTTACCTACGATCCCGCGTCCGATCCGACCATTGATTGGAACCACAGCAACGAGATCAGCTCGCAGGAGTAATCTCGACGAGCCGCAACTGCAATCTCGCCGACGGATTTTCTTCGCTTCTCCGCAGCCGGGAGGGACAGCCCTGTTTGGGCAATCTTCCCGGAATGAATTAGCAATCCACGCCAGCTTCTGTATAATTTTCCTGTAGCAATTGAAGATCGAACGTTTACGGAGCTTTTCGCTTTTCTTGGCGAAGAGGAAAGTCATGCAGCCAGCCCGGCGAAATTTTTGTGCGCTCATTCTGATTGCCTCAATCGGAGCTTTTTTGGGCGTTCCTTCCGCTGCCGCGCACGCGATTCTCCTGGAATCAAACCCTGCTCTGAAGAGCGCGGTAACAGGGCCAGACGTTCCGATCAAGCTGCGATTTAACGTACGCATCGATACGCTTCGTTCCCGCTTGACGCTCATCCACCCGGACGGTTCCGTGCAAACGCTCGAAATCAACAAGCAGACTCCTGCGGACACGCTCTCCGCAGAGGCTACCGGCCTGGCCGCGGGAACATACCGCCTCCGCTGGCAAGTGCTGGCTTCCGACGGCCACATCACCCGCGGTGAAATTCCTTTCACCGTCACGCCGGCCTGACCGAGATTCATGGCCCGACTACTTCAAGTCTTCGGCTTCCTCTCCGTCTTGTTTCGTGGCGCCACACTTACGTTTCAGTCTCTCGCGATTGGCGGCATTGCTTTTTTGATTTTCATCGTCCGCCGCGCGAGTGAGGATTCGTCTGCACTTCGGCAAGTCTGTCTTCGTTGGATTCGGCGCTCGGCCATCGCACTGGCCGTAATGCAGATTTCCTACGTTCTGGCGAACTCATTGATCCTGAGGCAGTCCGCGGACATGCCGATTCGCGAAGTTTTAGGCGCAAATTTTGTTCTCGCCGGCCTGATCGGCATCGTTGCGGCCTGCACGATCATGGTTCTCACTTCTCCAACTCGTTCAACCGGGTACTTCGATCTTCTTCTTCCCGCAGCCGCCATAATCGGCTCCGCGGTCATGACCAGTCATTCCATGGCTCGCCTTGAATATCGCGTGCCGTTGGTCGCGTTCACCGCCCTGCATCAAGCGGCCACCGCAGCTTGGCTTGGCGGCTTGCCGTACCTGCTAATCGCTATC
>Ga0209648_10005043_pt1 | contig 11263 bp, 8 predicted proteins | sample GraSoi2013_115cm_FD_185830 | JGI IMG/M metagenome (GOLD analysis project Ga0209648, IMG submission 185830) | Grasslands soil microbial communities from the Angelo Coastal Reserve, California, USA - Sample 9_17_2013_115cm (SPAdes) (version 2) | ecosystem: Environmental > Terrestrial > Soil >...
CGGCGGCCACGGCGTCTGGAAGGTCGAGACGCTGGCCGGTCCACGCAACCGGCCGATGGTTTGCGTGCTGGATGCCACCAAGGACGCATCGGAGGAGGTGGCGCTGGAGGAGTTCCTCGAGCGATGCGTCGAGTATTTCGAAGACGGCTGCGTGATCGATCAACCGTTCCAGGCACGCCTGAGCGAAGGTGTGGTGCGCTGCTACATGGCAGGCGATCGCTGCGCCGGCTTCGGCCACCAGAAGGTTAGGGCCCTGGTTGACGCACCGGCCGCGCGCGCCGGGGCTGGATCGCGGCTCTACACCTTTAATGCCGACCCGCGCTTCCAGCGCCTGCGCCGGTTGATGGAAGACAAGTGGACGCCGCAGCTGACCTCCTTGCTGGGTATCCCGTGGCACGATCTACCGATGATCTGGGACGCGGACTTCATGCTCGGCCCGCCCGGCGCCGACGGGGCGGACAGCTACGTGCTTGGCGAGATCAATGTCAGTTCGGTATTCCCGATCCCCGACGAGGCGTCGGCAGAGATCGCGCGCCGAGTTGCCGATCGGCTGCGGTCGAAGCTCTGAATGGTCGAGAAGAAACCAGCAATGGTCGAAACCGGCGCGAGTAGTACGGACCGATTGCGGCCTGGCCTGATGTCCGCTTGGGGTCAGGCTCGCACATCCGGCGATGGCTACTCAATGTCCGCTTTGTCCCTCGAAAGCGGACATGGCTGAACGCGTTACGAGTAGCCGCCCAAATCGCAGTAACCGCGGAGAAAAACAACGGCGGCCCTCGGCTATCGCGTGCGCCACGGCGGTCGAGGAATCAGCCGCCGCGTGCGATCGCAACTGCAGATGCGTGTCTGCGTCCGCATACCTGTGATCCAATTACAACGCGTTGCGGAAACCGGCTTCGCATCGATTGACACCAATGTGCGCGGATCGAATCCAAAATGTCCGATGCATGAACACGTTCATTCCGACACTTGAATTGGAATAAACCCAAAGTGGGCGAAACCTAAATTCATTCAAAAAGATAGCGGAAGATTTGCTGGTCGGCTCCTGTTACGGACGAATGTTGCAACGACGTTGCGACGACTCTTTCGGGGGCGGGCTATGTGCAGGAAGAATCGATCTCATCATTGCATCAAGGCAGTCGCGAAGCTGGCGCTGCTTTCGGTCAGCTATGTTGCGCTCGCCGCGGCGGGCGCGAGCGAGGTGCGCGCCCAGGCGACGCCGCCGGCCGAGCAAGGCAGCACGCAATCGGACGAGTCCCCATCGTCATCATCGCCGAGCACGCCCGCGCGGGACGCGCCTTCCGCATCGCCGCCGAGCGCGCCGGCGCAGGAAGCTCCGACCACGCAGCCCGACGCGTCATCGTCGCCGGCGACCCCGGGGCAACAGCAATCGAACGCGCCGGCGTTGCCGGCGGTCACCGTCGAAGCGCCGCGCCGACGGCCGCCCGCCCCGCCCACGGCGCAGACGGCGCAGGTGAGCACGCCGCTGCCGAGCCCGCCGCAGCCAACCGCGCCGCAGCCGGGCACGGCGGATCCGAGCGCGGCGATACAGGCGGCCTGGCCGGCGAGCGGCACGCAAGATGCGCGCACGGGGACGGTGGGCATCTATTCGAACAGCACGGCGGTGGCGACCAAGATCAATACGCCGCTGATCGACATTCCCCAGTCGCTCAGCGTCATCACCCGGGAGTTCATCAACGACACGAGCTTTCAGAACCTCACCGACATCACGCGCTACGTTCCGGGCGTCGCCGTGCACCAGGGCGAAGGCAACCGCGACGAGCTCATCATCCGCGGCGTGGATTCGAGCGCCAACTTCTACGTCAACGGCTTCCGCGACGACGTCCAATATTTTCGCGATCTCTACAACGCGCAGAGCGTCGAAGTGTTGAAGGGACCGAGCGCGATCACCTTCGGGCGCGCCTCAGGCGGCGGGCTCGTCAACCGCACGCTCAAGGAGGCCGACGGGCAGCGGATCTACGAGGCGACCGCGCAGACCGGATCCTATTTCGACCGGCGCTTCACGGTCGACGCCGGCCAAGCCGTCAACGAGACCGTCGCCACGCGTTTCAATGCCATGTACGAGGGCAGCGACACGTTTCGACAATTCGGCTCGCTCGAGCGCTATGGCGTCAATCCGACGATGACGGTGAAGGTCGACGACGCCACCAAGGTCAGATTCAGCTACGAATATTTCCATGACGAGCGCACGGCCGATCGCGGCAATCCTTCGCAGGGCCGAAGCTCCGTGCCGCCGTCATCGACGTCGCTCTATCCGGCGTTTCCGTTCGCTCCCAACGGCGACCTGACCGCGTACTACGGCAGCCCCACGCTCAACGTTGCGCGGGCCACCGTGAACACCGCGATGGTCTTCGTCGACCACGATTTCGAAAACGGATTGACGGCGAAGAACGGGACGTATTTGGCCGACTTCAAGAAATTCTATCAGAACGTCTATCCCGGCAACGGCCCGCTGTCGGGGGCGGTCAATCCGACCGATACCTTGTTCAATCGCGCCGCCTACAATCACATGACCAATCGCCAGAACACCTTCAACGATACCGACTTCTTCTACAAGGGCTTCACGGGGCCGGTGTTTCACACGATCGCCTTCGGAACGGAACTCGGCCGGCAAGCCGGCATCGACGTGCGCAACACCGGAATATTTCCCAACGGAACCAACACGGAGGCGGACAATCCGTTTGCGCCGACCTATTTCGGGCCCATCAATTTCCTGCACCAGTACCCGGGGTTTTTCTCCCCCGGCGTCACCACGGCCGATTCCAACAGCCAATACCAGCTCGACCTGCAGTCGGCCTATGCGCGCGACACGATCGAGATCACGCGCTTTCTGCAATTGATCGCCGCGGTGCGCGTCGACCGCTTCGACGAGACGGCGCTGGATCTCAATACGAGGACGCGTCGCAACCGCGTCGACAAGCTGGTGTCGCCGGCGGACGCCGTGATCTTCAAACCGACGGACAACCTGTCGATCTGTTATTCCTACAGTGTCTCCTATCTTCCGGCCTCCGGCGACCAGTTCAGCGCGCTCAGCGACGGCACCGTCATCCTCGCGCCGCAGGGGTTCTTCCAAAAGGAAGTCGGCGTCAAATGGAACCCCCTGCCGCAGCTCATATACAGCGCCGCGGTCTACGATTTGATTCGCACCAACGTTCCGCTGCCCGATCCGAACAACCCGGGATTTTTCATCTTGTCGGGCGAGAACAGGATTCGCGGCTTCGAGACCGAGCTGAGGGGTTATGTCAACGACCGTTGGCAGTCCTGGCTCGGCTACGCCTACACCGATGCACGGGTGTCGAGCGACACCTCGGCCACCATCCGCAAGGGCAACCGCATTCAGCTCGTTCCCTTCCATCAATTCTCGTGGTGGAACAAGTATCAGATCGATCCGGTCTGGTCCGCCTCGCTCGGCGCCGTCTACTTCTCGGATTCGTACGCGTCGTCCGACGATACCGTCTACCTGCCGGGCTTCCTGCGCTTCGACGCCGGCGTCTACGCGCAGATCGACGCGACCTGGAAGGCGCAGCTCAATATCGAGAACATCTTCAACAAGGGCTATTGGGCCACGGCCGACGGCAACAACAACATCTCGCCGGGTCAACCGCGGACCTTTCGCTTCAAGGTCACGGCGAAGTTGTGAGGACGCGGGGAGAGCCGATGGCCCTACGCATTGGCTTCGTTGGGTGGAGGGCTGATCGCTGCCTGAGCCCCCTGTCGCGTGCAGTGAAGGTTGGATGGGAGACTTCAATGTTTGGATGCCTGCGCTGGCTACTCGTAGCTGCAATCGCGGTATTGCCTGTGACGGTCGATTTGCGCCGTGCCTTCACTTGGTCGGAAGCATCCGCCCAGGATATCTGGAGCCTGAATTGTGACCCGGTCGTATTGAACTACTATAGTTTCAACCGGTTTGTCGGGTCGCAGGTCAGGTTCCGCACTCCGCCACCAAACTGTGTCGCGCCCACGTGTGTCCTTTGGGGAGCTTGCATCTCGGAGGTCAGGCTCGACAATGGTTTGCTCCCGCAAAGCAAGCTTAACCCCAATGGTTGTCTTTTGAGAATCTGCAGGTCCAGGCCTGCCGTGTGGTTCGGTCGATAGCACACAGCGTTGCGGCGGCAACCCGCGCGACGATGTCCGCTAAGGGTCGCAAGCAGACCCTACCGATTGGGTGACGAGTTCGGATTCGGTCGGCTGGGAACCACAGGCCCCTCCGGGCGTTCCTGCTTAGCGCAAGGCGGTAACGTTTTTGCTGTTTCCGTTGCCTAGTCACTTGCCGAAGCGGAACAGCGTCAGGCAAGTGGACAGCGCGCTCCAAACCGGAGCTTTGTCGATTATCGCGCTCTACCTGCACACAATCGCCGGAGCGCCGTCACGCAGCTTCGCTCGGCTGTGTTCGCCGCCGCAACGATCCAAGTTATCGCAGTTCGCAATCTTCGCTACCGCGCGGCCGAATCATGCCGGCAGGCGTGCTTCTCGCGCCATTTCGGACCGGGACCACGCATGTAATGGAGCTCAGGCTGATAGGGCCTCGGCTGTTCGATCAGCAACGCTCGGCAGATATTCGTCACAACTGTCCATGCCTTCAGAGCGCCTGCCGCCAGGCGCGGCGCCGCATTCGAGAGCACTTGATTCATCCGCATTCTCCCATCGACGGAGATCTCATGATCGATGGACAAGACGTCCTGCGGGAGATTTGCCCGTCTCGCCATATGTTTTCGAGGGGGAAGCCGAGGCGACGATATAGGAATCTCATTGAGGGACGGATGGCGGATCGGCTCCCGAGGCAAGGCCTCCGCCCCCCGGAACTAACCCGCCGTATTCGCGTTGGGATTGCGGGTTGGCGCGCACGGGGGGAGAGCGCTGATGCGTATCGGTCCAATATTTCCCGTTATGGTCGCGATGACGCTGATCGCGGCAGCAGTCGGCGTCCATGCCGCGGGTTCTGGGCTGGCGGAGGAGGCCGCGCGATCGGCTCAGCCGAGGCAGCTCGCGCAAACGCCGGAGCAATCGCCGCCGGCGACGGAGCAACCTGAGTCGGAAAATCCGCCATCGGCTCCGCCCGCGCCACCGGGCAACATCCCGTCTCCGAACCCTCCTTCCGGCACCCCGGCGATGGTGTTCGACGACCAGGAGGTTTCCACGATCCTCGGCAAGAGCGTGCGCAGCAGCACCGGGGAGGACATGGGACGGATCATCGATATCATCGTGAGCCGCGACGGCCAGGTCCACGCGGCCATCATCGACTTCGGCGGGTTTCTCGGCATCGGCTCGCGCAAGGTCGCGGTCGATTGGCACGCGTTGAATTTTGCCCCGACAGGAAAGCCCGGATCGATCACCCTGGAACTCACGCGCAACCAGGTGCGACTCGCGCCGGAATACAAGCGGGGCGAGCCGGTGGTGGTGGTCGGCGCCGTCGGCACCGAGCGAACCATGCCGTCGAGCGAGGTTGCAGCACCGGAGCGGTAATCCTGTCCAGCGCACCGGCACCCCGCAATTCCGGCCACTCCAACCGACACCGGGTCGAAGGCCACAAACCCGCCCCGCAGCGGACGCTGCCCCCTGAGCCACCGACCGCCGCCTCCCGCCGCAGCCTGCGCGGCCTCGATTGGTTCGCATTCTGCGTCGCCGACGTGCAGACCGGATTTGGGCCGTTCATCTCCGTCTATCTCACCGTGCATGGATGGACGCAGGTCGATATCGGCCTCATTCTCACCGCCCGCAGCCTTGCCGGGCTGGCATTGCAAATGCCCGGCGGGGCGATCGTCGATGCCGCGCGGTCACTACGGGGTGTCGCTGCGCTGGCCATGATCGCGGTCAGCGCGAGCGCGCTGGTGATCGCGCTGTGGCCGATCTTTCCGTCCGTTCTCGCCGCGCAAATCCTGCAAGCCGTCGGCAGCAGCGTGGTGAGCCCGGCGATTGCCGCGATCAGCCTCGGGCTCGTCGGTTATGCCGCCAGCGGGGAACGCTTCGGCCGCAATGCCCGCTTCGCCTCCATCGGCAACGGACTCGCCGCGGCGGGCATGGGCGCAGTCGGGTATTTCTGGTCGACCCAGGCGGTATTCCTCGTCACCGCCGCGTTGATCGTTCCCACGCTGATCGCGCTGGCTCAGATCCGACCGGATGAGATCGATGCTGTTCGCGCCCACGGCGGGTTGGCGCAAGGGCGGAACAAAACAGCGGGCCTCGTGGCTCTCCTGACCAACCGGCCGCTCTTCACGTTTGCGGCGTGCGTGGCCGTCTTCCAGCTCGCGAACGCGGCGATGCTTCCGCTGGTGGCGAGCGTGGTCACCATGCGTTCGAGCACGTGGGCGACGACGTTGGTGGCGGCCTGCATCGTGGTGCCGCAGCTTGTGGTGGCGACATTCTCGCCCTCGGTCGGACATTGGGCGCAGCGCTGGGGACGCCGGCCGATCCTGCTCGCCGGCTTCGCCGCACTGCCTATTCGCGGCCTATTGCTCATGGTCGTGGTCGACCCTCGCCTGCTGGTGGCGGTGCAGCTGCTCGACGGCATCAGCGCCGCAGTGTTCGGCGTGCTGGTTCCACTCACGATTGCCGATATGACGCGTGGTACCGGCCGCTTCAATCTGGCGCAGGGCATCGTGGGCAGCGGAATTGGAATCGGAGCCTCGATGAGCACGACGCTGGCCGGATGGATGAGCGATCGGCTCGGCAGCAGCGTCGCGTTCCTGGGCCTTGGATGCATCGGGGCCGCAGGACTGGTGCTGACCTTTCTGCTGATGCCCGAGACCATGGAGAGGAAGGGCGGTCCCAAATTGCTGGCGTCGGGTCGCAATTAATCTGGTCGCACGCCAGGAGCGCGGTGGCCGCGTTCATCGAATTCGGCGCTCGCGTGCGGCATTGCGAAGTCGTCGAGGAAATGTGATTCCCCGTTGCAGCGTCCCGATGAGGCAAAATCGCGGCGAGGTTCGAAACAACCAGTTCGTGCACTCACGCGTCGCCGGGCACGTGATCGGGCTTGGGCCGCATGGCGAGTTGGTAGAGCTTGGGCCCGAACAAAGCGAGCGCGGCCAGTGCCAGGATCGTCGCCGACAGCGGGCGCGTGAAGAATACCGTCCAATCGCCCGCCGAGATCGTCATGGCCTGACGGAAGTTCTGCTCCGCCAGCGGCCCCAGAATCATCCCGATGATGACGGGCGCGGCCGGAAAGTCGTAGCGGCGCATGAGATAGCCGATGCCGCCGATGAGATAGAGCAGGATGAGATCGACCGGAGACTGGGTAATCCCATAGGTGCCGATGGTGGCGAACACGAGAATGCCGGCATAAAGGAGCGGCGCCGGGATGTGTAGGAGCTTCACCCAGATCGCGATCAGCGGCAGGTTGAGCACGAGCAGCATGACGTTGCCGATGAACAAGGACGCAATCAGGCCCCACACCAGATGCGGCTGCGACTGCAGCAATAGCGGTCCCGGATTGATGCCGTAGCTCTGGAACGCCGAAAGCATGATCGCGGCGGTCGCCGACGTCGGTAGGCCAAGCGTAAGCATCGGCACCAGGACGCCCGCGGCCGAGGCGTTGTTGGCGGCTTCCGGGCCGGCGACGCCTTCGATCGCGCCTTTGCCGAACTCCTGCGGTTTCGAGGAGAGCTTCTTCTCGACGTAGTAGCTCAGAAAGGTCGGGATCTCGGCGCCGCCCGCGGGCATGGCCCCGATGGGAAAGCCGATGGCGGCGCCGCGTAGCCACGGTTTCCACGACCGCTTCCATTCCTCGCGCGTCATCCAAAGCGAGCCCGAGAGCGGAATGATCTCGTCCTTGCCGGAGCGGTAGCGCGAAGCGACATAGAGCGTCTCCCCGACCGCGAACAGACCGACCGCCACCACGATGACGTTGATGCCGTCGAGCAGTTCCGGAAGACCGAAGGTAAAGCGCGCCTGGCCGGTCTGCAGGTCGACGCCGATCAGCCCGAGCCAGACGCCGAAGAACAGCGCGGCCAGTCCCCTCACCGCCGAGGAGCCCAGCACGGCCGACACCGTCACGAAGGCAAACACCATGAGGGAGAAATAATCGGCCGGTCCGAACTTGAGCGCCCAATCCACGACCACTGGCGCGAGGAAGGTGATGCCAAGGGTGCCGATTATGCCAGCGACGAACGAGCCGATGGCCGCGGTCGCGAGCGCCGCGCCGGCGCGGCCGTTACGCGCCATTTTGTGACCCTCGAGCGCCGTGACGATGGTGGCGCTCTCGCCCGGCGTGTTGAGCAGAATCGACGTGGTCGAGCCGCCATACATCGCGCCGTAATAGATGCCGGCGAAAAGAATGAATGCCGCGGTCGGTTCGACCTTGAAGGTGATCGGCAAGAGCAGCGCGATGGTCAGCGCCGGGCCGAGGCCGGGAAGGACGCCGATCGCAGTTCCCAGCGTGGTGCCCACCAGGCACCACAGGAGATTCATCGGAGTGAGCGCGACCGCAAAGCCGTTGAGAAGTTGCGAGAAGGCATCCATCTCAGCCACCCTCCACGCCGATCAACCGTTCGATCGTGGCCTCGAACAAGCCGGAACCGATATTGATGCCGAGTGTCGTGGCGAAGCCGAAGTAGGCGACCAGCGCGAAAGCCGCGCCGATCAAGGCATCGCGGACGATCGCCTTGGAGCCGAAGCCGCGGGCCACGCAGACGAACAGAATGACCGAAGCGATCGTGAATCCCACCGGCCCGATCAAGAGGACGTTGAGCACGAGACCGGCAAGGATCCAGAGCAGGGCCGCTCGATCGGGCGTGGCGCTCTTCTCCTCCTCGGTCTGCCAACCGCCTTGCCAGGCATCGATCAAAAGGAGGACGCCGAGCATTCCCAGAGCGGCCGCCGTCATCATCGGAACGACGGTCGGTCCGACCTTGGCGTAGAGGGGCGATACCGGGATCGACATCGCCTGCCAAAACATGACGATCGCCAGCACGAGCACGCCGGCGCCGATGATCGTTTCGCCGACGGCCGGCCGCGGCCGCAGGGGCGCGTCTTCCTGGGAGCCGCTGGTCATGTCAGGCAAGCCCGAGCTCTTTGAGGATGCCTTCGATCCGCGCCGTCTCAACGTCAAGGAAGGATTTGTAATCGTCGCCGAGAAGCGTGATCTGCGTCCAGTCGTGCAGCTTGCAGGCCTCGGCCCATTGTGGTGTTGCCGTCATTTTTTCCATCAGCGAGATCATGGCCTTGCGTTGAGCGTCGTTGACGCCGGGAGGAGCGAACACGCCCCGCCAGTTGAACAGCTCCACGTCGATGCCTTCCTCTTTCAGCGTCGGCGCCGCGATGTCTTCCTGGCGCTTGTCCGCCGATATGGCGATCACCCGCAGTTTCCCGGCTTTCACCTGTTCTGCGAACTCGCCATAGCCGGAGATGCCGGCCGCAACCTGGTTGCCGAGCAGTGCCGCGGTCGCCGGTCCGCCGCCGGCGAAAGCGACGTAGCTGACCTTCGTGGGCGCGACGCCGAGCGCCTTGGCGATCATACCGATAAGGATGTGGTCGGAGCCGCCGGCCGAGCCGCCGGCAACGGGAACTTTGGCGGGATCGGCTTTGAGCGCGGCCGCAAAGTCCTTGGCGCTCGTGAAGGGCGATGGTGCCGGAACCACCAACGCCAAAAATTCGCCGGTCAGGCGGGCGATGGGGGTCGCCTGCGCGAGCTTGACCGGGCTCTTGTTGGCGGTGATTGCGCCGACCATCACCATGCCCGCCACCATCAGCGCGTTGCCTTGCCCCTTCCATTGATTCAAGAATTGCGGAAGCCCGACTGCCCCGCCCGCGCCGCCCACATTGGTGATCTGCACCCCCTTCACGGCGCCGGTTGAGCGCAGCACCTGCTCGATCGTACGCGCCGTCTGATCCCAACCGCCGCCCGGCGCTGCCGGGACGAAGAGCTTGAGCAAATCGACTGTCTGGGCGAGCGCCGCGTCGATACTCGCGAGCGGCAACGGCAAAGCGGCGGCAGGAACGAGCGCAGCGCTACGCAGAAGATCACGGCGGGTCGGCATGGCGTTTCCTTTCCAAGAGATATTTGGTCGACGCTCTCCGGCGCCTAGTTGCATGCAATACGAAAGCAGGAGACGTAGCCGAAGTCGAGCCGCTACGCTCCGGGAAGCTTGCGCGCAGGCGGGCCAGTATAGGTCCAAATCAAATGGCGCGGGATTGGTCCTTTGTTGCGCTCGCCTGACTGCATCTCCTCGAAAGCGTGGGCCAACGCGCCGACCGACCGAGACAATACGAACAGTCCCCGGCAAAGAGCGGGTGCAAAGCCGAGCTCCGCGAAGACCACGCCGGTCGCGCCGTCGATATTCATGGGGACGGGTCGTCCTTTCTTGGCCGCAAGCTGCGCCTCGAGCGCACGCCCGATCGTGGCGAAGCGCCCGCTCACGGCGCCACCGGCAGCAGCGGCCTCGACCATTTCGAGCAGGCGCGGCGCACGCGGATCGCGGGGATGAAAACGGTGCCCGAAGCCGGGCACATGCCGGATGCCCGCTTCGGCCAGCGCCTTGATTTCCGCGCTGACGGCTTGCGCCAGCCGCGCTTGGCTGAGCGGACCGCCGTCCATGCGCGCGGCGATGGCGTTATAAAGCGTGACGCATTGCTCGCCGGCTCCGCCATGCACGTCGCCGAGCATATTGATGGCCGACGCCATCGCATTGTTGATGCCGACCCCGCAGGTGATCGCCATTCTGGCCGCCGCGATCGAGGGGGCCTGTGGGCCGTGGTCGACCGCCGCGACCAGCGCGGCTTCCAGCAACTTGGCGGCGGCGGGATCGGGAAGCTCGCCGCGGGTCATGAGATAGACCATCTCGGCAAAGCTGATGCGGCCGATCAGCTCCTCGATCGCATAGCCGCGATAGCGGATCATCCCCGGCTTCATGTCGATGATCGCAGTCGACCACCAATCCTCCGGGGTCATGGTGCTGGCGGTCGCGGGGACGTTGCTGCTCATATGCCACCTTCGCGCGCGAGCTCGTCGATCTCGCGCTTGGAAAATCCAAGTTCGGCCAGGAGATCGCCGGTATCGGCGCCGAGCGCCGGGGGCGGCGACGCTGGTTTTGGATCCCCGCTTGCCAGCCGGAAGCCCGACCGCACGACGCGGACAGGACGATCGACCGCGGGCACGCAGTCGAAGGTCTTGAGCAGTCCGCGCTCGACGACCTGCGGATGCTCGAGCACGGAGGGCACGTCGAGCACTTCGCCGGCGGGAACGCCGCTCTTGTTGAGGAGCGCCGACCATTCCTGCGCCGATCTCACCGCGAGCGCCTGCTCGATC
>Ga0209648_10005047_pt1 | contig 11257 bp, 8 predicted proteins | sample GraSoi2013_115cm_FD_185830 | JGI IMG/M metagenome (GOLD analysis project Ga0209648, IMG submission 185830) | Grasslands soil microbial communities from the Angelo Coastal Reserve, California, USA - Sample 9_17_2013_115cm (SPAdes) (version 2) | ecosystem: Environmental > Terrestrial > Soil >...
CTGCTGGACGATCTCGCCGTGTATCGGATTCCACACCAGGTGGCCGGCCCGGCCGAGCCGGTCCAGCCGCTGGGCCGCCCGTCCGGCCGGCACGGTCCGCGGGTCGGCATCGAGGGCCTGCCACACGACGCGGGGAGCGCCGCCTTTCAGCGGCCCGCCATCGATTCCTGCTGGGATGCGCCCGGCACCAGGCATCCACGCGTCGCTCACTGCGCTCCCTCAACAACGGCCCCGGCCTCCGCCCCCAGATCCCCACCTACCTGCCTACGTCAGCACGATGAATTAGTCCACCCCCAATGCCGGGGTCGGAATATCGGATCGGATTTAGGGTGTGACGGGCTCAGCCTGGCAGACGGCGGCGGGCGAGACGGGCTGTCGTCACCGCCGTGAGCGGGCGCGGATCCGCCGTCTGGCAGATGGTGGCGGCATCGGGCAGGTCACGCAGCGACCCGGATTCCCTCGAAGCTGAGTGAGGCCCGGCGCCCCGCTCTCGCCGGGCCTCACAACAGAAGACGCGCGACCCGGACGCCGGGTTCACACGAATCGCGACTGATCCTGAGAAGATCAAACCGTGACTGATCCCGGCCAGATCACGGTATGGCGCAGCCGCCCGCACCCTGGCAGATCCGGCGCGCGAAGGCCTCGAAGAACACCTTGCCGATCTGGAGCGGGTCGGAGATCTCGTAGGCCTGTCCGCCGCCCGCCGTGGCGATCTGCTGCAGGGCGGTGAAATTGCCGGCGCTGCCGAGCTGGAGGATGATCAGCTCGACCCGCTTGTTCGGGTTGTATATCGCGCGGAGCTTGCTGATCAGCGCGGCGGCAGACAGGTCGCCTGGGGCCTTGTCCACCCCGGCGGTCATGACGATGACCGCGTTGGAGTAGTTCGGCTGGTAGCTGGCGAGCATCTGCTGGTACCCGGCCAGGATGGTCTTGTTGATCGCGGCGGGCGTGTTGGGCAGCGGGTTCACCGACCCGTTGATCTCCTGGAGCTGCTGGCGCCTGCTGATGAGCCCCACCTCGGCGGGCAGCGGCCCGACGGAGACCAGCACCTTGTAGGGGAGGCTGCCGTCGAGATTGTCCGCGAACCGCCAGTCGCCTATCTGCGCGCTGTCGGGAAACAGCGCGAGCCCGAGGTTCGCGGTGGTCGTCAGCTCCTGCTCCAGGGTCACGCCGGGTACGCCGGACGGCGTGGCCATGGCCGAGGAGACGTCGATCAGCACCAGGTCCCTGGAGCCGATCTGGAGCCGCTGCCAGGCCTGCAGATCGGTCAGGGCCTCGCCGGGCACCGTCGGCGTGGCCACCTGCAGCGGCTGCTGGGCCAGCCCGTCGCTCGCGGGCAGGGTGCCGGTGACGCCGTCGCCCGACCGGAAGCCGTAGTAGCGGACGATCGAGGCGGTGTAGCCCTGCTCCAGCGTGGTCTGGAACTCCCTCGCCGCCGCCAGCTCGGCCGGGTCGGTGGAGGTCAGGACGTAGGGGTAGTCAAGCTCCGGGGTCCCGAGCGCGGCGCTTCGGCCGACCGGGTAGCGAGCGGCCAGCGGCTGGTCCGGATGGGCGGCGTCGTAGCTGAGGACCGCCTGCTCGCTGGTGACCGTCACCGGATGCGCGGCGGACAGAGCCGGGTTGGCCAGGGAGACGAACGCCGCCAGGGAGGTCGGGTTGTCGAATTCCGCGGACGGCTGGGCCGAGAGCACGAACGTGGCGAGCTTCGCGCGGGCGTCCGCGCCGCCGCCGAGCAGCCTGCTGATCTCGACCAGGGTGGCGAGCCCGGCCGAGCTCTGCGTCGGGTCGGGCAGGTCGAGCCTGAGCCCCAGCGCAGATGATGGCCCCCCGATGGCTCCCGGCAGCAGGAAATTCCAGCCGACGGAGGTGTTGAAGGCTGGAACCTGGTCCGCCGCGGCGGGCGGCATCACGATCATGAGGGGTGACTTGGCGATGTTCAGGCCGGTGGGCTGTACCGCCTCGGCCCCGAGCGGGAACGTGCGCGCTGCGTCGACCCACAGGCTCGAGTCGGGGATCCACGCGTCGATGGCGGGCAGGCCGGCGCTGGAGCCCTGCCCGTCGACCTGGGATGCGACGGCCGCGGGCGGGTCCTGGGTGACCTGCACCTCGACGCAGCGCCCGGCCGCCTGGTGGTTCTGCTGGTTGAAGACCTGCCCGACGTGCTGGATGGCCGGTGCGATATCCACCGACACGGCGACATTGACCAGGAGAGGGTGGTTGTTGCACGCGTTGCGGGCCGCGACCGCCTGGGCCGTGAGCGCGGCCATGAGGACCGCAGAGATCCCGACCGCGATCGCCACCAGCAGCCGCACGCTGACCTGGCGTTGCCGGCCACGTCGGCTGACACGGCCCCGCTGCTCGCGTGGGTTCACAAGAATCCTCGGATCATGCGGCTCGGCTGGCCTCGGCGCTGTTCCGGACGAGGCCGTCCCCAAACCGATGACTATATCGGACTCTCAGCGGCAGATCAGGCGACTTGCCCGGTTTTGATGCAGCCGGCCTACAGGCGATGCGTAACGCCGCAAGGTGGCCACCTGCTGGCGGCCACCTTGCCGGGCGCTGGCCCTGCACCTGCGCGAGGGCCGGGCGGTTACCTGTTACCTCGCGCCTTACTTCGCGCCGACCGGGACCCGTCCGGGAGCGCGGCCGGGGCCCGGCTGGCCGTGGCGGAGGCCGGGCTGGCCGTGGCGGAGGCCGGGCTGGCCGTGGCGGGGGCCGGGCTGGCCGTGGCGGGGACCCGGAGCAGCCTGCCCAGCGAGGGCGGCAGCCACCAGTTCGCCCGGCCGAAGAGTGCGACCAGGGCCGGGACGAGCAGGCAGCGGATGACCACGGCGTCGATGAGAATCCCGGCGCCGAGCCCGGTGGCCAGGATCTTCAGGTCGGTCTGCGGCCCGGTGGACATGGACAGGAAGCTGAGCATGAGGATCGCCGCCGCGCTGGTGACCAGGCGGCCGGTCCGGCCCAGGCCCTCGGTGACCGCGTGCCGGGCGTCACCGGTGGTGTCGTAGGCCTCCCGGATGCGGGTGAGGATGAACACCTCGTAGTCCATGGACAGGCCGAACAGGAAGGCGAAGACCATCAGCGGCACCCACATGGTGATCGCTCCGGTGGCCGGGATGCCCCACAGGGCGCCGGAGCCGTGGCCGTCCTGCCATACCCAGGTGAGCACGCCGTACGCGGCGGCCAGGGAGATCAGGTTGAACACCACGGCCTTGGCCGCCAGCAGAACGGAGCGGAAGGCCCTGGTGAGCAGCAGGAAGGTGGCGACGCTGATGATAGCGAGCATCAGCGGGAAGTCGCCGTAGACGGCGTGGTCGAAGTCGATCAGCGAGGCGCCGTCGCCGCCGACGCCCACCACGTGCGGGCTGGCCAGCACGGTGTGCTCCAGCCTGCTGATCGTGATCTGGCCCGCCGGGATGCTGCTCTCGGCGGCGGGGATCACGGTGACGATCGCCGTGCCGGCGCGACGGTAGTCAGGTGAGGCGGGCGCCACGGCCGCGTACACGCCGGGCACCCGGGCGGCCTCGGCGGCGACGGCGACCGGAGCTGACGAGGTGAGCACCTCGGCCGGGGTGATCACGCCCGAGGGGACGCCCCCCTCGGTGAGGGTGGCCAGCGCCTCGTGGGCGGGGCCGCTGGTGGCCTGCGCGGAGCTCCCCGGCTCGCCCAGGTGCAGGGACAGCGCGGGCAGCATCAGGGCGCCCAGGATGCCCAATCCCACCAGCGCGGCGGCCCAGCGATGGGAGTAGACGCCACGTGCCCAGGCCGAGAACACCCGGCTGGCCTGGCGCTCGGTCCGCAGCCGCGGCCAGTCCAGCCGGGGACCGACGGTGGCCAGGATCACCGGGAGCAGGGTGATGGCGACGGCGACGGACACCAGCGGCACGAGCACCCCGCCGTAGCCGACGCTGCGCAGCATGGGAACCGGCAGGACGATCATCGACAGCAGCCCGATGGCGACGGTGAGCCCGGAGAACACGACCGCCCGGCCCGCGTGGTTCATCGCCCCGACCACGGCCGCGGCGTTGTCCCGGCCCGCGGCCCGCTCTTCGCGCCAGCGGCTGACTACCAGCAGCGAGTAGTCGATGGCCACGCCCAGCCCGATCAGCGCGATCAGGAACTCCACGATCTGGCTGATCCCGGTCAGCTCGGTGAGCCCGCCGACCAGCAGGAACGTGGCGAGCACGGACACACCGCCGATGAGCAGCGGCAGCAGGGCCAGGAAGCTCGCGAACACCAGGGCCAGGATCACCAGGGCGCCGAGAGCCCCGATCATCGCCTCGGTCATGACCCCGGTGCCCTTGGACGACGACGGCTTGCCGTTGGACAGCAGTGACAGGCCGGTGACCCCGACGTGCCAGCCGGCCGGCACTGCGGCCGCGACGGCGCCGTCGATCGCCGGACCAAGGTTGGTTCCGCCGAACCCGGTGACCGGGCTCGTGTAGACGAGCGCGAAGGTGGACCGGCCGTTGCGGGTGACGAACGCCGGGCTGTGAGTGGTCCCGTAATCCGCGATCCGCACGCCCGGGACCGCCCGGGCGAGGGCGGCGAACGCGCGCCCCGTGGCGGCCGCTACGGCCGGGTCGGTGATCCGCTTCCCGGCCGGCACCGTGATGACCGGTACGTAGGGGGGCTGGGAGCCGCCGTTGCCGTACTGGCGGGCGATCCGGCTGTCGACGCTGAACGCCTGCCCCGGCATGGCGAAGCTGTTCGTCATCCGGTGCGTGGTGCCGCTGATGGTCATGACGCCGATGGCGGACACGACGACCCAGAAAAGGGCCACGAGCGCCTTGTGGCGGAGCACGAAGCGGGTGAGCGCGGGCATCGGGACCTCCGAGTTCCGTTGCTGGTGGGCGATCCACCAGCCGCTCGCCAGCCTGGCGCTCTGGGTACCTCCGGGTCGTCCCGCTCCGGTGGGCACTTGCCGGTACCACCGCGGGATCAAGGAAGCCCCGGCTACTCCCGGGGGAGTAGCCGGTTGATCAACCCGGGGATGGCGACTCCGACGCTGGGGATGCCTACGCTGCTGCCATGGAACCTGTCAGGGCAGCGTGGCGGCGCTGGCTGAGTTCGCCCGTCCGGGATGTGGTATCCGCCCTCGTGGTGACCGCTGTACTGATCTCAGGCACCTACGGCGAGGCGCATCCCTCCAGCCCCTCCGACACGATCCAGTTCCGCGGGCGGCTGGTCCCGCATCCCCCGCCCGCTGCCTACCTGCTGGTGGCGATCGCGTGCCTGGTGCTGGCCGGGCGGCGCCGGTGGCCGGTCTCCGTGCTCACCGTCTCGACCGCCGCGGTAGCGGGCTTCACGCTGCTCGGCTACATCAACGGCGCCGCCCTGGTGGCCCCCGCCCTGGCTCTATATGCGGTGGCTACCCAGGTCAGCGTCCGGCGGGCCATCGCGCTGGCCGCGGCCACGATGGCCGGGCTGATGACGGCCACCGGCGCGGCGAACCCGTTCGGGCACATCGCCGGCGGCGGGTTCGTCCTCATCCCCGGCCTGGTCGCCGCCCCGCTGTTCGCCGGGATCGCCGTGGCCAACCGGCGGGCCTACGTGGCGTCGATCCACGACCGGGCCCAGGAGGACGCCCGCAGGCGGGTCGATGAGGAACGGCTGCGCATCGCCCGCGAGCTGCATGACGTGGTCGCGCACACCATGGCTACCATCAACGTGCAGGCCGGCGCGGCCTCCCACGTCCTGTCCACCCGCCCGGAGGCTGCTGCCGAGGCCCTGCAGGCAATCAAGGCGGCCAGCAAGGAAGGGCTCAGGGAGCTGCGCGCGATCCTCAACGTGCTGCGCCAGGCCGACGACGCCGACCCCACCCAGCCTGCACCGGGCACCGCGCAGCTCGAGACCCTCGTCGCCGGGGCCCGCCAGGCCGGCCTGGAGACGACGCTCACCGTGACCGGGAAACCGTCCCCGCTGCCCGCGGCCGTGGACCTGGCCGCCTACCGGATCGTCCAGGAATCGCTGACCAACGCCATCCGCCACGCAGGCCCGGCGGCGGCCGCGGTCTCGCTGAGCTACCGCGACGACGAACTGCGCATCGACGTGGCCGACACCGGGAGCGGGCATCGGGGGCCGGCCGGCCCCGTCGCCGAAGGCACAGTGAGCGAGGGGGCTGGACACGGGCTGGCCGGAATGCGCGAGCGCGCCGCCGCCGTCGGCGGCTCCGTCGTGACCGGCCCGTCTCCCGGCGGCGGTTATCGGGTCGCGGCCCGGCTCCCCCTCCGCGGGCAGCTCACCGGCGACGGGGGCGGCAGGGGCGGCACCGCCCCTGGCACCGCCTCCGCCTCTGGCACCGCCTCCGCCCCTGACAGCGGCTCCGCCCCGCTCGAGAATGGCACGCCGCAATGATCCGGGTCCTGCTGGCCGACGACCAGGCCCTGATCCGCGCGGGATTCCGCCTCCTGCTCGACGCCGCCGACGACCTCGAGGTGGTCGGCGAGGCCACCGACGGCCAGCAAGCGGTCGACCTGGCCCGCCGCGAGCGCGCCGACGTGGTGCTGATGGACATCCGGATGCCCGGGGTGGATGGCCTGGAAGCCACCCGCCGCATCTCAGCCGACGAGGACCTCGCCGGGGTCAAGGTCGTCATCCTGACCACCTTCGAGTCCGACGAATACGTCTACCAGGCACTCCGGGCTGGGGCCAGCGGCTTCCTGGTCAAGGACACCGAGCCCGCCGAGCTGATCCAGGCAATCCGGGTGGCGGCCAGGGGCGACGCGCTGCTCTCGCCGAGCGTGACGCGGCGGCTCATCACCGACCTCGCCCGCCGCCCCGAGCGGCCGCCGGTCAGCGGCCAGGTCCTGTCCACTCTGACCGTCCGGGAACGCGAGGTGCTGGCGCTGGTCGCCGAGGGCTTGTCCAACGACGAGATCGCCGCGCGCCTGTTCCTCAGCCCCCTCACGTCCAAGACCCACGTCAGTCGCATCATGACCAAGCTGAACGCCCGGGACCGCGCCCAGCTCGTCGTCATCGCCTACGAAACCGGGCTGGTGACCCCGGGGAGCCGCGGGGCGCACTGAGGGTCACCGAACAGGCACCACCCTTGCGGGTCGGCCAGACTGAACCCGTGAGCAGCCTGGTTCCGGTCGGCGACGCCGACGACCCGCGTCTGAGGGACTATGTCCGCCTCACCGACGTCAACCTGCGCAAGAGCCTCGAGGCATCCAGCGGGCTGTTCGTCGCCGAGGGGGAAATGGTGATACGGCGCGCCATCGCCGCGGGCTATCCGGTGCGCTCGCTGCTGGTCACCAGCGACCGGCTGGCCGGCCTCGCGGACCTGGCCGACCGCTGCGATGGCCCGGTATACGTGGTCCCGCCGGAGATCGCCCACCAGGTCACCGGCTACCGGGTGCACCGCGGCGCGCTGGCCTCGATGCGGCGGCTCCCGCTCCCGCCGGTGGGTGAGGTGATCGACAGCGCGCGGCGCGTCGTGGTGCTCGAGGACATTGTGGACCACACGAACGTGGGCGCGATCTTCCGGTGCGCGGCCGCGCTCGGCTTCGACGCGGTGGTCCTGGCGCCACGCTGTGCCGACCCGCTCTACCGGCGCTCGGTCCGCGTGTCGATGGGCGCGGTGTTCGCTGTGCCCTACGCCCGGCTGGACGACTGGCGGGAGGGACTGGCCGGGCTCCGCGCGGCCGGGTTCCGCCTGCTTGCGCTGACCCCCGCAGCCGACGCGGTGCCGATCGGCGAGGCGCTCGCCGACGCCCGCATGCGGCCGGACAGCCGGGTGCCGGCGGACGGCCTGGTGCCGGCGGACGCTGGTCGGCTTGCCCTCCTGCTCGGAGCCGAGGGAGACGGCCTCTCGGCCCGCTGGCGCGACCAAGCCGACCTGAGCGTGCGGATACCGATGAGCGGGGGAGTCGACTCGCTCAACGTGGCCTCCGCGGCGGCCATCGCCTGCTACCTCCTGGCCGGCTGACTGGGTCCGGCTGGCCGGCGTGGTGCGGTGCGTCCGTAGGCCGCGCACACCTTTGCCGCGCGCAGATGATCACCCGAACCCGACCTACATCAAGCCGCGCGGACGGGCGCTGGTAGCGTGCGGCCGCACCCGCACACGTCAGGAGGGACCGATCATGCGCTTTGCCTTCAAGACCGCGCCGCAGAACACGACCTGGGCGGACATGCTGGCCGTGTGGAAGGAAGCCGACGAGATCGAGATCTTCGAGTCCGGATGGCTGTTCGACCACTTCTACCCGATCGTCGGGGACTCGGCCGGGCCGTGCCTGGAGGGCTGGATGGCGCTGGCCGCGCTGGCGCAGGCGACTCGCCGCCTGAGGCTGGGCACGCTGGTCACCGGAATCCACTACCGCCAGCCGGCCGTGCTGGCCAACATGGCGGCCACCATCGACATCATCTCCGACGGCCGGCTCGAGCTGGGTATCGGCGCGGGCTGGAACGAGGAGGAATCGAGAGCGTATGGCATCGCGCTCGGCACCCCGCGCGAGCGCAGCGACCGCTTCGAGGAAGCGTGCCAGGTTCTCGTGGGCCTGCTCTCCCAGGAGACGACGAGCTTCAGGGGCGACTATTACCGGCTGACCGACGCTCGTTGCGAGCCAAAGGGACCGCAGCGGCCACACCCGCCGATCTGCATCGGCGGCAGCGGCGAGCGCCGTACCCTGCGCACCGCCGCCCGGTACGCCCAGCACTGGAACTTCGTTGCCGGCACCGTGGAGGAGTTCGCGCGAAAGAGAGACGTTCTGTTCGCACACTGCCAGGACATCGGCCGCAACCCGGCAGAGATCACCTTGTCGAGCCACATCCCGCTGAGCGCCGATCATGATTTGGGAGCCGTCGTCGACAAGGTGGCCGCCCTGGCAGGCGAGCAGCTCGGCCTGGCGATCGTCTACCTGCTGCCCCACTGACTCCAGCCGTGCTCACCCCGCTCGCCGAGGCGCTCGCGCCGCTTCGCTGAAGCACGAGGGGCCGGCGCTGCGCCTCAGCCGGGTCGGCCGCGCCGTCGTCGGCGCAGCGGTTTGTGGACGCTGAGGGTTGCTCGCACAGCCTTCAGCGTCCACAAACTGCCTGGGGCACACTGGGGTGGTGCGTATTACTCTCCGGGTCCGGCCTGGGTCTGCCCGTCCCGGCGTGGGCGGTGAGCACGATGGCGCACTGGTCGTGCGGGTCAGTGCGCGTGCGGTGGACGGGCAGGCCACAGCGGCCGCGCTGGCGGCGGTAGCTGCGGCGTTCGGCATCCGCCGTCATTCGGTGACGCTGGTGAGCGGGGCAGCCAGCCGGACGAAGGTAGTCGAGGTGACCGGCGCCGATCCGGCCGATCTCGACCGGCTGCTGGCCCGGTAAGGGCCGGCCGGCAGGCCCGCCCAGCGCGGCAAGAAGAAGGTCGTCAGGCGCCGGGCCAATCGCGACCGGCCGGCTGTGATGAGGCGAGGGATGCGAATACAACCGTGGCACTGAGGTAATGACCGGTGCCGTAGTCGAATGCGCCGCTGCACGTTATCAGGCGCAGAGCCGCGTAGTGAGTCGCGCCGTAAATGGTTTTCGCAGGGAATCTGGATTTGGGGTACTGGCGTACGCCGGTGACGCGGAAAACGGCGGTGATCCCGTCGGCGAGCGTGACGTCGACGTTGTCCCCGGGGCGGAGGGCTCCGAGGCGGAAGAAGACGGCGGGCCCGTGGTAGCTGTCGAGGTGACCCTCGATGACCGACGCCCCGATCTGGCCCGGCGTCGCCGAGTACTTGTACCACGCCGCCTCGCCTGCGCTCGTGTACAGCGACGGTACCTGGATCGTGCCGTCGGCGTTGACCCCCAGGTGCAGCAGTCCCGAGTTCACGCCGATGGCCGGGATAGCAACGGACACCGGCACTGAGCGCGGCAACGACGGCCCGTGGTCCCGGCCTGCGGACGGCCCGAGAGCGCCCGCTGCCGCCAGGGAAGGCTGCGGCGCATGCTCCTGCGCCCCGAGCGCGACACCGACAGCGGCGGCCCCGGCCACGATGAGAAGCACGCCGGCCACTCCGGCCACGCGGGCCCGGACGCTTCCTGACGGACCGGGCTTGGGGGCATAGCGGCTATGCGGCCAAGACATGACCACGCGAAACCCGGCGATGCGCCGCCACTCGACCTCGCCCAATAGTGTCGTCACTCCCTCCGTCTTCCCAAGAGTGTTCTGTTCGCGTAGCCTGATATTCAGGTGGTGAACAGGCTATTACATGTCTGCGGCGTCTATAGGCTTTACCCTATGGTCCTTCGCGCTTTCGGGGACCTGCATTCAGTCGGCGCGGGCGCGGTCGGTTCAGCCATGCGTTTTCCGTTCCAGCGTCGGTTTCTGATGCGCGACCGAGCCAGTGGGCCGCCACCTGCCGGATGCGAGAGGAGGTTCTATGAAGGTCCGCACCACCACTGCGGGGACGGGGCTCGGCGCGAGGCTAACCGCGGCAAGCTGCGGCATGCTGGCCATACTTGCCTCCGCAGCAATCTCGGCCTGCACGACGTCCTCGTCGTCGGCGGCCCTGCCTACATCGTCCTCGCCCTCGGTGGCACTGCCAACCTCCTCACCCGTGCGAGGTGCCTCGCCAGCCCCTGCTGCATCGTCTAGCCGTACGGCTGGGGTAGGCCAGCCGGGCGCGAGCGCCAGCCCCTCGGTCACCCCCTCAGCCACCCCCTCAGCCACCCCCTCGGCCAATACCTCGGTGCCCCCGTCGGCATCGCCGGCGGTGACGGAGAGCCATTCGACCAGCCCGATCCCCACCGCGCCCCCGGCCACCGGTGGCGGCGGCACGGCCGGATTCCAGGACACCCTGCTCCTCGGGCTCGGCGGAGCGGCGATACTGGTCGGCGCCGGAAGCATCGCCTACCGCAGAAAGGTCATCAGGAACCGCTGACACATCTCCGGCGCCGGACCAGAGTCGGCAGCCGCCGCCAGCTACCGCAGCCGCAGGCCGAGGACGCGGCGCGGGCCGTCGCGTAGCTGGGTGAAGCCGAGGTGATGGTAGAAGCCCAGGGCGCGCTGGTTCCCGGCATTCACGTGCAGGTGAACGCCGAGCGATCCCTGGTCCCGCAACGCCGCGAGCTGCATGCCGACGAGCCGGCGGCCCGTGCCGCGGCCCTGGAGCCGGGGCAGCAGGTCGATGTGCAGGTGGGACGGAAAGTCGGCCATCAGCTCGTCGTCGGTGCGCCACGGGTGGTGGATGAGGTAGGCAATCTGCTCGTCCCGCGTCCAGCGGCCGCGGTCGGCGACGTCGGGCTCGACGTAGCGAAGCCGCAACCGCGGCCACCACTGCTCTTCCGT
>Ga0209648_10005048_pt1 | contig 11256 bp, 10 predicted proteins | sample GraSoi2013_115cm_FD_185830 | JGI IMG/M metagenome (GOLD analysis project Ga0209648, IMG submission 185830) | Grasslands soil microbial communities from the Angelo Coastal Reserve, California, USA - Sample 9_17_2013_115cm (SPAdes) (version 2) | ecosystem: Environmental > Terrestrial > Soil >...
CACCGCGCGACCCGTAATGGGCATACAAGGCCGAAACGTCAAGCAGGGCCACGCTGTCGACGACGAAGCGGGCCAGATGGTCGGGGGGCAGACACTCGCCCAGCCGCACGGTCAGATCCAGCGCCTGGTCGTAGTTCACCGTTTTACATGTTCTCTTCATGCTCAAGAGTATACCACGACAGACCGGGAGCACTTACTTTTCTCCGACAAGCTGCTAGGAGTGACCCTAACCTAACAATTCGGTCTCCGACCCAAAAAACAAGGGAGGCAGAGCTTGTTCTTCTCTGCCTCGCCTCCGCATGGACCATGTCCATATGCACTCTCGGATCGGGGTTAGTGCTTCTGCCTGGTGCCCTCCATGTCTTGCTGTGCCTGGGTAAGCCCCTTGTCGACTGCCCAGGCGGCGATCTGGACACGCGACGAGAACCCGAGCTTGGTGAAGATATGAGTGATACCAAATCCGGCTGATCGATGATTAAACCACGCCCACCTTCCCTTCTACTGAGAGTCTCGAAGAATTTCCTCTTGAAGCGTTCATTTACGAGAGGAAGGGAAGTTTGTGCCTAAATATGTGACGGTTGCTGCTCATCTCAGCCTGGATGTGCTGGCACACCGCTATCGGAAAGCGGTTGATCCAGTCGAACGGAGTCATTTTCATATCATCTGGTTGCTAGCTCAGGGGAAGCGTGTCAGCGAGGTCGCACTGGTCACAGGCTATTGTCCGAACTGGATTCGAATACTGGCACGCCGCTACAACCAGGATGGGCCACAGGTACTTGCCGATCAGCGGAAACAGAACATCGGCGCTCTACCGCTTCTCTCCAACGGACAAAAGAATCAGTTACGGCAATTGCTTGAGCAGGCTCCTCCTGATGGCGGATTGTGGACCGGCCCAAAAGTCGCTCATTGGATAAGTGAACAGACAGGGCGAAAGATCCATGCTCAACGCGGGTGGGATTACCTCAAGTATCTTAACTTCTCTCTCCATATCCCCCGTCCTTGTCACCACAAGGCAAATACGGAACAGCAAGAAGCATTTAAGCGAGAACTGCCAGAGCAGGTGAAACAAATACAGCAGGCCTATCCACAAGCGGAGGTCGAAGTGTGGTGTATGGATGAGCATCGCATAGGACTGAAGCCGGTTATCAGACGTGTTTGGATGCTGAAAGGGCATCGTCCGATTATTCGCGTGCAACAACGGTATGAATGGCTTTAGGTATATGTTAGATATCATCAAGGTCTCCTTTGACAGAAGAGACTAGCCCGTTCCGATATATCCCCTCCTATGAGCCTGCGCACTTTCCTTCAGTGATGCTACCATTGAGCATTATCTCTCATCACATGGAGGAATCTATGGAAGAAATCCGATGGGAACTGTATCCCTTGGTTGCAACTTCAGAGCGTTCACGAGCCTGGCTTCAGTTGCAGAATCACCTTCAGCTTGCCCCAAAAACGATTGATGCCTATGGGCGCTCACTGAACGACTTTCTGGCCTTTTGTCAGCGTTTTGGCATTATTCCTGAAACGATCACCCGTGAGCAGGTGGGATTGTATGTCCATGATCTGGCTCAGCGCCCCAATCCAAAAGGAGCCAAACTGCTCTCAATCGAAAATGGTCGGGGCCTCTCTAACTCAACCATGCAGCAGCGCATCACTGTTCTCCGCCTGTTTTGTGACTCGCTTGTTGAGCGGCAATTGCGCCAGGATAATCCGGTCGGTCGCGGCCATTACGTGCCTGGCAAAGCTTTTGGCGGAGCGCGTGCCCGAGGGCTGCTTCCTCATTATCAAAAACTGCCCTGGCTTCCCTCGGACGAAGAGTGGCAAAACGTGCTGGGGAATCTCGAAGGGGAACTTCTGCGGAATCAAGTGATGCTCCTCATCGCATACGATGGAGCCTTACGGCGTGAGGAGCTGGTACGACTGGAAATTGACGATTTCGACTTCGCCTACCGGCAGATCCGTGTGCAAGCAGAGCATGCCAAGAATAGACGCGAGCGCGTTGTGGGCTATGGAAAAACGACCAGCCGACTTCTCGAAGCCTATTTGCGCCAAAGGAAAATCCTCTCTGCAAAACGTGGTCCGCTCTTCTTGTCGGAGTCGCATCGTAATGCATCTCACCCTCTTGCGCTCGTTACCTGGTCGAAAATCGTCCAGAAACTGGCGCTACGTGCAGGGCTTCCACGCTTTACGACGCATACTCCACGTCATCTCAAGCTTACCCATATGGCTCGTGCAAAAATGGAATTGCACCAGATCGCCACCTACGCGGGTCACAAATCCTTAACCACGACCATGCTCTACATCCATTTAAGCGGCGTGGAGTTAACCGAAGCGGTCACCCGGAGCCTCTCGGGTTTTGAGCAATGGATTGATCAGGTGTTAGGAAAGGAACCACTGTCATGAATCAGAACTCTTCCCTCCTTTCAACCTGCGATCCATCCTGGTCTTGGCCTGTCAATATCGATCTCTACGACCGTGCTCCATCGCTGAGCGAACAGGAGTGCTTAGAGCTTGATCGTCGCTTTGGCACAACGCATATACCCCTTCGCAAGGAGACTTGGGGGGTGCTCCAACGGCTTCTTCAGCCACTTTACGATATCCTTACACATATTGATGAGTCTCGACCAAGACGCACTGATGTGATACGTGTGATGGCAATCGAGATGCATCGACGTGGAAGTTCGTTCTGGGCGTGGACAGCCGAGGAGTGGAGAGAGATCATCGGCCCCGATAGAGAGAGTTTTGCCCAGCGATATGGATGGCAAAGGACTGCTCACAGTGCCGGTGCGCCGCGCCAGCTTCTGCCTTTCCTCGCATACCTGTTTTGTCCCTCTTACCCCATCGATGCGCTTTTTGAAGCGTCTCAGATGCTCTCACTAGCACGCCGAGTTTTTAGTAACAAGCTCATTGAAGAGGCAGTTCAGCGAATCTCGACAGTTCTCAGAAGTTGGGGATACCAGTTGCATGAGCGCCAAGGTTATGCAAAGCTCAGAATGACCATAGTCTACTTACTCCTGTGCAACCGCAGCCCCTATCTTGAAGATCTTTCCACTCCATTGCTTGAAACAGTTTACTCATCCTGTACAACCCTTTTGGTACGAGGCCAAATACGGCAAGTCTCTCATGCTCTCTGTGCTCTCGGCATCATTGCAAAACCTCTTTCAAGAGGGAAAGGGGCAAAACGCTCTGAAGAAAACGTCAAGGACGAAGATGCTTCTGAAGAATGGGTAATGTGGTGTGAGCGTTGGCGAAAACAGACGACGCGAGAACACCCCGAAACGGTGTATTACCAAACGCTCAAAGTTGGTCGTTGGCTCAAAGTAACACATCCGGATATCACGAGTCCAACACAGTGGACCTATGAGCTTGCTGTAGAATTTGTGGCTACGGCTAATGAGATGAAGATAGGGGAGTGGGTGAGCGCCGATCACCTCTCTCGAACGCCTCATCGTCGCATTGGCCAACCATTACGACCTGGTGCTAAAGCACTCCTTCTTGGTGGCATACGTACCTTTTTCCGAGATTGTCAGGAATGGAATTGGATACCCATTCGCTTCAATCCCTTACGAGCGTTTCGCCTCTCGGCCTCCATTCGTAATGCTATTGGGCCAAAGCCACGCGTCGTAAAAAGAGAGATCTGGGCGAAGATTCTCTGGGCGGCGATGAATCTCGAAGAAAAAGATCTTCCAGTGGATGCCGCTGAATCAAACTTCTATCCTATTGAAATGGTTCGTGCCATTGCGGTCGTCTGGTGCTTTGCTGCTTTGCGTTCTGACGAAATTCAGCGATTGAGAATTGGCTGTGTGCGCTGGCTGTTTACGCTATGGTTAGGGGTACCCATCCCACCTCTAAAAGTTACTGAAGCACCGTACCCAGCGGACAGCAAAATGTTACGATCCACCCGAAGATTCTTGCAAAAATGTTAATTTGTTACTGACCCTTGCCACTTGAACTGTTTCCTGGTATGGTAGAGACAGACGTATTGTTGTCAGCCAGCTCTATGGAAAGGAGAGCGGCGATGCAACTTCCACCTGATGAGCAAGAGGTCATCCGTCGTGCATTTCATGTTGAAGGCAAAGCGATCCGACAGATCGAGCGTGAAACTGGTCATAGTCGCCAGGCCATCAGGAGGGCTATCTCTAATAGGCCACCTCCACTCAAATCTGCCCCCTCTTCTCTGTTTCGCTCTGCCCCCATCTTTGGACCGTTTCAAGCACGCGTTGAAGCCTTCATCGCACAGAATGACCATCTCCCTCGCAAGCAACGCTACACCTCTCATCGGATTTTTGAGATCATCCAGGCTGAGGGTTACCAGGGCTGTGAGTCTCGTGTCCGGCAACACCTCGCGGCCTGGAAAGAGGCTCACCATCCCCCTGAACTGTTTCTGCCGCTGGAATTCGAGCCTGGCCAGGATGCTCAGGTGGATTGGGTGCGCCGTGTCGGTGCATATGAAATTCCCGTGTAACACGGGAGAGGAAGGGGGTAAGAACCTCTAGGACATCCAACCGACCTAGAGCGGAAACGCAAAGGGGAAAGTAGCATGTTGGAAAAGCGGAGAACCCTCGAAGGCATGTAAAGAGTTGCTCTGCAAGTCCTGTGTGCATGGTGAAGCTGGCCAATTGCTGAACCTGAGTTCTCGCATGATGATCACTTGCATCCGTTAAACCATGCCTGAAAGAACGACATCGGAAAAACATGAGACCCCAGTCCTCATGAACACCACCCCCCTCCGATGAATGGCGGGTAATGAACCCGAAAAGAGAACAAACGGGCACCTAAACACACTACACGTTTCATATGTGCAAAAGCGGGATCGCCTAAAAGCCGCGAGGCTCATGGCGACGGAACCCCCATATGAGACCTCAAGAAAACAATGACGACTTCGAGAGGTCAAAGGGGCAGCCTACGAAGGTAGGCCAGAGTGCGTGAAAGGTACCCACGCAGAGGGAAGGTATCAGGAAGTTACTAATGCATGGAGGTATGCGAAATTGCAGACAACCGAAACGTATTTAGGACTTCTCCGTGAACGGGGCAAGCGGGGCTTGCCATTAAAGCGCGTCTACAGGCAACTGTACAACACAAACCTGTACCTAACTGCCTACGGTCGAGTCTACCGAAATGCTGGCGCGATGACGCCCGGCGTGACGGACGAAACGGCTGACGGCACCTCACTGGAAACCTTTGAGGCCATCATTACTGCACTGAAGCAGGAACGATACCAATGGCAACCAGCACGAAGAACCTACATATTGAAGAAAAGCGGGAAAAAGAGGCCGCTCGGTATACCCGTTTGGAGCGACAAACTTCTTGCTGAGGTCATGAGAATGATCCTGGACGCCTACTTCGATGGGACATTCAGCGAACACTCTCACGGCTTCCGTGAAGGACGGGGATGTCATACGGCTCTCCGAGAAATCTACCGGGCCTGGCAAGGCACAGTTTGGATCATCGAGGGCGACATAGCCGACTGCTTCGGCTCCCTCGACCATGACCTCATCATTTCGGCACTCGCCGAACACATCCAGGACGGACGATTCCTCAATCTCGTCAAAAAGCTCCTCGACGCAGGATACATGGAAGACTGGAAGGTAAATAAAACGCTGAGTGGTGTCCCACAAGGTTCAATATTAAGCCCCATACTCTCCAATATCCTGCTTTCAAAGCTCGACAGGTTCGTAGAAACAGAACTCATCCCAGGATACACCAGAGGGAAGAAAAGAAGACAAAATCAGGAGTACAATCGCCTGATCTACCGTGCCCGCAACCTGCGTAGAAAAGGGCAGAAGGAGGCTGCCCACGAAATCAAGCAACAGGCTCAAAAACTTCCCTCTATTGATCCCCAGGACCCCGACTTTCGACGACTGAGATACGTAAGGTATGCAGACGACTTCGCCCTTTCTTTTATCGGCTCCAAGGAAGAAGCAGAGGCTATCAAACAACGGCTCCGAACATTCCTGCTTGAAGAACTCAAGCTCAATCTTTCGGATGAGAAGACGTTGATCACCCACACACGGGACAGCGCTGCCAAGTTCTTGAACTACGAAATCACCACCCTACAAAGCGATGAAAAACAAACCCGCGACAAAAACGGACGAAAAGGCCGAAGCATCAATGGAGGAATCGGCCTGAAAGTACCCAGAAAGGTTGTCGAAGACAAATGCAAGCGATATATGCGCAAAGGAAAGTCTGCTCACCGAGCAGAGTTGCTTAACGAAAGTGACTTCACCATCATTGCCACCTATCAGCTTGAATATCGGGGATTGGTTAACTACTACCGGATGGCATACAACCTTCACACGCTCGGAAAACTGAAATGGATTATGGAAGTCTCGCTAACAAAGACGTTGGCGTTTAAACACAAGATGTCCGTTCGCAAGATATACAAAAAATATCGAGCGGAACTGGATGTCAATGGAAAAAAATACAAGGGACTCCAGATCACGGTCCCGCGAGAGGGAAAGAAACCACTGGTAGCCACTTGGGGAGGCATCCCCCTCACCTGGGATGTGGCCACACCCATTGAGGACGAAATGAAGCAATACGCCTGGAAACGGTCGGAACTAGAACGACGGATCTTGGCCCAAACGTGTGAACAATGCGGGGCAACTCGCATGACGGCTCAGATAGAGGTGCATCACATCCGGGCGCTCAAAGACCTGGAAAAGTACACCGGTCGAGAAAAGCCACAATGGGTTCAAATTATGGCTTCTCGCAGGCGAAAAACGCTCGTCCTCTGTCACACCTGCCACATGGACATCCAACATGGACGCCCACATAGACGCACGGTATCACGCTCACGAACAGGATCAACCTGATGATGCTGGAAAGCTGATTACAGTGAAAGCTGTACGATCAGTTTGGAGGGGGCCAGTCGGAAAAAGGAGCAGGAATGTCACCTTCGTCGGCTGGCTACCCTACGGTGAGGCCATAGCTATCCTGAATGGCCAAAGACAGAAAGTGCAATTTTTCGTGATGCATCTCTGTTACTCTCGTCGCACCTACGCCGCTTGTTTTCCCTCGCAAAACCAGGAAAGTTTTCTGTGGGCTCACGTTCAAGCCTTTCGATACTTTGGAGGCGTTCCCCATCGGATTAGCTATGACAACTTGGCAACCGCGGTCAAACTGGTTTTTGATAAAACCAGAAAGCGAGGTCGCTCACGCCAGGAAGCGCGAGCATTCACTTCATTTCGCAGTTACTACCTGTTTGAGTCGCATTTCTGCCAGGTGGCCAAGGGGAACGAGAAAGGTGGAGTCGAGGGGTCGGTGTTATGTAGACACTTGACACCCTGTGGAGCATTTGTTCATACTAAGAACAGGCGTTTCGGAGTTACAGAAGGAGCAAGTGAGCCATGCGAGTCCGGCGTTTCCAGCTCGATAACGAGCACGATTTTTCCTTTGAACTCTTAGACGACGATAACCAGCCGATATCCATTGTTTCTGGCTTCATGCGGCATCTCCGCGCACGCGGATGTTCTCCCAATACCCTTTCCGCCTACGCCTACGATTTGCTGCATTTTATGCAATTTCTTCAAGAACAGCAGCTTCCCTACCTGGAGTTTCGTCCACCTCATGCCTTACTGTTCTTGGAGTATGTGAGTCAACTGCCAAGTCGGAAGGCGGCGCGACGGCTTGGCCTGGTGCTCTCGACCACCACTGTTGACGGAGTGCCGACGACTCGTCTCTCTCCGGCCACCATCAATCGCACCTTTGCAGCCGTTTCCTCCTTCTACGAATATCTCATCCTCGCCGGTCACTTCACTGAGCGCGAGAACCCCATTCAGAAGGTGCCTGATCCTGCTTTGGCTCGTGTCCCCGAACGCCATCGGCCTTTCATGGGATATGCCAGCCATCAAAAACCCATGCGACGGGCGGTGCATGTCAAAATGGTCCGACGCGTTCCTCGTCCGATGGATGACGAACAGGTGCGCCAACTCCTGGAGTCGCTCTCACTCAAGCGCGACAAGGCGATGATCTTGCTCATGCTTCACGGAGGATTGCGCCCAGGTGAGGTTCTCACGCTTCAGTTGGGTGATATCCAGTATGGACGGAAGCGCGTCTTTATCCGATACCGAACGGATCATCCGAAACGCGCGAGGACGAAATCACGGACGGAACGGGTCGTCGATCTGCTCCAACCAGAAACCCTGCAAGCGGTGAGTGATTACGTCATGTGTGAACGCCCTTGCGACTCGACCAGTCCCTATGTCTTCCTCGTGGGGGGAAAAGGAAAGCGGCGCCATGAACCATTAGGGTATCACGCACTTGTCAAGCTCTTTGAGCGGCATTGTGAGCGTCTGGGCATTCGTAACCCCTGGGTGACACCACATGCCCTGCGCCATACTCACGCCACCCGTATGTTTGAACAGGGCATGCGAGAACTCACGCTCCAGAAGCGCTTAGGGCATGTCTCTACCCAGATGTATACACAGGTCTCCGATCCGGTCGTCGTGGAAGAGTACCGCCGTGCTCTTGGAGAGGAGGAACAATCATGAACCAGCCTCACTATCACGAGAGCCGCGCAGAAGCACTGTTTCGGCACGCGGAGGCTTCGGAATATACCGCGTTTGTTCAGGCATTTGCCAATCTCCGCACCTATGCAAAGCCCGGAAAAGAAAGAGCGCGGTTGCTTCGCTGTCGCACACAATTTGTGCAAAGCTACCCCGACCTCAACGAGTGGTTCTCAGCTCCCCTTGTTGAGCGTGTTGGTCGCCTCTATCACGAAGACTACAATCATCCCTCTTACCCCATCCCGTATCGTTCACGTCATTACCTCATCTTTCTCGCGCTGTATGGGTATGCACTCATGGATTGGGACTGGCTGATTGCCACCCATCATTTTGCTTTGGAGCCATTTTTCCCGCTTCTCGGCTCCCAAGCAGTTCTTCCCCCTCTTGTCGAAACTGCCGTCAATCTTGGCTATGAGTGGAAGGATGCCCGGATGACCCTCCAGTGGTCGGTGTATCGCATACTTCTGCATCTTGGCACGCCTCACATCAAAGCCATTCGCGAGACCCATCTTGCCGAGCTTGAGCAGGCTGTCACACGTTTTGGTGAACGACCAGATGTCGCACGCTTTTTCGGATCGTACGAGCGCTATCAGCAGGGAATTCGGGAGGAATATCTGACGTCGATACATCTCCTCCAAACCGTCCTGTATCACCAAGGGCAGGTGCATACCGAACCCTATCGCGTCACGCAGCTGGTTGCCTCGCGTCCCGAGGTCTTGCCCCAGATGGAGGCTGTGGTTACACGCTATCTCTCCATGCGCCGCCTCATGGATCAACCAGCTACCGTTGAGAAAACCAAAAGAGGGCTGTTCAAATTCATTGACTGGCTTGCACAAACGTACCCTCTGGTTGTGTCTTGGACAGAGGTCACTCGTGACCAGGTGATGGAGTATGCTGATGCCTTACACACCATGATCAACAAGAGAAGAAAACTCTATGCTGCTCAGTCCAAATACAAGTTGTTGTCTCAGTTATCTGCCTTTTTCCAGGACACGGCGAGCTGGGAGTGGGAGGGCGTTCCCCACCGCCCTCTCCTCCAACATGGGGATTTGCCAAAACTGCCGAAAGGCATCCCGCGCTACATTCCCCAAGAGGAACTCGATCAGCTCATGCCTGCTATCCGTGCGCTCGACTGTCCGTATCAGCGTGCAGCACTCCTCATCGCTCGGTGGTGTGGCGCCAGACGAGAGGAAATTGGGCGCCTTTCTATCGATTGTCTAGATAGCTACCCGGATGGGACGCCCCGACTCCGCATACCCGCTGGCAAGACCAAAAAAGAGCGGATCGTGCCGCTCAACGCGGAAGCCGCTGACGCTATTCGACTCTTGCAGAGCAAGCGCAAGGGAGAGCGAGGACTGCGCGACCGTCTGACCGGGGTGGAAACCCGCTACCTCTTCATGCATCATGGCAGGCTCATCTCAACAAAGTACCTGTTTGAGGATGCCTTAAAAAGGGTGTGTCGAGCCTCTGGTCTCGTCACGGCAAACGACAAAGCGCTCATCACTGCCCATCGTTTTCGGCATACTGTTGGCACAGTCTTAGCCCGGCGAGGCGCTCGGCTCCGAACGATTCAGAAAATTCTTGGACACGAGAGCATTGAAATGGCCCTGGTGTATATTGGCTTGACCGATGAGGACGTACGCCAAGATTACCAGAGCGTTCTTGGGCAGGACGCGCTCATTGCTGGTCCGGGAGCCCATCTCGTGCGATCTGGCGAGCTTGCCGAGTCGGAGATTCGCTGGATCAAGGAACATTACTTCCAGACCGAGCTTGAACTGGGCAGATGTCTTCGCCTCCCCCAGGAAGGTCCCTGCGAGTGCGATTTGTACCTCACCTGCGCAAAGTTTGTGACCTCTCCAGCATATGCACCGAGGCTGCGCCGTCGTCGTCGCATTGAACAGGAGCTCATAGAAGATGCGCGACAGCATGGCTGGCAGCGAGAGGTGGAACGACACCAATGTACCATTGGGCGCATTGAGCAATTGCTGATCGATCTGGGTGAGCCACTTGATGGGCCGATAGCCAATGAGTGAAGTCTTCTCCCTGGTGTTGCATAACTCCACTGGCAGAGAGTTATGCAACACCAGGAGGGGGGAGACGTAGCCCTCTTGGATGATTCTGAAAGGCGTTGCATAACTCGCCGTGTCATGAGTTATGCAACAGAGAGGACTGACCTATGCCACAGCCACGTCTGTACACCCGTATCGAATATATCCAAGCGACCGAAGATCGCTATCTGCTGCTAGATGCGAACAACCAGGAGGGGAGAGCGACATCCATGGACCACCTCCAACGTGATTCCCCCCAGTGGTTTGCCTGGCTGGAGCGACTTCCGTCTTTTCATTTTGCAGGCAAGCAGGGGGTCCTTTACGGCACGGAAAGATCAGAAGAAACGGGGAAGGGGATATTGGTATGCCTACCGAAAGCACCGGAACAGGTGTGGAAAGAAAAGAAAGTCGTTCCCAAATTGGACACCTTTCGCGCTTGAACACATGAGATTAATGTAAATTGAAGTTGTTCCTAAAACCGTTGCTGGATTCCTTGAACCAGTATTACGGGCAAAATAAAGTCGTTCCCTTAAGCGATGGTTCATTTCTGCTCTTTTGATCATTTCCTCTGGTAATTGCGCTGAATGATCGAACGAAAATACTGGGCTGAGGACCATCGTGTCGAACATTGAGCGCAAATTTTTTGCGCTCAATGTTCGACACCATTTCCCCTGTCCGGCTTCTTTTCATGCAGCAGGACA
>Ga0209648_10005049_pt1 | contig 11253 bp, 9 predicted proteins | sample GraSoi2013_115cm_FD_185830 | JGI IMG/M metagenome (GOLD analysis project Ga0209648, IMG submission 185830) | Grasslands soil microbial communities from the Angelo Coastal Reserve, California, USA - Sample 9_17_2013_115cm (SPAdes) (version 2) | ecosystem: Environmental > Terrestrial > Soil >...
TAGCTTCGCCAGGCCAAAGTCGAGGATCTTGACGAATCCATCGTCAGAGACCATCAGGTTCTCAGGCTTTAAGTCCCTGTGCGCGATGCCCCCTTCATGCGCCTTGGTCAGACCTTCCGCAACCTGCGCCGCGATTTCAATCGCCTTTCGCATCGGTAGGGAGCCGCAGACTAGCAGCTCGCGCAGCGTCTTCCCCTCTACCAGCTCCATCGCGATAAAGGCGCGGCCATTGGCCTCGTCAACCTCGTAAACCGTACAGATATTCGGATGGTTGAGCGCGGAGGCAGAGCGTGCCTCGCGGCGAAAACGCTGAAGCGACTGCGGGTCTTCGGCGAGTTCTTCGGGAAGAAACTTCAGCGCAACATGGCGGCCGAGCTTAAGGTCTTCGGCTTCGTAAACCACGCCCATGCCGCCGCAGCCGATCTTGCCCAGAATGCGATAGTGGCCGATCACGGTGTCGGCCAAGCCAGATTTTGGATTTAAAGTCGGATTTAGTGACCGAGAGTTACGTGGTCGCAGTGGGGGCGCGCCCGGATCCGCAAATACCGGCGTCTCGATGAAGCTCGCGGATTCACTGTGATGCGCCAGCAGCGATTCCACCTCGCGGCGGAGGTCCTCATCCCCAGCACACGACTGCCTCACGAGTTCGCTTCGGCGGCTTTCTTCCACTTGCAGGGCAGCGTGAAAGATTTGTTCGACTTGTCCCCAGCGCTCACGCTCCATCGGGTTTCTCTCCGCTCAGTTCGCGCAGCAGCCAAGCCTTGGCTAGCCTCCAATCCCGCATCACGGTTTCGGGTGAAACCTTGAGCACTTCCGCCGTTTCCTCCACGCTCAGGCCGCCAAAAAACCGCATCTCGACAACCCGGCTCTTACGCTCGTCCACCTTCGCCAGCTGATTCAGAGCGTCATCCACGGCGACCAAATCGCCGCTCTGCTCAGGGGCAACCACTAGGGCCACATCCAGCAAGACCGGTTGCGCCCCGCTTCCGCGCTTATGTGACTGCCGGGCCCGGGCCTGGTCGGTGAGAATACGCCGCATCTGCCGCGCGCACAGGGCAAAGAAATGCGCGCGGTTCTGCCAGTCAATCAGCTTCAGATCGGAGAGGCGCAGGTAAAGCTCATTGATCAGCGCCGTGGTTTGCAGAGTATGGCCGTCACGTTCCCGTGCCATGCAGCGCTTCGCTGCCCGATGCAGCTCCCGGTAAACCTGAGGAGTTAGCTTCTCCAGAGCACCTTCATCGCCCTGCTGCCATGCCTGAAGCAGTTCCGTAATCTCGTGTCCGAGGGCCTCATCCATCCCAAAGCCTCTGCACCGCAAGGGGAAGTCCAGGGGCGGTCACAGGAAACATTAGCACACCAATCGGCAGTTTCGGCCCGGTGAGCGGGGGGCCAAGAATGGTTCTGTCCCCCGTTACAGGTTTTCACCACAGTTCTCGCTAGTGACACTCGGTTTTGCGCCCGCCGCGGTTGCGCAAGCCAAAACACCAAGTGTCGCTCAGGTCGTGGCTTTGGATGAATGCGATCCGGTCACCTTCAATGCCGCGCTTGGGCCTGACTTCTGCAAGAATGTCGCGCTGGCCGCGCTTGGATACGCCACGACGTTGTCCGAGTTATTTGCAGAAGCAGGCAACGGAACTCCGGATCCGGGATGGGACTTCGAACCTGACACGGTCAAGATCAAAAAAGGAACTATTCTTACCGTAGTCGACCAGGGCGGCGAGCCGCACACCTTCACCGAGGTGGCGAAGTTCGGTGGCGGCTTCATCGCGGATCTCAATCACGGAGAGGCTACGGTTCCTGAATGTGCCGGCGGTTTTAGGAACGTCGCGGTCGCCAAAACTCGAATGCTTCAAGGCAGCCAAACCCAGGTCACGAATCTGTCTAAGGGTGAACATCTTTTTGAGTGCTGCATCCATCCTTGGATGCGGGTGAAAGTCGAAGTGAAAGGTGAAGGTGAGAGGTGAAATAACCAGTGGCACCCGAGAGAACACGAGCCGGGTGCTAGCGGCGAACGGAGGCGAAGCATCTTGCCTTTGATTCGTCTGGCAGAATGCTTCGCCAACGGCTTGACAGAGCGAAGACGGTATCAGCGACAAATTACCCGTGGGCGGTGCTCGCGCACCGTCGTCTTCGCCAGAGAAGGTTCAAGATCAACACTCTTCCTGGTGAAACCAGCTCTGGACAAGGCATTTGAGGTGGTGCCGGGAGGGGGAGGCGAACCCCCAAGGGCCGAAGCCCTGCGGGATTTTGAGTCCCTATCTACAGAAGATCAGATCTTGCATTTTCTTGTATCTACAATGACTTAGATGGTCTAACGGTGAGGTCCCATGCGGTCCCGTTAGGCCCTTTTTGGAGACTTTGGGCATAGTTTTTCGACCAAGAACCGCAGCGGAATTGTCGGCGGATTTTCATCGTGCTGTAGCGTCAAGCAGGTCACTGGAATTTTGCCCTGTGCCCAAACCATATTCAATCTGATCGAAAATCAATGCCCTTCAACTCCCCTTCATTGTACAAGCCGCAGGCAAGATGCGGCTCTCGCTTTCAGCCTTTGTGCCAGCCGGGTCATCGTTATGTGTGACAGTCCCTCCGCCTCAAGTTCATTTCGGATTGAGGTTGCATGATCTGGAACAGAGGCGGCCATTGTTCTGATACGCCCCATGAGCCAGGCCTCGTCCAATCGCAGATCGGTTGCGAATCTTTTCCAATGCCGCAGTCTGATATTCCTCAGCCGGTATTCTCCGCCGATCTTTATGGCAAGCTTCGCTTTCTGCAGGTTGACGGTCTGGTAGGGCAGAATGCTTGCCAAATCGTAGAGTGGCGCGAGTCGCACCGCGCCGCTTCCGCCTAACAGCAGTGCATAGTTGTTTGCATGGGCATCTGTTCCTGCAATAAGCCAATTGAAAGCGATGGCATCCACAAACGACTGCACATCCTCCTCGGGACTGCTCGATTGTTCACGCAACAATTCTGCAATCGTGCGTACTCCGGGTCCGCCATCACTTTCATACTTGCTCGTAGGATGAAGGCCAAGCGCCTGACACATGTCCTCTTGATGGATGCGTGACCAGCGTCCTCCGCTCCGCACGCGGTCGTAACGCTCCACCACAATTGCGATCTCGTCACCAAAGTGCCGGACGGTGGAGTTGGGAACGATTAGTTCGGCAGAGCCTTGGGGAACCCCTCCGCGTCGGCTTCGGCATACTTGAGGGTGCGGATGCGTATCCGCGTATTTCCCGACTGCAATGACAATGGCCAGCCTCTTTTCCATTCGCGCCTCTCGCTTCGCAATTCTCAGGGTCTTCGCCGTGCTGCCTCTTTAGCTTTTATAGCCCCCATTTCTCCCGGGTCCGTACAAGCTCTGTTCAGCACAGGATTTTCCGTAGATATGCTAAAGTATATCACAAAATTAGTGTGATATAAAATACTATATATCTATAAACGATTATTGATGTGCTATATTATATCAGTCATGGAAAACAATATAACAAAGCATATCAGACCGCTCCGACTGGGAGCCCTTCCAGAGGACATGCGCCTGGCCTTGAAGGAGGCCCGTGAGAAGCGCGGGTGGACCCAGAGAGATCTGGCCAGCCGCCTCGGGCTCACCCAGGCGCACATCTCCGGCATCGAGTCCGGCAAGATCGTGCCGCGCTACGACACCCTTCTGGAGCTGGTCCGCATTCTCGATCGCGACCTCCTCATGGTCCCGCGCGCCCTCGTCCCCGTCGTGCGGTCGCTCATCCGCGATCATCTGCAGCCGGACCAGAAGGGCGAAGGCGAGGAACGCTCCCTCTACGCCGACGACGCCGACGAGGAGAGCACCAAGGAGCCGCGCGATGAAGTTTGATCCGAAAAAGCTCAACGCGCTCGCCGTGCGCCTGCACGGACGCCAAATCGGTGTCATCAACCGCCTCGCGGGCGACCGCCAGATCTTTGCGTTCGAGCAGGGCTATATCGACGATCCGCAGCGCCCGACTTTGAGCCTCTCGTTCAAGGGCCGCACCGGCGGGCTCGTCACGGCCCTGCGCCCGGTGCCGCGCCGCGTGCCGCCGTTCTTTTCGAACCTCCTTCCCGAAGGTCACCTGCGCGAGTATCTCGCGAAGCTTGCCGATGTTAACCCTGAGCGCGAATTCTTCCTCCTCGCTGTTCTCGGCGCCGATCTTCCCGGCGCGCTCGTCATCGAGCCCCTTGAGGGCGATATCAAGGAAGATGATGCCCATCATGATGATGATCGCCCGCGCGAGGCTGTGCTGCGGTTCTCTCTCGCCGGCGTGCAGTTGAAGTTTTCCGCCGTCATGGAAGCATCCGGCGGCCTGACCGTTCCCGCCGGGGGAATGGGCGGGTCATGGATCGTCAAGCTGCCCTCCGCCCGTTTCGCCGCCGTGCCTGAGAATGAATTCGCGATGCTGGAGCTGGCGCGGCGCGCGGGCATCGTGGTGCCGGACAACCGCCTCGTCGCAATGGCGGAGATCAAAGGCCTGCCCGAGGAGGCGCGCGCGCCGGGAAGCAAGGCTCTCGCCGTGCAGCGCTTCGACCGCATGACTGGAGGAGCGCCCGTTCACATGGAGGATTTCTCGCAAGTGTTCGGGCAGTATCCGAATAACAAGTACCGGTATCGCAGCTATGCCAATATCGCCGCCGTCCTGTGGGCGGAAGCGGGCGAGGACGCCGTTGCGGAGTTTGTCCGCCGGCTCGTGTTCTCCGTTGTGATCGGCAACGCCGACATGCACCTCAAGAACTGGTCCCTCCTCTATCCCGACCAGCGCAAGCCGGTCCTGTCGCCGGGATACGATTTCGTGGCGACGCTCCCTTATATTCCCAATGACACGCTCGCGTTGAGTTTCGGCGGCAGCCGCAGCCTGTCCGAAATCACGCCCTCCCAGATGCGGCGCTTTGCCGACTCGGCCCGGATTCCGGCAAGCCCGCTGTGGAAAATCGCGGTCGAGACGACGGAGCGCGCGGCCGCCGCGTGGAAGGGTCTCGAACAGGCCGACCTGCTGCCCAAGGATCTACGTGCCTCCATCGACAAGCAGATTCTTGGGGTCGCTGGCACGGTAAAGTGACGCGACATCGCCTCCGACGGGATAGGTCTCGGTACGGCCGATCAGTCAGGCACGCTCTTCAACACCAAGAAATTGGCTTGTTCCCATCTTTTGCAGCGTGCCAATCGCGTGCCCTGATTGCGAGCCAGTCGACGCCTCGCGTCCGAAAACCTCCCCGTGAAGTTTGGGCGAGGAAGGCCGCGTACTGGCGCTTCGCAGAGCACCGCGACCATACAGGAGGCCGCCACGCGAGCCTCAAGGTGCGTTCCCCCACCGCCCGTTGAATAAGGACTTGCCATAATTCAAACTGAGTACGAGTTCTCGTATTTAACGATTACCGGACGGGTTTGGATCACAAGCAGGTAACGGGGAGAGCGATATTGCATGACGCTCAGTACCAGTGCGTAGCAAGTGCCTGAGAACGGTGTATCGGTTTTCAACGTCGGGGAGCGAAGAAGCAAATATCACAATTCATTCGATGCCCTCCGCGCATACACCCACCGTCAGCTGCCTGTCGGTCAGTCAACTATTCAACGCGAAATCTATTCCGAAGCAGGTCGGTGTGTCCGCATTTGTGCGTGTTGTAGCTTTCTTGCCAAAGCCGGAAAACCGTTCCTTTTTGATTTTGAGATTACACGTCGAAAATAACGCCGGTGCGAGAAGCCAGTAGGTACGTCTCTTGGCCCATCAACTTTGCGCACACATGCACTACCAATGGTGCATTCGTCTATTCCATGCAATGAAGATAACTTCTCTGGAATCTATGGTGCCGGGAGGGGGAGTCGAACCCCCAAGGGCCGAAGCCCGGCGGATTTCGAGTCCGCTGCGTATTCAATTATATTGTTGTTAACAAAATGACTTACAGCGCACAAAGCGTGGAAGTGTGTAAGTAAATGTGCCAGTTTTGAAGGTTTTCGACTGGTCAGGTCGCAAGGAAGAACCCCGCGAGGATGCGCTCTTTCCGGCGTTTTTTATCTGACTGATCCGAGCGGCGCCCTTTGCGCCTCGGTTTGAATAGCTAGACGAAACCCTTGAAATTCGTTCTCATCCTGAGTACAATTGTTCTCGGAATGAGTACACTTGACGGTCTCGGGGACCTTCTGTTCGGACGCACGCGGGGCGCAATCCTCGCCTTGCTCTACGGCAGGGCCGATCAATCATTCTACACACGCCAAATTGCACGCGAAGTAGACGCCAGCGTTGGCGCGGTTCAACGGGAGCTTGAAAACCTCTCGAACGTGGGACTTATCATTCGCAGTTCAGTGGGCAGTCAGGTTTTTTATCAGGCGAACCGACACGCCCCCATATTTCGAGAGATGCAGGCCCTGGTAAACAAGACGGTTGGCATCTTTAGCGTCTTGCGATCAGCATTGCATCCTTTAGCGAAGCGAATCCTTGTGGCATTTGTGTACGGGTCCGTCGCGCGCGAGGAAGAAACGGCACAGAGTGATGTTGATCTAATGGTTGTTGGGAAGGCCACACTTGACGAGATCCTTTCACGGCTTTCTACAGTGGAGAAAAACATCGGCCGCTCGATCAACCCGACCGTGTATTCCGTCGAGGAACTCAAGTCGAAACTTGCGAGCGGGAATCATTTTTTGACCGCCGTGCTCAAAGGCCAAAAGGAATTTTTGCTGGGAGATGAGGATGAGCTTAGAAAAGTGGGTGGAGTACGGTTGGCTAAGGCGGGAGCCGACCAGCCCAGGTGAGATCAAGGATCTTCTGGGAATTGTGGATCGTAGCCTTGCGGATTCAAAGGTCGAAGCTGTTTCGACCGACCTTAGATTTATCGCTGCTTTCGACGCCGCGCTCTGCGTCGCGACGACAGGGCTCCGCGCCTCCGGTCTGCGCACCGTTACCCGAGCAGGTCACCACGTCAAAACAATCGAATCTCTGGAACTCACCATAAAGGCCAACCCGAAGGTCATTCAAAGATTCAAGACCTTCAACAATAAGAGGAACAAATCGGTTTACGACGTTGCGGGCGCCGTATCAGATCAGGAGTTGGGAGCGATGGTGAAACTCGCAGAGGAACTGAAGAACAACACCCTAGCCTGGCTCCGAAACTTCCATCGGAGCTATTGAAAGCCTAGAACCTATCTCATAAATGGCTGCCACTGATCTGGGCCACGCTTCGGCATAACCGAGGATCGCGCCTGGACAGGTAGGCGGACACTAGCCGACTTGTCAAGACAAATCCGGCACAGTCTTCAGTTTGGGATCATTTCCTGTTTGCCGACGACTGGGGAGTTGCCTGAGGTCAATCGGGACTGTCGTGGCCCAATCCGACGCCCAGGTCTTCACGTAATTCCAAATGCTTCACTTGGGCTCTGCAAACAATTAGACTATCTTGCTAGCGCAAAAGAGGTCTCTGTGAATAATTCGCGGGTCCTTTGGTTCTTAACCCTTCTACCCTTCTTTCCCCTCGGATTGTGTGCCCAACAGCTAGGTCCTGATTCCGTGCTTACGGCCATGCAGCAGGAGTTGGACCGCTCGCTGCAGAATCTCAAGCAGACGCCGACGCCGCCCTTTTTTTTGTCCTACCAGTTGACCGACAACCGCGCCATCGAGATTTCTGCCGCGTTCGGTGCGCTCACCGGCAGCTCGGATCGGACTACTCGTTATCTTGATCTCGATCTCCGCGTCGGCGACTATGCGCTCGACAATACCCACCCCCTGCGCGAGTCGGGCGGCTTCGGAGACATGAGCGACCAGTTCGAACGTCAGAGGATCCCGCTCGACGACAACCCCGATGCCCTGCGAGTTGCGCTCTGGCATGAAACCGAGCGCAAGTACCGTAACGCGACCCAGCGCCTACAGCAGGTGAAGGCCAGCGTGGAGGTGAAAGCCGCCCCCGAAGATCGCTCCGGCGATTTTTCCCACGATAACGCCGAAACCTATTCCGAAGCCATCGCTCCATTCTCCTTCGACACCTCGGCGTGGGAGCAGAAAATGCGCAATGTAACCGCGCCCTTCGCCGAGCACAAAGAGATCATCGAGAACAGCGCCGAAGTCATTGCGGAGATCGAAACCCGCCGTTACGTCAACAGCGACGGCAGCCGCATCCGCATTTCCTCTCCCTTTTACCGCATCATCATTTCTGCAACCGCCAAGGCTGACGACGGTATGGAGCTCCCGCTGCACCAGACTTATATGTCGTTCCGTCCCCAAGGGCTCCCCCGCGACGAAGCGCTTCTCAAGGACGTGAACCACATGGTCGAGGTTCTGCTGGCCCTGGTGAAAGCCCCGCTCGCGGAGCCATACACCGGACCCGCCATTCTCTCCGGCCGCGCCAGTGCCGTTTTCTTCCATGAGATTTTCGGCCATCGCATCGAAGGCCAGCGCCAGAAGAATGAAGACGAGGCCCAAACCTTCAAGAAGAGAGTCAATCAGCCCGTCTTACCTGAATTTCTCAACGTCTATTCCGATCCCAGCCTGAAGACTTATGCGGGGACGGAACTCGTCGGCTACTATCCCTACGATGACGAAGGCGTGAAGGCGCGCCGAGTGACCGTCGTTGACAAAGGCATCCTCAAGAACTTCCTCATGTCGCGCGCTCCCATTGAGGGCTTCGTCCACTCGAACGGCCACGGACGCCGCCAGCAGGGCTACAAGGTTGTGGCCCGACAGTCGAACCTGGTCGTCGAATCCTCCAAACAGGTTTCGCGTGCCGAACTGAAGAAGCTCCTCATCGAGCAAATCAAAGCGGCGAACAAGCCCTATGGACTCTTCTTCGGCGATATCGAGGGAGGTTTCACCTTCACGCAGCGCATCATACCCAACGCCTTCAACGTTCGGCCCACGGTCGTATATCGCATCTATCCCGACGGCAAAGAAGAGCTGGTGCGCGGCGTGGACCTGATCGGCACTCCCCTCATCGCCTTCAGCAAAATCAGCGCGGCGGACGATCAAATCGCTGTTTTCAACGGAGTCTGCGGCGCCGAGTCCGGGTGGGTTCCGGTGTCCGCATCCTCTCCCGGCTTGCTGGTTTCACAAATCGAAGTACAGCGCAAGGAGAAGTCGCAGGAGCGTGCCCCGATTCTGCCCCCTCCTCCGGCGATGGGATCGAAATGATGCGACAGGGCAGTAGCCGCGAAGCGGAGAAAAAGGAGTCCCGACAAGGGGCGCAAGAATTGTCGGGGCACAGATTCCCAACCGACATGAGGAAATCCATGCGGCCTTCAAAATCACTCGCGTTCTCGCTATTCTTCCTGCTGGGAGTACTCGCCCGCGCTCAGGACGACATTCCCATGCGGGCCATGAAAGACGAGCTCTCGCGTTCCATCACTGATCTACAGCTGCAGAAGATGGAGAAGCCATATTTTCTCGCTTACCGAATGGACGAAACCCGTCAGAGCACAGTCTCGGCCATGCTCGGCAGCATCACCCAGGAGCAGCCGTTGCACACGCGCATGATCGGCGTCGAGGTCCGCGTCGGCGACTACGCGCTAGACAATAGCAATTACGTTTCTCTGCCTAGTCTTCGAGCTGGGGGAGCTGGGCTATTGAATGCTGTCTCCCAAGCTCCCATCGATAACGACTACCGGCAGATTCGCCGCGATTTATGGCTCGCCACCGACCGCCAGTACAAGAAGGCCCTAGAGGACCTTTCGGCCAAGCGCGCCGCCCTGCAAATGCGCAAGCGCACAGACGATATTCCTGACTTTAGCAAGGAGTCTTCCATTGTCGGGACCGAGCCGCCGGAAAAAAGTCAGCTTAGCTTGGACGAACAAAAAGCTCTCGCCCGCGATATCTCTGCCGTCTTCCTGAACACGCCGGAGATCCACAGTTCTTCTGTTGAGCTTGAGTCCCGCAATAACTACACTCGTTACGTGAACAGCGAGGGTTCGGCCTTCACTCGCTCGCAGTCGGTTTTCAAGTTACAGATCAACATTCAAACCCACGTGGCAGACGGCCTGCCCATTTCCGATTCGCTCCAATTCTTCGGCTCCGTCATGAGCGACCTTCCCGCCAAAGAGGTGCTGATTGCTCGAACCCGTGCACTGGCGGAACGCATTTTGAAGAACCGCTCCGCCGCCTCCCTCGAAAGTTATAACGGCCCTGTGTTGTTCGAGGGTGATGCCGCCGGCGAGGTCTTTTCGCAGCAGTTTGCCAGCGGGCTTTTGGCGGTCCGCACTCCTGTGAGCGACGACCCGCGCTTCGAGATGTTCTTCAATCAAATGATGACTCAGTTGGGCGGTGGCTCATCCTTCGCCGACAAGATCGGAGGCCGCGTTCTGCCGGAGTTTCTCAGCGTCTCCGACAACCCCCTGCCATCCAACTACAAGGGCGTGAGGCTGCTGGGAACGAGCAAGATTGACGACGATGCTGTCCAGACCCGCGAAACCAAACTGATCCAACACGGCGTCTTGAAAACTCTTCTGGCTACCCGCGTTCCCGTGCACGCCGTCCCTCACAGCACCGGCAGCCGGCGCGGCTGGGGACCGGCGCCCAGCAATCTTTTCCTGACTTCGGACAAGTCCATGAGCGCTGCCGCGCTGCACCAGGAACTCATTCGTCGTGCCAAAGATCGCGGCCTTGACTACGCCATCGTCGTGCGGCGCATCGGCGGAGGCGCATCTGCCTCTTTCATGAAAATGGCCATGCGAATGGCCCAGCAGGGTGGACAAGGTGGTAGTTCCCTGGCCGAGGTCTATCAACTCTACCCCGACGGCCGCGAAGTGTCAGTACAGGGGATTGAGATTGCCGAGATGACTCCGGCCGCTTTCAAAGACATCGTCGCCGTTGGCGATACGCCCGTAGTCTTCACTGACGAGTTCATCCCTCGCCTGGGCGCCCTGTTTTCGTTGGGTCTTTCCCCGTCTTCGGAAATGCCCGTCGTTTCCTGCGTCGTTCCCTCTCTGCTTTTCGATGATATCTCGCTGGTCAAAAGCCAGGGACCCTTCCCCAACCCGCCGATTTCTCCCTCGCCGCTGGCAAAACAATGAAATTGGCCGATCTTGCGTGGCGAGCTCGTCCTTCGTTTCGGCAGAAACGATAGCGAATCGTGAGTGCCTTGTAGACCCGCAATTTCGAGGTTGCGATAACAGACTAGAGACCTCGGATCTATCCCTTCCCCAGATTATCCCGATGCCAATTTCGCCCTGAGCCTCACCGATGATCGATAGTTGAAACTTGGCCTTTGCCGATGTTTATCCCCAACTGTTGGCAACGGCCGAAACCGCACCCTCGTTTCGAGCAGCTGGAATGG
>Ga0209648_10005050_pt1 | contig 11253 bp, 7 predicted proteins | sample GraSoi2013_115cm_FD_185830 | JGI IMG/M metagenome (GOLD analysis project Ga0209648, IMG submission 185830) | Grasslands soil microbial communities from the Angelo Coastal Reserve, California, USA - Sample 9_17_2013_115cm (SPAdes) (version 2) | ecosystem: Environmental > Terrestrial > Soil >...
GCCACTCGCCATAGACCTTACCGCCACGTACGCTGTTGCCGACAACGAACATCGCGTTGGCGTGTCCGTGATCGGTGCCCCGGTTGCCATTCTCTTTCGCTGTGCGGCCGAACTCAGACATCGTCAACACAACCACGTCATCCATGCGCTGACCCAGGTCGGTGTAAAGCGCGGCGATGGCCGAACTGAAACCTCGCAGCAAATTGCTGAGTTGTCCCTGCTGATTTCCTTCGTTCACGTGTGTGTCCCAGCCTCCGATATCAGTAAAGGCCACTTCCAGTCCAACGCCGGCTTTTATCAACTGGGCGATTTGCAGCAGCGCGTTGCCGAACTGATTGCGCGGATAGTTCGCGCCGTTCTCTGGCTTGTACTGGGCCGGATTCACTTGTTTCAAGTAATTGATCGCCTCGAAGGTTTCTTTACCTGTGCCATGCAGCGCGTCATTTACTGTTTGATCGTAGATGGCTTCGAAGCCGCCCTGCACTGACGCCGAACTCTGGCCGGCGCGAATGTTGAAGTCCGCCAGATTGGACATCGCCAGGGTCGGTGCTTTGCCCTGCATCGCACGCGGCATGTTCTGGGTCATTGAGACAGCGCGGAACAGAGACTTCTGCGGATCCGGCTTGCTCTGCAGATAACGGTTGAGCCAGCCATCCTGAGTTGACTTCACACCCGGCGTAGCCGACTCCATATAGTCCTGAGCGTCAAAGTGCGAGCGCGTGTTGTCCGGCGAGCCGGAAGCATGCACGATTGCAAGGCGCTTCGAATCCCAAAGGGGCTTGAACGGTTGCAGCGACGGATGCAAACCAAAATAGCCGTCCAGATTGATCGCAGATTCGGCGCCGCCATCGGGCTTCGGAATAGAGATGTTGGGCCGCAAATCGTAATAGCTGTGCTCGCCATACGGCACGACCATGTTTAGTCCATCGACGGCGCCACGTTGAAAGATGGCGATCAGAGTCTTGCGCCGGCTACCGCTAACCTTGTCGAAAGTTTCCGCCAGCGCGCGCTTGAGAAACGTCGGCGCTGTAGTCATCACGCCGAATGAAGCAAGCGCGATGCCGCCGGATTTGATGAAGAATCTTCTATTCATAATTATCGTCCTCACAATCGCTTTGATCTTCAGCCTTTGATCTTTGACCTTTGGCTTTGAAATTCAAAGGCCTAAGATCAAAGATCTAAGATCTTGTGTTATTGCCGTTGAAACTCAGGCGATCCCAAAATCAGGCCCGCAATCTTGACCAGGGGATTTTCCAACGTCCCGGGGGTTACGCTGGCTAGCTGCCGTTCCGGCAGCGGCGGCCGCTCTTGCTGTTGCTGCTGCTGCTGCTGCGGCCCACCCGGACCGGGAAGATTCCCTTTTTGGAATGCCGTTTCGAATGGATTAGCAGGCGCGTTGCTGGACGCGGTTTGCATGCGCGGCAGCGGCGGCAACGTGACCTGATCGTTCAATTGCTTTAACAAGGTCGCGCGGGTCTGCGCTGAAATCTCTCCGCCGACAATCAACGTGATGAATCGATTCAGCAGTTTCTCCTTATCTACAGACTTGTCATTAGCGAAGTCACCAACAAAGCGCGACAGGTCTACGCGAGTTCCCGGGATGCGATTACTCACCAGGGCAAGTGCAAAGTTCATTCGCTCAAGCAGCGCGCCGGTGTTGACCCAGTTTTCGGCCACGTCCGCGTAACCATTCGGCGTCTGAAAGCCATAGAGTGGTTGGCCCATGCGGGCAATCCATTGATGCATCTGAGGGCCGCCGTTGGTATCGGCGCCGAGCGTCCGCAGGGCGCTAATGGCCAGTTCAAACGGGCGTTTCACTTTCGCGCGATAAGCATCGGCAGAGTTGAACTCTGGTGAAAAGAAGATCGCCTTCAGCACTTCGCGAATGTCGCCGTCGGATTTGATAAAAGTTTGGGCCACGCGATCGACCAGCGCGGGCTGCGGATCGTCTGAGACAAAGTGCCGCACGAGTTTCGTGGCGATGAACTTCGCCGTCGACGGATGATGCGCCAGGATGTCCAAAACCATCAGGCCGTCTTTTACTCCCCCGCCGGCCGGAATCTTTTGACCGAGCACGATCTTTTCGCCGTCATCATGTACGCGCGAATTGAAATAAAACTTGCCGGCGTTGTCGCGCAGCATTTCCAGCCGGCGACCATCCGTGATTGCCTGGGCCGCGGCACCTGCGCCGCGTGGCGCAAAGATTGTCCAACCGGTGAAGCAGCGCGCCACTTCCTGCACATCCTTCTGGGTGTACCCGCCATCAACGCCGAGCGTATGCAGTTCCATCAGCTCGCGCGCGTAATTCTCGTTGATGCCGCGTCGCTGCTGTTGTTGCGGCCGCTGTTGCTGCGGGTTGTTGGTCATTGACGGACTTGCATTTCCGCCGCGCATCAACTGAGCGAGCGGACCTCGAACCGCTACCGGGCGCTGCTGCGGGGACTGTGCGTTGGCACTCACACTCTGAAAGTTGTCCAGATAGAAAAGCATCGCCGGACTTTCAGCGTCAGCGCGGAGCAGGTCAGCGAACTTGCCGAGTGTGTGCGGCCGGATCGTGTCGCGGTCGTAAGAAATCAAAAGCCATCGGTCAGCGCCTTTACCGGCAAACACGTTGAAGTGATTAGTCCAAAAATCAACCATCACCTCCTGGAGTTGTCGCTCGCTGTAGACAGCGCGCAGGATCCGAGACATTTGTAACTCGCCCGTCATGAATTGTGCGGGGCGCAGATTATTTTCCTTGAAGTACTCCATTACGGCCCGGCGATATTCGGCGTTGTTCATCGGGTTCACGTCGGTGTTGGCGGGCACAGTATTGTTCTTCGCAGCTTCGTTAGTCTTCTCCATTCCAGGTCCCTGCATTTCACCAGACCCTGGAGGCGAATTAGTGTCGCCCGTTTTAGGCGCGCCCGCATTTGGCGTCGCGTTGGTGCCGCCCTTCACTCGATTGTCGCGGGCCGCGGCCAAATCGGCCGGCAGATCGCCGCGACGTTGAAGCTGTCGCAGCAGTTGCCCGGGCTGTGGATACTTTTCATAAAGCTGGGCCGTGCTCATTCGCAGCGTTTCCAAATTCTGAAGCTTTGCTTCGGCGGTCGCGTCGTCAATCTTGTCCGGGAAAAGCTGCTGCGTGATGTAGTTCTCGAAGCCCATGGCTTTTACGCGCTCAACATCGCCGGACCGGGCCCCAAATCCCAGTCGATTCAGGACGTGCAGGATGCGTTGATCCTCGCTGAGCTTCGCTGCCGATTTACCCGCGGGCGCCTTCATATTCTGAGCGCTCAGACCGACGGCAAAGGTGCTCAAAAGCAACGCCGCGATGGAAAGGGTGGCAGCGAATCGCCGCATCACTGAGAACGCCTGGCTGGAGTAGATGTTTTTGCTCGTCATAACGCCTCTTCCTGTTTGTTTCGGTTGAGTAGAAACCCCACCGTCTTCGGCAACGCTAATTAAGACGCACCGCCAGGAACGATGGTTGAAAAAAGCGTGGTATGGGCATTATTAGATAGAAAGGATTTAGTGTCTATTCGACAGCCTGACGACCCAAACGGACGCCCCGACCGGGCCTTTAAGGGCCATCGGGGATTTCGAATCAGCAGAAAAGAGATGAAGTTTAGAGGCGTTTTCTTCTTCGAACCTTGACTGTCTACACCTATTCCCAGGTGAGGCGGCGGCCGAATCCTTCACTGGCGTGGGGGCCGGGGCAGCGGATAGCTTACCGGACTGCGATTCCCCTCCTTGTCGACTGCGCGTACGCCAAAAAAATAGTTGTCCTTTGACATGCCCTTCATTGTGAAGTTCAGGACATTGCCGATTGCGCGTGAGTTTGTCCAGATCGCCTCCGTCGTGTCGCGCCAGACGATCTCGTAACCCGCGAGGTCCGGCTCTTTGTTAGCGTCCCACTTAAGTTCGGTGTCATTCGACAGGCCCGTCATCACGCCGACGTGTTTGGGACTCGCCGGCGCCAGCGCCAAAGTGGAAAGTGCCGCGGCATTCACCCGCGCTACGTTGGCGATATAGTTGAAGTCGTCAAACTGTGGCAGGTCGCCATACTGAATCCCGTTTTCGATGCGTACGTTCTGATGCTGGTGTTGATAATTCTCGTTCGGCTCAGTAAACCTCACCGCCGGAACCCCACGTTCGAGAAATGGAATGTGATCACCTCCGCGGCCATAACGATCGCGGCGATAGATCATCGAGACTTTTATCGAAGGCACATAACGCTCGCTGGTTTCTTTGATAAACCGCGCCAGTTGCCGCGAAGCCGAGTCATTCTCGCCGCCAACGCTGCGACGCGTGGTGGCTTCAGCCTGCGTTTCGTTCGACGGAACGCCTTCGGAAAAGACTCGGACCGAATGCGGATCGCGCACGCCGTTGCCGCCGAGCGAGCTGCCGATGATGTCGTTGGTGAACATCGCCTCGATGTCCAGGTTGTTCTTTTTCGCGATCTCGGCAAAGTAAGTGGAACCGAGCAAGCCCTGTTCTTCGCCTGCGACTGTCATGAAAACGATTGTCGCTTCGAACTTGTACTTCGCCATCACCCGGGCCATTTCCAGGACTGCCGCGGTGCCTGAAGCATCGTCGTTGGCTCCGGGCGCGTCGCACCTGGCATCGGTGGGACTGGTGCACATCGAATCGTAGTGACCACTGACAACATAAACCCGATTCACTGACTCAGGCTGGGTCCCTTTCAACGTCGCGACGATATTAGTGAGCATCGTAGGCTGGGGCACGCGCGCAGCCTTTGGCTGTTCAAAGGTCTGCTTTTCTACCACCATGCGTCCATTTGATTCGGCAGCGGCTTTTTGAAATTCCGAGTAGAGCCAGTCCCGCGCGGCGCCGATGCCCCGGTTCGGGTCGTTCTGATCCGACAGCGTGTTCCGCGTGCCGAAACTCACCAATCGGAGAATGGTGCTCTCGATGTTGCGGGCATTAATCTCAGCAACGATGCGAGAAATTTGCGCGTTGCGCGGCGATGCCGGGGCGCTCAAGGGACGCTGGCGGGGCGGCCTATGCTTAGCCGGCCCGGCTGACGATTGGTCAGACTGGGTCGTTTTTGAAACTTCTTGCTGTGCCGGCGCGAAAGGAACCATCGCGAACAAAATTGATAGCAACAGGCAGGTGGAGACAAAGTAATTCGTACGGAGCTTCGATATCGGCATCAAGTAGCACCTCGACAGTTCCAGGTTTTGTGACCGGGACGAGACTGTACCAACTCAAAGGTTCTGAGGGCAATAGCATTGAAGCCGAGGGCCCGGACGACTTAACGGTCAGATTTTTTGGCTAGCACCGGATCGTCGACGGAAGGTTCGCGATAGGCCGGCTCAAAGAAACGCGTCGTGCCTTCCGTCACGCTGGGCACTTCCTGAAGCCGCCCTGTTGCAGCTTGAGGGAGTTGCATCGGTGAAGGATTAGCGAGTGTGCTCGATCGGCGCGGCTGCTTTAGCGTAGTTGAGGAGAGCGACGCGTTGATTATTTTGGTAAGCAGACGAATCAGGAGAATATCCATAGTTAGAATCGCCAGCATTCCCACAACTACGATTGCTGCAATATTGTCCGGATCAAGGCGTGCGGTTCGCGAAAGCTCGATTGAGCCTCCGATCAGAAGCCCAAAACCTCCCAATGTCAGGAACGTTACTATCGCGCCCAGGATAACTGCCGGCTTGGTTAAGCCAGCAGGAACAATCTGAAGCTGCATCGCCAGGTCGGTGCTTAGGTTAGCGCCGCAGCGATTGCAGTACTTCAGCTCAATCGTGTATTCGGCTCCGCAGCTTGGACAAAACATGATTCGTGAATGGTAATCGTTACTCGTAAATAGTAAAAGGACCGCTGTGCGCGTTCCTTGAACAATACGGCCCGCAGAGCACTGAAGTTCACGATTCTTTGTCCGGCAAGCTTTAGCTTGTCGCCAAAGGGCGCAAGTAGTTCTTGATTACTTGCGACAAACTGAGAGATTTGTCGGACCTTTACCGAATCCGATAAGCCTTATTCTTCCAGACGACGATTATCTCGCCGCTGAGTTGGGAGGCGATGGAACGAAGGCCGGAATCGAGCGAGGCAAACTCATCTGATCCACGCGTTATGGTGCGCAGCGACATCGAGGTCTTGAACTTGAGATCGATCCAGGAGGCCCCCTGCTTGCGAAACTTCCGGCCTCCAACCGAACGAGTTTCGGTGGCCGGTTCTGGTTTGGCAGGGCTCGTTCTGAGGGTTTTTTCCTTTTGCGTGGATTCAACCTGCAGTTGATTTGTCTGGGCGACATTTTCCTGGCTTCGCCGCGGTCCACCGCGCTTTTCCTGGGGTGCTATTCGGTTATTTTGCGCGGGCTGGTTCGCTGCCGCGCGATTACTCTCCTCGGCCCCACGATCCTTTGCGGTGGTCGGCTCGGCGACTCGATCCGTGGCTTTGTATTTATCGTCGGCCGAGGCGCTCTTGCGGGGACCGCTGCCCAGGCCAGCCACGTTCGACTGTTGGCGAGTTCTGGCTTCCACGCTCTGGCTTTCGCCCGGTGGCGGAGGCGCGTAAGACGGCGACTCAGAATCGGCGCGCTTCATTGCCAGCGCCGGAGTGGCCGCCGGCGATGTTTCTCCGGAAGATTTCGGTGGCGGAATTGTACCTGCAACTTTGGACTCGTCACGCTCCTGACCGACTTTTGGTTTTTCCCCCGATTCTGCGAGGTTGCTGTTTCTATTTGTGTCCGCACTCGCACTGTTACTTGCGTTGGCCTGAGGCGCAACCTGATCAGCGGGTTTCACTGCGCTCGCCGCCGCTTGGTTCCCCTCCTCGTTCTTCACCACGAGGGCAGAGTTATTTGCCGGGCGTCGGGCTACCAAAAATACGACACCGGCGGCCGCTATCAAAACAACTGCGAATGCGGCATAGCGCAAAGTGGGTGGCGTGAAAAACGCGGCAAGTCTCTGCGGCCAGGAAGCACGCTCCGCCTCGGTCGATCCTAACGGACTTGCTTTCGTCACCGCGCCGGGGCTCATGGCCAGTTGAGAAACCAATTGCCGGCAGTTGTCACAGTCGGCCAGGTGCGACACATAACGGGCCCGCGCCGCCGGTGGCAGAGCGCCTTCGGCAAACGCGCTCAGCTCATCCGCGTCGAGATGCTCAGGAGGCGCTTCGCCGCCGCGATGCTTAGCGTACCGTCGCATCAGAAGATCAATTTGTACGTCGTTGGGTGTCATTGAATCGTAATACTCTAGAGCACCTGCTCACGAAAAACTTCCCATTCGATGAACGCTCTCACCCAAAACAACTTGCGAAACCATCGTGAATGACTCGCGATTCTTCCTCAATCTCAATTTCCGGCGGGCGAACCTTGCAAGCCGGGTTCAGGTTGCGCCAACAGCATCGGTTCGACTTCGGCTTGCAAGTGCGTCGCGACTTCGGCCAACGACCGAGTCGCTTCCGACCGGGTCCAGCCATGCTCTTTCATCAGAATCGTTTCGACTTGCTCGCGCACCGAACCGTGAATACGGGTCAAGCGGCGGCTGGCCGTGGCTTCGTGAACTCCGAGCACGGCTCCCGCCTCACGCAAGCGCAAGCCGTCGAAATAATACAACTTCATCAATAAACGATCTTCGTCGTCGAGTTCAGCCAGCGCCCGCGCCAGAGCTTTCTCGACGTCAGAAGCAGCCAAATCATCCGCCAGTGTTTCTTCCGGGCTGGGCGATGAATGAAAGGCACTGAGCGCCCGGTGTTCGCCCTCGACATCTTGCGCCAGCCGGTCGAGATCCGAATCCTCTTCAGTATGGATCAGACGCGCTTCTCGTCGATGCTGATCGATTGCGAGCTGGCCCACAACCGCGCGCAGCCAACCACCCAGCGAACCTGCTCCTGAATAGTAGGCAAGCTTTCCGGCGGGCTTGCCATCCTGACGGACTTTCAAGCCGTGCAGTTCTGCCCAGATCGACTGGGCGAGATCGTCAGACATCGCCTCATTTGAGCTGGCAGAGCGCGCCGCGGAACGGACCGTCGCGCCATACCCTTCGACCAGATCGCCCCAGGCTGTTTGATCGCCGCGTTCGCAAGCTATCACCAGGCACAGGTCGTCCGCGTGCAAGCCGTCAATAAACTTGTCGATGGGCGTGGCGCCGGTCGATGGATCGTGTTTGAGAAGGTATTTCTCGACCGATGCCCGCAGTCGCGGGGCAAGCGATTGCGGCTCAAGCGCGCGCGAGTTTGTCGCACGCGCCAGCAAACGCTTTGCCCCTTCAATAATCAGGTCATCGATCTGCTTTTCGCTTTGCCTCAAAATCGTCAATCGCCCTGGCCGCACCTATGCTATCACGATCATCGACGCTCAACGGCGCTCAATTTTGCGTGGCGCCGGGCGTCAATTTGATGACCGGCGGGGCCCTGGGTTGCCGGTAAGTTTTAGAGGATCAACTTTAGTTGGCTTATTATCGGGCGGCAAAGTCGATTGAAGTCGGCAACCTAAACAGGATCGACAATCCCAGGCCCAGAATCTAGAATCTCTTCGTGCTGCGAGTCACCGAAATATTTCACTCGATCCAGGGAGAGTCAACACATGCGGGACGGCCCTGCACCTTCGTGCGGCTGACCGGCTGTCCGATGCGTTGTACCTGGTGTGACAGTGAATACACCTTCACGGGCGGCGATCAGGTCGCGCTCGATGACGTAATGCGGCAGGTGCGCGACTTTGGCTGCCCGCTGGTCGAGGTAACTGGCGGCGAACCGCTGGCGCAACGCGAGGCAATTGATCTAATCAGACGGCTGTGCGATGAAGGTTATGAGGTTTTGATCGAGACCGGCGGCTATGTCTCAACTGAAGCTGTGGACAGACGCGCTAAGATTATCCTCGATGTAAAGTGTCCGGGCTCGGGTGAAGCGGAACGAAATCACTGGCCAAACCTGTCGCGGTTGCGGCCCGAGCTGGACGAAGTAAAGTTCGTGATCGCGAATCGAGCAGATTGGGATTTCGCCTGCAAAGTTGTCGCAGAGTACGAATTAGAAACGCGCGCCAAGTCGATTTTGATCTCGCCCTCCTGGGGCCAAATCGAGTTGAAAGAACTGGCCGGCTGGATCGTCGAGAGCGGAATAAATGTACGAATGCAGTTGCAGATACACAAGTACATTTGGGGACCTGATGTGCACGGCGTGTAGCGACAAACTTCAGTTTGTCGACTCCGGCGAGTTCGAAGGAAATCTTTCGACAAACTGAAGTTTGTCGGACATTAATATGGGTGGGTCTAACGATCAAGCTTATGAACAAGCCGGTTCAGACCCAGGTTTGTCTCATCTGGCCGTCTGTCTCGTCTCAGGCGGAATGGATTCCTGTGTGACGGCAGCCATCGCCGGCGAAGAAAACGATGAGTTGGCTTTTCTGCATGTCTCCTATGGCCAACGAACAGAAAAGCGTGAGCGTCGCGCTTTCGACGATCTCGCGGAGCATTTCAACGTGAGTCAGCGACTCGCAGTTTCGATCGAGCACCTGGCAAGAATTGGAGGCTCTTCGCTAACCGATCAGGGAATTGAGGTAACGGAAGCGGATCTAAGTTCGCCGAAGATTCCCAGCAGTTATGTTCCCTTTCGGAATTCACACTTGCTCTCAATCGCCACGAGTTGGGCCGAAGTGATTCATGCCGGACGGATCTATGTTGGCGCGGTCGCGGAAGACTCGTCAGGTTATCCCGATTGCCGGCCAGAGTTTTACGAAGCATTTCAACTGGCAATCGATGCCGGCACCAGGCCTGAAACCGAAGTGAGAATTGTTACGCCGATAATTCACATGCGCAAAGCGGAAATCGTCAGGCGCGGGCTGGAATTGAACGCGCCGCTGCAGCTCACCTGGTCCTGCTATCAGTCCGAAGACGTGGCCTGCGGGCGTTGCGATTCCTGCGCGCTGCGCTTGCGCGCCTTCAAGGAGGCCGGAGTGCCCGACCCGATTCAGTATGCTTGACACCGATGCCGGCGCTGATTAACGTAAAGGCGGTTTCCGCAACAACTTGTTCGACCAGTCTGGCATCTTAACCGATGCCAGTCCCGGCGAAATTGACAGATTGTTTTTGGAGGATTATTTGATGCGTCGCCCTTACTTATTCCCATCAATTCTCGTCGTTGCAGTTTTTGTTTGCACCGCGCTTACCGCTTCAGCCCAGACCGGACAACTTCGTGGGCACGTTATTCTGAAACAGGCCGATGGCACAACGGTCAAAGCCGCCGGCGCACAAGTGGATGTCTATCGCGTAGACCTCCCCGGCAACTATCCGACGAAAGCCAACAAGAACGGCGAGTTTGTATTCGCCGGCCTTCCCTATACCGGCACCTATATCATCGCCGTCAGTATGCCCAATGCAGCCCCAACTTATCAGCCGAACGTAAAAGCGGGACGCGATATTGATTATGAACTCACTCTCTCACCGGGTGACGGACGTCGACTGACTTTAGATGAGATTAAGAAAACTGTGGCCGCAGGACCTGCTAATTCTTCGGGGAGTACTGGCGAGAGTGCGACTGACAAAGCCAAGCGCGAAGAACTCTTGAAGAAGAACACGGAGATCGCGGAAGGTAATAAGAAGGTAGTAGAGAGTAACCGAATTGTCGGCGAATCTTTTAAGGCCGGCAATACTGCCCTGACCGCCGCCGGTGAAGCTGACAAGGCAAACAGGCGCGACGAGGCCATCAAGCTTTACGGAGCCGCCATACAGCAATATGACGCGGGACTTGCCGCAGATCCGGAGCAGCCGGCGCTGCTGACTAATAAGGCGGCGGCTTTGAAAGCGCGCGGCGTCGATAAATATAACATCGCGGTTATTTCAAAAGACGAGGCCGCTAAAAACGCCGGTGTTGAGTCGGCCAAAGCCGATTTCAAAGCTGCGGCAGAAGCCGCCAACAAGGCTTATGACATTTTGAAAAAAGAGACGCCGTCCGCCGACCCGGTTGAACAGAAACGGCAGACCTCGAACAAGTACGCGGCCTTAAGCGTGCGGGCCGAAGCGATGCGCCTGTTCGTAACCAAGACCGATCCGACACAAGCAGATGCCGGCATCGCGGCGTATCAGGATTACATCGCCGCGGAAACCGACCCGGCAAAGAAGGCCAGAGCACAACTCGATCTGGCGCAGATGCTGTTCGACGCGAATGCTTATGATAAGGCCAAGGTTGAGTACGAAAAGATCCTCGCCGAAAGACCAGATGACCCGGATGCTTTAGCAAACATGGGTCTAATCCTTTTCAATTTTGGGGCGGCGAAAGAACAGGAAGGAAAAAAGGACGAGGCCAAGGCTATGT
>Ga0209648_10005052_pt1 | contig 11250 bp, 8 predicted proteins | sample GraSoi2013_115cm_FD_185830 | JGI IMG/M metagenome (GOLD analysis project Ga0209648, IMG submission 185830) | Grasslands soil microbial communities from the Angelo Coastal Reserve, California, USA - Sample 9_17_2013_115cm (SPAdes) (version 2) | ecosystem: Environmental > Terrestrial > Soil >...
TCTACAGCATTGACGCTTGCCTTGGGATAGCGTTTCACCAGGTTTTCAACTTCAATAGAAATTACCTGTTCTGGGTTTTCCGGCATAAAAAACTCTCTCCTTAAACTGAATAACGGCGTTTTGTAGTAGTTACGAACTAAATGTCCAATATTTCCACGTCTTCCCCGTTAACGTGTCTTACAATCGCCTCGTAAAGCTCCTCGGGGATATGCTCCTTGAGTTCGTCCAGCGTGTCGAATACATCCAGGCGGTATTCATCGTCTCCATAATATGCAGCCCAATCATGCCACCACTGCTCCCCGTACGACCAATCATCTGAGTGTGACCAATCCTCGGAATTGACATCGACATTGATATCGACTGACACATCACCTTCTTTAGGCCGCTTCGGCCATCGTGACCTGCTAGACCAGTTCGCCCAGTTCGGCGTATTTCTCGTGTACAGGGCAAATCTTCCTTTCGCGGTTTGATACACTGTAAGTGTCAGCAGCCTGGCCCCATTCTGTATGGATAGGCGTCTCGTTGCAAGTGGACGCCCCCGGAATTGTTTGGTAAAGTAAGGACGACCCTTGCCAACCTTGACAATGATTTCTTTATAGCCGCTTGATCTGGCCTCCTCCTTTTCGACGAAAATGCGCAGCGCATGAACAATAGCGGCTGAGAGATTGTCACCTGCCAGTTTCTGTGCCTTCTCGAAAATGGGCAGATCAGCATCTGCTACGTAGATGGTTCTGTTCGGCATTGCAAGTAATCCTTGCGTTGTTATCGTCTATTACAAGAAGCAGTATGCTCCTCTGTCATTCCTTCGAAGAGTATAATATACGTATACGTATATGTCAAGTGCCAGATTTCAATTCTCTTTGGAGACCATTCCAGAACGGGGCAGACCGCTGCTTGTTATGTGGGCTGGTCTCCGGCTACGATACCAAACCGAGGCGAGCCACAACAAGAAACAGCACTGGCAGCCAGTTGAGCCATGTCTCAGAATCCTTTCCGATCTCTTCTTATCTCATTTCTTTCAAATGATCATTTTGCTCTTCCTATTGCAGCAGAATCCTGCTAGAATGATCATTACCATAAGAATCTCCAAACAACGCTGCGCTATGCAGAGCAGGCAGATGAGACCGCTGATACCGAAATACGAACATGGCGTCGGAGAAACTCACAACGACCAGAGAACTGAAGCCTTATCTTCCCCTTCTAAGGGGAGGAAGTAGCACCCTGCTCTTTGAGCAATGTATCAAAAGGTGGTGAACGCGCATCGTGGGATCATTCTCGGCTCCAGTCATGTGCCCGGTCTTTATTGGCCGCGCACCCGAACGTGATGCACTCCATCAGCTCATTGATCGAACCAGGAGCGGACAGGGACAGGTCGCCCTGGTGTGTGGAGAAGCGGGCATTGGCAAATCACGCCTGGTCGCTGAGGCAAAAATCTATGCCGCGCAAAGGGACTTTCTCCTCCTTGAGGGGCAGTGTTTCCAGACGGACAGCGCTTTCCCTTATGCGCCTCTGCTGGACCTCTTCCGGTCGTATTTTGCGCATTATGCCCCGACCTCCCTCGCAGACACCATGCACTCATTCGTCTCCACGCTCTCTCGCCTGCTGCCCGACCTGGCACTGCTCTTCCCCGACCTGGCGACCTTCCCCGTGCCGCCATCTGTTGGTCCAGAAGAGGAGAAGCGACGGCTCTTCGCTGCCATGACGCATTTCTTGACGGATCAAGCGACAGAACAAGAACACCCCGTGCTCCTCGTGGTGGAGGACGTCCATTGGTGTGACGACCTCAGCCTGGAATTTCTGCTGCACCTGGCACGCCGTTGTCGGGATGTGCCGCTCCTCTTGCTCGTCACTTATCGCAGCGATGAGCTCTATCCAGGGTTTCGGCAGTGGCTGACCCAGCTTGATCGTGAACGGTTGACGCAGGAATTCGCGCTTGGGCCGCTCTCCCGCAGCGATATTGACGGCATGGTGCGTGCCATCCTGGCGCTGGATCACGCCGTCGATGCTGATCTCCTCGATACGCTCTCCACCCTCTCTGAGGGCAATCCCTTTTTCGTGGAAGAGCTGCTCAAATCGCTCATGACCACAGGGGAACTGGCGTCCGTGGATGGAACGTGGAAGCGTACGTCGCGCCAGGCTCCCATGCCTCGCAGTGTCCAGGATGTTGTGCGTCAGCGGACCGAACATGTGAGTGCGGATGCGCAGCAACTGTTGCTCTTTGCAGCGGTTGCTGGGCGGCGCTTCAACGTTGCCTTGCTGCAACAGGTGCTGCGCTGCGATGAAGCACACCTGCTGGTCCTCCTCAAAGAGGTGATGGCAGCCCAATTGGTCATTGAAGAGTCAGCAGACCAGTTTGCCTTTCGCCATGCGCTGACCCAGCAGGCGATTTATGCAGAGCTGCTGGTGCGAGAGCGTCAAGCGTTGCATCGGACCCTTGCCGAAACCATGGAACAGCTCTCTGCCTCTCCCTTCCTTCGAGAGAGGTACCTGGCAGACCTGGCTTACCATTGCTATGAGGCTGGTGCGTGGGCGAAAGCACTGGAGTATGAGCAACGCGCCGGAGAAAGAGCCCTGGCGCTCTATGCGCCGCGTGCCGCCCTTGAACACGTGACACTGGCGTTGGATGCTGCCCACCACTTGCCTGTCACACCACCAGGCAAGCTGTATTACGCACGAGGACAAGCCTATGAAACACTCGGTGAATTCGACCGCGCGCGTAGCGACTACGAGCGTGCATTAGACACTGCCCACACGGCTTCCGATGGCTCGATGGAATGGCAGAGTATGATGGCACTCGGCTTTCTGTGGGCTGAGCGCGACTATGCCCAGGCGGGTGCGTGGTTCCGTCAGGCCCTCGACCAGGCTTCACATCAGGCTTCCCCAATCCTGCGGGCTCGCAGCCTCAATCGCTTAGGAAATTGGCTCTTGAATACTGGACGCATTGAGGAAGGACTGCAAGCCCATCAAGAAGCGCTCAGGATTTTTGAGGCACAGCACAACACCCAGGGGATGGCTGAAACGCTCGACCTGCTTGGTACAACATATGGGATGCGTGGGGATAGGGTCAAAGCGGTAGAACAGCTTGGGCAAGCGATTGCCCTGTTCCGTACCCTGGGTGACACGCAGAGCCTGATCTCGAGCCTGGCAATGCGTGCGGTCCAGTCCATGCCGGGGTCAAGTGAAACCACCTTTTGTCCTCTGAGAACACGCAATGAGTGTGTGCAAGATGCATCAGAGTCTTTGCACCTGGCACGCCAGATCGATTCGCTGGCAGGACAAGCCTTCGCCGAGAATGCCCTGGCTCATACGCTGCTCTCCTTTGGGGAGTTCGGTCCGGCACTTTCCCATGCACAAGAGGCAAGCCGCATCGCCACCGAGATTGAGCACCAGCAGTGGATAATCGCCACTTCTTATGCCCTGGGGCACATCTACGTGCTGCTGCTCGCGCCTGCTCAAGCAATTACTGCATTGGAAGCCGGGTTGTCACTTGCACAGGAACTGGGCTCAACATTCTGGATTGCCACGCTTGCGGCGAACCTTGGACGGGCCTCTATCTTGAACCACGATCTGCCCGCGGCCCAAGCCGCACTGCAAGCGGTCATGCCTCGCGAACAGCACCCACGGACTATGGCAGAGCGGGATATCGCCCTGGCCTGGGGAGAACTCATGCTGGCACAGGGAGAACCTGGCATGGCGCTCCAGATGGCAGAGCATTTGTTAGCATCAACACCTGGGAAGGTGCAAGGTCAATCCACACAGCCCATTCCTCATCTCCTGAAATTGAAAGGGGAGGCCCTGATGGCCCTCTCGCGCCTGAATGAAGCAGTAGAAGCGTTAGAGGATGCGAGGCGAGGAGCCGTGGCGCGGAACGCTCGGCCTATCCTGTGGACGGTCCATCGTTCGCTGGGACAAGCATACCAGCTCCTCCAACACAAAGATCAAGCCCGCCAGGAACGTGCTACGGGGCGGCAACTCATCGAGGAACTTGCGACAGCTATCGATGATGCATCCTTGCGCGACCAGTTCTTACGAGCGGCGCTTGACTCCTTCCCACAGGAGAAACCGCCGCTGCCGCGTGAGGCTGCCAGGCAGGCGTTTGGCGGTTTAACGGCACGTGAACGCGAAGTAGCAGCACTCATTGCTCAGGGCAAAACGAGCCGGGAGATTGCTGATCTGCTGGTGGTAAGCGAACGAACCGCCGAAGGGCATGTGAGCAATATTCTGGGGAAGTTGGGCTTTACCTCGCGGGCGCAAATCGCGTCGTGGATCGTCGAAAGAGGACTGACGAAACGCTAATACTTCTACGTACCTCCTCAGAGCACCTCCTCCAGAAATCCACGTACCATTCGCCTCTCGATCCAGGTACTTTCCCCGGTGGCAAAGCCATGCTTTTCGACTACACTCTTCTTCAGAAGAAGCAATCAGACGCGATTGCGCTCATGTCAAGCGACACTATCGTCCGTATGGCGTGGCCCCAAGCAGAGCTTGGGGACTACAGCTACATATTCGTCTAAAAAAGAGAGGAACCAAGATGACCATTCTGCACATTGAACACCCAATCCGCGACTTCGATACCTGGAAGAAAGCATTCGAGAGCGATCCTGCCGGCCGGGAGCGGTCGGGCGTGCGCCGCTACCAGGTACTCCGACCCATCGACGATCCGAACTACGTCATGATCGACCTTGACTTCGATAGCTCAAGGGCGGCGGAGGCCTTTCTCGCCGCGATGCGCGAGGTGTGGCGATCGCCGGTAGCAGCACCAGCCCTGATCGGCAGCCCGCAAACGCGGATCGTCGAGGTGGTGGAGAGCAAGGAGTACTAACTCCAGGGATCCTTTAGAGGGGTCCGCAGATGGACCACGTCTGTGACTTATTCGGCTCCAGTGCTCAGTCGACGAGAAGACTATTCCAGAACAGGGGTAACCTCAACTATCGAGAAACACAGCAGTTTGCCCCTGGATTGGAATGGTCTCCTGTGCTTCAGGATCCCCGTTAATGGTCACACTTGCTTAGTTGACCTCGGCATCACTTTCCCCTAAAATACGTTACAGGTTACTTGCCGGTTGAAGCTTTAAGTGTTCAGGAGGATGAATTGCATATTCGTAAAGCTGTGTTACCCGTTGCTGGCCTGGGAACGCGCGTGCTCCCGGCCAGCAAAGTAATACCGAAAGAAATGTTGCCGCTGGTTGATAAGCCGACACTGCAATATATCGTAGAAGAAGCGGTCGCTGCAGGCGTTGAGGAAATTATCTTCGTAACGAGTCGTAGTAAACGCAGCATAGAGGACCATTTTGACGCATTTCCCGAATTGGAAACCGTGCTGGAACGCAAAGGCAAGCGCAAAGAGCTAGAAGAACTGCGCCAGTTACAGACAATGGCAACCTATACGTCTGTGCGCCAGCCCGAACCCCTTGGCCTGGGTCATGCGATTTTATGCGCCAGGGATTTGGTGGGCGATGAGCCATTCATCGTTATGCTGGGAGATATCTTAATCCCCCCCGGAACGCCCTGCCTGGCACAGCTCATTGAGGTATACGAGCAATATCGAGGCTCTGTACTTTCGCTTGTACCCCTGCCGCCCGAGGTCATTCCCACCTATGGCATTGCCACCGTCGAAGCGATTGACTCGGAGGTACTCAAAATTACGCACCTCGTCGAGAAACCTCCCCTGGAAGAAGCTCCCTCTGACCTGGGTGTCTATGGCCGTTATGTCTTGACGCCCGATATCTTTGCTCTTTTAGAGAAAACGCCGCCCGGTAGGGGTGGAGAGATTCAGGTCACCGACGCTGTCGAGATTCAGGCCAGGGCCGGGCATTGTTATGGCGTCATCTTTACCGGCGAACGCTATGATACAGGCACCCCCCTCGGCTTGTTGACCACCTCGATAGCTTTCGCTCTCAAACGCCCCGATATCGCCCCCGGCTTGCGCGAATACATGCGGCAGGTGCTGAGCTCAGAATGACCGGTACATGAGTAAGGCCGTAGATATAGGTCTACGGCCCCAGCCTATTTCTACCGCCACCGTGACTGTTGTGTTCGCATTGCTGGCTGCCCTACACACCTGTTCGCTCATGCAATTGAACCGCGACAGCATGATAGCCTGCCTTGATGGAAGCCATATCGATGTCTTCCACAATGGCAGGCTATCATGCTGGTACTAGCGATATCTAATGAACGCCTGTCGTAGGTTGATTCTCATACTTGAGAACGGCGTGGATCCGAGGCATGGAGCCGCTCGCGCATCTGCTCAAACGTGGCGGTGTCAATCTCCCCACGTGCGTAACGCTGTTGGAGAATCTCGAGTGCTGATGGCCCACTGGGAGGCATTTGCATCATCGTGGGCGTCGGAGTACTCGTTTTACTGCTTAACCAGCGAACGAGCGCCCAGACGAGCAGGACCAACAAAGCAATCCACAGCACTGTGCTCAACGCCATCAACAGCCAGCCCCAGCCAAAACCATAACCCCACATCATAGCAGTATCCTCACTTTCGTATGTACCCGGCAGGTTGATAGCCGCCGGTACGGTAATGTTCAATTTCCTTGTTTATCGTATCGCGCTCATATCACATTCGCCTCTCAAAGGCACCCTGCCACATCACTTTTAGCTCACAGGAGGGCATTTCATAACTCAAAGGCCCACCCGGCAGGGTTTCGGGCCACTACCCAGCTGACGCACCTCGTCCTCTCTGGCGCTAGTATAAGGAGAAAGCGTCATGAAAGCGTCATGAGCATCGTCATAGATAATGACCTGAAACTCTGATTTTGCAGTTTGGAAATGCTCTCCTCACAGTATTCTCGCGCCCGGTATATCTTCTATCGCAGGTGTTCCGTTGAATAAGTGGATAGGTATGAAGTCTGACTTTACGGTGGAAGATAGGGGGACAGAGGTAAGTTATGCAGGCGTGTACTTCACAATGATGTTCGCGTAATCGTCCGCAACGTAGATATTCCCCTGGGGTTTCATCTTCGTGATACTATACTATCAATGATAGTACCTTTGGCAAGAGTATTAGCTGCTTAGGATGCTCTAACCAGAATACTGGAAGATTGCATGGCAACACATCTTGAAACCAGGATAGAGAAGGACAGGTATTGCGAGAAGCAACTACTACCAATCATACTTTCGGCAATTGTATAGTAATAGAGGCTACTTGATCAGGAAGTCGACAGGTGAGCAGATACTATAGGGGAAGGCGAGCAAGACATTACAACACACGCTGGCGTCGCTTCAACAGGCGCACGCACGCCGCTGCCTTGGCGATGGTTGATGTTGCCGCACTATATAACGTGGAAACGCGACTGGGACCTCCACCACGTGTGCTGGATGTTGCCTGTGGGACGGGCACCTTGCTGAAGCAGTTACTTGAGCGCCTGCCCAATGCAGAGGTATATGGGGTAGACGCGAGTGCGGACATGTTGGCGCAAGCGCGTACCGCCCTCAAAGGCTGGCCAAACGTGCAGTTAGAGCGCGTAGAGGTCGGGTTTGGTGAGACAGCAGGCCTCCCATACGCGCCGGGGACCTTTGATCTGGTCATCTGCACCAATACACTGCACGACCTCGCAAATCCAGTGGCGACGCTCTCGGGACTCGGGCGGCTGCTGGCACCAGGGGGACAATTGGTGCTCGAAGATTTCGCACGGCGCAAGCCTTCATTCGCCTGGACAGTATTTGAGTGGTTCGAGCGGCGGATTGAAGGGGGACATGGGCGTGCCTATACCCTGGCAGAGGTGCGGTCGCTCTGTGCGCAAGCGGGACTTCCCGTCGCCTGTGAACAGGCGTTTACGGTCAACTGGCTGTGGCATGGGTGGGCGCTGCGCGCTTACGCCGCGCCTTCTGAGGCGGCTGAGCCACTGGCGTAGTACAGGCTTCAGGAGGAGCATACAAAGGAGGGGGAGAGCAAATCAGACGCTCTCCAATCCAAACAAGCTGCCGATGATTATGCGCAATTCCCACGTGCTTTCGCGCCAGCCAAATAACTGGGTAGTACCATCCCAGGCCATAGGAAGCACTATGAAGATCCATACCCACCAGGGAATACCGTGTAGCCGCTTTTTGCTCAGGACAAAGACAAATCCTCCCAGGAACATCGAGCTGTAGATAAAGGTGTTGCCACCTATGCTTGCATCATGCCAACACTGTTACTACCAGCCTCGGTAAACCAGAGGGTATGGTTCGCTCCTGCGACGATCCCTATCGGTAAACTGGAGTCGGTCGGAATACGGTAGGGGGTGAATCGATGTGCTGCGACATCCAGGCGTGCGATAGCGTTTTCTGCCGAGACCGTGACCCAGACATTATTATCAGGGGTGACGACCAGGCCATAGAGCGCGCCCGCTCCGGTTCCTCCTGTAGAAGGGACGTAATACGCTGTGAAGGTGCCAGTGCTCGGATTGAGGCTGAGCAGCAGCCCGGAACTGAACGAGGTTGCCCAGATAACGCCATGCGTGTCGCTAGCGATTTCCATCAGCGCAACGTTCGGCCCTGGGGGCGTGAACAAACGGATACCACCGGTTGCGGGGTCGAGGCGACTGATGTGACCGCCGCTCGGCTCGGTGAACCAGACCATTCCCTGCTGATCAACGGTCACGCCGTAGGGAAAGAGCGCCTGTGCGCTCTTTTTACCTGCCAGTGGATACTGCTGCATGAACCCGGTGTGGGTATCGAGCCGCCCCAGGGCGCCCGCGTTCAGTTCCGTAAACCAGGCGTTTCCGTGCGCATCCAGCGCCAGGTCGTTGGGCGCGCTCGGCAGCGTGAGCGTCTTGCCTGCATGACTGGGATCGGGCACCGTGATCGTGGGCAAGGGGTAGAGTTGATAGCGTCCCGTTGCGGGGAAGTAGTGTCCAATATAGTTGGCGTACTGTTCGGCAAACCAGATCGTATCGTCTGGCGCGACCTGTATACCCATAATGCCGTACTTTCCACCTGGCGGCGTCCATTGCTGGAACGTTTGCGTCCGTGGGTCAAAGACGGCGAGGTAGTTCCGCCCCATTTCGCCGAACCACGGGCGTCCCTCGTGGTCAATGGTGAGCCGCATCAGGCCATCGTTTGACTGCGGCAGGGGATACTCGCGAAAGGTACCGGTTGCCGTGGTGGTTGCGGGAGCGTCGGGCTGCGTTTGAGACGGTGGAAGAGACGCTCGACCCGGCTGCGCTCCCCGCGCCTGCGGTGGACGTTGGGTATTGCCGCCTGAGAGGGCGACGATAGTAATAGTACCCACCAGGAGAGCAACCAGCAGCAACCAGGCATCGCGTCGGCGGCGGGCCGACGAGCGGGCAGGTCGCCGCGACGCGCGGAGAACTGCGAGCCGCGCTGGCTCGGCCACCTCACGGGCGTAGGCATCCCCAGGTCGAGGCGCTTGCTCTCTGTTGCTCATGCCGCTGTCACTTTGTGCTGGTTCGATCATGCGGGTAGATACCATTCAGGGTTACATGTTCACGCTACAAGTGTCGCGCTGCGTCGAGCGGAGAATCATTTGCAAATTGCTTTGCATGGTTTGTTCGGTCAGTTCTCCGATCACATGGGAAACGATCACACCGCGGCGGTTGAGAAAGAAGGTCTCTGGCACGCCTGTGACGCCGTAGTTTATGGCGGTGGAGCCGGTATCGTCTACGACGTTGAGGTAGGTGATCCCATAGGTGCGCAAGAAGTTCAGTCCCTCACTGTGATCATCTTGGAAATCGATGCCGAGAAAGATGATCCCCTGGCTTTGTACGCGCTGCCACGTTGCCTGCAAAAGGGGGGCCTCATGTTGACAGGGGACGCACCACGACGCCCAAAAGTCGAGCATCACCGGTTTTCCCTTCAAGCTCGCCAGGTGTACTGACGGCGCAGGACGGGAGCTGAGAGCCGCCAGGGTAAAATCTGGTGCGGGATGTCCTATGAGAAGACTGCTCCCGGAGTTTGCCTGACCCTGAGCGGGTGCCAGGATTTGAGACCCGAGCAGGGCGAGCAGCGCAACGCATGCGAGGCTCACTGTGAGAAAAACGACGATGCGGCGTTTGCCGCCGCTCCTTCTATGCACCACTCCCGTCTCGGTTCGTGCCTTGCCAGGCGGAAGGCTTTCCGCTTCCATGGGTCCTACCAACTTTCCGCTTCAGCGTTGCTACAAGATCGATCCAACAGCTTGTGCCTGATCGTTCATGGTACTGTCGGATTATAGCTCGCAATAGTACAATCGTCAAGAGTACGATCAATGATAGTAGATATTTGACCAACACGGTGTTACAATTCGATGGAAAAAGGCATACCACTGCCAGGAATGTCTATAGAAGCAGAACAGTAGGGGGATGAGAGGTAAAAACACCCTACGGTGAAAAATAGAGATTCATCAATAGGGGGTCGTGACCTTAATGGTGGCTTCATGGAGCATGTTATCGGGTGTTCGTACCTGAATGCGTATCTGCCAGTGACCACCCATCACCAGGTCGCCCGTGGCGCTGAAGTGGCCTTTGCCATCGGGGAGCAGGTTGACATTCTGGGTTCCCATATCCATATCCAGGATGGTCGTGTACAGCGCTACCCCCACATCGGTGACTGGCGCGCCCGCCCGCGCGTCCGCCACCGTCACCTGGAAGCCGTTGGGACCGGCAGTATTCGGATTGATGTAAAGCGTGACCGTCAATTTGCCATCCGTTGTCTTTGCCGTCGCGTGAAATGGCGCAGCGGTTCCAGTTGATGACCCGGGCTGCTGCGCAGCAGTAATGGGAGTAAGCGTGCCTCCGAAGACGTTCAAGAGGCCAACGCAGACCAGCACGGCCACCCCCAACACAGGCTCCCAGCGCAAGATGCGGGTGAGTTGCCCTGAACGCTTCGCCAGTCGCCCCTCGCGCAGCCTCACTTGTTGGGCAAGCGCCCTGGCTGCGCGATCCGATGCTGGCGCTGCCTGGGAGGATGGAGGCGGTACCTGCATCGGATAGTTAGCCCCATCCTTCTGCCGTTCTTCAGACAGGTGAGCCTGCCCGACGAGCAACGCGGCAGGACTTGACGCATGTGTTGCCTGCTCAGCCTGGAGACGGCTCGCGGCATAGGCATACTTCTTTACCTCTTTCCTCAGGCGCGGCCGCAGCAGGAAGACGTGGATGGCGCTGGTCAGGAGCAGCGCCCCAACCAGGAGGATCTTGATGACCAGCGTCCGCCCGTAGGCCGTCGCGAACAACTGCTCCCACGAGTTCAGCTCGATCGTGGCGCTGAGCGGACCGGTCACCGCCATGATCCCTACCCCCGCCAGAGCCCAGGGCGAATAGTAGGG
>Ga0209648_10005053_pt1 | contig 11247 bp, 9 predicted proteins | sample GraSoi2013_115cm_FD_185830 | JGI IMG/M metagenome (GOLD analysis project Ga0209648, IMG submission 185830) | Grasslands soil microbial communities from the Angelo Coastal Reserve, California, USA - Sample 9_17_2013_115cm (SPAdes) (version 2) | ecosystem: Environmental > Terrestrial > Soil >...
GTCGAAACCGAAGCGTATCTCGGCCAAGGCGATGCCGCCGCTCACGCCGCCTCCGGCAAGACGGCGCGGAATTCCGTTCTCTTCGGTCCTTCCGGTCACGCGTACGTTTACTTCATCTATGGCAATCACTACTGCCTGAACGTTTCCTGCCTGCCGGACGGAGCGCCTGGATGCGTGCTATTTCGGGCCCTGGAGCCGGTGGCGGGCATCGAGCAGATGGCGGATGCGCGAGGGATCGAGGTCACGAAAGAGAGCGAACTCAGGAAGATCTCCTTTCTCAAGAAAATTTCGTCCGGTCCGGGACGCCTGTCCGAAGCGCTGGAAATCACGCGCGCGCGCGACAACGGGAAAAGCCTGGTAAGCGCCCGCTCAGACCTCCGCATCGTCGATGACGGCTATCGCGTGCAACGCGTAACCATCACGCCGCGCGTGGGGATCGTGAAATCAGCGGGACAGCCCCTGCGTTACTTCATCGCCGGGAACCCATTTGTGTCGGGTCGGAGGTTGTAGGCTCGGCTGCCCTCAGCATGACAGGGATTTGAGAGCTTGTTCCTACCGCAGTTTCTCGTACTCCGCTTTCGCTTGCTTCAAGACGGGCACATCCGGATCGGCGTCTTTCCATACGGCAAAAAAGTCCTGGTAGGCGGACTTGGCCGCAGCCGTGTTGCCCTGCAAAGCGTACGCCCGCCCCAGGCCCAGATGGGAGAGAGTGTAGGTCACAGCCACAGGGTTTATGCCGCGGTGGTCCAGAATCTTCTGGTACTCGGCCGCCGCCTTTGCGCCCTGTTGCGAGCGCAGGAAGGCTTCCCCACGAATGTAGTTGACCCAGTAATGCGAGGTGCCGGGGCCGCTGCCGAGTTCGTAGGGCGTGGCTATTTCCAGCCGCGCCACGGCCTGTGCCGGCCGGTTGCGCTGCAGGTCGCTCGTGGCCTGGGCGAGGGGAACGAAGACCTTGTTGAGCAGGGTATCGGTGGGATACTCGCGGACCAGATCTTCCCCAATTTTCTGGGTGCGCACAGTGTCTCCGGTCCGGGGTAACACCTGCATCACAATTGTCCGGGTGTCGCGGTCTTGCGAGAGGGCGAGAGCATCCGAAATCTTCTGGCGGGCTTCCGCAAGGTTACCCAGTTCCGCCTCGCAACTAGCCTGGTTCGCGAGAATGATGCCGCTGAATTCCTTGTATCCCAAGCGCTGGGAGACACTAACACTTTGGGCATAAGCGGCCCGGGCAGGCTGCAGCCTGCCCAGCGAGCACTCGCCGTGGGCGTGGATCATAAGCAGGATGGGTTCGTCTGGTTTTCCAACAGCCAATTCTAGTTCGTGGCGCTGAGCGGCTTCATCGCCGCGAATAAAGGCGAGGTCCAAGAGCGTGAAATGCACCGAGCGGCCCATATTCTGCGCGGCCGCCTGCTCGGCCACCGCCCTGGCTTCGTCGAAGCGATTGAGGCGTTCGTAGGCGTCGCCGACATTCTGGAAAGCGTAAACGTCTTTGGGGTCGAGGCGCTTGGCCTCGCTGGCGCTGGCGAGGGCCTTTTCCTGCTGCCCAATAAACTGGTAGCGCAAGGCGAGGTTGTCGCGAGGCACAGTGTCGCGCGGGTAGGTTTGCACCCACTGTTCGTAGATCTCGATGGCCTTCTCCAAGTCCCCGGTGACAATGTCATAGTAATGCGAGGAGATATAGAGCCTTTCACGTTCGCTGGCTCTCTCCTTCAAGTCGAAAGCCTTGGTGATAAAACTGTCGGCCAGCCCCTGCTGCGTAAGATTGCTATAGGCGACACCCAGGGTGGCATGCGCCATGGCGAAGTTGGGGTCGAGTTCGACGGCGCGCTTGAGATGGGGAATGGCCTTGGCATCGTCAAGTCTCTGATGGTCGGCCTGTCCGAGGCTGAAGGCCTGCAAGGCTTCGAGCGACGAAGTAGTAGCCTGTTCGAGCGGCGTGGCGAACTTCTGCACTGAGCCAATGGACTCGCCCAGCTTGCCCCGCAAGCTGGAAGCAGCCTGATCGAGCGACTTGAGCACCTGCTCCTTGTTCTCGGCCTCGCTCTCTTCACGGGCCAACACGTCGCCGGTTTGGGCATTCACAGCGGAAAGGGTGATGACGTAGTGCGTGCCCAGGCTGGCGATCGAGCCGGCGAGCATGGCCTTGGCGCCTTCGCGCATGCAGATCTCGCGGGCAACGTCGTTGCTAAGGCGTTCGTCGGGCGGGCGGCCCATAAAGCGCAGAGCTTCCCGGACGCGGGATTCCGGCAACAGGTTCAGATACGGAGATTGCTCCAGTTGCACTGCCAGCGCCTGCTTCAAGGTCCCGTCAAACACGGCGTCCCCCGTCGTGTTCACGAAGTCGGCCAGAACCACCGTGTCTTTCTCGGTGAGCGCGCTGGCGCGTCGTGTGCGGAAGAATAAGCCTCCGCCGATCACGGCTGCGATCAGTACGGCGGCGGCCAGTGCCGGTATCTTCCACGATCTCTGGATCCCCGGCACTGCAGGAGCGGCCCTGCTCCCGGGCATCACCGCCCCCGACGAACCCGCGGCCACCGCCGCAACCGAGCCGGACGAGATCGCCTGCGCTGCCGGCCTCGATCCTGAATCCTGCGCCGTTGCTACCGAACCTGAACTGGCTGCAACGGCGCGGCCCGTGTCCGTGTCCCGCTTTAGCCGTTGCAGGTCAGCGCGGATGTCCGCGGCATGCTGGTAGCGCAGATTGCGATCCTTCTCCAGCGCCTTGTTGATGATGTCTTCCAGCTTCACCGGCAGGTCCGGATTCAGCCGGATCGGCGAGACCGGCGCCCGATCCAGGATCGCCTGAAAAATCAGCGCCGACGTGTCTCCCCGAAACGGCACCATCCCGGTGGCCATTTCATAAAGCACGGCTCCAAAAGAAAACAGGTCGGTTCGCGCATCCAGTTCCTTTCCCTTCGCCTGCTCCGGAGACATGTACGCCACCGTTCCAATCGCGGAGCCAGGACTAGTCAGGTGCTCCTCTGCAACGCTGGCCTCAACCGTTACGCCCGACGACTCCGAGGGCCGCGTGGCGGGCTGTGTGACCTTGGCCAGCCCAAAATCCAGAATCTTCGCGTGCCCGCGCTTGGTCACGAAAATATTCGCCGGCTTAATGTCGCGATGGACGATCCCCTGCGCATGTGCCGCGTCCAGCGCATCGGCAATCTCGATGCCCAGCGCAAACAGTGCATCCAATTCCAGCGGACGGTTGCCAATAATATGTTTCAGCGTCGCCCCGTCGAGATACTCCATGACGATGAACGCCTTGCCGTCCTGCTCCCCAATGTCGTGGATGGTGCAGATATTCGGATGGTTGAGCGCCGAGGCAGCCCTCGCCTCGCGGCGGAATCGCTCCAGCGACTGCCGGTCCTGGGCCACATTCTCCGGAAGAAACTTCAGTGCAACGAAGCGGTCAAGCCGGGTGTCCTCGGCCTTGTAGACGATGCCCATGCCGCCGCCGCCGAGCTTCTCGACAATGCGGTAATGCGAGATAACCTCGCCAACCATTCTTCCCCCTGCGCTGCGCTGAAATCTTACGGTTGACCATTGGGCAAGTCAACCAATTGCCCGGGCGGATCCCTTAAGGTTTGGTGCCTGCTAAGAGGTAATTCCAGCCGCGGGTAATTCTTTAGTAGCCTAAGGGAAGCCATTGTCCTATAATGCGCCCATCTCGACCTGGCCTCTAGATCCGAGTCCGGGAGATTCGGGGCGCGCCGTGTCTGAGTTGCTCATAGTCGGCTCCTGGCCGGTCCCAGTAACAGAACGAAACGTTGATTCCACACCCTCCCTTAAGGCGAACATCAAGAAACAGGTTCAGAAGTTCTGGCAGGGTTTACCCTGTGATTCGTGGTTCACCGATGAGCCGCGCGGAACTCTCGCCTTTTACAAGAGCCTCGACGACCACAGGTACAAAGTGCATCCGCGACTACGGTCGGCGGTGGGCTTCGAAAAAACCGGAGGGTTGCGGGTGCTCGAAATCGGTTGCGGGTGTGGCAGCGAAGCCGAACGGTTCGCGCGCGCCGGTGCCCATTACACCGCGGTTGATCTGACCAACGCGGCGGTGAACATAACGCAAAGGCGTTTCCAACTGGCCAACCTAGAAGGAAGCTTCGTCCAGGGCGACGCTGAGAACTTGCCTTTCGCCAACGGCTCATTTGACCTGGTGTATTCCCACGGGGTCCTTCACCACACACCGGATACGCCTCGAACCATCCGAGAGGTTCACCGGGTGCTCGCTGCGGGCGGGCGCGCCGTGATCATGCTCTATTACCACGACTCGTTCAATTACCACGTGAATCTGGGGCTGGTCCGCCGCTTGCGCGCGCACCTGCTCAGAACGGAGTTGGGCATCAAGCTGGCTCGGACGATCTGGCGCGAGCCGGAGGAAGAACTGCGCCGGCATGCGGAACTCATTCGCGAGGACCCGGGTTCTTACCTGGAAATGCAGAACATGCTCAACCGGAACACCGACGGCCCGGATAATCCGCTTTCACAAGCATTTTCAAAGGCATCGGCGCGCCGGATGTTCCAGCAATTCAAGGATGTCAAAACGGAAGTCATGTTCTGGAATCCGAACTGGCTCCCCGGCATCGGCAAGCTCCTTCCCCGCTCAATCGAGGATTGGCTCACATCGCGATGGGGTTGGCACCTCTGGATTTACGCTCAGAAACGCCATCTGGAGTTCACACGGCCGACAGAGATTCCATGCCCAGCCGATTCAGGAATGAAGCACGCTCAAACTCTTTCCGAAGCGTTCGTTAGCTGAAATGGACGGCAGAGCTGGGCTTTGTCACTGACTAATTCGGGTTCAGCGATCCAGGACGGTATTGTCGATCAGGCGTGTGGGTCCGACGTAGGCGGCGACTGCGACCAGGGTCGTTTGCGAGATTCGTTCGACTGGATCGAGCGTGTCAGGATCGACGATCTCGAAATAATCAAGCACGACTTGCGGCTCGCGGGCGAAGACTCCCTTGGCGGCGGAGATCAGTTTGGCCGCGATTCTTTCCCCTCCCTGAAACTCCCGCTGCACTTGCTGCAACGAACGCCGCAGAACGAGTGCGCGACTCCGCTCCTCTCGATTCAGATACGCATTGCGCGAACTCATGGCCAAGCCATCGGATTCGCGCACGATCGGGCAGGCGACAATTTCTACGGGGAAGTTCAGGTCCCGCACCATGCGCCGGATCACGGCCAGTTGCGCGGCGTCTTTCTGTCCGAAGAACGCCGCGTAGGGCTCGACGATGTTGAACAACTTGGCAACGATTGTGGTTACGCCGCGGAAATGGCCGGGGCGCGAGCGTCCGTCGAGCTTTTCGCTCAGGCCTTCGACCAGCACCCAGGTGACTGCGCCATTGGGATAAATCTCTTCGACCGGCGGCGCAAAGAGGATCTCGACCTCTTCTTTTTCCAGCAGACGGCAGTCGCGATCGAATTGGCGCGGATATTTCGACAAGTCTTCTGTCGGGCCGAATTGCGTGGGGTTAACGAAAATGGAGACGGCAACCGCGTCGCACTGCGCCTTTGCGGTGCGGACCAGCGACAAGTGGCCTTCATGCAGAGCGCCCATCGTTGGAACGAGCCCGAGGCGCTTGGCGTGTTGGCTGCGGACGGCGGCACGCGCCTCGGAAATAGTGGTGCAGATGTTCATGGGAAACGACCGGGAAAGGCCATCGCTGCCTCCCCGATCTATCGTCTGAGATCTATCGCCTCAACGATTGCTTACGCTGCAGCACCGTTTCCAGCGCGGCCTGCGTTTCCTTCGGCAGGTGGTAGGACTCGCTGTCGTTCGGAAACTGGTGCGAAACCACGTCCGCTTTGAAAGCCAGCACGGATTGCGTGATCAGCGCCGCGGCATCTCCGTAGCGTCGAACGAATTTCGCCGGATGCCCAAACGTCAGATTGACGAGGTCGTGGAAGACAAGCACCTGGCCGTCGCAATCCGGGCCAGCACCGATGCCGATGGTCGGTGTTTCGATCTCAGCCGTAATCATGGCCGCGACTTCGCGCGGAATGCCTTCAACGTAAATGCAGGCCACACCGGCCCGGTCGAGCGCGACCGCATCGCGCATGAGCTGCTCGATTTCGTTCAGCGTCTTACCTTGAACTTTATAGCCTCCCATCACATTCACCGATTGCGGCGTAAGCCCGATGTGCCCGGCCACGGGGATCTCGGCGTCGATCACGCGGCGGATCACGTCCACGCGCTTCTCGCCGCCTTCTATCTTGACCGCCTCGGCGCCCCCTTCTTTCACAAAGCGAGCGGCGTTGTGAATCGCTTCGTTGGGGTCGGCCTGATAAGACCCGTACGGCATGTCGGCGATAAGCAGCGCATCTTTCACCCCGCGACGCACAGCCTTGACGTGGTGCAGCATCTCGTCGACCGTGACCGAGAGCGTGTTCTCGTACCCCAGCATGGTCATGGCCAGCGAATCGCCGACAAGGGCAATATCGATGCCAGCCTCATCGACCAGGCGCGCAGTAGCGTAGTCGTAAGTGGTGAGGCAGGTAATGGGTTCGTGGTGAAGCTTCTTTTCCCGGATGGTAGCAGTAGTGATTTTACGGCGAGGTTCGCCGATGGGCGTGAGACTCACGATGTCCTCCAGTGCCCCTCCGCAAACGGGCGGATAGAGCCTGTGTGCGTCTTTGGATGACGCTGAAGCCATTGTAGCTGCAAAATGGGTGTTCGTCGATAGGCGTTCGGCGGTGGGTAGTGTCTTAAAACACTGTGTTGCTGCCCTGAGCCAGATCTTTCGATTGCCGTCCCGGCCACGGATCGCCAGTGGCCTTTCTAGCTTCAAAAACTGCGATTGTCTTCCGAAGATCAGCGATTTTCCGCCTGGCATCCTCGATAGCTTCATCCCATCCGTTTCGCTTTTCGTTTGTTGACTCTCTTGCTACTTGACGTGTGTTAGACAGTGTCTCATACTCCGTCTATGACTGGGTCTCACTACGAAGAGATTATTGGAGGTTCGCTTCAGCGTTTTCGTGATCTCTATCGCCAGCGCGAAGAGATTGACATTGAACTCGTAAAATTGCGGCAATTCCTGTATGCAACGCTCAACATGGTACCCGATGAAGCACAAGAAAAATGGCGGCGCGAAATTGATGCCGCCGTTGAGAAAGCGACTGCGAGTGCCGCGTCCTTGGCGGATTCGATCCGCAAAATTCTCGCCGACAAGCCAATGTACATTTTCACAGTCTACGGCATCAGGCAAGCTCTGATGGAGGCGGGATTTGATTTTAGCTCTTACAAATCCAATCCTCTCTCTTCCATTTCTACTACGCTTCGCCGCATGGTAGAAACCGGGGAACTGGAATCGAAAGAGGACTCGAACGGCGTCTCCGGTTTTGTAGTCTCTAAGAAACCGCGTCCGAAAGATACGGCTAGAGAACGCTTCAAAGCGTTGCATGATGCGCGCTATCCGAGAGGGCGCACGGTTGGTCCTCCAGCCAGTGCCGAGGATTAGCCCGTTAGCGATCCATCGCATCCCATTCACCATCCTGGACCGATTGCGAACCTCGCAATACCTCCGGCACTTCGTTTGCCGAAGAAGAAATGATTTTAGGAAGCTCAATCCGCGCGAAAGGGTCAGCTTGGCAGTAAAGCGCAATCGCGACTTGGAGCGCCGCATCGACGGGTTCTATGCCGTCTGCGAAAAGATCCTCCTGCGGACATTAATCTTCGGATGTTTCGTTCTTGAACTTGGCAGATTTGCCAGATGGTTATGGCGGTAGTCCTTGCAATATACGGGTTTGTCGACTTGGTCCTGCTATTATCGGCGGCACAGGTTGAGCGCGCGAAGACCTTAGTTCACGCTTTGCGCCTCGGTGGGAATTGGAGAAACGCGAGTCTCAGAGAAAAAGCGACAGAGAGGATGGGTCAGTTGAGAGAATCGGACATGCGACTCACCAAATCAATGCGAAGGGGCAGGTGACGATTCCAGCCGCGTTGCGGGAACGGGTTCGGAATCAAAAACGGCACTCGCATCGATTGGAAAAGGGATGGGAGCCGGCTTGTGCTGACTCCGATTACGCGCCTCCGAACCAAACCCTAGCGCTTCCGCTTCCCCTCGCGTTCTCCCGCAGCCATCCGGCGGTAAACCTTTGGCTACTTCTGCCGATACCGGGCAGCGCTATTTGCTGGCTTCATCCCGGTGGGCAAAGTATTCTTGAAGTCGGTCCTAACGCATCCTGGAGATTGACAATGACGCACCGCAAAAAACCATCGCGTAGCGTAAACACCCAGGACTTGCGATTCAACATCGAGACGGAACGCGAGACGGACGGCCGCTGGATCGCCGAGATTTCGGACATGCCTGGTGTGCTGGCCTACGGAAAAACAGAAGCGGAAGCCCGCGCCAAGGCCTATGCGCTCGCGCTTAGGGTTGTCGCGGATGACTTCGAGAAATCAAAAGACGTCCCTGCGTCGATCAGCGTTACCTGCTAATCGGCATGACGCAGTGGCCCATGCACCCTTTTCATCACATCCGGGCTGTGTGCCCCATCACAGACCCCTGACCCACCGTGCGGCGAAAATGAAAGGCAGAAGTGTGCGCGTCTCCAGAGGCGGCACGGAGAAAGCTGAAGGGCTCGATCCGTTAATCGCTCTTTGATCCTTTCTCTTACGCGTTCGCCGCTTCCGTGCTGCCCAGCGGCAGAAAGTATTGCGTGCCCTTGATCGGCGCGGAAACTTTCTTCAGCAACTCCTGCAAGTCTTCGTTGCGGTCGACAAAGTCGATCTCGGAGGTGTTCACGATCAACAGGTCGGACTGCGTGTAGTGAAAGAAAAAGTGTTCGTAGGCCTTCACGACTTCCATCAGGTAATCCTCACTGATGGCCTTCTCGCCGGCCGCGTTCTTTTTCTTCAGCCGCTTCTTCAGCACTTCCGGCGTGGCCTGTAGATAGATCACCAGATCGGGCGTGGGGAGTTGCTCGCGGAAATAATTGAAGTAGCGATTGTAGGTATCCAGCTCCTGATCGTTGAGGTTGAGGCACGCGAACAGTTTGTCTTTTTCGAAGATGTAATCGGAGACGACGGTCTTGTTCGAGAGCGGGCCCACGTCAAGCGCGCGCAGTTGCTCGAAGCGCCGGACCAGGAATGCGAACTGGGTCTGGAAGCCCGCCCCGGGTTCGCCTTCGTAGAACGCTTTCAGAAATGGATTGTCTTCCGGTTCGATGACGCGCTGGGCGGCCAGGCGCTCTCCAAGAACCCGTGCCAACGTGCTCTTCCCGACTCGTATGGGACCCTCAACCGCGATGTAACGGGGAAGCTCGAAAAGCTTGGCCATAGACTTGTGATTAGCGACTGGCGATTGTCGTGGAGAACTGAGAAAGCAGAATATATGGCTTCGCCTCCGGACGCAATTGCGGATTGTAGAACTCGGATTGCAGAGGTCGGAGGGCAGATTGCAGAGGTAATTGTCAGAACGGGCTTTTAACCTCTGCAATCTGACCTCTGCCCTCTGCCCTCGGTTATCTGACCTCGATTTACAATTCGATCATGCTCCCCGCTCTGATCGGACTGACGGCCGCTGCGGCGGCGGCGGCGGCCGGATATCAGTCCATGGCGCCGACGGCACAATGGTACGGGAGGACGTTTGCCCGGGGGATGGGAGGGAGCAAGCAAATCGCCCTGACCTACGACGATGGGCCGAACGATCCGCACACGCAGAGGTTGCTCGATGTTCTGGCAAAGCACAGCGTGCGGGCAACGTTCTTCATGATCGGACGCTACGTGCAGCAGCGCCCCGATATTGCGCGCGCAGTGGCGCAGGCGGGACATGTCATCGGCAATCACACCTTCACCCATCCGCTGCTCATCTTCGAATCGGAAGCGCAGACGCGCATACAGCTTGTCGACTGTCATCAGTCTTTGCAGGATGCAATCGGCCAGCATTCGAATCTGTTTCGTCCACCGTTTGGAGGAAGACGGCCAGCGACGCTCAGGATCGCGCATGAACTCCGATTGCAGACTGTGATGTGGAACGTGACCGGCTATGACTGGAATGCTCCGCCCGCCGCCCTGATCGAGAAGAAAGTCGTGCGCCAGATGCGCGGCGGCGATGTAATCCTGCTACACGACGGCGGCTATCGCACCCTGGGTGCGGACCGCGCGCAAACCGTGATGGCGACGGAGAATCTGATCCGGCGGTATAAGGATCAGGGGTATGAGTTTGTGACGGTGGAAGAGATGGGAGCTCTCAGCTTTCAGCCGTCAGCCATCAGCCTATAATCTCTCGTATGACCGTCGAACTGAAAACTCGGCATTGGGTGCTCTGTTTCGCATTAGTCGCGATCCAGTGCGTCGGATTGTGGATGTCACTAGCGCGCTCACCATACGGGCCTGCCGTCCTGGATTTTGCCCATCGCACGGGCTGGACGATGTTCGTGCTTCCCGTCGCTTTGGTATTCAACTCGGCGTTCGCTACCACCGTGATTCTTGCGAAACTCACTGAGGTTTTCACCAAACGACAATAGTCTCAAGGGGGAAATCTGCGAAGCTCCGCAGGACAGCCGAGGTCGGGTCGTCCCCACGTGGCTTTACAGAGAGCTGACGGCTGATAGCTGACAGCTTTTTACGCGTGCACCGTAGCGAATGCCTGCTTTGCTGCCGCTTTGGTCTGCTGCACGTCGCGTTCGGTGTGGGCCGCGCTCATGAATGCCGCTTCGAACTGCGACGGTGGCAGGTAGATTCCGCTTTCGAGCATCGCCCGGAAGAAACGCCCGAAGGCTTCGGTGTCGGATTTGGCGGCGGAAGTCCAGTCGGTGACCGGACCCTTCGCGAAAAACCAGGTAAACATTGAGCCGACCCGGTTGTGGCACATGGTTACGCCCGCGTCTTTGGCTGCGGCGGCAACTCCAGCGACTACACCTGCGGCAAGTTTGTCGAGCTTTGCGTAAACATCTTTGTGGTCGCGCAAGTAGCGCAGCGTGGCATAACCGGCGGCCATTGCCAGCGGATTCCCCGAGAGCGTTCCGGCTTGATACACCGGGCCGAGCGGGGCAACCAGATCCATGATTTCGCTCGGTCCGCCGTAAGCGCCGACGGGCAAACCTCCGCCGATGATTTTGCCCATGGTGGTGATATCGGGCTGGATCGAGTAGAGTTCCTGCGCGCCGCCGAAGGCTAGACGGAATCCGGTCATGACCTCGTCGAAAATGAGCAGCGCCTTATCGTGCGTGGTGATGGCCCGCAGAGCTTCGAGATATCCGCGAGCCGGAGGCACGCATCCCATGTTGCCGACAACC
>Ga0209648_10005054_pt1 | contig 11245 bp, 13 predicted proteins | sample GraSoi2013_115cm_FD_185830 | JGI IMG/M metagenome (GOLD analysis project Ga0209648, IMG submission 185830) | Grasslands soil microbial communities from the Angelo Coastal Reserve, California, USA - Sample 9_17_2013_115cm (SPAdes) (version 2) | ecosystem: Environmental > Terrestrial > Soil >...
GGTGGACGTGGGTTCCCGCGTCGCGGCCTTCGCCGGCGTGGGCGCCGAGTCGATGGCCTTGGTCTGGGCGTGGGAGACGGCGCCGGGCGCGAGGACGGTGGGGGCGAGCAGGACGGGCAGGAGCAACGCGCGGCCGATCACCCGGCGGGCCCGCGCGGGGCCGTGTCTCACGGATCGAACTCGGCGTACCGGATGGAGAATCCCGTGTAGCGGCCGGTGAGCGGGCGCCACGTCACGGTCAGGTGATCTACCCGCGACAGCGGCGGCCCCTTCTCCAGGTCGTGCATCAGCTCCTCGATGAGGTCGCGTCCACCTTCGACTCGCACGCGAACCTTGCCGTTCTTCAGGTTCATGACATAGCCGGCCAGCCCCAGCGAGGCGGCCTTGCGCTGGACGTAGTCACGGTACCCGACCCCCTGCACGCGCCCCTCCACCACGATCTCGGCGGCGCTGCGCAGTCCCGTGATGCCCATGCCGGCTCCGGCGACGACTCGAGAAAACGACGACTCGAAAAATGGTCGGGGCGACTGGATTTGAACCAGCGACCTCCTGCTCCCGAAGCAGGCGCGCTACCAAGCTGCGCTACGCCCCGTCCGTAACCGTCAGGCCCGGGCTCTCACGACTCCCAGGCGTACTTGCCCACCAGCTTCACGAACACGCACCCGGAATCCTGGGTGACGCGCATCGTCCCCTGCACCTTCTCGATCACCTGCAGCACCTGGCCCGTGACCTCGCCCACCGGGATCACCATCCGCCCGCCCTCCGCGAGCTGCTCGAACAGCGGGGGCGGGACTCCGGGTCCGCCCGCCGCCACCAGGATGCGGTCGAACGGCGCCTCGTCCGGCCATCCCAGCGTGCCGTTGGCGGTGCGCACCCACACGTTCCGGTAGCCGAGGCCCTCCAGCGTCTCCCGCGCCCGGCTCGCCAGCCGCGGGATGCGTTCCATCGTGCACACCCGCTCGGCCAGCTCCGCCATGGCGCGGCAGCCGTCGCATCACCTCGATCACCCGCGGGTCTCTGACCCCGCGCGCGATCAACTGCTCCTCCACCATCCGCTCGCGCTCGCGCGCGAACCGCGCCGAGCCCGCCTTCGTCTCCGCGCCGCCCGTCACCGGCTCCGCTTCTTTTTCTTCAGTACCGCGTTCAGCGCGCCCTCCCACTCGGTCATCCGGCCGAGCGCGCCGTGATGCGTCAGGTCCAGGTGCAGCGGTGTCACCGACGCATATCCCTCGTGCACCGCGGCGATATCGGCGCTGGCATCCTCCGCCCACTCCGGCGGGCCCGCCCCGATCCAGTAGTACGGCCGACCCCGCGGGTCCACCTCCCGGATCACCTTCTCCCGGTAGACCCGATGCCCGAGCCGGGTGAGCCGGATCCCCTTGACCTCTCCCCGCGGCACGTTCACGTTCAGCAGCGTCTTGGCCGGCAGCCCCTCCACCAGGAGCCGCATGGCCACCGCCCGCGCCACCAGGCCCGCCCCCTCGAAGCCCCCGTCCGCCTCGGGATCCGCCTGCGACACCGCCATGGACGGCACCCCGAGCAGCGTGCCCTCCATCGCCGCCGACACCGTCCCGGAGTACGTCACGTCGTCGCCCAGGTTCGTGCCGTGGTTGATGCCCGACGCCACCAGCACCGGCGGCTCCGGCAGGAGCCCGAGGACCGCGAGGTTCACGCAGTCCGACGGGGTACCGTTCACCGCGTACCTCCGCTCCGCGACTCGATCCACCCGGAGCGGTCGGTGCAGCGTGAGCGCGTGCCCTACCGCGCTCTGCTCGCGATCCGGCGCCACCACGTACACTTCACCGATCTCGGCCAGCGCCTCGGCGAGCACCGCCAGACCGCGCGCGTGAATCCCGTCATCGTTGGTGACGAGGATCACGGGCGCCATGTCGATTGAAATTGGTCGGGGCGACTGGATTTGAACCAGCGACCCCTTGACCCCCAGTCAAGTGCGCTACCGGGCTGCGCCACGCCCCGACCCAACGGGCATTGTACGGGCACGGTGGGGCAAACTCAAGACGAGCGGCCGGATCGGGGGGCGGCGAGACGCTGGCGGATGGCCTGCAGGCGGCTCCGGGTACGCTTGAGCGCGTCCTCCAGGGTGGCTCCCCGCAGCCCCAGGTCCATCTGATCGAGGCCGCGGGATTCGCTGCGCAGGCGCTTCTTGGCGCCCTCGAGGGTCAGGCGCTCCTCGTAGAGCAGCGACTTGATGCGCAGGACCAGATCGAGGTCGGCCTTGCGGTACAGGCGCTGCCCCGCCGGGTTCTTCTTCGGCCGGAGCAGCTTGAACTCGGACTCCCAATAGCGGAGCACGTACGCGGGGATCTCCGTGATCGTCTCGACTTCCCCGATCCGGTAGTAGAGCTTGTCGGGAACCGTGCTCATTTCCCGCGGACCTCCGGTCTAGACGTTGATCCGGAGCTTCAGGCCCTTGCTCGGCTTGAACGTCAGCACCTTGCGCGCGGTGATCTCGATGCTGTCGCCGGTCTGGGGATTGCGGCCGCGGCGCGACGCCTTCTGACGAATTCGAAAATGCCCGAAGCCGACGATCTTCACGTCCTCACCCTTCTCGAAGCAGCGGAAGATGATGTCGAACAGCGACTCCACCACCGAAGCCGACTGCCGCTTGGACAGCCCGTGGGCCGCCACCGCGTTGATCAGATCGTTCTTGGTCAGCGCCGTCACCTCCTCTCGTCGATTTACTTGGCCGGACCCTGCATGACGAAGCCCGAGTGTCCCTTGCCCTGCAGCTCCTCGCGGGCCGTCGTGGCCTTGCCGCGGTCGGGAAAGCCTCCGACGCGCACCACGTGCAACGGCTCGCCCCGCGTCACGGTGGCCACCTGCACCGTGAAGCCCTCGGACCGGAGCGCGCGGGCCAGGCCCTCCGCGTTCTTGCTCTCCTTGAACGCGCCCACCTGCACCCAGTAGCTGCCGCCCGCGGGGGCCGGCTTGCTCGCGCTCTTGCTGCTGCTCGCAGACGCGGTGCGCTCGGGCGCCTTCGCCTTCTCGGCCGCCTTGCCGGGCGTCGAGGGGGCCGGCATCTCGGGCCGCGCGGGCGGGGTGCTCACCGCGGGCGGCGGCATCACCGGGGCCGGGGTGGCGGCCGGCGGAGTCGGTGCCGGGGTCTTCTCGGCCGCCTTGCCGGGCGTCGAGGGGGCCGGCATCTCGGGCCGCGCGGGCGGGGTGCTCACCGCGGGCGGCGGCATCACCGGGGCCGGGGTGGCGGCCGGCGGAGTCGGTGCCGGGGTCGGCAGCTGGGCCGCGGGCGGCGGCGGCACCGGGGCGGGCGCGGCCGGCGGCGGTGTGGGTGCCGGGGTCGGCGGCGGCGTGGGCTCGCTCGGCCGGGTCGTCGTCACCTTGGGCGGCGGCGTGGGCTCGAACCAGCCGCCGATCAGCGGCACCGCGATCACCGCGATCACCGCGAGAACGAGCAAGACCAGGACCGCGCGGAACCAACCAGTCGCGAAGATGCTGCGCTGTCCATACTCCTCCTGCTCTTCGTCCTCCAGGAAATCGTCGTCCTCGGGGCGCTCAGGGCTCACGCGTGCTCGATCCTCGTCGGCCTCGTCGGCCTCGCTGGCCTCGTTGGCTGCTCGGTCGTGAAAAGCTAGGCATTGTTATAGCACCAGTGCCGGACCCGCTCAAACGAAATCGCTAGGGGTTATGCCTAGTTAGCCCGTACCGGCTCAGGCCCGGCGGCGCGCCCGGCCCGGCCGCTTGGCGCCCCGGCCGACCGCCTTGCGGAAGAGCAGGCGGAGCGGCGAGCCGGCGAAGCTGTGGGAATGGCGCAGAGAGTTGATCAGATAGCGCTCGTACGAGAAGTGGATCTGGTCCGGGAGATTCACCCGGATCGCGAACGTGGGCGGGCCGATCGCCACCTGCTGGGCCGACTGCACGCGCAGCGGCACGCCGCGCGAGGACATGGGGCGGCGCTCGACGGCCTGGCGCAGCGCGGGCCGATCGCCACCTGCTGGGCCGACTGCACGCGCAGCGGCACGCCGCGCGAGGACATGGGGCGGCGCTCGACGGCCTGGCGCAGCGTCGACAGCAGCTCGCCCGGCTGCAGCCGCTTCTGCGCTTGCGCCGCCACCAGATCGACCTGATCGAAGAGATCGCGCAGGCCGAAGCCGACCACCGCGGACGTGAAGCAGATCGGCGCGTGCTCGAGGAACGGCAGCCGCTCGTAGATCTGGGTGGTGACGTCCCCCTTCGTGACGAGGCCTTGGGGCACCAGGTCCCACTTGTTGACCGCCACCACGGTGGCGCGGCCCGCGTCGTTGGCGTAGCCCGCGATGTGGGCGTCCTGCGCGGCCACGCCCTCGGAGGCGTCCACCACCAGCACCGCGACCTGGCACCGCTCGAGGCTCTTGAGGGCCATCACCACCGCGAGCTTCTCGAGGGGCTCGGTCACCTTCCCCTTGCGCCGGATGCCCGCGGTGTCGATCAGCAGGTAGTCGCGGCCCCGGAAGCTCAGCGGGGTGTCCACCGCATCCCGCGTGGTGCCCGGCTGATCGTGCACGAGCACGCGCTCGTGGCCGAGCACCGCGTTCACCAGCGACGACTTGCCCACGTTGGGCCGCCCGATGATGGCCACCCGCGTGCCTTCCGTCTCCGTCTCCGGGAGCACCGCGGGCGCGAGGTCGCGGCAGGCCTCGAGCAGCTCGGCCACCCCGCGCCCGTGCTCGGCAGAGATGGTCAGCACCGGCGTGAAGCCCAGCCGGTACCCGTCGCCGGTGGGGACCTTGTTGACCGCGAGCAGTACCGGCCGGTTGCTCTTGCGGAGGATGCCCGCGATCTCCTCGTCGAGGCCGCTCACCCCCGCGCGGCCGTCGACGACGAAGAGCAGTAAATCTGCCTCGTCCACCGCCTGCAGCACCTGTCGCCGCACGCCCTGGACCAGGTCGGACTCGCTGCTCGGGTCGAAGCCGCCGGTGTCGACCACGGTGGCCTGCCAGCGCTCGTGCATCGCGGTGCCGTAGAGGCGATCGCGCGTGACGCCGGGCACGTCGCGCACCAGCGAGCGCCGGCGGCCGATGAGCCGGTTGAAGAGCGTGGACTTGCCCACGTTGGGGCGACCCACGATGGCGATGATCGGGCGCAGCACCGGCTCGGTTCCTCCTGCGCTCGCCGGCTACCGCCCGACGAGGGCGGCCAGGAAGGCCGGGGCGGTGGGCGCGACCGCGGTGACCGGTGTGCCGAGCGCGGCCCCGAGATCGGCGGGGGTCAGGTCGTCGAGGAAGCCGATCGAGCAGCGCCCGCATGCGCGGGGCGAATAGCTCGCCGGTCACCACCGTCGCCCGGCGCGGCCGCGGCGGGGACGCGGGTGGCCGGGCCAGCGCGCGCGCCCAGGCGTCCTCGAAGCGCCGGACGAGGCCGATGCCGTCCTCCGCGATCGCGAACCCCTCGTAGGCGCGCGCGGGCGGCAGCGGCAGGCCCGCGCCCAGGTACAGCTCGTCCGCGGCCCACACGAAGCGGGTGCCGAGCGTGGTCTGGAACCCGCGCTGCCAGCCCTCGATGTCGCGCACGAGCGTGACCGCCTCGTCGGCGGTGACCGGCCGCAGATCGGGCAGCCGCTCGCGGTGGCGCGTGAGGCCGACCGGCACCACCGCGGTAGTGGGCACCGCGGGATGCAGGCGCGCCAGCTCGTGCACCGTGCGCTCGAGATGCGCGCCGTCGTTCCATCCCGGGCACAGCACGATCTGCGCGTGCATCGCGATCCCGGCCTTGGCGAGGCGCTCCATCACCGGCAGCAGCTCGCGCCGGACCCGCGGCTGGCCGAGGAGGGCGTGGCGCAGATCGGGATCGGTCGCGTGCACCGAGACGTAGAGCGGAGAGAGCCGCTGGGTCTCGATCCGCGCCAGCTCCGTCTCGTCGAGATCGGTCAGGGTGATGTAGTTGCCGTGCAGGAACGACAGCCGGAAGTCGTCGTCCTTCACGTAGAGGCTCTTGCGCATGCCCTTCGGGAGCTGGTGGATGAAGCAGAAGACGCACTTGTTGGCGCAGGTGGCGATCTCGGCGGGCCGCGGCGGCGCGAGCTCGAGGCCGAGCCCCGTTCCGCGCCGGGTCATCCGCACGGTACGCTCTCGACCGTCCCGGTCGAGGGAGAGGTCGAGGGTCTCCTCCCCCGCGTGGAAGTGGAAGTCGATCACGTCGCGTAGCGGCGCTCCGTTGATCGCGAGGATGCGGTCGCCCGGACGCAAGCCCGCCCGCGCGGCGGCGGTCTGCGGCGCCACCGCCGCCACCACCACCCCGTCCGCGGTCGACGCGGTCCGGCGGGGCACGGTCAGAGTCGTCCGCCCACCGAGGTGGGTGTCTCGAGCTGCTTGAGGCCCATGACGATGTACTGCAGCCCGGAGGTGATCGTGAAGCCCGCGGTGATCCAGGCCAGGAGCTTGGTCACGAACGGGGGGACGAGCTGGAAGTAGGCCGACGCCATCGCGGCGAGCACGAGCGCCATCTGGAACACGGTGGACATCTTGCCGACCCAGGTCGGCGACGGGTGCACGGTGCCGCCCGCGACGTGGATCACGAGCACGCCGATGCTCAGCACCACGTCACGGCTCACCACCACCGCGGTGATCCAGAACGGGAGGACCTTGAGCCAGGTGAGCGTGACGAAGCCGGAGGTGAGCAGCAGCTTGTCCGCGACCGGGTCGAGAAAGGCGCCGAGCCGCGTCTGGCGGCCCTGGATGCGCGCCACGTAGCCGTCGAGCAGGTCGGTCAGGCTGGCCAGGCAGAAGACCATGAGCGCCGCGCCCGCCCGCCGGTAGACCAGCAGGGTGACGAAGACCGGGATCAGCAGGATGCGCAGCGTCGTGAGCCAGTTGGGGAGTCCCATGGAACGGTCCGCGAGGGCCGAAGCCCGATTGTAGCACCGACTCTCACTCCCCTCTCCCCTCAGGGGTGAGGGGCGGTGCGGTCAGGCCTTCAGCCGGTACCCCTCGAAGGAGGCCATCAGGCGCCGCGGCATCTCGACCTCGACCCGGATGCCCTCGGGCTCGTCCTGGCGGGAGAGCACCCGCCCCCGCTCGTAGCAGGCGGCGAGCGCCGGCCCATCCGCGTAGGGGATGCGCAGGGTGAGCCGGGCCACGCGCGGGCTGAGCGCCAGGTCGACGCGGGCGCGCAGCGCCTCCATCCCCTCCCCGGTGCGCGCCGAGATCGCGACCCCGTCGAAGCGGGAGAGCAGCGCGCGGGCGGCTCCCGACTCGAGGCGGTCGATCTTGTTCAGCGGGCGGCTCCCGGCTCGAGGCGGTCGATCTTGTTCAGCGCGACGATCATGGGCCGGCCCATCAGCTCGAGCTCGCCCAGCAGGGCCTCCACCGCCTGCACCTGATCGTCCAGTCCCGGGTGGCTCGCGTCGACGACGTGGATCAGCACGTCCGCCTCGGTCAGCTCCTCGAGGGTGGCCTTGAAGGCGGCCACCAGCTGGTGGGGCAGCTTGCGGATGAAGCCCACGGTGTCGGTCAGGATGAACGAGGCGTGAGTCGGGCTCGTGACCAGTCGGGCCGTCGGGTCGAGGGTGACGAAGAGCGCGTCGGCCGCCAACCGATCGGCGCCGGTCAGGTGGTTGAGCAGCGTGGTCTTGCCCGCGTTGGTGTAGCCGACGAGGGCGACCACCGGGACCCCGCTCGCCTTGCGGCGGTCGCGGAGCAGGCGCCGGTGCACCCGCACGCGCTGCAGCTCGTCGCGGATCTTCTGGATGCGATGCCGGATCATGCGGCGGTCGGACTCGATCTGCATCTCGCCCGGGCCCCGCGTGCCGATGCCGCCGCCGGTGCGCTCGAGATGCTTCCACTGCCCCACCAGGCGCGGGAGCAGGTAGGAGAGCTGGGCCAGCTCCACCTGGAGCTTGCCCTCCATGGTGCGGGCGCGCTGGGCGAAGATGTCGAGGATGAGCGCGGTGCGGTCGATCACCCGCACCCCGAGCGAGCCGCCCAGGTTGCGCTCCTGGATCGGCGAGAGCGGATCGTCGGAGATCATGAGGTTGGCGCCCTCCCGCCGGGAGAGGGTCTTGATCTCCTCCACCTTGCCCTTCCCGAAGTAGAGGCCCGGGGTCGGCGCCCGTCGGTCCTGGGTCGCCCGCCCCACCACGCGGGCCCCGGCCGATTCGGCCAGGCGGCCCAGCTCGTCGAGGCTCTCCTCCACCACCACCCGCGGCTGCTTGGGCAGCCGCACGGCCGCCAGCACCGCCTTCTCGCGCGACTTCACTCGGTCAGCCCCTCCTGCGTGAGGTGTTTCAGCACCGCCTCGGCGGCGCCCTCGACGCCGCCCGCCGCGTCCACGTCGATCCAGCGGATCTCCGGATCGCGCGCGAACCACGTCATCTGCCGCTTCGCGTACCGCGTGGTGTCGCGGATCATGAGCCGCAGCGCCTCCTCGACCGGCAGGCGGCCCCGCGCGGCCAGGGCCAGAGGCCGATAGCCGATGCCGTCCATGGGCGGCCGCTCCGGCTCGTGGCCCACCGCGAGCAGGCGCTCCACCTCGCCCATCATGCCACGGGCGAGCATCGCGCGCGCCCGGAGCGCGATCGCCGCGTTGAGGGCGGCGCGCTCCCGCCCGAGCCCGATCATCACGAGACGCCAGGCGCGCGTGGCGCCGCTCCAGTCACCCTCCGCGTCCGCCCCCGGCGCGGTCGCCCGCCCGGTGTGGATCTCGATCGCGCGTATGACGCGCACGCGATCGTTGGGGTGCAGGCGGCCCGCGATCTCGGGCGCCAGCGCGGCCAGCCGGGCGTGGAGCGCGGGGCTGCCCTGCGCCTGGGCGATCGCCTCCAGCTCGGCGCGCAGCGCGGGATCGGCGGGCGGCGCCGGGATGAGGCCCTTGAGCAGGGCGCGGACGTAGAGGCCGGTGCCGCCCACCACCACCGGCAGGCGGCCGCGCGCGTGGATGCCCGCGATGGCGGCCCGCGCGTCGGTCCGGAACCGCGCGGCGTGGTAACGCTCGCCCGGATCGGCCACGTCGAGGAGATGGTGCGGCACCGCCGCGCGCTCCTCCGCCGAGGGCTTGCCGGTGCCGATGTCGAGACCGCGGTAGACCTGGCGCGAATCCGCGCTGACCACCTCGATCGGGATCAGCCCGCCGAGGCGCACCGCGACCGCGGTCTTGCCGACCGCGGTCGGGCCGACCAGCACCAGCAGCGGCGGCCGCTTCACCACGTCCGCCCGAGCTCCCGTTTGATGTCTCGCAAAGACAGGCGGCTCACGATGGGCCGGCCGTGCGGGCAGAAATAGGGTGTCTGGGTGATGGCCAGATCGGCGATGAGCCGCGCCATCTCTTCACGCTGCAGCGGAGCATGGGCCTTGACGGCAGCGTGGCAGGCCACGAAGGAGAGCGCGCGATGCAGCAGCGGCACCGGCTCACCCTTGCGCGGCCGGTTGACGTCCTCCACCAGGGATTCGATCAGCCGTCGCTGCTCCTGGCCGCGGAGCAAGGCCGGCACCGCGCGGAGCACCACGGTGGAGCCGCTCCACCCCTCGAGCCCGAAGCCCAGGCCCTCGAGGGCCGAAGCCCAGGCCCTCGAGGGTCGGCGCCCACTCGGCAACGAGTCCGGCCTGCCCCGCCCCCAGCTCGACCGGCTGCGGGAACAGCAGTTCCTGCGACGCGAGCGGGCCCGCGTCCAGGTCGCGCAGCAGGCGCTCGAACAGCACGCGCTCGTGGGCCACGTGCTGGTCGATGAAGAACACCTCGTCGTCGCTCGCGGAGACGATGAAGGTGTCCTGGAGCTGACCGATGACCGCGCCGAAGCCGACCGCACCGAACGCGGCCGGCGCCTCGTGGAAGAGCAATGATTGGCCGGCAGGAGCACCGGTGTCGGCGCTGAAACGAGTGTCCGCGCCGGACGGGTTGTCCGCCGACTGGGGGAGTGCGGGGGCCATTTCTGGGCCCCCGCTTTCAATGGAGAAGCTTCCCGCAGCAGCGCCTCCCCCGGTTGCCCCGACCGTCTCGCCGCCTTCCGCTCTGAGCCCGCGCTGCGGCTGTACCACCTGGTACTGGCGCAGGGCGTCGTGGACCGCGCGGTACAGCATCTCCTGGATCTGGCGGGGCGCGCGGAAGCGGACCCAGGCCTTGGTCGGGTGGACGTTGACGTCGACTTCCTGGGGCGGCAGCTCGAGGTGGAGCACCGCCACCGGGAACTGGTCGCGCGATAGCAGCGGCCGGTAGGCCTCGATCAGGCTCTGGGCGAGCTGGGTGTCGCGCACCGGGCGCCCGTTGACGATCAGCACGATCTCGTCGCGATTGCCGCGCGCGAGCTGGGGCGGCGCGATCAGCCCCGACACCGCGAGCGGGCCATCCTTGCGCAGGACGTCCAGCAGGCGGCCGGCGCGCTCGAAGCCCCAGAGCGCGCCCACCCGGTCGCGCAGGGTGCGGGCGCGCGGCGCGCCGAGGACCGGGCGCCCGTTGTGGGAGACGCGGAAGTGCACCTCGAGATGGGCGAGCGCGGTGGCCTCGAGCAGGCGCAGGGCGGCGGCCACCTCGGCGGGCGCGCTCTTGAGGAACTTGAGCCGGGCCGGCGTGTTGAAGAAGAGGTCCTGCGCCTCCACCGTGGTGCCCGCCGGCGCCGGGACCAGCAGCTTCTCGCTCACCGTGCCTCCTTCCCCGCGCACGAGCGTGCCGGTCTCCGCGCCCCGCGGACACGAGAGCACCGAGAAGCGGGTGACCGCGCAGATGGCGGGGAGGGCCTCGCCGCGGAAGCCCAGGGTGGTGATCGCGTCGAGGTCCGCGTCGGTGGCGAGCTTGGAGGTGGCGTGCCGCAGGAGGGCCAGGTCCACCTCGTCGGTCGACATGCCGACGCCGTCGTCGGTGACCCGGATCAGCGCGCGGCCGGCGTCCCGCAGGTCGACGGTCACCTGGGTGCTGAGCGCGTCGAGCGCGTTCTCCACCAGCTCCTTGACCACCGAGGCCGGCCGCTCCACCACCTCGCCGGCCGCGATCTTGTTGACGAGGTGATCGGGCAGCCGGCGGATGCGCGGGGCGGTCACCGGCGCGCCTTGAGTCGCTGCTGCCACTCCGCGAGGAGGTTGAGCGCCTGCAGCGGCGTCATCGCCCCGGTGTCGAGCGCGGCCAGCTCGCGTAGCAGCGGGTCGTGGGTGGGCGGGAAGAGGCCGAGCTGGGCGGGCTCACCCGCCGGCGGCTCGGGGGCGACCGCGGCCTCGAGCCCGCTCCGCTCGCGCTCCAGCTCGCCCAGGATCGCCTTGGCCCGCGCGATCACCGCGGGGGGCAGCCCGGCGAGCCGCGCGACCTGGAT